>Ga0187777_10000158_pt1 | contig 52052 bp, 54 predicted proteins | sample 1015_Q2_SP5_10_M_FD_132416 | JGI IMG/M metagenome (GOLD analysis project Ga0187777, IMG submission 132416) | Tropical peat soil microbial communities from peatlands in Department of Meta, Colombia - 1015_Q2_SP5_10_MG | ecosystem: Environmental > Terrestrial > Soil > Wetlands > Peat | place... | reverse complement strand
TTATGCCGCGGGAGCAGGCGAAAGATGAAGATCGAAGCCATCACCCTGCGTGAGATTCAGATGCCGCTGGTGCATTTTTTTGAGACCAGCTTTGGACGCACCTACTCGCGGCGCATCCTGTTGGTATCGCTCCACTGTGAGGGCCTGACCGCCTGGGGCGAGTGCGTGGCGGCGGAAGAGCCGTTCTACAGCGAAGAATCTATCGAGACAGCCTGGTATGTGACTAAGAGCTACCTGGGGCCGGCCTTGCTGGGCAAGAATCTGGAAGGGGGATGGCAATATCCCGCGCTCTTTGACCGCGTCCGCGGGCACCGGATGGCCAAGGCCGCGCTGGAGAATGCAGGCTGGGAGGCGGAGGCGCAGGTCAAGAAAACGCCGCTATGGAAGTTGCTGGGCGGAACACGCAAAGAGATTCCGTGCGGAGTCTCCATCGGCATCCAGGATTCGATCGAGCAACTGCTGGAAAAGATCCAGACTGAACTCGCTGCCGGCTATCAACGCATCAAGGTGAAGGTGAAGCCGGGCTGGGACCTGCAGGTGCTGGCCCGCGTCCGGGCGAAGTGGCCGGAGATCCTGCTCAGCTGTGACGCCAACTCCGCGTACCGGCTGGAAGATTTCGGCCATATCAAGAAGATGGATGAGTTCAAGCTGCTGATGATCGAACAGCCGCTCTGGCACGACGAGATCCTGATGCATGCGCGGCTGCAGAAGGAGCTGAGGACCTCGATCTGCCTGGATGAGAGCATACGCAACGTACGCGACGCACAAGCGGCGATCGAGCTGGGCGCCTGCCGCATCATCAACATCAAGGTCGGGAGAGTGGGCGGTTTCAGCGAGGCCATGGCGATCCACGACGTGTGCAGGAAAGCAGGAATTCCGGTCTGGTGCGGGGGCATGCTTGAAGCAGGTATCGGAAGGGCGCAGAATATCGCGCTCTCGACACTGGAAAATTTCAGCCTGCCCGGCGATGTTTCGGCGTCGAAGCGTTATTGGAAAGAAGACATCATTGAGCCTGAAGTCGAGGTGTCAGCGCAGGGAACCATCAAGGTTCCGCAAGAGCCGGGCCTGGGCTTCCGCGTGCGCGAGGACCTGATCGAGAAGCTCACGGTGCGGAAGGAAGAGCTGCGCGCCTGAGAGGGCGATGACGCTTTGTGGAATCCGACTCTAGGGGTATAGTTTGTTACTTGCACGTTAGGCGATGAGAGGTCCTTATGTGGAAAGCGCGCACTGAAGACAAGCCCGTTACGGTCCCGACACCCGCGGCAGGAAGCCCGGCGCCCGGCGCATCCGTGAGCGCTGCGCCTGCGCCGCGCCCAGCGCCAACTCCAAGAGCGGGGGAGAACTTCCGCGGGGAGATGGCGCACATCGGCAAATCCGTACTCATCAAGGGCGAGCTTTCGGGCAGCGAAGACCTCTACCTGGATGGCGAGGTGGAGGGCAACGTGGATCTGAAGCAGCATTGCCTGACCATTGGTCCTCACGGGCGCGTGCGCGCCAACCTTAGGGCGCGCGAGATCGTTGTGCACGGCAAAGTCGACGGAAACATCTCCGGCGAGAAGGTCGAATTGAAAAAATCGGCCATTCTGATGGGTGATATCTCCACGCAGCGCATCGTGATCGAAGAGGGGGCATATTTCAAGGGCGCGATCGACATTCAGAAGGAGCCGCGCGGCGACAATAAGCGGGAGATAGCGGTGGCAAGTACGCCCGGCTCCGCCCTGGATTTTTCTGAGCCGGCAATGCCGCTTTTAGAAAAGAAGATCTAGCGCACTCGAGTAATGGCCGAGGCCGGGCTGGCGGAATGGCAGAATCATTGATGAGGTTTTTCCGCAAGGAGAACGAGAGTGCGTCGACCCAGGGGCCTCTTACCGCGCTGAGCGCGGAGCGTATCGCACGCCACTCTACGGGCTTCGAGGCCTTCAGCGCCCACATAGCGGGGAGTGAAGGCCTGACGGTGCTCGATCTGGGGCCGACCTCGCCGCGCAACATCCAATACCTTACGTCGCTTGGCCATAAGCTGTATAACGTTGATGTGCTGGCGGGAGCGGCAGACCCGACGCTTTCGGTCCCGGCGGAAGGCGGCGGATCGACTCTGGATGTGGAACGCTTTCTGGCTGAGAACGTGAACTTTCGCGGCCGGAAGTTCGATGCCGTCCTGTGCTGGGATGTGGCTGACTACCTGCAAGAAATCCTGGTTCGCCCGCTGGTGGAGCGCATCCATGGGGCGCTGAACCCGGGGGGCGTGCTTCTTGGCTTCTTTCACACGCGTGATGCCGGGCCGGATGCGCCCTACTACCGTTACCACATCACCTCGGCGAGCGAATTGGAGCTGCAACCGGCACGAAAACGGCGGCTGCAGCGTGTGTTCAACAACCGCCATATCGAGAATCTGTTTGGAGAATACCGCTCGCTGAAGTTCTTCCTGGCGCGGGACTTCCTCCGCGAGGTGTTGGTGGTCCGTTAGCAGCGTACAGGCTGCGGCTCGGCAGCCTCAGTCATTTCCTGAAAGATCGCTCGGACCGCGGCCGCGGGATCCTTGGCGCCGGTGATCGGGCGCCCCACAACAATGTGGCTCGCGCCGGCGGCTACCGCACTGGCGGGGGTGGCAGCCCGCTTCTGGTCGCCGGCATCAACGCCTAAAGGGCGGACGCCGGGAGTCACAATCGCGAAATCAGGACCCAGCTGTTTGCGGAGTGAGCTCGCTTCTTCGGGAGAAGCGACCACGCCGCGGCAGCCGCTCTGCCTAGCCAGTTCGGCCATGAGCGAAACCTGCAGCTTCACCTCGCGATCAATGCCGATTTCATGAAGGTCGCGCAAGCTGGTCAGTACGGTGACGGCCAGCACCAGCGGTGGCTTCGGCGCTTTGGCCGCCGCCTCTACCGCCTGGCGAAGCATCTCAGAGCCTCCAGCAGCGTGAACCGTCAGCATACTGACTCCCAGGCCGGCTGCGGCGGCCACGGCACCCGAGACCGTGGTGGGAATGTCGTGAAACTTGAGGTCGAGGAAGACGTTTCGCCCAGAACGCACAAGCTTCCGAACCAGATCAGGCCCTTCGGCGGTGAACAGCTGCTTACCTACCTTGTAGGTAGTAACGGAATCGCCAAGGGATTTGACCAGATCGAGGGCGGGCTGAGCGCTGGGAAGGTCGAGCGCGACTATGAGACGGTCGCGCACGTGGAGCTTGTTAACGTCCATCATTTCCAGTATAGGCCGGGTCTACCGGCCATTAGTTGAATATTTGCTCGGCTCGCAGGGCCAAGGCCATGGTTTGCGGGTCGACCAGGTCCAGCCGAACCTTGCCCAGCCCGTTATCGCGGATGCCCAGGAGGGTCGCTGCCTCATAGGAGAGGTCAATGATGCGCTCGGCGGGGACTGGACCGCGATCGTTGATGCGGACGATGACTGAAGCACCGTTCCGAACGTTGGTTACCTTGACCCAACTTCCGAGGGGCAGACTACGGTGAGCAGCCGTTAAGTTGAACATATTAAAGGGCTCTCCGCTGGCCGTGGTCTTGCCGTGGAACTGCCTTCCGTACCATGAAGCCTTGCCCACCTGGAACGGATTGTCTTGGATTCTCCTCTTTGTCTTGTTCTGGCGAGCCGGGGTCTGGTTGACTGGGTTTGACTGGCTACCTGGGGTAGCGCTACCCGGGAGATTGGTGTTAGCTGCCGGCGCTGCCCCCATCGTGGCGGTTAACAGCAATCCCGCCAGAGAATAGGTCAGAAGTCGTCTCATTCAAACACCTCGCGTTGGCGATAATTTGGGTTTCCCTCCCCAACATCAACTTGAACGCTAATTCTATGAAAAACAAGGGGAAAAGTCAACTGGGAAGGGCTGAGTCCAGGGCACAAAAAGTGGCATATTTACCACAGTGCTAATAATAGTCCATGACCTATCGGGTTGGCGACCGGTCTTGGGTTCCGACCGGGGCTCGGGAGGGTGGCTGGAGCTTCGGCGCACCGGGAAAGAAGACTCTCGGTGGCAGTTAGCCGCTCAGCCTGGATACCCGGACGGGCCCCTCCCGCCAGCAACTTTTTCTTTGCAATCTGCCTTGGCTGGATTAGATTTTACTCGCAATGGCCGTCTCCCAGCCTATTGTGCTCAGCATCGCCGGTTTTGACCCCTGTTCAGGGGCGGGAGTCACTGCGGACATCAAGACCGTAGCGGCCCACGGATGCTACGCCCTCGCCTGCATTACTGCACTGACAGTTCAATCCACGGCAGGTGTAGTCTCGGTGCAGTCGGTGGCGCCGAAGCTGGTAAGTGACACTCTGGGCGAGCTGGTGCGTGATTTTGAGATATCGGGAGTGCGGATCGGGATGCTCGGCTCGGGGGAGATAGTGGAAGTGTTAGCCAGATTCCTGACCAGGCACCCGCTGCCTAACGTGGTCCTCGATCCGGTTTTCAAGTCGTCCTCGGGTGCGGAGCTATTGGAGGCGAAGGCCATCAAGAAGCTGCGCGAGGAGCTACTGCCGCTGGCAGCGGTGATAACGCCGAATGTGGATGAAGCCACTAAGCTCACAGGACTGCCGGTCACAACCGTGGCGGAGATGAAAGCCGCGGCAAATAAGCTCCACGAATTTGGAGCGCGCAACGTGGTAGTAACCGGCGGCGATATTGCAGGAGGGCAGGTTGAAAAGGCGATCGACCTTCTCAGTATCGCAGGCACCAATTGCGAACCGGAGCAGACGCAGTTCGCCTCACAACGGGTACGCTCGAATGCTACTCACGGCACGGGATGTGCTTTTGCCAGCGCACTGGCTGCAAATCTGGCGCTGGGCAAGCAATTGCCCGATGCGGTCGTGCTGGCCAAGGCATTCGTCAAGAAAGCGATCGAGGCTGCGCGTCCGCTGGGAAGGGGCCGCGGGCCTTTGCATCACCTCTACCGGCTGGAGGAAACACCGCGTCCTGCCCAAGACTCTCTGCTGCCCGCCAAAGACCACTGATTCAGTTAGACTGGCAGTGGAACGCTCTCATGACGGTTTTCCTTCCTGCTTTAACATTCTTCCGCAGGTTATTTCCTGTTGTGGCTGTCGCCCTGCTGGGTCTGAGAGGGCTGGGCGGGCAGGAGATTGCAAAGGCGGAGAGTTCACAGAGCACGGGCTTTCACTATGTAACCTCGCAAACCGACCCGCTCACGCGCAGCGGATTCGAGCACTATTACGAACTGGATTATCCGGCCGCGATCAGAGACTTTGAAAAGGCGGCAGCAGCGTATCCCGAAGACCCTTTTGCCGTGAATCATCTGCTTGCGGGCGTGTTCTTTCAGGAGCTCTATCACGCCGGGGCATTGGAGTCGAGCCTGTACGCAAATAATGGATTTCTCGACAACAAGACCCCGATTCACATTGAGCCGGCTACTGATGCGAGGATACAGCAACTGATCTCGAAGGCGGAGGAACTGGCGAACAAACGGATCAGAGAGAATCCAAATGACTCGGGCGGATACTATGCACGAGGTGTGGCCAAGGGGATGCGCTCCACCTACACCGGGCTGGTCAAGAAGTCATGGTTTGGAGCATTGGGCGATGCCAAGGCAGCCCGCCACGACCACGAAAAGGTCTTGGAGCTTGATCCCAAATTCAGCGATGCACGGCTGGTAGTAGGCATACATCTGTACATCGTCGGCAGCCTGGCGTGGCCCATTCGAATGATGGCACATGTGGTGGGTGAGAGCGGAAACAGATCAGAGGGCCTGAAGGACATCCGGGCAGCCGCGGAGGGCGGAGGAGACGCAGCGGTCGACGCGAGCGTGGTGGAGGCGCTCTTTCTGCGGCGCGAAGAGCGCTATACCGAAGCTTTGCAGATACAGCGCCGGCTGACGGCAGAGCATCCAAACAACTTTCTTTTCGCCATGGAAGAGGCCAACATACAGAAGGATGCGGGAATGGGGCAGCAGTCCATAGCAACTTATCGCAGAGTGCTGGCAGAGACCGCTACAGGGAAATATTACGATCCGCACCTGGAGTTCGCCTACTACGGCCTGGGAGAGGCGCTGCGCGGCCAGAAGGACTTTGCCGGGGCGGCCGAGGCGTATGATGCAGCGGCGGCGCGGCCCAACTCCAACCCGGCGATCCGCTTGCGCTCGGAGCTCGGAGCAGGCGAGATGTACGACTTACTGAAACAGCGCGAGAGGGCCGTGCAGAAATACCAGAACGTGATCGCCACCAATTCGGAGTCACCGCAGGCAGACATTGCGCGCAAGAACATGAAGGAGCCGTACCGAAACTGACCGAACATGCAGATCGCGAGCGAGGATGGAAATCTCTTCTACGAAGTTCGTGGCAACGGGCCGCCGCTGGTGCTGCTGCATCCCTATCCCACGAACCACAGTTTCTGGAACGCGATCGCAGAGCCGCTAAGCCTGAAATACAAACTCATTCTTCCCGACCTGCGCGGGCATGGGAGTTCAGACACCGGCCAGGGCGCTGCACTGATGGCAGCTCACGCAAAGGACCTGAGTAACATCTGCGATGCCGAAGGCGTGGACAGGGCGCTTTTCGCCGGCGTCTCGATCGGCGGTTACATCCTGTTCGAATTTTGGCGGCGGATGCGGGAGCGGGTGCGGGCCTTGATGCTGTGCGATACCCGCGCGCAGGCAGACACAGCGGAAGGGCGCGAGGCACGACTGAAAATCGCTGAAGAGGTGGAGCAGAAAGGTCCGGGCGAATACCTGGACAGCATGATCCCGAAGCTGCTGGGCGAGAGCACGCGAAGGAACCGTCCAGACCTGGTGAAACAGGCGCGGGCGATGATGGGCAGGATGAGCGTAGCGGGGATCGCGGCTGTGCTTCGTGGCATGGCGGTGAGGCCGGATTCTTTACCGACGCTGCAGACCATTAACGTACCTACACTGATCATGGCGGGCGAAGAAGACACGCTCACGCCGCCGGCGGAGGCCGAGCTGATGCATCAGCAGATTCAAGGCAGCCGGCTAGTGAGGATCCCTGCGGCGGGGCATTACGCTCCCTTCGAGCAGCCGGATGCAGTGTTGCCGACGATGAGAAATTTTTTCGAATCGCTGCGCGGCGCCTGACCATGCCTGCCAACAGCGTGGTGATTCAACCAGCAAGCAGGATCGAGGGCGCTGTGCGCCTGCCAGGGGACAAATCTATCGCGCACCGTTACGCGATGCTGGCGGCGATCGCGGAGGGGAAGAGCGAGCTCAAAAACTTTCCTGCCGGTGCCGACTGTGCCAGTACGCTGGCATGCGTTAGAGCGCTTGGGGTCGAGGTCACAAAGGAAGACTCCAGGGTGGAAATCCTGGGCCGGGGGCCGAAGCTCGCCCGTCCCAATACAACGCTTGACTGCGGCAACAGCGGTTCGACCATGCGGATGCTGGCCGGCATTCTGGCCGGACAGGAGTTTGAATGCGAACTGCGTGGCGATGAGTCGCTTTCGCGACGTCCGATGGAGCGGATCATTGCGCCGCTGCGACGGATGGGGGCTGAGATCGAATCGGCTGAGGGCGGGCGTCCGCCGCTGCGGCTGCGGGGAGCTGGAAGCAGATTGCGCGCCATCGATCACACGACGCCGGTCGCGAGCGCGCAGGTCAAGTCGTGCGTTCTCTTTGCCGGGCTGTTCGCTGATGGAACGACCTCGCTCACCGAGCCTGCGCGCACGCGCGACCACACGGAGATCGCATTGCGGGGATTTGGGGCGGAGGTGAAGAGCGAAGGCGGCCAGATCAGAGTGGCAGGCGGGCAGAGGCTGCACGCGCTCCAAGCCGAAATTCCAGGCGACATCTCTTCCGCGGCATTCTTCCTGTGCGCGGCGGCCCTCCTTCCCGGCTCGCAATTGCTCATCGACAATCTGCTGCTGAATCCGACACGAGCTGCGTTGCTGGACGTGCTGGCAGAGCTGGGTGCGAGGATCTCGATCATCGAGGTGAATGACCAGCACGGTGAGCTTGCCGGGCGAGTGCAGATCGAGGCAGGCGAGCTGCGCGGCATCAGCATCTCTGGGATGCTGGCGGCCACGCTGATTGACGAGCTGCCAGTCTTGGCGGCCATTGCTCCCTTCACGGAGAGGGGAGCCGAGATTCGTGATGCGGCCGAGCTGCGGGTGAAGGAGAGCGACCGTATTGCCGCCATCGCTCACAATCTACGGGCGATGGGAGCACAGGTGGAGGAGCTGGCAGACGGCTGGCGCATACCCGGCAGGCAGCGACTAAGAGGCGGTGAGGTCAAATCGGGCGGTGACCATCGCATTGCGATGAGCTTCGCGGTGGCGGCGCTCAGGGCTGAGGGCGAAACCTCCATCCAGGGAGCAGATGCCGCCAAGATCTCGTATCCGGAGTTTTTTGATGTGCTGGGCAGGTTGGCGCAGGCTTAGGAGCCGCGGCGAATCTGTTAGATTAGTTAACGTGAGGGCGCGTAGCTCAGCTGGTAGAGCAATGCCCTTTTAAGGCATGGGTCGCAGGTTCGAATCCTGCCGCGCTCACCATTCATCTTGTCTCAATCGTGATGGCGATGCCTGCGCAATCCGCCACTACTGCATCGCACAACCCATCTACACAAGAAGAGCGAGCCGACCGTCGTCCGGAGCGGCTAGCGCTGGCGGCGCTGCTGTTGCTGGCGGGTGTGTTGCGCTTCTGGCATCTCGGAGCGCGCAGTCTGTGGGTGGATGAAGGCTCGAGCTATGCGATCGCGCGGCTCGACTGGTGGAATTTTGCGCGGCTGCTCTGGCGGCGCGAAGCCAACATGTCGTTCTATTACCTGCTGCTGCGTCCGTTGGCCTACTTTGCGCACAGCGAAGCGGTGCTGCGGTCGCTGGCGGCAATCGCAGGCGTGCTGGCGATCCCGGCGATCTATCTGCTGGGCAGGTCTCTGTTCGGACGCTCCGCCGGGCTGCTGGCGGCGTTGCTGCTGGCGCTGAATGCGTATCATGTGCGTTATTCGCAGGAGGCACGGGGATATTCGCTCGCCGTGCTGTTGCTGATCTGCTCCGGCTACTTCCTGGTCCAGCTGCTGGCAGCGCCGGGGCAGAGAACACGGGCAGCTTACGCGACCACCGGCACCCTTGCCGTCTACAGCCACTTTTATGCAGCCCTGGCGCTCGTGGCACAGTGGAGTGTGCTTCCATTCGTGGGAATTCCGGCGGAGCGAAAAACCGAAGTTGGACGGGCGGTGAGAATCATCTGTGCGGCGGTCATTCCACTGGCGATTTTTGTTGCTGCGACGGGGGCTGGGCCGCTGGCATGGCTGCCAAAGCCGGGCTGGAAACAGATCTACGAGTGGGCAATCTTCATGAGCGGCGGAACACGCCTGCTGCTTGCAGCTTACGCTGCAGGATTGCTGCTGGCAGCCATCGCCAGCGTGCAGAAGGATGAAGCAGAAAGCTGGAAATATCTGTTCGTTCTGGCATGGCTGTTTCTGCCTGCAACTCTCACGCTCGGCCTTTCGTTCTTTCGTCCGCTGTTTCTGCCACGCTTCCTGATCGTTTCACTGCCAGCGCTCTGTCTGCTGACAGCAGCGGGAATTTCGCGTGTGCGCCCTGCGGCGCTGGGTGCTGTGGTCGGGCTGGTGCTTATCGTAGCCTCATGGGACGGAGTCCGCCGCTTTCAAAGCTACGGATTAGATGAGCCCCTCGAAGAGTGGCGCATGGCCAGCGGATATCTGCTGGCGCAATCACGCGCGGGCGATGCAGCCGTTTTCTACAGCTCGCAAGGGCGCATGCCGTATGAGTTCTACCGGTCACAGCAGCCGTGGAGGAACGGGCCCGAAGTCGTGTTCCCGTCGCATGGAGCGCAATTGACATTCCAGGATTTCATGGGCAGGCCGGAGGGTTCGATGCTGGCCGGGCTGGCGCCGCGGTATCCGCGCGTGTGGCTGGTGATGTGCCACGACCTGTTGCCTACGGGCTACGACGCGCCGACCCAGAATATACGCGGACTGCTCTCAGCGCACTATTCTCTGGCGGCACAGGTGGAGTTTCCCGGCGTGCAGATCGAGCTGTACCAATTGCCCAGGGAAAAGCCCTGATCATCGGAGCGTGTTCGCCGGTTCCTTGCCCAGGACCCTGGCGGCGGCTGCCGTCATGGCGTCTTGCAGGCCGCGAAGCTGCTCTTCGCCTGTGTGATAGCTGATGATCATGATGCGGATGACGCTGTGTCCATTGGCGCTGGTGGTCGAGATCCAGCGGGTTCCGTCGCGCGTGACTTCATCCACCACCGCGGAGTTCGCAGCTGCGACCTGCTCTTCGCTGCCATGCATACGCACGCGGCAGTTCAGGATAGGCAGCTTCGGTATAACGGCCAGCTCAAAGAGCTGCGAATGCTCGAGCCACCGGCGGAAACTGGCAGCGAGGGTGAGCTGGCGATCGATGTGCTGCTCGTAAGCTTGGCGTCCGTGAACGCGGAGCGTGAGCCAGAGCTTGAGGGAGTTCATGCGGCGCGACCACTGGGTGCTCACCTTGAAGTTGTCGAGCAGAGCGGCGCGCGCATCCTTGGGCATGTAGGGGACAGAGGTGCCGAAGGCGCGGACGAGCATCTCAGGCTGAGAGGTCAGGATGACGCCTGCAGCGAAGGGCATGGCGAGCCACTTGTGTGGATCGATGGTGATGGAATCGGCAAGCTCGATACCGCGGAGGAGGCCGCGATGTTTGTCAGAAAAGACCGCGGAGGCGCCGTATGCGCCATCCACGTGCAACCAAAGATGGTTGCGTTTGCAGATCTCACTGATGCTCTCGAGATCATCTAAGCCTCCGGAATTGGTAGTGCCTGAGGTTGCGACCACGCAAAAGGGAGCCAGTCCACGGTCGCGATCCGATTCAATGGCTGCTTCCAACTGGCCTGGTTCCATCTCCATAAGGCTGTTCACCGGGATCTTGTGAAGTGCCTTGCGCCCCAAGCCTAGCAAACTGGCGGACTTGTCCAGCGAGTGATGTGATTCGGTCGAAGCGTATAGGACAGGCTGGCGGCCAATCGTGGCGATCCCGTTCTCAATGGAGCCAGGAAAGTGCGCCGCGATCGCCAGTGCCAGGCCGCTGAAGTTGGCTTCATTTCCGCCGCTGGTGAACGTGCCATCGAACCCGGAGCTCCATCCGACGCGTTCACCGATCCAGCGAACGGTCTCGCGCTCGATCTTCGATGCGAGCTGAGAGCGTGCCAGCGTGGCAAGTTGCGGATTCAAGGCGGCTACAAGAGCCTCTGCCAGCACCCCCATATACGCCGGTGCGGGATTCATGAGACCGAAGTAGTTTCCGCTGGGCACATGGAAGCCCTGGCCGATGAGCGCTTGAATGCAGTCTTCGAGGACCTGCTCGGCATCGGCGCCGAACTCGGGCAGGGAATCGCTCAAATCGCCGAAGGTGCGTTGCGCCGCAGGCTGCTGAACCGGGCGCTGGGGAAGCGATTCGAAGTATTCGCTGATGCGGTCTATGAGCTTGTAGCCGAGTCGGCGCCGGGTTTCGGCATCGAACTGGAATGGTTTAGAGTCTGGCAACATAGAGTCTCAGTCTTGCTTTCTCAGTTGGATACATTTCCCGCGGCTTGGATTCAGGTCACCAGTGAGATCTTGAGGGACTGATCTACTGCTGGTCGGTCGGCACCTCGACGCCACCCGGCGGCAACTGCGGTTTTGGCTTCTTGGCCTTGGCCGGTTTCGAACTGCTGGGAACGCTGGAGCTATAGTGGCCGCGTTGCTCAACATCATAGGCCTTGGGGACGGGCGGGAGGTTCGTCCCTTCGCCACGAAGCTGGCTGGCTTCGTTGACGATGATCTCAGCATGGCCGTCGTAGAGTTTGATTCGACCGTGGACCTCAATGGTCTTGCCGGGCAGCATGCGGATGTCGCCGACGTCGCGCAGCTTGTCGGCAAAGATCACGGCGCTGAAAGGACAGCTGCGGTGGTCGGGACAAAAATCAATAAATTGGACGCCGCGATTGCCCTCCGAGATCTTCACCACTTTTCCGGTCACGCAGGTGGTCGCGCCGACTTTCTTCTCGGCCTGGTCCGGCGGGATGCAATCGCTGGCAGCAGGCGAGACGAAAAAAGGCAGGAGCAGCAGGCATAGCATTGTGCCACTGCCTCTGCGCGCGCAGCAGGTCATGTGCGATTGTCCAGCCGAAAAGCGGGACGGCGCACCGATAAGGGGGCCGTCCGGAAATCCGCTACTTCTTGAAGGAGCCGATTGCCGCTGCTTCGTCGTCTTTGACGTCGAAGACAGTGTAGAGCTTGGTGATTTGAAGAAGATCGTGCACCTTCTTGGTCAGCTTCAGAAGTTTGAGCTCACCACCCTGGTTGCGAACGGTGGTAAAAGCGCTTACCAACTCGCCGATGCCGGAGCTATCGATATAGGTGACGTCGCCCAGATTGAGCAGGATCTTTCTTTCGCCCTTGCCAATGAGGTCGCGCACCATGTCGCGCAAAACCACACTGCCTTCTCCCAGCGTGATGCGCCCGCTCAGGTCCACCACGGTGACGCCATCCACCTGCCGCGTGCTTGCTTTCATGCTCACGTTGTAGCCTCCGTTGCACTCGCGGGCTCGCCGCGAAAATGCTTGACTAAAGTAACCTCTGTGCCCGGCTCCAATACACGGAACCGGACTTCATCCATGAACGAACGAATCAGGAAGATGCCGCGCCCTGATTGTTTCAGCAGATTCTCGGGCGAGAGGGGGTCGGGGATGTCTTCCTCGTGCAATCCCTTACCCTCATCCGCGATGGTGATGATCAACGACTCGCCATTGTTCTCAAACGACACCCGCATTTTCTTGTTCGGGTCGTAGGCGTTGCCATGCAGAACGGCGTTGACCGCGGCCTCGCGCACCGCCATCGAGATCCGATGCTGGTCGTCGTCCTCAAAACCGGCCTTGGCCGCCATCTGCTCGGCGGTGGTTTCGGCCGTATTTACGCTCTCCAAGGTTGAGTCGAGCGTGTATGAGACCCGGTTTCCAGCCATTCTCACTGGTTTGCTCAATCTGTGCCTGAGACTGCCAGCTCCCGGCTGCGCTCAGCAAAAATGCCGGAAACAGTGGAAAACCGACAGTTTGCCTGCCAAGCCGCGAAATGTCAACGGAAACCTCTCCTGCAGTGCCTGTCCTGAAGCCCGCGCTGGACTAGAATGTTCCAAATGCTGCAAGCGACGACCACTACCAGAAGTATCTATAAGGTCGCCCGCTGGGTGGTGCTGCTGATGCTGGCGTTTGCTCTGCTTGCATCGCTGAGAAGACCGGTCAGGCCGACAAAACCCGCGAGCCAGGCCGATTCCAAAGTCAGTTACGAATCCTTCAATGAAAAGGCCAGCCACCTGGCAGACGCTCACACGCGCGGGGAAACGACTGAGGCTCGGTTTTCCGCCGCAGAGATCAACTCGGCCATAGCCAATTCGGTCACGGGCGCTCTTGGCAACACTCAACCGCAAAGCTCGGGGACGACCTTCCAACCTGCGAGTCCGCTCTCACCCCAGTCCGAGGGTCCGGCCAATTCGCCGATCCAGACCGTGGATGTGAATTTTCTAGCCGACCAGGTGGTCGGTCAATTCTCCACCGAAGTCTACGGCAAGCAGGTTTACATCACGATCAAGGGCAAACTGGGAAGCAAAGACGGCTATGTCACCTTCGAGCCGACATCATTCCAGGTGGGCGATCTGGAGGTCCCCGTCTCGCTCGTCAATGATGCTTTGCAGAGAAAGCTGGCCGAGCCTGAGAATCGAGAAAAGCTTAAACTACCCGACTACATTTCAGACCTGCACGTCGAGAACGGCGAGCTGGTGATTAGTGAAAAGTAAAAGTCACGAAGCGATTTCATCCCCCAAGAAAGTGCAATCAGCGCCTAGTTAGCTATTGGTTAGCACCTGGTGGCTGCGTTATTCTGCAGTAGATGCACAATCTCGCGCTCACGGAGCTGTTAGGCGCGCCGGTCATGGACTCCAGCGGAGCCGTGCGTGGTCGTGTGCGCGAGCTGGCGCTCTATCCCCAGGAGGATCCCGCCAGCATTGCCGCATTGATCGTGCGCACCCCCTCCGGCGACCGGGTGGTCACGCGCAACGATATTGCCAGCTTTGAAGATCACAGTGTGCTCTGCACCGCCAGCTCTGATGTGTGGATGTCCTATGCTCCCACAACGGCTGAAGGATACCTGCTGTTAAGCCGCGACCTGCTCGACCAGCAGATCATCGACGTGCACGGGCGCAAAGTTGTGCGCGTGAATGATGTGGACCTGCACGCACAGGCGGTGAATCACCACACCACGCTGAAGATAGCAGGTGTCGACGTAGGCGCGCGGGGCGCAGTACGGCGATTGCTGAAGGGAGTCGTTCCCACCACGCCACTGAACGCACTGCTGACCAAGATTCCGCCACGCATCATCCCCTGGGAGTTTGTGGACCTTATCGAGACCGATCCGGCGCGGCGGGTGAAGCTGCGCATCGAGCATGCCCGGCTCTCGCGCCTGCATCCCGCAGACATCGCGGATATCGTCGAAGAGCTGGCGCCGGCAGAGCGCGAGGCTGTCTTTGAAACATTGGATGAAGAGGTAGCGGCGCAGGCGCTGGGGGAGGTCGATCCCAAGATGCAGATCTCCATCGTCGAGTCGCTGGATTCGGAGCGCGCGGCTGAGATCGTGGAGGAAATGGCTCCCGATGCCGCTGCCGATCTGCTTGGCGAGCTCCCGACCGAGACCTCGGAGGACATTCTGGGGGAGATGTCTCCCGAGGAGCGGGAAGAAGTCAAAGAGTTGCTCGAGCATGCAGAGAACAGCGCTGCCGGCCGCATGACCACGGACTTCCTTTCCTTCTCGCCACATGCCACAGTCTCGGACGCGGTCGAGGCGCTGCGCAACTTTGATGGCGGCAAAGAGACATTGAACACACTGTATCTGGTGGATAAGGACGACAAGCTGGTGGGTGCAGTCCCGCTGGCGAATATCGTCCTGGCTGAGGCCGAAACCCTGCTCTCAGAGTTGACCAGTGGCGAGGTGATCTCGTGTCCCGCCAAGGCCAACGAAGAAGAGGCCGCCGAGATTTTCGATAAGTACAACCTGTTGATGCTTCCCGTAGTGGATGAAGAAGGGAGACTCATTGGCATCATCACCGCCGATGACGTGATCGCCATGCTTCGCCGCTTCTCGTAAGAAATCTTCGCCGTTGTAAAGTCGTGAAAGTAGTAAGACTGCGAATGTGGAAGAGCGTAAAACGCTACCTGCGGCGCGGCCTATTCGGGGTCTCGCAACCGCAAAAGGGCACGGCATTTTCACTGCTGCGCCTGCGCCTGCTTACGTTCCTGGCCATCTTCGGGCCCGGGTTTGTCACCGCCAACGTAGACAACGATCCCGGCGGGATCTTTACCTACTCGCAGGCCGGTGCGAAATTCGGATACGCGCTGCTATGGACGCTCATCCCGACCACCATAGCGCTCATCGTCGTGCAGGAGATGGCGGCGCGCATGGGCGCGGTCACCGGCAAAGGCCTTTCTGACCTCATCCGCGAAGAGTTTGGCTTTCGCGTCACGTTTTTTACCATGCTGATCCTGGGAGCGGCTGATTTCGCCAATATCGTCGCCGAGTTTGCCGGGCTGGCGGCCGGCATGGGTATCTTTGGCGTCAGCAAGTATCTGGTGGTGCCCCTGGGCGCAGCTCTGGTTTGGGGTGTGGTAGTGAAAGGCACTTATCGCCCCGTGGAGAAGATTCTCATTATTTTTTCACTGGTCTACATTGCCTATCCGATCTCTGCCTTTCTGGCCAAGCCGGACTGGCTCGCTGCCATGAAAGACACGGTGATTCCGACCTTCAGCACCAACTCAGAATACTTGATCATGATCGTCGGCCTCATCGGCACCACCATAACTCCCTGGATGCAGTTCTACCTGCAGGCCTCCGTCGTGGAGAAAGGAATCGGAAAGAAGGAATATTCGCTCAGCCGCTGGGATGTTGTCCTGGGTTGCATTGTGACGGATATCGTCGCCTTTTTCATCGTTGTGGCTTGCGCTGCCACGCTGCATGTCAGCGGCCAGACGGAGATTTCAAGCGCGGCCGATGCAGCGGTGGCTCTGCGCCCGCTGGCCGGCAAGTATGCCTCGTTACTGTTTGCCGTGGGGTTGGTGAATGCCTCATTGCTCTCGGCGGCGATCCTTCCCCTTGCTACGGCGTTCAATATCTGCGAGGGCCTGGGTGTCGAGTCAGGAGTCAACAAGAGATTCTCCGAAGCGCCGGTCTTCTACTGGTTCTACACCGCCCTTATCGCCGCCGGGGCCGGTTGCGTCTTGATCCCGCGCCTGCCGCTCATCAAAGTCATCATCTTTTCTCAGGTGGCCAACGGAGTGCTGCTGCCGTTTGTTCTGGTCTTCATGCTGCTGCTCATCAATCGCGAGGATGTGATGGGAGAGTACCGCAACTCGCGCACCGGTAACGTTGTGGCCTGGTCCACAGCGATTGTGATCATTCTCCTGACAATAGGAATGATCTTTACAAGCTGACCTGATCACTGCAGCTTGAGCGGCAGGTGGCGGTCCCCGTTCTTCTGCGGCTTGGCGGCGAGGAGCGCAAGTTCGAGGAGCAGATTCATCTCTCGTTTGTGTTTCATCTCGCGACGCTCGCACAAGCGCTCGCGGGCCTGCGCCGGAGAAAACCAGGTAGGTTTGCGGAATTTCTGCTCCGGTTCGACCTGGTGCGTTACTTCAAGCAGGAAGGCGAGCACGGGGATCTCCTGCTCTGACTTCGGCTTCCAGAAAACGCCCTTGCACCAGCGAAACGTGTGAAAAGGCCGCTCTCCGATGAGGCCATAGGCGCCCGCCTCCTCCAGCGCCTCGTGATGCGCGCTTTTTCTCGCCCCCAGCTCGGAATTCACCTGCCCCTTGGGAAAGGTCCAACGGCCGCCATCCGTCTGCACCAGCAGAAACTCGATCTCGGCGCGCCGGTGCCGGTAACAGATGGCCGCTACCTGGTAGCCTGCCAGACCGTTTTGCGGCGCCAGGTTCGGCCGGATCGCATTGGCGCGTGAGCCCATGAGAGATTGCCCTTGAGGGGGCTAGGTACTAATTTGATAACAGAGTATGTGTCCGCTTTGTTAAGAAACAATGAAGAAAGTGTAAAAAGCGGTTAATAGTTCGGTTCGTGGCTTTCGAGGCAATACGCGAGAACTCAGCGCCCCGAAGCCAGACGGTGGATCAGTTCCTTGTCTGCTGCCAGGAACTCATAGCCTGCAAGCTCGTGTCGTTCTACCCAGCGGATATCTGCAAAGATCCGGTTCTGGAGCTTGCCGGTGGTCTTGCGAACGGCGAAGACATGCAGCTCCACTCCCGTCGGTTTGTCGCTCGCAGAACGCGATTCATATCGATGTTTGATGCTTGCGATTTTTTCGCCGATCTCCGCGCCGATGCCCAGCTCCTCGCGAAGTTCGCGCCGGAGAGCCTCGCGCGGTTCTTCGCCTGGCTCGATCTTGCCGCCCGGAAACTCCCACTGCAGCGGGAAGCGCTGGTCCGGCGTTCGCTGGCAGATAAGGATTTTGCCTGTGGGGGAGAAAATCACCGCCGCGACCACTCGCTTGATCACGGCAGGGCCTGCGCGGTCTTGTCTTGGATTCGTCTGACGCGCCCGGGCCGGGGAAAGAGTTCAGGATGTATCGCCCACGCCAGCGCCTTCAACCCTTCGAGCAGCGTGAGAGCGGGCGTGTTCAGGAATTCATCGGGAACGCAGTAAACGCGCCTTTGGTTGACCGCGCTCAAAGATTCCCATCCACGTTGAGAGACGATTTTTTCCAGGGGAACGCGGTCACCTGCGCCGCACCAGGCGCAGACGATCACGTCCGCATCCGAGGCTCCGACTTCTTCCGGTGTGGCCTGTCTGCCGGGAGAGCCAACGAATTCACCTCCGGCAGCATCTACTAGCTCTGCTACCCATTGCTGCGAGCGAATGATGGGCTTCCCCCATTCCTCGCAGAACACTCGTGGCCGCCGGGCAGCCCTGGCGGCAATCTCTCGCACTCGCGTAATCTCTGCCTGCATTTTCAGAATGATCTCCTGGCCGCGCTCCTCGGCCCCCAGCGTTCTGGCAACGGTCGCAATGTCGCCGGAGATATCACTGAGGGTTCGCGGAGCCAGGGCCAGCAAGCGAATACGCGCCTTCAAGATCTCTGCCAAGGCCTTCTCCTGGTAGGGCACTGCGGCGATGACCAAGTCGGGCTTCGCGCCGAGGATCTCGCCCGATCTTGCTGTCCAGGAGTCTTCGACGATCACGGGCTTATACTCCGCCACTTCCGGACAGACGTCCAGGCACCATCGCGTGCATGCGACTACGCGCGAGAGCAGGCCCAGGCCGGCCAGCGTGGCGGTAGCGCTCGGCTGCAGGCAGACCACTCGCTGTGGAAGATAATCGCTGTTCACGCCGGCATCCGCTGAGATGAGACAATCAGGTAGTTCCTGCGCCATGTACTCCTCGTTGCTATTAAATCACTTTCAGAGTCCTCGTAACGTGGGCGAACTTGAAGGCGACACTGCCTGCGCCGAAGTTGAGAACCCAGCTTGTGGCGATGTCATGCGGCTGAGTCTGCGGGTCCAGGGAAACACCATCGTTGCCGCCCGCTATCGGACCAAAGGCTGTGTTGCCTCTATCGCGTGCGGCTCTGCCCTGACCGAATGGTTGATGGGAAGGACTTTGGATGAAGCGCGTAAACTGGCAGCAGCCGATGTGGCGGGGCTGGTCGGCGGCCTGCCTCCTGGATCGCAGCACGCAAGCCACCTGACGATTGATGCTCTCGCCGGGGCGCTGCATAAACTCTCCTAGCGTCGTTCATCAAAGAAATCCGGCCAATAGATGGGCCATCCATTTTGGCGGGCCAGGCTTTCCAGATCGGGATTGGGTGCAATAGCGAACGGGTGAGGCGGCAGCGCCAGCATGGCTGCATCATGGATCGAGTTGCCGAAGATTACATCCACCTTCTGGCCTATGAAAGCGACGATCACCTCAACCTTGCCCTCATCCGTAGGCACGCGGATAAGGCGATCCGTTGCCTTGCCATTGGCACACTCGACGCTGGCGGCGAGCACATGTTCGGTCGGAATCGCAAAGTGACGGACTCCTGCCTGGATGACCCAATCATTGGTCGAGGAGACCGCCCAGAGTTCGCAGCCGGAGTCGACCAGGCGCTGTGTCAACTCCTGCATCTCGGGAAAGATGCGCGGCTCCAGGACCTCCTCGAAGTAGCGGCGGCTGGCTGCCTGGAGCGCGCTGACGCTCAGCCCCGCATGCAGCGTCACCATCTCGCCGCACATCTGCAATTCGCTCACCTCGCCGCGTTCGTAGCTTTCATAGCGAGGCGCGGCCCAGGCAGCGACCTCCACCGGAATGACCTTGTTGGAAATCTCCCAGTAAAGGAAGTCCTTGCCGCCATCGCCCTCCCAGAGTGTGCCATCGCAATCGAAGACAGCGATCCGTGGACGGAGCGCGAGGACAGATTCAATGAACTTCCTTGCACGCTGGGAAAGCCTCTTGGAGGAACTGCGCTTACCCGGCGATTTGCGCATAATCCTCTGGCGTATTGATGTTGGCGCTGATGTTGGGATCGCGAACCAGAACGTACTCAATCTTGTTTCTGACGGCGTGCTCTACGTCGCGGGCGGTAGAGCTCACGGGCGCGCGCAGAAATGCCTCCATCATCTCCCGGCCAACGATGATCGGATGCCCGTGTTTGCCTTCATACTCCGGAACCACGGCCCATACATCACGGCCGCAGGCTTCGAGAAACTGTTGCCGCAGCTCACCCACTGTGCTGGTGTGCACGGCGGGCCGGTCCACGAGAGTCACGATGGCTGCGTCGCGGCCGCGATTCAGGACTTCTTGTAAGCCTGTCTGCAGCGAGCTGAACTGTCCGCGCTCCGGTGCGGGATTGCTAACGATGAACGCGCCCGCGGCGTAGACGATGGGCTCGAGCTGGCTCACATTGCGGCCGGCCACCACCAGCACCATTTCGCAATGCGGCATCAGGCTCTCGATGGCTGCGCCGAGGAATGTGCTTCCCCGCCAGGGAAGCAGAGCTTTGTCGCGGCCCATGCGGGTTGAGTCGCCGGCGGCCAGTATCACGCCGGCAAAGCTGGGAGAACGCGCCATCACTGTGAAGATAACACGTTGCGCGCGGCTTCACGTGGAGGTGACTTACAAGCTAGCTGACGACACGGCGCTCCGACTTCTTGCGCTTGACGCCTGCTTCCGCCTGCCGGCGGAAGGCGATCATCTCAGCCACTATGGCGACCGCGATCTCTTCCGGGGTGATGGCGCCGATATCCAGACCGACTGGGGAATGCACGCGCTCCAATCTCTCACGCGCGACGCCTTCTTTTTCCAGCGCGGCGAAGATCGCGAATTGTTTTCGCTCTGACCCGATCATGCCCAGATAGCGCACCGGACAATTGATCGCCCAGCGCAGCACGCGCATGTCATCGCGGTGACCGCGGGTGGTGATCACCATGTAGTCGCTCTCGCCGGGGGCCAGCTGAGCGCAGGTCTTTTCAAAATCCTCCGCGTAGATGTCCCGGGCCTCGGGGAAGCGCTCGCGATTGGCATAGGATTCGCGGTCATCCACCACGGTTATGTCGAAACCTGCCAGGCGAGCCATCCTGTAGACGTTGAGGGCTACGTGCCCGGCGCCGAACAGGTAAAGATGAGGCACCGGCAGGATCGGCTCAACGTAAATCTCCAAAGTGCCGCCGCAGACCAGGCCGGTATCGAACTTGGGATTCTGGTTCAGGTCGAAGCTGAGGGTCTGTGGACGCTCATTCTCGATCACCTCGCGCGCTGCCTGCCAGACTTCGGCCTCCACGCAGCCGCCGCCGATCGTTCCTAGGATGGAGCCATCGTCGCGCACCAGCATCTTGGCCGACTGGAAGGAAGGGATGGATCCGCGGACATTCACGATCGTCGCCAACGCCGCTCTACGGCCCTCGCGCCGCATACGGACGATCTCTTCGTAGATGTCCACGAAACCATTGTAAGCCTTGGCCGGCATGCGTCGGGGCTGCGCCTCCGTGGTACATTCGAGGGTTGCGCGGAGAGACAGAATGAAGGCAGTGCGCTTCCACGAATTTGGCGGGCCGGAGGTCCTGAAGTACGAGGACATTCCGGAGCCGCAGCTTCGCAAAGACCAGGTGATGATCAGGGTGCGCGCCTGCGCGCTCAATCATCTGGATCTGTGGGTGCGCAAGGGCTTGCCCGGCGTGAAGCTGCCGCATATCGGGGGCAGCGACATCGCAGGCGATATTGAAGCTGCAGGCGAGTACGTGACCGACCTCAAGGGTGGCCAGCGGGTGCTGCTTGCTCCCATGACCTTCTGCAACCACTGCGCCGAGTGCACGCACGGCCGGCAGAGCTTTTGCCGGCAATTCAGCGTCTTCGGCAACACTCAGGATGGCGGCTACTGTGAGCTAGTGGCGGTTCCGCGCGTGAACGTGATTCCCATCCCGGATTCGTGCAAAGGACTCACCTATGAGCAGGCGGCCAGCATTCCGCTGGTCTTTCTGACGGCGTGGCATATGTTGGTGAGCCGCACCGGCATCAAACCTGGCGATTGGGTGTTGATACTGGGCGCGGGTTCGGGTGTGGGCTCAGCCGCCATTCAGATAGCCAAGCTCTTTGGCGCGACCGTCATCACTACCGCTGGCGATGAGAAGAAGCTGGCCAAAGGCCGTGAGCTGGGGGCAGATTTCGCCATCAATCATTATCAGCAGAAAATCTCAGAGGAAGTGAAGAGAATCACTGGCAAACGCGGAGTGGATATCGTCTTTGAGCATGTGGGAGCCGCGACCTGGGAAGAAAGCATGCGCTCGCTGAGACCCGGTGGGCGATTGGTCACTTGCGGCGCGACCAGCGGGCCGGAGGCGAAATTTGACATTCGTTACCTGTTTGCCCGCCAGCTTTCATTCCTCGGCTCCTACATGGGCAACATGGGTGATATGTACGAGGTGCTGGACCACGTCTTCAGCGGCAGGCTTAAGCCGGTCCTGGACAAGGTCTTTCCGCTCAAAGACGCCCGCGCTGCCCATGAGTATCTGGAAAGGAGCGAGCAGTTCGGCAAGGTGGTGCTTAAGGTTTAGCGTGGCGGGTGTGATGTGAACCGGCCTCTTTGTATAATCAGCGCTTCTCAGGAGCGTGCATGGAAATCAAAGGCGTCCACGGACGGCAAGTGATCGATTCGCGGGGGAATCCCACGGTCGAGGCAGAGGTCTCGATCGGGAATGGCATCGTGGGCCGCGCCATCGTTCCCAGCGGAGCCTCAACCGGTGAACATGAAGCCGTGGAGCTGCGGGATGGCGAAAAGACTCGCTACCTGGGCAAGAGCGTCATCAAGGCGGTGGCGAATATCCGCACCAGGATCGCGCCGGCGCTGGCGCTGATGCCAGTCACGAACCAGCGCGCTCTCGACCAGAGAATGATCGAGATCGACGGCACTGAGAACAAATCCAAGCTGGGAGCAAACGCGGTCCTTGCCGTTTCCATGGCGGCGGCGCGGGCCGCGGCCGCGGGACTGGGAATGCCCCTCTATCGCTATCTGGGCGGCGTGAATGCCTGCACGCTCCCGGTTCCGATGATGAACATCCTCAACGGCGGCGCGCATGCGGACAACAACGTCGACTTCCAGGAATTCATGGTGATGCCGGTCGGCGCGCCCTCGTTCAGCGAAGCGCTGCGATGGGGCGTTGAGATCTTTCATACCCTGAAAGCAGTCCTCAAGAAGCGCGGCTATAACACTTCAGTGGGCGATGAAGGCGGTTTTGCGCCCTCGCTCAAGTCCAATGAAGAGGCGATCGAGCTGGTCATCGAAGCCATTCAGCAAGCGAACTACAAGCCCGGCTCGCAGGTCGCCATTGCGCTCGATCCTGCAGCCAGCGAGTTCTATGTGAAACCGGACACGAAGCACAAGAACGGCAAGTACATCTTCAAGAAGTCAGACAAGTCTGAACTCACTCCTGAAGAGATGGTGAAATACTGGAATGACTGGGTGGAAAAATACCCCATCGTCTCGCTGGAAGACGGCCTTGCCGAAGACGACTGGCACGGCTGGAAACTGCTCAGCGAAGTGCTGGGTGACCGGATCCAGCTTGTCGGCGACGATCTTTTTGTCACCAACACCAAGCGCCTGGCGCAAGGCATCAAAGAGGGGATCGCGAATTCCATCCTTATCAAGGTCAACCAGATCGGGACCGTGACCGAGACGATGGATGCCATCGAACTTGCGCGCCGCAACGGCTACACCAGCATCGCCTCTCACCGCTCCGGCGAAACCGAGGACACCTTCATCGCCGACCTCGCGGTTGGCGCCGGCACTGGACAGATCAAGACCGGCTCTGCTTCGCGCACGGACCGTATCGCGAAATACAACCAATTGCTGCGCATCGAAGAAGAGTTGGGTGCGGCAGCCAGGTTCCCGGGCATCAGTGCGCTCAACTGCCGGAAGGCGAGCTGAATGGCCCTGGAGATGAGAACGCGGTGCGAGAAGTGCCGCGAGGCGCTGCTTGCCGATGGCAGCGCTTTCATCTGTTCCTACGAGTGCACTTTCTGCGCCACTTGCACCAGGGCGATGAATTCCGTGTGTCCCAACTGCCAGGGCGAGTTGGTAGCACGGCCCAAGCGAAAGAAATGATCCTCAGCCGTTTATTCAGAGTTCATCCAGCCGCATGAGACCCAAGCCGCTGATCCTTGTGATTCTTGATGGCTGGGGATACCGCGCCGAGCGCGCTGCCAATGCAATCGCTCTGGCCAACAAGCCGACTTACGACAAGCTGCTGCACGACTTTCCCAACACCCTGATTCAAACCAGCGGGCCCTTCGTCGGCTTGCCGCAGGGGCAGATGGGGAACAGCGAGGTCGGGCACCTGAATATCGGCGCGGGCCGCGTGGTCCGCATGGATATCACCAAGATCGACGTTATGATCGAGAGCGGCGAGTTCTTCCAGAACCCGGTGCTGCTCAGGGCCATGCAGCATGCCCGCGGCGATGGACGCAGGCTGCACATTTTTGGCCTGCTGTCTGACGGCGGCGTGCACTCGCACCAGAACCATCTTTACGCGCTGTTGAAGATGGCCAAACAGAACGGCCTCGAGCGCGTGTTCGTGCACGCGTTCATGGATGGCCGTGATACTTTGCCGACCAGCGGCGCCGGCTACGTGGAGCAACTGCAACAGCAGATGCGCCAGTTCGGCGGCGCGATCGCCAGCGTCAGCGGCCGCTATTACGCCATGGACCGCGACCGCCGCTGGCCGCGCGAAGAAAAGGCCTTCCAGGCCATGGTCGAAGGGCGCGCGGAAGGCGGCAACTTTCGCGACGCAGTGCAGGGGATCAAGGATTCCTACAACAAGGACGTGACCGATGAGTTCATCGTGCCTTTTGTTGTGACCGATGAAAGCGGGAAAGCCCGGGGCAGCATTCGCGACGAAGATGCCTGCATCAATTTCAATTTTCGCGCCGACCGCGCGCGCCAGGTCACGCGTGTGCTGGCGCGCGAGAGCGGCATCAGCAAAGAAGCGGGCCGCGAGCTGCCTGACGCGGAGGCGCTGGAGCAGGCGATCCCGCGCAGCCGCATCCCCAAGAGCCTGCATTACGTCTGCATGACGCAATACGACAGGAGCTTCACTCTACCCGTGGTGGTGCCGCCGGAGTCGCTGGGAAACATCCTGGCCAACGTGATGAGCGCGAACAAGCTGCGCAACCTGCGCGTGGCCGAGACGGAAAAGTACGCGCACGTGACGTACTTCTTCAACGGCGGCGTGGAGCAGGCTTATGCAGGCGAAGAGCGCATTCTGGTCCCGTCGCAGAAGGTCGCGACTTACGACCTGAAGCCGGAGATGAGCGCCTCTGGGATCGCCGATGCCGTGGTGAAGGCGGTGGAAGACGGCGCCTTTGACGTGATCATCGTCAACTTCGCCAACGCGGACATGGTGGGCCACTCCGGCAAGCTGGAGCCTACCATCAAAGCCTGCGAGACGATCGATGCATGCCTGGCCCGCATTTATGCGGCGCTACGACAACGCAGCGGAGCCATGCTCGTCACCGCCGATCACGGCAATGCGGAGCTGATGATCGATCCTGCGACTGGCGGGCCGCACACTGCACATACGACCAATCCGGTACCGCTGATCCTGGTGACTGACGACGCCAAGCGCTACTCGCTGCGCAACGATGGCGCGCTGCAGGATATCTCACCGACCATGCTCGGTATTCTGGGCTTGCCGCAGCCCAAAGAGATGACGGGCAAAGATCTGCGCGTGCCGCTCGCGCGATAGTCTCTAAGGCATCATCATGAAGCTGCTCATCGCCATTCATCACCGCTTCGAGCTGTGGCAGGCACCGGCGTGGTTTGCGGAGCGCCTGAAGCGAGAGTTTCCGCAGCTCCAGATCGTCCAGGTGACGAAGTACGAGCAAGTGGCCAGCGAGATCGGCGATGCAGAGGTCCTCATCGGCTGGTCGCTGCGCGGCGAACAATTTCTGCAGGCCCTGAAGCTGCGCTGGATCCACTCCACAGCAGCGGCTATCCATCTGCTGCTGAGCCCGGAGTTGCTGGCCAGCAAAGTGGTCGTGACTAATGCCCGCGAGGTGCATGCGCCAGTGGTGGCAGAGCACATCCTCGCCGTGATGCACGCTCTGGCCAAACGATTTCCCGCGGCGGCCCGTTACCAGCAACAGCGAATCTGGGCGCAGACCCAGATGTGGCGCCAGGGGCTGCAGGAGATCTCCGGCAGCACGCTCGGGCTGGTCGGACTGGGCAGCATCGGCGGCGAAACAGCACGACGGGCGCTCGGGGTGGGCATGCGCGTCTTCGCGATGCGCGAGCATCCGGAGAAGGCCAGCGATGTGGCCGAGCGGATCTTCGGGCCGGAGCAGCTCGACGAGATGCTTGGGGAGAGCGATTTCGTGGCGCTAGCGGCCCCGCTGACGCCGAGAACCGAGCACATCATCAACGAGCAGCGGCTGGCCAAGATGAAGCCGAGTTCATACCTCATCAACGTGAGCCGCGGACCCTTGATCGATGATGCCGCGCTCATTGCGGCGCTGCGCCAGAAGAAGATCGCCGGCGCGGCGCTCGACGTTTTCTCAGAGGAGCCGTTGCCAGCGGACTCGCCCTACTGGTCGCTGGAAAATTGCCTGGTCACGCCCCATACTGCTGCCATCACCGACAGGATGTGGGAGCGGCACTACGCTTTATTCACCGATAATCTGCGGCACTACATGGCAGGCCAGCCATTGCGGGGGATCGTGAACACTCAACAGGGGTATTAAGTACCCCTCCCCTGGGCGGTCTATTAGAATCAAGACCTTAGGCCAGACTTGGCGGGCAAAATATCTGGAATCAGCGAGTTACGGTCAAAATCTTTAAAACAGAGGAGTTAGGAGCCAAGCCTGGACTTATGTCAGGAACTGCTGCTGCGATTCAGCGATGCAAAATGTTACCTAGCTTATGATACCGATCATCGAGGGAAAGTTGCCTGGAAAGTAAGATTCTTGCGATGAGAGTGCCGAGGAAATCCCGTTTTGGAATTCTTACAACGTGCACAGCTCTGCTGGCGATTCCAGGATTTTCGCAAGGGCCCTCGAACGATCCTGCCATCCGCAAGGCGCAGGAGCAGGTCGAGCACAATATCCATACCCGCGAGGGCAAGATGTATGACGGTACGATAGGGAAGGAATTTGAAGAGAAGTATCCGCCCATCATCAGGAGTTGCGGGCGGCAGACACCGGCGGAAGAGCGCAAGCCGTTCACGCTCTACGTGCAGTATGCGGAGGATGGGAAGGTGGAGGCGGTGCTGCTCGATCCGGCGAATTCCTTCACCGCGTGCATTCGCGGCATCCTGTTGAAAGACGCGTTTTCAAAGCCGCCGGCGAAAGACTACTGGGTGCAGGTGACGGTGGATTTCAGAAAATAGTCCGGGTCTGACGTTTCCGGAAGAGTCCGGGCTCGTTGGGGCAATGCGATAGAATGGCCGCGGCGCGAGCGAAATGGGATACCTCTCATATTTCTTATTTCCCTGGGGAATCCTGCTGCAGGCGCTGGCGGTGATCCACTTCATCCGGCGGCGACCGGACACCTATTGGCTGTGGATCATCATCGTGCTGGGCCCGCTGGGCGCGCTGGTGTATCTGGTGGTGGAGGCAGCTCCGGACGTGCGGTTGCTGGGCGGTACCTTCCAGGGATTCTCGCGACGCAAGCGAATCCAGGAGCTGGAGCGGCTGATCCTGGACAATCCGGCGGCTGGGAATTACGAGGAGCTGGGCATCCTGCTGCTGGATGAGAGAAATTATCTGCGGGCGAAGGAGTGCTTCGATAAGGCCATCTCTTCCCGCACCGACCATGCTGATCCGTTCTACCGGCGCGCTATCTGCGAGCTGGAGCTGGGCGAGTCTGCCGCGGCGCGAGCGGACCTGGAACGCGTGATCGGCTTCGAGCGCAAGTACGATTATCAGCGGGCGCTGGGTCTGCTGGCGCATGCCTACGCCAAAACCGGCGAGAACGAAAAGGCGGCGGCGTTGTTCCGCGAGGCGACAGAGACCTCTACGCTTTCGGAGACGCAGCTCAATTACGCCGCATTTCTGGCTAGTCAGGGCAAGACGGCAGAGGCAAGAGAGATGGCGCAGACGGTGCTACGGAAGAAAGCCACGCTGCCGGGATACCTGAAGCGCAGGGAGCGCCCGTGGTTCAGGAAGGCGCAGGGGCTATTGAAACAGCTTCCGGCAGCATAGCCGTAACACGGGGCGTTCGAACTCTCGCTCAAGATGACAGTTACCCTTCAATGAAAAACATCTCTTTCCTCAAGTGCACCAAGTGCGGTGAGCAGCTGGATGCAAGCAAGCCGCAGACGCTGTGTCCCAAAGACGCAGGCGCGCTCTACGTTCATTACGATCTCGCGGCCATCAAGAGGAGCTTCACTCCTGCGGCTCTGCAGTCGCGGGAAAAGACCATGTGGAGGTATCGCGAGGTGCTGCCGGCGGTGGAACCGGTGTCGTTGGGCGAAGGATTTACGCCGATGCTGCCCAGCCGGAAGCTGAAGAACGTCTTCATCAAGGATGAAGGGCTGAATCCGACAGGCAGCTTTAAGGCTCGCGGACTGTGCGCGGCGGTGACGATGGCGCGCGCGTATGGCTTGCGCAAGCTGGCGATCCCCTCGGCCGGGAATGCGGCGAGCGCGCTGGCGGCATACTCGGCGGCGGCGGGAGTCGAGGCGCACATCTTCATGCCAAGAGATGTGCCGCGTGCGAACCTGGTGGAGTGCCGTATATATGGCGCCAAGGTGACGCTGGTGGATGGACTCATCAGCGATTGCGCGCGCATGGTCTCGGAGCGCACACAGGAGGAGGGATGGTTCGACGTCTCCACCCTGAAGGAGCCCTACCGCGTGGAGGGCAAGAAAACGATGGGTTACGAGGTGGCCGAACAGCTGGGATGGAAGCTGCCGCGGGCCATCATTTATCCCACGGGGGGCGGGGTGGGGCTGATCGGGATGTGGAAGGCATTCGATGAGATGCAGGAGCTGGGATGGATGGGCAGCGAGCGTCCCAAGATGATCGCGGTGCAGGCGGAGGGGTGCGCGCCCATCCCGAAGGCGTTTGCGGAAGGGAAGAGCGTCTCGGAGATGTGGGCGAATGCCACTACGGGCGCAGCAGGCCTGCGGGTGCCAAAAGCATATGGCGATTACATCATCCTCGATATTTTGCGACAGTCATCGGGCACGGCGGTCGCGGTGAGCGAGGCGGAGATCATGCAGGCGGTGCGGGACTGGGCGGCAGAGGAAGGAGTCTTCGCAGCGCCGGAGGGAGCGGCCTCGCTGGCGGCTTATCGGAAGCTGCGAGCAAGCGGCTTTTTGCGCGAGGGCGAGACGGTGGTTCTGTTCAACACCGGCGCGGGGATCAAGTACATCGAGGTGATCGAGGAGGCAGCGAGAGAGACGCCGGCAGGACGGAATATCGGCGGAATCATCGGGCCGTACTAGTGTGAGACGCCTGCCGGTTGGAGCAACCCGGCTTCGGCGGCGACGGCCTGCAATCTGCTGCGAGTCTCCTTTTTCACGGGGAGCATGGGCAAGCGGTAGTTCTCTTCGATCTTCCCCATCATGGCCAACACCGCCTTCACCGGCATGGGATTCGATTCGATGAAATTGGCCTGCATGAGCGGCAGATATTTTTTCTGCCGAGCGCGAGCGGTCTTCCAGTCGTTGTTCAGCGCAGCACGGGTGAGCTGCGCCATCTCGCGGGGAATCTCGTTGGAGACGACCGAGATGATGCCAACGCCGCCGAGCGAGATGACGGGCAGCGTGACGGCATCATCCCCGGAAAAGACAAGGAAACTCTCGGGAACGGCATTGAAGACCTCGGCGATCTGGGAGATGTTACCGCTGGCCTCTTTGACAGCGATGATATTGGGAATCCTGGCCAAGCGACCCAGCGTGACGGGCTCGAGGTTGGCCGCGGTGCGTCCGGGGACGTTGTAGAGCACCAGTGGTTTCTCCACCGCTTCGGCGATGGCCTTGAAGTGCTGGAACTGGCCCTCCTGCGTGGGCTTGTTGTAGTAGGGAGAAGCGGTGAGGATAGCGTCTACACCTTGGATGGCGGCGACGGCGCGGGCTTTCTCAACCGCTTCCTGGGTGAAATTGGAAGTAGCCCCAGCAACGATAGGGACCCGGCCTCCGGCGACTTCAATGGTGATTTGAATCACGCGCAGCCACTCGCCGCGAGTGAGGGCGGGCGTTTCACCGGTGGTCCCACAGGGAACCAGGAAATCGATCTGCGACTCCACCTGCCAGGCGACGAACGAGCGCAAGGCAGACTCATCGATGGAGCCGTCGGCCCGGAAGGGGGTGACCAGAGCGGTGCCGCATCCGCGCAGCTGCATTGAGCTCAAGAATACCAGAGGCAAAGCTGCCCAAAGAAACGCGACAAAACAGGCAAGAAGCCTGCATTCTGGTAGCTTTCTTAGTAAATAACGGCATAAATAACGGCCTTGACCCTGCAGGAGAGGCGGCCTAACTTTAAGGCAGCTTTCCAGGAGAGAGTAGATGTCTGTGAAAACCGCAGCTGGAGTTCGCTTCGCCGCGCTGGCCATCGCAGCTTTGACGCTGGCCGCCTTGCCCGCCGCAGGACAAACACAATTCTTCAATCCGGCGCCGGGCTCGCCCATCACGGTGGGAACCGGGCCGACATTCATCGCGATCGGCGACCTGAACAAAGACGGAATCGCCGATCTGGTCGTGGTCAACCAGACTTCGAACACCATCAGCGTCCTGCTGGGGACCGGTGGCGGCGCTTTTCAGGCGCCAGTGACTTATCCGGTGGGCAACCTGCCGCAGGAGGCGGTGATCGCGGATTTCAACGGCGATGGCATTCCCGACGTCGCGGTGTCCAATTCCGGCGACGGGACAATCAGCATTTTTCAGGGTGTAGGAGCAGGCAGCCTGGCGCCTGTGGGCACGGTCCCAACCGGTGGAGGCGGATTGCCCACTGGACTCGGCGTAGGCGACTTCAACAAGGATGGCAAGCTCGATCTGGTTGTAACCAACAATGGGGGTAACAACATCAGCATCCTGCTGGGCAATGGCAACATGAGTTTCCAGCCGGCAGTGGCGGTGGCCACCGGCTCAGGACCCTCGGCGGTCGCAGTGGCCGATCTGGATGGCGACGGCAACCTCGACCTGGTCACCTCGAACAACAATGACGGTACAGCGAGCGTTCTGTTCGGCAATGGCGATGGAACCTTCACGCCCATGGTGTCCTTGACAGCGGGCAGCGATCCAGATGCTCTGGTGGTTGCCGACTTCAACAAAGACGGCAAGCCGGATATCGCGGTGGCCAACACCGGCACCGGTGATGTGAGTGTTTTCCTCAACACGGGTAGCAGGACCTTTGCCACAGGCGTGAATTACTCCGCGGGGAGCGGAGCCGGGCCGGAGTCCATTGATGTGGGCGATTTTGATAATGACGGCAATCTGGACCTGGCAGTAGCGGACCAGAACAACAACGTGGTCGCCTTCCTGTTCGGCTCAGGAAAGGGGACCTTCTCGGCAGCGGTCACGAATAAAGCAGGCAACAACGTGATCGCGGTGCGGGTGGCAGATTTCAACAACGACGCCAAACCCGACGTCGCTGTAGCCAATTTCCTGGATAACACCATCAGCGTGCTGCTGAACAATGGCACCATCAAGAATCCGGGCGGCGGAACCTGCACGGTGAACTGCTCGGGATTGGGCTTCACCATTGCGGCCAGTCCGGCCACAGCTACGGTGACTGCCGGCCAGCAGGTGACTTTCACCATCACGGCCACCTCCAATCCGCCAGGTTCGGCCTTCAACTTCCCCATCACATTCGCCTGCTCGGGGATCCCGGCCTCCGGCTGCTCGTTCAACCCGTCCACGGTGCTCTTGAGCAATGGGACAGGCAGCACCACGATGACGGTGGCGACGAACTTCACCTCCAACGGCGGCGCGGTCTTCGGCAGCAATGGCCTGGGGTTGACGGGCATGTTCCTGGCGGGAGCCGTCCTGATCCGCCGGCGCAAGAAGTTTGCCGGACGCGCTCTGGTACTGGCGCTGTTCTTCGTCGGCTTCATCGCGCTGCAAGGCTGCGGGTCGGGCGTGAAGCAGACCACGCCGCCGGCGACCTACACCCTGACTGTGAACGCCAACTCGAACACGAATACAGGCGCGCAGCAGGCTACGGCTACGGTCTCCATAACAGTCAACTAACTGGCACATCGAATCAGGCCGCAGTTCTTCCACCTGCGGCCTTTTCATTTGTGCGAGGCTGCGGGCTTGAGGTGGGGCAGAACCTCACGGAACTCGTAGAAGCCCTGGCGGGTCGCGATCCATTCAGCGGCGCGCACCGCGCCTTCGGCGTAGCCGCGGCGCGATTTCGCATCGTGGACGAGCATGATGGTGTCATCGAGCGAGTCGAGAAGGATAACGTGCTGCCCCACGGTATCGCCCTCGCGCACCGAGGTGATCTCCAGCTTCTCTTCGGGATGCTGCTGCAGGTTCGGCTGCAGCAGCGAGCGGATAGTGAGCGCCGTGCCCGAGGGCGCATCTTTCTTCTGGCTGTGATGCCGCTCGAGGATGCGGCCAGAGTAGCCTGCCTGGAGCGCGGCTGAGGCGGTGCAGGCCAGTTCAAAGAAGATATTCACACCGATGGAGAAATTCGAGGCGTAGACGAACCCCCCGTTATTGGCAGCCAACTGCTTTATTTCCGACAGCGAGGAATACCAGCCGGTGGTTCCGACGACCATCTTCTTGCCGTGACGCAGGCAGGCCCGCATGTTTTCAAGTGCGGCTTGAGGCGTAGTGAAATCGATAACGACGTCGATGCCCTGCAGCGCAGCAGGCGTAAGCCCGGCAGCGTGGACATTTTCAGCCGAGCGCAACACCTTCAGGTTGTGACCGCGTTCGCGCGCGACTTCAGCGACGAGTGCTCCAGTCTTGCCGTGGCCGAGAAGAAGGAAGTGCATATTGCGTTGATGCTGGAGATTCTACCGTGTCCAGTCTGCCGCATGCTGTTCTCGGCGGCCTATTCAAAACTTTCCGGATCGAGGTCGGCAAAGAATCGCTGATGCAAATGGCTGACGGTGTACGGCACGTCATCTTCATCGATCACAAAGCTGATGTTGATCTCGGATGCACCCTGGGAGATCATGCGCACGTTGACATCGCCAACGCAGGAAAACACCTGGCCGGCTATGCCTGCTTTCTCGCGCAGGCTCTCGCCTACCAGGCAAATGATCGCCTTGCGGCCGCTGTATTTCACGTCGGCGAGTTTTTGCAGGTCGGCGGCGATAGCGGCAATGGCTTCGTTCGTATCTACGGTGAGCGAAACGCTGACCTCGGAGGTCGAGACCATATCCACCGGGCAGCGATGCCGGTCGAAGACCTCGAAAACGGAGCGAAGAAAGCCGTGGGCCATGAGCATCCGCGTTGCTACCAGATCCACGATGGTGATCCTGCGCTTTACGGCGATGGCCTTGAAGATGTTGCGGCAGCGCGGAGCGTTGGCTACGATCTGCGTTCCAGGATTGGCCGGATTCCGCGAATTCAAGACCTGTACTGGAATATTTTTCCGCACCGCCGGAAGAAGCGTTGCCGGATGCAGCACCTTCGCGCCGAAGTAAGCCAGTTCGGCAGCCTCATCGAAGCTGATGACCTTGATGCGGCGTGCCTGAGGACACAGGCGCGGGTCGGTGGTCATCATGCCATCTACATCCGTCCAGATCTCAATGCGCTCGGCGCCCAGGCCGGCGCCGACGATGGCCGCGGAAAAGTCGGAGCCACCGCGGCCGATGGTGGTGGTGATCCCGGAGCTGGTCGCGCCGATAAACCCGCCCATCACCGGAACCGCACCGGCCTCGAGCAGGGGAGTGAACTGGGCCCTCAGATTCCGGTCGGTCTCATCGAAAAGGGGCTGGGCCTTGCCATGGCTGCCGTCGGTGACCAGACACTGGCGGGCGTCCACACAGCGGGCGTTGATTCCGCGTGCGCAAAAGGCAGCAGTCACGATCTTGCTCGAAATGCTTTCTCCGAAGGCAAGCAGGCAGTCAGCGCTGCGTGCCGTGCACTCGCCGACGGCGGCGATACCGCGCAACAGCTCCTCCAGCGCGTCGAACTCTTCTTCGAGCTGGGAGTGAAATCCGGTGAAGCGAGCGGTGCCCAGCAGCTCGCCGGCGGTGGTGTAATGGCGCTCGCGCACGCTGCGCGCGGATTGCAGGGCAGGCTCGCGCTCGCCCCGCCCGGCAGTCTCAGCCATGGCAAGAAGCTGGTCGGTGACGCCGGCCAGCGCGCTTACGATGACGGCAGGACGCTGCAGCAAGCGCTGGCGGACGATCTCTGCCGAGCGCTGAATGGCGGCTGCATCTTCCACCGAGGTGCCGCCGAACTTCATCACGATCATGCGAACGAAGCCCTTGCCATCAGGCGAGATACCCTTCCGCCTTCAGCATCTCTGCGTTGAGCAGAGCGCCGCCAGCGGCGCCACGGATGGTGTTGTGAGAAAGCAGGGTGAACTTCCAGTCAAAGACCGGACAGGGGCGGAGCCGGCCCAGCGAGACTGACATGCCTGAGCCGGAATCTACGTCGAGAGCAGGCTGCGGACGATCTGGTGCCTCGAGCACGACCAGCGGTCTTTCAGGCGCGTTGGGCAGCCGGAGTTCCTGCGGAAGGCCGCGAAAGCCATTCAGCGCCTCTGCCACCTGCTCGCGCTCTGCGCGCCGGGCGAGCTTGACCGAGACCGATTCGGTATGGCCGTCTTCCACGGGCACGCGGTTGCACTGCGCGCTCAACTGCACTTCTGCGTCGATGATCCGGCTGCCATTCAGCTGGCCAAGCATCTTGCGGGTCTCGCTCTCCATCTTTTCCTCTTCCTTGGGGATGAAGGGGATCACGTTGCCGAGGATATCGAGCGAGGCCACCCCGGGGTAGCCGGCGCCGCTGACCGCCTGCATAGTCACTGCGAAGACGCGTTCGAGGCCAAAGCTCCGCTGCAGCGGCGCCAGCGCCATGACCAGACCCGTGGCCGAGCAGTTCGGATTGGTGACGATGAAGCCACGTCCGCTCTTGCGCCAGCTCTGCTGCTCCAGCAGCCGAAGATGTGCGGAGTTCACCTCGGGTACCACCAGCGGCACCTCAGGCACCATGCGGAAAGCGCTGGCATTGGAGACCACCGCGTGGCCGGCGGCGGCGAACATCGGCTCCAGTTCAGAAGCTACGGCCGCATCGAGGGCCGAGAAGGTCAGCTTCGGCGCATTTTCAGGTTTGGCAGGCGAGAGCGGCATCCGCGCGACTGCGGGAGGCAGCGGGGTCTTCAAGCGCCAGCGGACAGCGGCGCCATACTCGAGGCCGGATGAACGCTCGGAGGCGGCGAGCCATGCCAGCTCAAACCAGGGATGTCCCTGTAGTAGTTGAATAAAACGCTGACCCACCACGCCGGTGGCGCCGAGGATTCCAGCAGGTATCTTGTTCGCGTTCATGAGGGAGACAGCCGTGTCCTGAAACAAAGCGCGCGCCGTACGCCCTGTCTATCCACTCTAACACGCAGACGCGCACGTCAGTCCCGCAGCACTTCGGTCTGCTCGGAAGGTATCTCGACCATAACCATGTTGAGCTGGTCGTTCAGGTAGAGCGACCATTCCACTTCATCGGCATGCAGCAGGAAGTGGTACAGCTCTGTGTCCGCTCCTTTGAGCTTGACCTTCTCCTTGCCGGTGAACTCGAGCGAAACCATGGCGGAGGAGTGCTGCCGGGGCACGATGATCTGGTACTGGGTCTTGCTCAGCTTGCAGTTGTTCATGTCGGGGCAGGCATAACCCATATACCGCCAGAGGAGCAGCTCACGGTGTACGAAGAAGTAATCGTCGAGCACGGGCACGGTCGGACTCAGCAGGTAGGGGATGTCCTTGGCCGCGTTCTTATCTTCTTTGCTGTCGAGGGTGATGTGCTGCACCAGGACCTGGTCGGTCGCCTCCAGCACAGCCTCATGCTTTTCCGGCTTGGTCTGCCGCCATAGATACTTGATAATCTCGCCTCCGGCAGTCATGGAGAGCTCCGAGTTCTCCACCACATCACTGCCGTCCTCTGTCTTGATCTCTGAGGTTGTAACGCTTGACCCGGCATTCTGCTTCACCTGGAATGTCTCCGTGGCCACGCGCCGGCCGCCGCGGAAGATGCCGAAGCTGCCAGAATCGACCATCTGATTCGCTGCCGCCGGCTTTTTCTGTTCCTTGGGCTTGTCTTTTGCGGCTGCGAAAACAGGCAGCAGAAGCACGAAAGTTGCCGAGATCAAGATGGCTTTGCGCACAATACCTCCGGAAAAAACCTTTGGATCAGGCCTGCTGTGAGAGCCGGGCGAGCATCCAGCGTTCAATCTCTTCCGCCACCTGGTCTACGGAGCGGACGCCGGTTTCGATCACTGCGTCCGCGCCTGCGTAATGAGTGCGGCGAACTGCGTAGAGCCTGCGGAAGCTGAGTTCATCTTTCAGCAACGGCCGTTCACTTTGCTGCGCCCGGCAGCGCTGCCACAGCACCTCGGCCGGCGCCTCCAGAAGGATCACAGTCGAACCCGGGAAGCGAAGTCGCGCCCGGTTCTGCTTTATGCCCAGCGTGCCGCCGCCCAGCGCTGCCACCAGGCTCTCTCCTGCGTGCGAGGCCAGCAGCCGCTCAAGCGCGAGGCTTTCGACGCGCCGGAATGCCGCCTCACCTTCGACCGCAAAGATGGCAGCAACTGCGCGCCCCTGCTGCTCGATGCTCTCATCCAGATCAGCGAACCGCCACCTGAGGCGCTGTGCCAGGGCGCGGCCTACCGCGGTTTTGCCGGAACCCATGAAGCCAGTGAGAAACACCACGCGCAGCGGCATGTGCTGCAACGCACTCGCGGCCACAATGAGTTCTCAGGCTCCTGAAAAAAATTTATTGCTTGCTGACGCGGATTCTACCACTGAACGAACGCAGCACAACCGAGGAGAACCCAAGATTGGAAGTACCTGCGAAGGAACTACTCCCGGTCGGTGGCCTGTAGGCACGTACCTTCTGCTGCAACGGGAAGTCATTCTGCACCGAGCCGTGGAAAGAGCGAGCGTCCATGTCGACCGAGGCAAAGGCCGGCAGGGTCACATCGATGTTGCCGCTGTGATTGGTGAAGGCATACTCGCCTCCGCCGTGAAAGTCGCCGATGAAGCTGATGGCGCCCGTGGTGGTGCTCACCGTCACCTTGGGCCCGCTCACCGAGGTCATATGCACATCGCCGCCGGTAGAAAGGATCTCGATATGGTCGCCGGAGACGTTCTCCAGGGTGATGGGCCCGTCAATGGTGAGCACATGCACGTGAGAATCGCTCACGTTGCGGACCTCGACCGGAGCCGTGTCACTGCGCAGCGCGATGTCGCCGCGGACCCCTTCCAGACGGATCGGGCCCTCGGCGTTGCGAATGAATACGCTGACATCGGGCGGGATAGAGAGCTCGTAGTCGACCCGGCCGCTGGCTTCATCGGGCGGCTGCAGGAAGCGGGTGGTCACGTCTATGCGGCTGCCGACCTGGCTGCAATCCACTTCGACCTTGTCAGAGGCTGAGCTGCACGAGATGGTGACCTGATGGCCGCTTACCGGCTTCACGGTCACACGGCCGAACTGGTTCACCAGCGTGACGGTGGAGTTCGGAGCCGCCGCATAGCGGCAATCCTTCCTGGCCGCCTGGGCCCAGACCGAAGCAGTCCAGCACGACGCGACTACCAGAACCAGGACGCAGTTCGCAAATCTAGACATCACTCATTCTCCTCGACTGCTACGCTCACGGGGTGTAGGAAGCCATCTGGTAAAGCGCCGCTTTCTGTTCGTAGGCGCTCTCCAGATGAAGCCGTAGATCATTATCACCCGGATTTTGCCGCTGCGCAGCCTGTGCCTCATGAATGTAAGTATTGACGTTGCGGATGTTGCGCTCGTATGCCCTGCGTGCCGCCGGCCCGTGCTCTGCTGAGATCTGGGCCAGCAACTGCTGGTCGGCAGCATCCAGCGCCTCAGTCACAGGCGCCGCCTTATCTGTCGCAGCAACAGTAGCCGGCGCAGAAGCTGACGGCGAGAGATAGTTGTACGAAGCCAAAGCTAAACCCACGATCAACGCTCCCATCACCGCGCCCCAGCGCATCATGCCGCCGGAAAAGGCCGGGACCATGAACGGCTTCACTCTGGGGAAGTCTTCTGCCGGACGCACCAAGCCTTCGCGAACCGCAGCCGCCTCGATCTTCCCCCACAGATACGCGGGAGGCTCAGCTTCGGTCGCAAGCTGCCGCGCCGACTTGGCCACGGCCCTTAGATCCTCCGCCAGCGCCGCGCACTCCGGACAGCTCCGCGCGTGCTCCAGGCCAGCAGCATTGCCGCTGTCGATGAACTCGCACAACTCGTCTTGAAACTCGGTACAATTCATGACTGCCCGCCTTCACTTCATCCCCTTGGTGCTTGCTCTCAGTGCTTCGTGACGCGCTCTGAGCGGCCGTGCCGCAACAGGTCGCGCATCTTCAATCTCGCCTTATGGAGCTGCGACTTGCTATTCCCGATGGAGCATCCGATCATCTCGGCTATCTCATTGTGCTCGTAACCCTCAATATCGTGAAGCACAAAGATGGTGCGATACCCCGGCGGTAGCTCCTCCATCGCCCGCTCCAGACTCATTCTGTCGATCGAGCCCGCCAGGCGGTTGTCGCGGGTTCCAATGTCCCGTCGCGGTCCTTCCTCCTGCTGCGGCTCGAGATGCTCTTCCAGCGAGGTCTCCGGCAGACCCTTCTTGCGCAGGTGCATCAGAACCACGTTCACGGTCATGCGGTGCAGCCAAGTGGAAAACGCCGACTCACCTCGAAACGAGCTGACCTTGCGGTACAACTGCAAGAAGGCCTCCTGCGTCAGGTCCTCCGCGATAGTGGTGTTCCCCGTCATGCGCAAGCAGAGGGAGTAAACACGCCGCTTGTGCATTTCATAGAGCACCTGGAACGCGCCAGCATCTCCCCGCTTGGCTTGTTCGATTGCCTGGGCTTCGGAAACTCCGGAAACCGGTGTCTTCTTCGGCTTTGCCAATCCGACCTTTTCAGGCCGCACCATCTAAGATGCGTCCTCTATGCAAGTGTGTTGTCTGCTCTCCCACATTCTCTCAGGCAAATTCGGCTTGTTGGAGCTGATGCTGCCTGGAGGATGCGACGGCAGACTTTCCGGCCCTCGTCTCTATTACTTTTCATAGAGTCGAACGACCTATCGGGGCCTATGAGACGAGATTAGCACGCGCGCTCTTCTCTTGCTTGCCGCGCAGGTAGAGCGTGAGGCCGATGAGGATGGCCACCAAAGAGCCTCCGAGCACTTTGACAATAAACAGCACCTTGCTCCCAGCTTCGCCCGGCGGTATCAACGAGAGTCCCATGGCTGCTGCGACTATGAGGAAGCCGAGCGAGCCAGCGATCCACACCCCCGGGACCCCGCCCGGAATGAGGACAGCATGAGCATTCTGCCGGTCGGCACGCCGGGCCAGTTTGATGGCAGCCGCGTACAGGTAGAGAAAGGGGATGAAGTTCAGGATGATGGTCGCGCTCACCAGCTCCTGGTAAGCGCTGTTGACGGTCTCGTTGATCTGCGTTACCAGCAGAATCGCCGCGGAGATGCCGGCCTGTATCAGGATCGAGATCCAAGGCGTGCGCCAGCGGGGATGGATCTTGCCGAAGGCCTTGGGCAGATAACGGTCGATGCCCACCACAAAAGGCACACGGGCGATTCCGGCGACCGTAGTCCCCACTCCGCCGGCATTGCCAAAGGTCACGAAGAAGGCAGCCAGCATTCCCAGAAAGCCAAGCCCGAGCAGATTGGAGCCCGAGTTTATGGCCTGAAAGACGCCGCTTTTCAGGTCCGTCTGGGTGTCAGTTTGCAAGACCAGTACGCAGACCGTCCCAATCATATAGATCACGGCGATGAGCGCGCCCGAGGCGAAGATGGCGCGTGGAATCGTCCGGCGCGGTTCTTTGATCTCTTCGCTCATGGTGGCCACCAGCTCCATGCCGGTAAAGGCAAAAGCGATGGTTGGCCAGAAGTTCACCGTGTCCCAATCCCAATGCACCTGCATGTTCGCCCAGGTGAAGTGGGTCTGAGTGCCGGATTTGGCCCAAACCGCGACCGCCACACCAACGAGCATCATCAGCGGCAGGTACGTCCCGACGCCGCCCGCATTCTGCAGCCATTTGCCGATGTTCAGTCCGATTATGTTCAAGCCCACGGCCACTGCCAGCAGCACCAACGAGCCGAGGACCAGAAAGTGAAGATCATTCGCCAGCTTGCTGCCGCGGTTTCCCAGCATGTAGGCCGACATGGATACGCTGGCCGTGAGCAGGGCGGGGAAGTAGAAAAACGTATAGACCCAATAGGTCCAGCCGGCCACGAACCCGTGAAACTCTCCGAAAGCTTCTTTGGTCCAGACGTACAGGCCGCCTTCGCTGGGAAAGCGCGAGGCGAGCTCACTGATCACCAGTGCTGTCGGCACAAAGAAAAACAGCGCTGCCAGCACCCACAGGCTCATCGAGGAGGTCCCGTTATGCGCGGCGGCCGCAATCCAACGCGGCCCAAGCACGGCGGCGATCTGGAACAGGAGCACGTCCCAGAATCCCATTTCGCGGCGAAGCTGATGTTTGGGGTCGCTGGCTGCGGTGGGCGTTGTGCTCATGCGTTGCGAAACGATACCAGATGCCGGGGCTTCCGTCATCATGCCCTGCTTACCGCTTGGCGCAACCTTCCCAGAAGTGGATAATCCAATGGGCAGGAGGAGATCATGGAAAAAGCTACTTTCGGCGCCGGTTGTTTCTGGGGAGTGGAGCACAAATTTCGCCAGATTCCCGGTGTCACCGATACTGCCGTCGGCTACCTCGGCGGTACTTTGAAGAATCCCACCTACGAGGACGTTTGCACCAATAAGACCGGCCATGCCGAGGTGGTGCAGGTGACCTACGACCCGGCTAAGGTTTCTTACGACCAGCTTCTTGACGCCTTCTGGAACCTGCACGACCCGACACAACTGAACCGCCAGGGACCGGACTATGGCACGCAATATCGCTCGGCGATCTTTTTTCATACGCCGGAGCAGAAAGCAGCTGCCGAAGCTTCAAAAGCCAGGCTCGAAGCGTCCAAGCGCTTCAGCCGCCCGATCGTCACGGAGATCACGCCAGTCTCCGCCTTCTACCGCGCCGAGGAGTACCACCAGCGCTATCTGGAAAAGCGCGGTCTGGCTGCCTGCCACATTTGATTCGCGCAGATGGGCAAAAGAAAAAGGCCGTCCGCAGACGGCCTTTGAAAGACGAAACAACTTTACAGAGTTGACTCTATCTCGAATCCCCAAGCCTGCAGCAGCGGCTCGGGAATGTACTTGGAGTTCTTGTTGCGGCGAGCCCACTCGCGCAGACGGATGGAGCGCTGGTACTGATCCGGAGTCAGCTTGAACTCCTTCACCGCCTGCTCGAACGAGGTCACCACAGGGATCACCGGACCGATAGGCTCCGGCTTGCCCCAGTTCGGATTGCCACGACGCTTTGCCATGATTAAGTTGTGTCTGCCTTTCCTATTAGCTGAATGAAGCCTAAATATTTGATTCCGCTGGGCCAGCTGGGATTCTCAAACCGAGCCTCCTCCACGACATTTGGGCTAAATGGGAACTTGATATTTTACACATGTTCCTCGCGGAACACAATTAGTTATTTCGATTCCAAACTGACAACGCTCCGTGAGGTTGCCGGTCGCAGCGTAATCCAATACATCACATATTATAGCCAACATATTGATATAAAGGTACTTATATAAACATATAAAGGCTCATGTTCAGGCCGTATTCTATCGTGTTCGGCCCGCAACCCGGCTCGGAAACGAAGCGTAGAGAGCTTCACTGGCGATACCAGATTCAGGTTGCGTTCGGCCCCAGCGAGGGGTAGGCTTTAGCCGCTTGAGTATTGTTGTCGGCGGAGGCATATGGACCTGCACATGGAGAGCCGGTACGTGGGGCCGGTCTGCGTGGTGAAGTGCAAGGGACGGCTGGTGCTGGGGCCGAGCACCGAGGCGCTCGACAAACACGTGACCGACGCCATCGCGCAGTCGAAGGTGATCGTGCTGAACATGGCCGACGTGATGTTCATGGATAGTAGCGGGCTGGGGACTCTAGTCCGCCTGCTGCGCCGGGCAAAATCTTCGCACATCGAGTTGCGGCTGTGCTGCCTGACAACCGCGATAAGAAAGGCGCTCGACGTTACGCACGTGGCATCGCTTTTCAAAATAGACGCCACAGAAGAGGCGGCTCTGGGGGCCGGCTACAGCGGCAAGGCGGAAGGTGGGCAGGGCAATCCCGCGGCGCACATCCTGTGCGTGGCTGAGACCTCAGACGTTTGCGCCTGTCTGGGAGCGCTGCTACAGGGCGCCGGCTTTCATGCGCAGACCTGCAGCAGCTTATACGACGCCAAGACGCTGCTGAAAGCGAAGAAGCCAGACCTGATCCTTCTGGGGGCGCAGATGCCGCAGAAGCATCCGGGAGTGCAGCAGAACCTGGGAGCACTGGCGCCGGGAGTCCCCGTGCTAACGCTGGATGAAACCTTCTCAACGCAAGAGGCCGGGGTGGGCGCCGACCCGCTGCTGGCCAGGATACGCCAGCACCTGCCGGCCAGCGCGTAATGCCTGTCAGTTTGAATACCTTCCCGCTCGTGAGCAACGACATTTCTGAGCGCTGGTGCCCGGAGGCGGAGTCGAGGCGAACAAGCCAGTCAGAGGCTCGAGTAAAAGCTTCAGCAAACCAAGAGTTCTCAGCGGGTGTTTTCTGCAACTTGCAGGTTGAGTTCCGCGCGCTCGCCATTGATCAGAACATATCCAGCGTCAAGCATCTGTTGGCCGGTGCAATCAAAGCGATCGAAGCAGCGCATCGCTCGGAAGGGCAAGAAGAACTCCACTGCCTCGGAGCTTTCCGACCCGGGCACCTTGATGGCGGTACTAAAACTGATGCCGTCAAAATCGGGGTTCGCGGGGAAAAATGAGAGCATGGGATGGACTAATTGCGCGATGTGATTATCGAAAGCCATGGCGGCGAGATAGTAGTGAGAGGTGGACGCAGGATTTTGCAGTTCAGTCGCGAGGGAAACCTGCAGCCAGGGACCCTGATGAAAAGCGATGAACGCTGGCGGCGAGTAAGCGACAAAATGCGCCTGCTCAGTGAGCACGCTCAGGAAACGGGCGATCGTATCCTGGTGTTCAGTCTTGAGTTGGCTGAGATCCTGAGGAGTAATCAGCCGGGTCGAGCCTCCTGAGGGCGCTGAGAGGGATTCCTGGAGTGTTGAGCTGTTCGATGCTCTGGAGGCATCGGGTTCGCCCTCCGTGCGCAAAGAAGCTGCAGGCTTGCCAACTTTCAACGCGGTCACTGGCGGCGCGGTCTGGTCGTCCCCCAGCCACAAGTTCACGTGTTCACCGTCGAGGAAGGCATCGCATTCGAGCAGAGCATTTTGCATCTCATTGGTTGATGCAGCAACGACTAATTTGAGCGCAACTTCCCTAGGAATCAGAAGGACCACATTCTCGGCAATCTCGGAAGGCACCCCCATCACCTTGCGGCGCACATGGTGCGCGATCTCGAAGGCGAAGACCTGTACGCTTTCCTCCTCACCCAACTTGGCAACAGCAGCCTTGAGCATGGGCATTACGACGTCGGTGAAGGTCTGGCGGGCGCGCTGGTTGCCAGTCATGCGGTCGGCAGAATATGAAGCGTAATAGTTACCAGTAATCTCCAAAGCCATTTGATTACTGTATTTTTCAAAACGGATGGATCGCTGGTCGCCTTGGCGTTGCGCAGCCTCATTCAAATCGAGCGTCTGGCTGAAGTAGAAAGCAAAGGGATATTTGTAGAGTTGCAATTGCTGGCCGAGACTCTGCAGCTGGGGCAGATACCTTTCTTGCAAAGCGCGCGCGCTGGGTTCCTCGATTTCCTGCGGCCTGAGCACCTGGGCTTCGACACAGCTCAGTAAGCCGAGTAGCAAAGCAGCGAGAGGCAAGAGACGAGCGTCTGGAACGACAAAGGCACCCATTCCAGCGTAGAGCCGCACCGGTGGTGGTTTCTGCGAAACTGTTCTTGCAGGAGTGGTCAGCATCGAGAGCTTCTTATTGTCCCCGATAAGGCGGGTCAGATACAGCCCTAATGTAGGCGACCATGGCCTGGATTTCGGCCTTACTTAAGGTTGATCCGTAGGGTGGCATCTGGGCAGAGCGTCCAAGCGCAGGACCGCCGCGGCCGATGATGTTCATGAGATCAGCATCGCTGATCTTGTTGTAAGTAACGCCATCGGAAAAATTGTGCGGGGGCGGAGTAAGATTATCGAAATTTGAGACGCGCTGAGCGGTGGATTCAGAGTCGTGGCAGCGAACGCAGTGCTTGTCGCTGAGCACACGTCCGAGGTTCTGCTGGTATCCAAGACCAACCTCAACCACTTTGAGCTCGAGCAACTCACCTTTGGAGCCGCGAGTCGCAGCCGTCAATCGGTAACGGCCCGTTGTCGGCCCCAAGGTGACATTCGTAGCTGCCTGTCCGCTGCTATCTGTGAGCAGTGCGTCAGGAGTGAAAACGATATCCACCGGGCCTCTGAACTCTACCAGGGCGCCAGTCACGGCGTTGCCCTGAGCTTCGTTTACCTGTACCACCAGCGGCTGCGAGAGCGTTGCTCCGAGAGAATCAACCTGCCTCTCTCCGCTCACGAGAACGATTGCCGAACCAAATGCGGTGGCGTGAGGGACTGATGCCGAGGGCGTCGCGGACCTCCGGCTGCAAGAGCTCAGCAGGAGCAAAGAGACGCTGAAAAATGCGAGACTTTGGCGGGGGCTCATTTTGGTCCCTTCTCCACCCCCTGCCTCTTCAGACTCACCAGAAAGGCAGTCAAGGCCCGTGCGTCGTCATCGCTCATGTGGCGGTCAGGTTCCAACGTGCCTGGCTGAAGAGATTGAGGCGCCTTAAGCCAGCTGTAAATCCATCCCGGTGTGAGCCGCGAGCCCACCTCGGCAAGAGGCGGACCGATGTAACCTTTGTCTTGCTTGTAGTCCGCAATGTGGCAGGATTGGCAGGCATATTTCACGTAGAACAAGTTCCTGCCCTCAGCGACAATCTCTGGCGAATTGATGCCTCTAGGGCCACCGGCCTCGAACCCTGGTTTCTGGTAAGCGGTGAACATGTAGTCACCCAGAAGCTTGATCTCGGCTTCGGTGAGATTGAACTTGGGCATTCGGCGAATCAATGCTGGCCGCAGCGTATTGGGGTTGCGCATGAAGCCGTCAAACCACGGACGCTGAACCATGCTGCCCTCCCAAGAAAGATCGGGCGCCATGTCGCCTCCCTTGCCGTTAATGGCATGACAGCTCTGGCAGCGCAGCTCTTTCATGAGTTGACCAGCCTGACCAGCTGGTTCGTAGCTTGAGGGCATGTGTGCAGAGATATGCATCGCCTCCGGCAGACTGGCCGCGCGATCAGTGAGCGCCAACAGGGCGCTTGTCAGCGCGTCGGCCTGCTGCGTCGCCAGAGGATATTGCGGCATCTTGGAACTGGGCCCCATCCTGCGGGGCTGAAGGATCTTGCCGCGTAGATACGCAGGCAGGGAACGATCCATTCCCGGTGGAAAAGCGATGTCAGAAAGCATCTTGCTGCCCATGCGGCTCAGGTCTGGAGCGAACTTTTCCGGCTTGTCCATACCATTGATTTCATGGCAGGCTGCGCATCCGTATTTTTGTGCCAGCGTCTTGCCACGTGAAATCTGCTCAGGTGTAGCAGGGTCAGAGCTGGCGCCCGCCAGGAGGTCGCTATCCGTTTTGCTCATCAGGAGATCCGTCAGTAATGCAACCTGCTGAGAAGTGAATCGGTAGCGTGGCATCGCTGTATCGGGGTCATAGGCGTGTGGATTTTCCAGCCATCGCTCTAACCACTCCCGTTTCAGCTTGCTCCCAATGCGAGTCAGTTCAGGTCCCAGGTCGCCTCCCACAAGCAGACCCGCCGCATTCTGCATGGCATGACAAGAGGCGCAGAAGCTTTCCCCATAGAGGGAGGTTCCTTTTTGCAAAGCAGCAGCATCCGCGGCGCCGGGAGACGCAGATGCAGACGCTGATGCAGCGCTTTGTGCCATGAGGAAAGAGGCAATGTCCAAGGCCTCCGCATCGCTTAGCAGATAATTCGGCATCTTGGCTGAGGCAGCATATGCCTGAGGATTCTTCAGCCAGGCGTACAGCCACTGGCGGGTGGTCTTCTCGGCGATGCGACGCAGGTCGGGGGGGTCATCCGTCGGTTGCACTACTGTGCCATCAGCCTGCTTGATCTGGTGGCAGCGCACACAACCGTAGGTGGCGAGCAGCTTGCGGCCGAGGTTGAGCTGGGGAGTGCCCGGCAAGTCTACAAAATGGCACTGCCCACATGAAGCCTCCAGATAGCGGGCGGGCAGGAGTGGCTGCTCCCAGGCCTTGGTGCTTTGATGGGCTTCCTGGGTAGTGGTAGCTGGCCCCTGCCCACGGTGGCACATAACACATCCGAATTCCGTGAGCGAGTGAGGAATAGGCGGATGAGGCCGGAATGGCTGGCCCGGGCTACCACCAAGGCCAGGTTCGCCAAGCGCCACATGACAGGTGGTGCAGCGATCCACAACGCCCAGATCAGGTAACCATATCTGATGAATGCCCCATTCGAAACGCGGTTGAAGTGCCGCAGCATCTTTGCTGGCGCGAATCAGCTTGAGGTACTGCCGCTGATATTGGCGCCATTCGCTGAAGAAATCCTTGGTCGGAGCAATCGCCAGAGAAAAGGCCAGCAGCAGGCTGACCCATGCAAAGCGGGCGTAAGCGTCCCCGAAAAAAGACCGCCGCAGAGCTTCGAATTGATTCCGCCAGCTCAGTTATTGACTCCAGGGCCAGACCCATTCCCAGCCTGCACCGCGAAAGAACGTTCCCACCGAGGTCAGCACCACAGCTTCTATAAGAAACCAACTCATGATCCAGAATGACAGGGGTCTCTCATGCAGCCAGCCTCGGAGCCCACCATGCTCCGCACTGGTTGCAGCCAACCCCATGCAAATAGCCACCAACCATACTGGAAACAATGGATCCCAAGCGTGATAGTGGATTAGCAAGGTTGAAAGCAAGAAAACGATGAGGCCCAGACTGGCAAGGCGCCCTGGCCTGTTCCTGATCCATACGCTCTCGCCCCTGATATTCACGTGGAAGAATGGAATGACGATCAGAGCAAAAACTATGAGCGTGGGCAGAATGATACCTGCCACAAAAGGAGGGAAGTAATGCAAGAGCTCCTGCAAGCCGGAGAAGTACCAGGGCGCTTTGGCCGGATTGGGGGTGTGCAAAGGGTCCGCGAGTTGCTCCAGGGGGGCATTCCAGCGCAGTGACACCCAGACCAGGACCACAGCCAGGGCCTCGATGGCGACAATTTCGCGGAACAAGAGCTCCCAGTAGGGGAGAGTAACCTCTTCTCTAGCCGCGGCCTGATAGTCGCCTTCCGGCTGCGTGGAATCAAGAGTCATTTCTCTTTTTCCGAGGGGGATGAGTACATGCCCCCATCCATGTGAAGACGCCACAGATGGAAAGAGACCAGCAAGATCACTATCAAGGGAAGAATGACAGTGTGAAGAACGTAGAAGCGGAGCAGTGCGTTCGCATTGACTGTGTGCCCGCCCAACAGAACAAACCGGAGTCTATCGCCGACCAGTGGGATCGATGAAATGATGTTGGAACCTACCGTAATGCCCCAGTATGAAAGCTGGTCCCAGGGGAGCAGATAGCCCGTATAACTCAGCAGCAAGGTCAGCAGCAGCAGGCAAACGCCTATGACCCAGTTAAGTTCCCGGGGAGGGCGATAGGCCCCGCGAAAAAAAACCTTGGCCATGTGCGCGAATACCAGCAACACCATCGCGTGCGCTGACCAGCGATGAAGGTTTCTCAGGAAAACCCCAGAGGAGACGACAAACTGCAAATCCTTGATGTCTGCATAGCTTTGTGGAACGGAGGGGTGATAGTAGAGCATCAACAAAATGCCGGTGGTCACTTGAATCGCAAACGTGCCCAGAGTCAGCGCGCCCAGATACCAGGTGACGCGGAAACCCAGCTGCTTCTCGTACACGCGTGCGGAGAAGATCTCTTTGAACTCTTCCCGCCAGCGACTCAGTGCGTGAAGGGGATTCTGTACCACACCATGAGATTCGGATTCCAGGCCAGGTTGCATGATCAGACCCGAACGTACTCACGAGCTGCCGTCACACTGACAGAACGGTCTACCATCAAGTTGCCCTCTTCGCTGATCCAGGTCTTAAGCCAGGGTAGGGCGCGCGGTGCAGGACCTGCCAGGACACTCCCATCGCGCTCAAACTGGCTTCCGTGACAGGGGCAGGCGATCACACCTGCTTCTGGATTCCAGATCGAGAGACAGCCGAGATGCGTACAGACTGCACTCAAGGCATAAATGCCATCTTGCGCATGCACAATGAAAATGCCGAAGGTCTGGTCTAGTGTTACCGAGCCAGAGGGATAATGCTCCGGTTTACCGACGTTGACAATCGATGAGGGTTCGTACAAGACATTGGGGGCCAGATACTGCAGTCCGAACACGCAGCCACCAACCCCGGCCACAGTCAGAGAACTTGTACCCAGCTTCACAAAAAACTGGCGGCGATTCATGCCACCAGTCTCGCCGCCGCTCTTCTTTTCTAAATCAGCCATTTGTCCTGCTTCGACGCGAAGTAATCTACTTCGAGAGAGCCAGATCAGCAACCGTCGCTCCGGAGACTGTCACTGACTTGGATTGCTGTTTCATTCCCTCGTGCCAGACGGTGACCGTGTGTGGGCCATCGGGTACGTTGTCGATCTTGTATTCTCCGCTGTTGTTAGTGGTTGCGTAGTGGTTTGTCGGGACCACAACCACATACGCAGACATTTCCGGATGCACATTGCAAAGCAGCGGCGCTACGCCGGCGTTGTCGAACTTGAATTCTCGCTTCTCTCCCTTCGGCCAGGTTCCGAGATTGTGCCCCAGCTTCTTGTTTCCGTTGATGGCGGGCCAGAAAACATTGTGCTGCACGTTGTCACTGTTCAGGAAGACCACGGTAGAGCCCACCGGCACCACAAGTACGTGAGGCTGAAAAACCAGGCCCTTCTGGTCCATGGTCAACGGCTTGGCGGGAGCTTCAATCTTTCCTCCAGGATTGTCGACGTAGACCACGGTGTCGGCTCCGGCGCCTGACACTTTGCCGGAGAGCTGGCCCGCTTGTGCAGAAACAGCCACCACAACTACTGCCAACAACAAGTATCCGTGTTTCATTAAGTTTGCCTCCATCGTATAAGTCATCCTTGATACATGCTAGTAAACAAACTCGAGCGCCGCGGTTGCAGTATTCGTATGAAATGGCTGCGTAGCAACGGGCTGACCTGTGAGAGGGTTGGTCAGCACAGTGACGGTTTGCGCCGGGCGTACCTGATATTCAAACGATGTCTTGATGTTGGCATGGATCAGGAACTGAACGCCTGGCGTGTAGCGGTCTCGGGTAGTGCGGAAGGGCACGGCGAAAGGCGTGCTCGTAGATCCGATCAAGCCATTGATTCGGTCGGCAGACGAGTTGACTGCGTCGTATCGCATGATCAGCAGCATCCAGGGGAAGACCATGTAATTGGCCTGGGCGAAACCGCCGCCGAAGGTGGCGGGTGTGCCGCGAATGAATCCTGTGGGTACCGCAGGAGGCGTGATCGGCACGGGAATGATGGCGCCGGCCACATCCACCGGCAACTGGTTGTAGTCATGGCCATACATGTAAAGACCGTATACCTCCAAATTCCGGTAGCTGAAATCTATGTCGCCGCCTACACGGTAGAAAGGCTCGTGTGCGTCGAGCACCACCGGGACCCCGCTGGCTGTGACCCCTGAAAACTGCTGCGCTGAGCGGCCGTAGAAGTAGAACGTTCCAGCGGTGATGTAGGTATGGTCGCGCGGGCCAAGAGGACCCGCTGCCTGAATCGCATTCCGGCTTTCCCGGTTGCGCTCCAGATTGAAGCGGTAAGAGAACCGGGTGTAAATGTCTTTGAAGTTTGAATCGGCTGTGAAACCAGTGGCCGAAGGAACAAACGGCGACGAAAAGGGATCGGTGCCGCTGGTGTTCTGGTTCACGATCGCGATGGAATAATGATAGCCGCCATAGGTGTGGCCGCCGCTGAACTCCACCCCTTTGCCAGCGTCTCCGATCGTGAATTGATTATTCACATTTTGTTGGTTGAAAGCCGGATTCATCGCGCCGATGCTTGCCTGCGTGTAGATGTCATAGGGGCTAAGGTTGAGGCTGCGAGCCTGCGTGAAGGGCAGGTCTAGTTCAAACTGTCCGACGCGCAAACTCAGAAAATCCTTTGGCAGTTTCACGAACCGCCCGACGTTTACAAACTTGAGATAAGCATCCCCCAGGCCGCCGTTGGCATTCCCGCCGGAGACGCTGATGTCGTCGTCTACCCAGAAGGCGATATCGCTGGCGAAGTTGCCTGCGGTAAAGATGCTGAAGAGTCCCGTCTGGAAGTCGGTTCGCGGGATGATCGGTGAAACGGTTCCAGGCGGATTCAACGAGTTGAAATTGCCGCGATTGCTGCTGGTGTACTGAAAGAACTGGTTATATCGCAGACCGATGGGCGGCATCCCTGGAATGGTGCCGGGCCAGATGGTGTGGGGGAACTGCTCCTTCTGAGCTGGCGCTCCCAGCATGACCGGAGGGACCTTGACAAAAGTCGCATCCTCGCTCGGGAACTTGAAACCTGCGTCCTTGAAGGCCTTGCCGAAATCATTCAGCCGGGGAAAACTCGTATGACAAGTGGCACATGAGGTCTGATATTGGCGCGAGAACGGGGGGATCGCAAAGCTGCTGTCCACCAGCATAAGGAAAATTCCGGGAAGCAACCAGCGGTAGCGGGTTTTCATACGATTGGTCCTTTCGTTTCTCATCGTTGCCATCTGCTGAAGCTCGTAGCAGCTTCGTCAGAAATTAGCTTGGTCTAGCAGGAGCTGGCTGTGACGGAGGTCACAGAAGAAGGGTGTTAGCTCAACTCGAAACGGCCGATGGTTCTTGGATCAATTCTGGCTTTTTCTGGGCACATAAGAACGAAGCTGGAATAAGCGCACGCCTAACCTTCATCAAGTTTCGCCGCACCCATATTGGCTGCAGCCAGCTCGAAAATTGCCAAATCACATGCGCTAGTGGTCAGGGCTGCTCCTGAAAGTCCAAAGCTCAGCGCTTCCTTTGGAGTATCCTCCGGAGGGCAACTTGTGTAACATTGCATCTCATGACTCGAAACCAAACAATCGCAAAGGAAAGCTAACAAAAGGGCAGCGATCCGTGCTGAATGAGGAAAGGCGAAGGGCCATTGTCGAGTTGGTGCAGCGCGAGGGAAGAGCGTTGGTCAAGGAATTATCGACTAAACTCAACACCTCGCAAATCACAATCCGCAAAGACCTCGAGATTCTTCATGGCCAGGGGTTACTACACCGAACTCACGGCGGGGCGCTGCCAAGGCGGACGGGAGCACTCATAGACCCTACTTTAGGAGAGAAAGAGAAGCTTCGTCATAAAGAAAAAACTCGTATCGGAGCAGCAGTCGCACGAATGGTCCAACCTGGACAATCGATAATCCTGGACTCCGGTACAACGACTACAGCGATAGCCCGTGCGTTGCGCGCATCGCATGACCTGACGATCATCACAAATGCTGTGAATATAGCAGCAGAATTAGCCGGCAGCGCGCTCGAGGTCGTATTGACCGGCGGGAGCTTGAGGAAGAACTCCTTTTCGCTGGTTGGGCCGCTGGCCGAAGAGTCACTTCACCGTCTGAATGCTGATGTTCTTTTCTTGGCGGTCGATGGCTTCCATACAGAATCTGGGCTCACCACGCCGAATCTATTAGAGGCGAAGGTCAATCGCGTGATGATGCAGATCGCTCGTGAAACGGTCGTGGTATGCGATTCGAGCAAGTTTGGGCGACGTAGCTTATCCCTCATCGCCCCGATTTCAGCAGTACATCGCGTGGTTACAGACCGGGGCATTGGCAAGCTGGAATTGCGAGCCCTGAAAGAAGAGGGGATTTCCGTCACCTTGGTGTGAAGGCGTGGTTGCAGGCGAGTTCCCAGAATGGCTACGCGCAGTGATATGCCAAACTCTAAGAGTCCGAGCGAGCCGGTCGCACCTCGTACTGCGGCCGCACCCGGCGCCCACGCTTCTGCTGAGATGCTTTCCCAACCGCAGTCTTGGGAGAAATGTCTCGCGGCCTTGCCTCAGTCGCAAGAGTTTCAGACGGTTTGTGACTCCTATCCGACCAATGTTCCATGGCTGTTTATCGGCTGCGGTTCGAGCTACTACATCTCGCTTTCAGCAGCTGCGTGTTGGACGTATATTACCGGCCGTCCTGCACGCGCCATTCCGGCCTCGGAGCTCTTGCTGTATCCAGATATTGCCTTGCAGGATGGAAGGGCTTGCGTCTCGGTTCTAATCTCCCGCTCTGGTAGGACTTCTGAAATCTTGAAGGCTGCGGAGTTGCTGAGGGCCAGGCCAGGACACCCGATACTTGCTGTCA
>Ga0187777_10000157_pt1 | contig 52079 bp, 54 predicted proteins | sample 1015_Q2_SP5_10_M_FD_132416 | JGI IMG/M metagenome (GOLD analysis project Ga0187777, IMG submission 132416) | Tropical peat soil microbial communities from peatlands in Department of Meta, Colombia - 1015_Q2_SP5_10_MG | ecosystem: Environmental > Terrestrial > Soil > Wetlands > Peat | place... | reverse complement strand
GCTCGAAGCGCGACCAGTCGATGGTGCGGCCATCGAGCCGCGGCGGCGTGCCCGTCTTGAGGCGGCATCCGCGCAAGCCCAGCAGCTTGAGCGATTCGCCCAGCAATTGCGAAGGCGGCTCGCCCGAGCGCCCCGCGGGATGCGTCTGCTCGCCGCAGTGGATCAGCCCGTTGAGAAATGTCCCGGTCGTGATGATGACCGCCTGCGCGCCGATGGTGCTGCCATCGCGCAGCCTGACGCCGCGGGCGATGCGGCCGTCCGCTGTGGCATCGATGACGAGGTCAGCGGCCTCGGCCTCAACGATGGTCAGGTTCGGCTGCGCTTGCAGCACCTCGCGCATCTTCACGCGATATTGCTGCTTGTCGCACTGCGCGCGCGGTGACCACACCGCCGGGCCGCGCGAGGTATTCAGCAGGCGGAACTGGATGCCGACTGCATCGGTGACCTCGCCCATGATGCCGCCGAGCGCATCCACCTCGCGCACCAGGTGTCCCTTGGCGATGCCGCCGACCGCGGGATTGCACGACATCTGCGCGATGAGCTCGATGCTCAGCGTGCACAGCGCGGTCTTCAGTCCCATGCGCGCCGAGGCCACGGCGGCCTCGCAGCCCGCGTGCCCGGCTCCGACCACGACGATGTCAAATTGCCCGAAAGACTGCATCTAGTTCATTTTACAGGCGAATCGCGGCTGCTCCCGCGCGCCGGAGCGCTCATTTGCCACGCCCTCGCGGCCAGCATAGAATCTAGGCCGCATGAAGACGGTTTCGGTCATCTATCCCGGCTCTTTCGATCCTTTGACCAACGGCCACCTCGACCTCATCGAGCGAGGCAGCGCGCTCTTTGGGCGTCTGGTGGTGGCCATTCTGCGCAATCCCGAGAAGCAGCCGCTGTTTTCCGTGGCCGAACGCCGCGAGATGCTGGAAGAGCTGGTCAAACAGCGCCGCTGGAAGAACGTGGAGGTGGATACCTTCGAGGGCCTGCTGGTGGATTACGCCGCCCGCCGCAAGGCCAAGGCCGTGCTGCGCGGCATCCGCGCCATCAGCGATTACGAGTACGAGCTGCAGATGGCGCTGCTCAACCGCAAGCTGCAGCCCAAGCTGGAGACCATCTTTCTCATGCCCGCCCTCTCGCACTCGTTCGTGAGCTCGCGCCTGGTGCGCGAGATCGCGCAGCTGGGTGGCTCGGTGAAGCACCTGGTGCCCGATGTGGTGGAGAAACGCCTGCGCGAAAAGCTGGACCATCCCTAGTTCCGGCCCGTCTGTGGAAAAAATCTTTCCTGCGCTTCCGCGAGGGTGTGTTGAAATATATCCATGCCAACCGTTGAACTGAAGACCAAGATCTTCTCCGACCGCATCGAGCGCATCGAGATCTCCGCCACCATGGCGGTGGTGATAGAAGCCGCCAAACTGCGCGAGCAGGGCGCCGACCTGGTGGATTTCGGCGCCGGCGAGCCGCATTTCGCCACGCCGGAAAACGTGAAAGAGGCGGCCATCGCCGCCATCCGCGCCAATTTCAGCAAGTACACGCCCGTGGCCGGCACCAGCGAACTGCGCGCCGCCATCGTGGAGCGCCACGCCGCCGATTTCGGCTCGGCTTACAAGCCTGCGGAGGTCATCGCCTCCACCGGCGGCAAGAATGCGCTGTTCGATGCCATCCAGGTGCTGGTGGACCACGGCGATGAGGTCATCGTTCCCGTCCCCTACTGGGTCAGCTTCAAGGACATCATCGAGTACGCCGGCGGCAAGTGCGTGTATGTGGATGCCGACGAGGAAAAAGGCTTCACGCTGACGGCGGCGATGATGGAGCGCGCCATCACCTCGCGCACCAAGGCCATCATCCTCAACTCGCCCTCGAATCCTTCCGGCGCGGTGATGAAGCCGGCGGACATGGAGGCCATCATCCGCCTGGCCCACGAACGCGGCATCTATGTGATCTCCGATGAGTGTTACGTCTATCTCAACTACACAGGCGCGCGCGGCTCGGTGGGTGCGCTGACCGATTGCAAAGAGCACATGGTCATCGTCGGCTCGCTCTCCAAGACCTACGCCATGACCGGATGGCGCCTGGGCTACGCGCTGGCGCCGGCGCCCATTGTGAATGCCATGTCGAAGTTGCAGTCGCAATCCACATCGAACCCGACCTCCATCGTGCAGAAGGCCGCCGTGGAAGCGCTGCGCGGCCCGCAGGATTGCATCGAGATGATGAAGGCCGATTACATCAAGCTGCGGGATAAGGTCGTCTCCGGCCTGCGCACCATCCCCGGCGTACGCTGCGTGAAACCCGAGGGCGCGTTTTACGCCTATCCCAACATCTCTGCCTTCATCGGGCGCGGCGGCATCAAGTCGGCCTCCGACCTCGCCAGTCGCTTGCTGCACCACGCGCACGTGGTCGTGGTCCCGGGCGAGGGTTTCGGCACGCGCGAGCACATCCGCGTCTCCTACGCCACTTCACACGAGGAGTTGGGCAAAGGCCTGGAGCGCATGCAGAAGTTCTTCGCCGCAGTCTGATGAAAATCCGCGACGTCATCCGTTTGCTTGAGAGCGACGGATGGAGGCTCGATAGGACGCGCGGCAGCCACCGACAATTTCGACACGCCACAAAACCGGGACAGTCACCGTGGCCGGGCATCCTTCGCAGGACTTGCCGCCCGGCACGTTGAACAGTATCTTTAAGCAGGCAGGCCTGAAGAGATGAAATACGCGATTGTCATCGAGAGATCGGCGACCGGCTACGGCGCGTATGTTCCGGATTTGCCCGGGTGCGTGGCGGCGGCTGAGAGTCTCCAGGAAACGGAAAAGTTGATCCGCGAGGCAATCGAATTCCATATCGAAGGAATGCGCGCGCACGGGGAGTCGGTGCCTGCGCCGAGTGCCATCGCCGAGTATGTCACCGTTTCGGCTTGATACGCGAAGGCTAGAATAATCGCGCATGGCCCTCTACCCTCTCCACCTGCAACCTGAATTCTTTGAGCGCGTCTGGGGCCAGCGTTCGCTTGCGCCTGTTTACACTCGCGAATTCGCCAAGCCGGTGGGCGAGGTCTGGGTGGCGGGCGACAGTTGCAAAGTCACGAACGGCCCGCTGGCCGGCCAGACGCTTGCCGAACTCTCTGCCAAGTTCGGCCGCGAGCTTGTAGGCGACGCCTCGACGCAGCCTGGCCGCTTCCCGCTGCTCATCAAGTTCCTGTTCACCCGCGAGAAGCTCTCGGTGCAGGTGCATCCCGATGACCAGCATGCGAAAGCATCGGGCCAGCAGTGCGGCAAGACCGAGTGCTGGTATGTGCTCGCCGCCGAGCCCGGCGCCAGGGTCGCGCTCGGACTCAGGCCCGGCGTCACCCGCGAGCAGTTGAAGCTGGCCATCGATAAGAATCTCGCCGAAGAGCTGCTCAACTGGGTGCCCATCCGCGCCGGCGAGATGATCTATGTGGATGCCGGCACCGTGCACACCATCGGCCCGGGCGCAGTGCTGGTGGAGACGCAGCAGAACTCCGACACCACCTACCGCCTCTACGACTACGGCCGCCCGCGCGAGCTGCACGTGGAGCATGGACTGGCTGCGAGCAAGGAAAAGACCCACAGCGGCAAGGTCAAGAAGCCCGCCACCAGTTCAAGCGCCGATGCCGCTCTGGTCACCTCGCCTTATTTCGTGGTCCGCAGATACGAACTTCGCATCGGCAAGGAGCAGCTGCTCACGCGCCATATGCCGCCCACTTCGGTTCGCGTCGTAGTCGCGCTCAAAGGACGCGGCCTCGTCCGCGCTCTCGGCCAGGAAGCCGCGTTCGCCCAGGGTGAAGCTGTCGTCATCCCCGCCAGCGCAGAGAAATTTTCCATTCGCCCCCAGCAGGATCTGGAATACCTGGAGATGGATCTGCCCCAGGAGCCAACACCGCATCCTCAAACGACGCTTGAATAGACTCCCCCGTCGCCTCTGCCTTTCCTTAGTGGATTAGAATCCCAGAGTGCCCAACCACTTTTACCCCGTCATCCTCGCCGGCGGGCGCGGCACGCGCTTCTGGCCGCTGAGCCGCCGCCGCGGCGCCAAGCAGGTGCTGGCGCTCGATGGCCCCCGGACCATGATCCAGCAAACTGCCGCGCGCTTGGGCAAGCTGGCGCCGCCCAGGAATTTCTGGGTCATCACCAATCAGGAACTGCGCCCGCTCATCCGCCGCCAGCTTCCCCGGACTCAGCCGCGCCAGATCATCGCCGAGCCCGCCGGGCGCAACACGGCTCCCGCCATCGGGCTCGCCGCCTTCATTCTGCTGCGCCGCGACCCAGCAGCCGTCATCGGCATGTTCCCTTCGGACCAGGTGGTGCGGGACGAAGAGAAATTCCGCAACATCATCGCGCAGGCGGCCACCATCGCCGCCGCGGGAGAGAACATGGTCGTGCTCGGCATCCGGCCCACGCGCCCGGAAACCGGCTACGGATACATCGAATCCAGCTCTGAGACCAGCCACGCCGTGCTGCGCGTGCGCCGCTTCACGGAAAAGCCCGACTCTGCTCGTGCCGCGCAGTTCCTGGCCGCTGGGAACTATTTCTGGAACAGCGGCATGTACATCTGGAGTGCGGCGACCCTGGTGAGCGCGCTGCGCGAGTACCTGCCGGAGACGGCGAAGCTGCTGGAGCAGATCGCAGAGACCTACGGCACCAGCAGGTTCGAAAAGACCTTCCGCCACCTCTACCCCCGCTGCCAGAACATCAGCGTGGATTACGCGCTGGCTGAGCCGCGCTCAGCGCGCGGCGAGGATTCATCGAATCTATTCTGCATCCCTACTGATGTCGGCTGGGGCGACCTCGGCTCATGGGCCGCTCTTTACGAGCACCGCGCTGCCGCGCTTCCCGCCGGCGGCAATGTCATCCAGAGTGCCGGCAGCTTCGCGCTCGATGCCTCGGGAAACTTTCTTCATTCGCCGCACAGATTCGTCGCCGCCGTCGGGGTGAAAGACCTGGTGGTCGTGGATAGCGGCGACGCTCTCCTCATCACCACCCGCGATCGCGCGCAGGACGTGGGCAAGGTGGTGAAGCATCTGGAAGAGAACAAGCGCAATGATTTGCTATGAGCGGAATCTTCTTCGCTTTACTCTCACGTTTGCAAGACTTCATGGCCCACTGACTGGATCGGACTCTATCCCGGCCCCTTCACAAACCTCGACAATCTCTCTTCCAGCGAACGCACCAGCGCGTACAGCTCCGCCGTGCCCTGCGTCTCGTAACTCAGGTCGCCGTTGTCGATGTCGTTGATGAGGTCGTGCGAGAGCTGCTTGAGCACGCGCATGCGCTCGCTCACCACCATCTCGATCACTTGATAGGGTTTGCCGCCCGCTTTCTTATCCTCGTGGATCCACTTCTCGATGGCGTACGCCGTCTGCCGCGCATGGTTCATGGCCTCGCGGAACTCCACGAGCACGCGCACATCCACCATGCCGGTCTTGATCTCTTCTTCGAGCTGCCGCAGGTCGCCGCTCGCCTGCCGCAGCCGCTGCGTGAGCGTCGGATCGCTTTTGCTCTCCATCTCGCGCCTCCGGCAGGAATTAGACCATGATTCGCCGGCGAAGTCCCAGGATTTCCGTCATCTTTCAGCCAGCACGGCGGAGTGGATGGCTGTTATAACCTGATAAACTTTTTCGTCGCGTTCGATTCCTGCCATGTCCGCTTCCCAGATCAAGTTCGGCACCGATGGATGGCGCGCCATCATCGCCGATGACTTCACCTACGAGAACATCCGTCTGGTCTCGCGGGCCATCGCCAGCCATGTCCTGAAGAACGAAGACGCGGGCAAGGGTTTGGTGGTCGGCTACGACACGCGCTTCGGCTCGCCGCGCTTCGCGCGCCTGGTCTCAGAGACACTGGCCGCGGCCGGAATCCCAGTCCGCCTCTCAGCCGACCACACGCCCACGCCCGCCGTGAGCTATGCGGTAAAGCACTTCGGCGCGGCCGGCGGAGTGGTCGTCACCTCGAGCCACAATCCCTGGCAGTGGAACGGCATCAAGTACAAAGCCGGCTACGGCGGCTCGGCCACGCCAGCCATCATCGGCAAGATCGAAGCCGAGTTGCGCGCCGGCGCTGATCCCAAAGCCGCCAAGGCCGCGGAGATCGCTGAGATCGATCTCAATGCGCCTTACGTCGAAGCCATCAGCCGGTTCGCCGACCTCGAGCGCATCGCCAAGTCCAATTTCAAATTTGCCATCGACCCTATGCACGGATCGGGGCGAGGGGTGCTGGCCGGAATCTTTCGCGCCCGCGGCGTCAGCCATATCGAGATCCATGGCGAGCTGGACCCGCTCTTTCCAGGCATCAATCCTGAGCCCATCGAGCCGAACGTCAAACTGCTGCAGGAGACAGTGGTGCGCGAGCATTGCCACGCCGGCTTCGCTACCGATGGCGATGCCGACCGCCTCGGCGCTGTGGCCAAGGACGGCAGCTTCGTGGATTCCCACAAGATCTTCGCCATCATCCTGCGCTGGCTGCTGGAGCGGAAGCAGTGGCCGGGCGAGGTGGTGCGCGCCTTCAACACCACGCGCATGCTCGACCGCATCGCGAAGAAGCACGACCGCAAGCTGCACGAGTGCGGCATCGGCTTCAAGTACATCTGCGACCTGATGCTGGAGCGCGACATCCTCATCGGCGGCGAGGAGTCGGGCGGCATCGGCATCACGCGCCACTTGCCGGAGCGTGACGGCATTCTGAACTCGCTGCTGCTGGCCAGCATCATGGCGGAAGAGGGCCGCACGCTGGCCGAACTGGTCAGCGATCTGCAGAAGGAGTTCGGCGCGCACTTTTACGGGCGGCTCGATCTGCACATCTCTGAGAGCGTGAAGCAAGCGGCCATCCAGCGCGCTCACGCCGGAGTGAGCAGGCTCGGCAAGTTTGCGGTGCTGAGCAAGGCCGAACTCGATGGCGTCAAGTTCTATCTGGACGCGCCCACAGGCGATGGAGGCGCGGAAGCCTGGGCGCTGCTGCGCGCCTCCGGCACCGAGCCGCTGCTGCGCATCTACGTCGAGGCTTCATCGCCGCAGCTGGTGCAGCAGATGCTCAAAGACGCCGAGGCCTTCGTAAGGCGCTGAAAGCTTCGCCGCGTCGCAACGGCGCGTATGAATCACTTCCGCGCGCGCAAGATCTCTTCTACCCGCCGCAGGTCGTCTTCGGTATCCACGCCGATGGTGTCGAAGGGCGTCTCGGCGACGTGGACGTCTATCCCGTTCTCCAGGAATCGCAACTGTTCCAGGCGCTCGCTGCGCTCCAGTCGCGATTCGGGCAGCGAGCAGAAGCGGTCAAGTGCGGCCTTGCGATAGGCGTAGAAGCCGAGATGCTTGAAGTAGCGGACATCGCCGCGCGCATCGCGATCGAACGGAATGGCGGAGCGCGAAAAATAGAGCGCGCGCCCGTTCGCATCGGTCACCACCTTCACCGCGTTGGGATTGCTGACATCGTGCGCGGCGCAGGGCGTGTGCAGCGTGCCGACCTGAACCTGCGGGTCGCGCATCAGCTCGAGCAGCGCCTCGAGGTGCTGCGGGCGGGCCAGCGGCTCATCGCCCTGCACGTTCACATAAACATCGGCCGCGACTGATCGCGCCGCTTCGTGAACGCGATCGGTGCCGCTGCGATGCTGGGCGGAGGTCATGCGCGCCGGCCAGCCGTTCTGGCGGCAGAGGTCCATGATCTCCTGCGAATCGGTGGCCACTATGACCTCGGCCAGCTCTTTGCAGCCGCGGGCGGCTGCGTAAACGTGGGCCAGCATCGGCTGGCCACAGATCTCGCGCAGAATCTTGCGCGGCAGCCGCGTGGACGCGATGCGCGCGGGAATGATGGCCACGGCCTGCATCGCTGGAACTATAGCATTTGCGAATTGGATCCCGCGCCTGCCCAGCGGTTGGGCAAACGCGCCCACTTTGATACAACTGAACGGGATGAGACGATCTATCGCAGCGCTGATCTTGCCGCTTTTCGCGCAGCTTGCCTTCAGCGCCGGAGCTGCCGCACAAGCCGCAGCGCCGAAAAAGTTCGCGAGAGAAGCCGCGAAGCTGCTGGCCCAGCCTGATGCCGCGCGCGGATTCTGGGGCATCCAGATCGTCTCGCTCGGCACCGGCAAGCCGGTCTATTCGCTCAATGAGAGCCGGCTCTTCACACCGGCTTCGGCCGCCAAGCTGTTCACCACGGCAGCGGCCTTCGATGCGATCGGCGGGGACTATCGCTTTGTGACGACGGTCGAGGCCGCTGCGCCACCAGACGGCTCGGGCACGATCGCCGGCGATTTAACGCTGGTGGGCCGCGGCGACCCGAATCTTTCCGGCCGCAAGCTGCCATACTCCATCAGGAGCGAGCGGCCGCAGCCGCCGTTGTGGATGCTCGACGAGCTGGCTGAACAACTGGCCAGCCGCGGCGTCAGGCAGATCGGCGGAGACATCATCGGCGATGACACTTACTATCCCTACGACCGCTTCGCCGAGGGCTGGTCGCAGGACGATCTGCAATGGTCGTACGGAGCGCCGGTCTCTGCGCTCAGCGTGAACGACAACTTTCTCTTCATCACCATCACGCCCGGAGTTCGCGAGGGCGATGCCGCACTACTGAGCTTCGATCCCTCGACCGACTACTACCAGATCGAAAACCACATCATGACCGGCGCGGCGGGCCCGGCGAAGAAGATCGGCATTCACCGCGAGCCCGGCGCGATGAAGCTGGAGTTCTGGGGCACCATTCCGGCCGGCAGCGCTGCGCATACGGAGGAGCTGGCCATCGAAGACCCGGCGCAGTTTGCTGCCATCGCGTTGAAGCTGGCGCTGGAAAACCACGGCATCGCGGTCAACGGCACTGCCCGCGCGCGTCATCTGCCGCTGTGGCAAGAGACGCAAGCAGCCGGTCAGAGCTCGACGGTCCTGGCGAAGCACGAATCAGGTCCGCTCTTCCAGGACCTGGTCGTCATCAACAAGACCAGCCAGAATCTGCATGCCGAGCTGGCGTTGCGCCTGCTGGGCCGCATCATCGGCGGAGCAGGGACCGCTGAGGCCGGCCTGAATGCGGTCTCTTCATTCGCGGCGCGGGCCGGGATCACGCCGGAGGAGTTCAAGCTGCACGATGGCTCCGGGCTCTCGCGGCAAGATGTGGTGACGCCGGCGGCCTTCGTCAAACTGCTGCAGTTCGCCGCCGGGCAGCCGTGGGGCGCGCGCTTTGCTGAGACGCTTCCCGCCGCAGGTAGTGATGGCTCGCTGCGAGAGCGCTTCGAGCGCACGCCGCTCGCCGGCCACTTGCAGGCAAAGACCGGCGGCATGGACCACGTGAACACGCTGGCGGGATTCCTGACCACACAGCGCGGAACGCGGCTGGCTTTTGCCATCATGGTGAACAACCACCAGATGGAAGAGGGCCGCGCCAAAGAGATCATCGACAAGCTGGTGCTGGCGATGATGAAAGACTTCTGACCCGCGCTAACGTCGCGGGGCCCGGGCGCGGGCGGAGACGGCGCGGAGCGCGCCCGAGCTGGCGGGCGGCTTGCGCATGCCTTCCAGCAGCTCTTTGATGACCACGGCGTTGTTGCGCTCAGTGTCTTTCGCAGCAAAGACCAAAGTGACCACGGAGGAAGCGCGCACCAGCGAATAGAGTCGCTCCAGCGCCCGCGACGCGGCGGGTGAAGAGAGCTCCTTCAAATACCGGCGGCGAAAAACGCTGAAGCGCTCGGGCCTGTGGCCGAACCATTTGCGCAGAGAATCCGAGGGCGCAAGGTCGCGCAACCAGCATTCCAGCCGGGCACTGCCTTTGCTCACGCCGCGCGGCCACAAGCGATCGACCAGAACGCGTTTGCCGTCGGAGGCGGCGGGCGCGTCATAGATGCGTTTGAGAAGAACTGCCATTCATCCAGCGGCAGCGATTTGCCGCCACGCTGCCGGCCAGAACATAATAATTCTTTGAGACGCCTTCACGCACATCTCTGGCCGCTGCTGTTCTTCTCTTCTCTGCTGCTGCTGGGCGGCTGCCGATTGCGCAAGGACCCCAATATCCCGCTGGACCCGCAGCAGACACGGGGACGCATCATCTTTCGGCGCTCTTGCGCCATATGCCACGACGCTTACTCCACTTCGCCGCAGCAGGGTCCGGGGCTGGAAGGGCTGTTCAAGAACAAGTACCTGCCAGCGAGCGGCGCGCCGGCCAACGACGAGCGAGTCCGCGAGGTGATCCAATCCGGCCGCAGAACGATGCCGGCATTCAGCAACCTGCTCGACGACCAGCAGATGGATGACCTGATGGCCTTTCTGCACACGCTCTAGCCCGGCGGCGCGCTCAGGTAGAATAAGCCCATGGGAAGCGCGCCAGAACTGGTGCAGATCACGGCAGCGGCGCGTCCGCAGCCCAAACCGCAGTGGCTGAGAGCGCGCGCCCCCATGGGCGAGAACTACCACGAGCTCAAAAAGCTGGCGCGCTCGCTCGGGCTGCACACGGTGTGCGAATCGGCGCAGTGCCCCAACATCGGCGAATGCTGGAACCACCGCACCGCGACCTTCATGCTGCTGGGCAATCTGTGCACGCGGCGCTGCGGATTCTGCGCCGTGCCCAAGGGGCGGCCTGGGCCCATCGACTACGATGAGCCGCGGCGCGTAGCCGAAGCGGTGGCCACGCTGGGCCTGAAGCACGCGGTCGTGACCAGCGTGAACCGCGACGACGACAACCTGGGCGGGGCAAAAATCTTTGCCGAGACCATCCGCCAGGTACGCGCAGCGGTGCCCGAGTGCCGGGTGGAGGTGCTTATCCCCGACTTCCAGGGCCTGGAAGATTGCCTGCAGACGGTGCTTGATGCGCGTCCAGACGTCCTGAACCACAACACGGAGACGGTGCCGCGGCTGTATCGCGCCGTGCGCTCAGGCTCGAAGTACCAGCGCTCGCTCGACCTGCTGGGCAACGTGAAGCGCCTGTCGCCAAATACTCTCAGCAAGAGCGGCGTGATGGCCGGATTGGGCGAGAGCATGGATGAACTGCTCGCCGTTTTTCAGAACCTGGCGGCACGCCACGTTGATATCCTGACGGTGGGCCAGTACCTGCGGCCCTCCAAAGACCATCTGCCTATCGCCCGCTTCTACACTCCGGATGAGTTCGCCTTCATGAAGCAGGAGGCGATGAAGATGGGCTTTCGGCACGTGGAATCGGGTCCGCTAGTGCGCTCTTCTTATCACGCGCACGAGCACGTGGAGCCGGTCAGGGCACAGTAAGTTCCGGTCTACCCCTCCCCCTAGCAATCCTTTGGAATCATCAGGTAGCCTTAGTCTGTCCTGTAAAATCTCTGGATTCATAGAGTTACGGGCAAAATCTTGAGAACAAAGGGGGTTGGCCTGGCCCTGAGTGTTTCGCTTTATATTTGATGCGATGCTAGCGTGAAGGGTTGGCAGGTGTCAAGGGTTTTTCTTTTGGCATTTCAGCAGTCCCTTCGGGACTGCTCGGATTTACGCGGCCTGACCCCGGCATTTCATGCCGGGCTACAACCAGGGCGTCCTTTCAGGACCGCCGGGGACTCAGAGTCATCGGAAAACCCCACCCTTCGCCAAAAGAGGGCGAAAGGGTGGGGCAACCGCTTTCACCAGACCCTGCAGGCGTTGGCGCTGACCATGGCATCGCCCTGCTTGCAACTGTAGGCCTTCTCGAACTCGGGCATGTTGCTCACTACGCCGTTCACGCGGAAGGGCGCAGTAGAGTGCTCGTTGGTCTGGGCCTGAGTGGCGGCGGCTTCCGGACGCTGGTTGGTACACCAGACCTGTCCCCAGGCGAGGAAGAGGCGCTGCTCGGGGGTAAAGCCGTCGGTGGGTTTATGCGGGCCGCTGCCGAGGGTATCCTGCAGGGCCATGTAGGCGATGCGCAGGCCGCCGTTGTCGGCGATGTTCTCACCCAGGGTGAGCTGGCCGTTCAGGTGGATGTCTTTGGTCGAATCCTTGGGGTCTTTGGCGGCGACGAAGCCGTTGTACTCGCTGACGATACAACTGGTGCGCTTGTCGAACTCCTTGCGGTCGGTCTCAGTCCACCAGTTCTTGAGGTTGCCCTGAGCATCGTACTGGCTGCCCTGGTCGTCGAAGCCGTGGGTAAGCTCGTGGCCGATGACGGCGCCGATGCCGCCGAAGTTCACGCCATCATCCAACTTGTTGTCGTAGAAGGGCGGCTGCAGGATGCCGGCAGGGAAGTTGATGTTGTTCATCTGGGGGTCGTAATAGGCGTTGACGGTGGGCGGAGACATGCCCCACTCCAGCTTATCCACGGGCTTGCCGATCTTGGCCAGCTGGCGGCGGGCCTCGAACTGGTTGGAGCGCAGCGAGTTGCCAAGAGCTTCGCCGCGCACGATATTGAGAGAGCTGTAGTCACGCCACTTATCGGGATAGCCGATCTTGTTGGCGATGGCATCCAGCTTGATGAGCGCCTGCTTCTTGGTATCAGGCGTCATCCAGGGCAGATCGGTGATATCAGTGTTCAGGGCTTTTTCCAGCGCGGCGATCATTTTCAGGGTGCGGGCCTTGCCTTCGGCGCCGAAGGTCTCTTCCACGAAGCTCTTGCCCAGGGCCTCCCCGAGGTCGCCATCGGTGGAGGAGACGCAGCGCTTCCAGCGCGGCTCCTGCTCTTTGGTTCCGCGCAGCACGGTGCTGTAGAAGTGGAAGGTCTCCTGGTCGAAGGCGGTAGGCAGCATATTCGCCTGCGAGTGCACGAGGTGCCAGCGCAGGTAGGCCTTCCAGCTATCGAGCGATTGCGAGGCGAGCTGCTGCTGCAAGCTCTGCACAAAGGAGGGCTCGGCGACGTTCAGGCTCTCGACCTTGCTGAGGTCGCGGCCGGCGAGATAAGCGTTCCAGTCGAAATCAGGACTCATCTTCTGCAGCTCGACGACGGTCATCTTGTGGTAGGTCTTCTGCGGATCGAAAAGGTCCTGGCGGCGGAGCGCACCCTGGGCGAGGGCGGTCTCGATGGCCATGATGGCGGTGGCGTGGACCTGGGCCTCTTCGGGCTTCTCGCCCATCAGCTCCAGCATCTTGCGGACGTGGGCGACGTACTCCGTGCGCTGGCCGCGGGTCTTTTCATCGGGACGGAAGTAGTAATCGCGCTCGGGCAGGCCGAGGCCGCTCTGCGAGGTGCCGGCGATCTCCTGAGTGGAGTCTTTGGCGTCCTGCTCGGAAGAGAAATAAAAAGGCGCGTTGATGCCGATGTCATGGAGATGCGCCAAAAGGGCGGGCAGGTCGCTCTTGCTCTTCATGGCGCTGATGCGGTCGAGCTCGGCCTGCAGAGGAGCGAGGCCTTTGGCGTCGATGGCCTTCGTATCCATGCAGGAGGCGTAGTAATCGCCAATCTTTTGCTCATCGGCGTTGCGCCTGGAATCATCGGCCGAGACTTTTTCCAGAATGTTGTGCAACACGGCGCGGTTGCGCTCGTATAGCTCGGTGAAGCGCCCGTAAGAGGACTTATCGGCGGGAATAGGATTGGCCTTGAGCCAGCTGCCGCAGGCGTACTGGTAAAAATCCTGGCAGGGATTCGCGGTCTTATCCAGAGCGTTGATGTCGAAGCCGGGCAGCAGCTTGGGCAGCTCCGTAGTGTCATTGGCGGCAAAGGAGGACGGCGATTGTCCGCAAGCGAAGGCAGAAAGAAGCAATAGAGCAAAGAACCATTTCGCAGCGTGCATAACAGTAAGCTCCTGACGAATAGGTGAAAACCAGTAGTCTACCGCTTGCAGGCGCCGGCAGCAACGCTGGCAATCCGTTTCGGCGCGCGGGCGCGTTCCAGATAGAATGAGCCGTATGGGCACGCAGACCAGCATCCGCCCGCAGACGCAGATCTCAGCCGCTGGCGACGAGCAGCTGCGCGACCTGGGCTTCGGCACGGTGGTCTCGCGCGAGAGCCACATGCGGCTGCTCAACCGCGACGGCACCTTCAATGTGACGCGGGGCGAGCACCTGTGGCGGACGCTGAGCTCCTACCAGCTGCTGCTCACCATGCCGTGGTGGAAGTTCTTCACCGTGATCACGGGCGTGTACGTGGGCGCGAACTGCCTGTTCGCGCTGGCGTTCATGGCCTGCGGACCGGACAGCCTGCTCACGACCGCGAATGTCGCGCCGGTAGGACGCTTCTGGGCTGCGTTTTTCTTCAGCGTGGAGACATTTGCCACCATCGGCTACGGGCACATCGTGCCTTCGGGGATGGCGGCGAACATGCTGGTCACAGTCGAGTCGCTGGTGGGCTTGCTGGCCTTCGCGCTGGCCACGGGATTGCTTTTCTCGCGTTTCTCGCGGCCGACGGCGAACATCCTGTACAGCAACCACGCCGTGGTGGCGCCGTACCGCGGCGTCACGGGGTGGATGTTCCGCGCCACTAATGCGCGCAGCAACCAGATCATCGAGCTGGAATGCAAAGTGGTGCTGGCGCGCTTCGAGGCCACGCCCACCGGCGCCTCGCGCAAGTACTACGTGCTGAACCTGGAGCGGAACAAGGTGGCGTTCTTTCCCCTGAGCTGGACCGTAGTACACCCTATCGACCAGAGCAGCCCGCTCTACGGGCAGACGGAGGCCGACCTGAAGGCCAGCCACGCTGAATTCCTTATCCTGCTGACGGGAATCGATGAAACATTTTCGCAAAGCGTGCACAGCCGCTCGTCTTACACGACGAATGAGATCGTGTGGGGGGCGAAGTTCGGGAACATCTTCGATTCAGCCACGGAGCACAAGCGGCTTTCCATCGACCTGGAGCGCTTCCACAGCGTCGAACGGGCGGAGCTGCCGAGTTAGCCGGCTTGGGTGCGGGCCGCTCTCGATGAGCGACTCAACGCGCCAGAGAGCGCTTGCGGACGGCGATGGTCTCCAGAGCTGCGCGCGTCTCCGCCGGCACGTGATAGGACTCCTGATCTCCGGGATAAGCGCCGGTTTCAATATCGTTTTTGAAGCGCTCGACGGCCTGGCGGATGAGCGCGGCGGCATCGCCATACTGGCGGACGAATTTTGCCGGCGGCGCGAAGGAGAGATTCAGCAGGTCGTGCAGCACGAGCACCTGGCCGTCGCACTCGGGACCGGCGCCGATGCCGATGGTGGGAATCCTGAGCTCGGCGGTGATCAAGGCGGCGACCTCGCGGGGAATGCCTTCGAGCACGAGCGAGAAAGCGCCGGCGCGCTCGACCGCGACGGCATCTTTCATGAGCTGCTCGACGGCGGCGAGCGATTTTCCCTGCACTTTGAAGCCGCCCATGGCGTGCAGCGATTGCGGCGTGAGGCCGATGTGGCCCATCACAGGAATCTCGGCATCGCGCAGGCGCGAGATGAGCTCGGCGCGCTTCTGGCCGCCCTCGATCTTCACCGCTTCAGCCCCGGCCTCTTTCACGAAGCGCGAGGCGTTGCGCACACCATCTTCGGCGCTGAGGTGATAGGAGCCGTAGGGCATATCGGCGATCAGGAGAGCTGACCTGGTGCCGCGGCGAGCGGCGCGAGTGTGGTGCAGCATCTCATCCATGCTCACGGCCATGGTGTTCTCGTGGCCGAGCACGACCATGGCGAGCGAATCGCCGACCAGGACCATCTGTGCGCCGGCCTCATCCACCAGGCGGGCGGTGGGATAGTCGTAGGCGGTAAGGCATGTGATGCGCTCGCCGCGCTGCTTCATCTCCTGGATTGTTTGGACTGTCACTTTCGGGCGGGAAGCGCCCGAAGACTCACGGATCGAGGTGATGCTCATGTTGCCTCCAGTGCCGTTCCGAGATTTCCGGATACAGCCTGATCAGCTCTTGGCCATTGGCTCTGGGCCTTTGGCTAGAAGCTGACTGCGACTATTGTACTCCGATTTTCGGGCTCCGAAACTCAGCGAGCAGCCCAGCGTTTGAGCGTCGGAATGTCCTTGGTGAAGGAGCGCGCGAGAAACCCGGGAAAGTGCATTTCCTTCATTTTGTCTTGAACCAGCTGCACCATTTGCTCTGCAGTGAGGTCCGGCTGCAGGAAGCGCCCGTTAGCATAGCAATGGCTGCAGAACTCCGTCGATCTGCTTCCATCGGCTTCCGTGCCTCCGCCTGACTTGTCTTTAGAAAGCGGCATGCCGCAACTCTGGCAGAACGGTCCCTTGGGCTTGAACATAACTCGCTCCTTCGCAGAAGATGATTCTACGCGCTGGCAGCTTCTGAGCCCAGCGGCAGGAAGTACTGTGTGCCGTGGATGGGCTCGCTCAGACGGCGGAGCAGCTCCTGCAGGTCTTCGTTGCGCTCCACGAAATCGATCTCGGAGGTATTGACGACAAGCAGGTCTGAGGCGGTGTAGTGAAAGAAGAAGTGCTCGTAGGCCTTGGCCACTTCTTCAATGTAGTCGTCGCTGATGGCGCGCTCACCCTCCAGGTTCTTCTTGCGCAGACGCTTCTTCAGAACCTCAGGCGTGGCCTGCAGATAGATGACCAGGTCGGGCGTGGGCAACTGGGCGCGAAACAGGTCGTAGTAACGGTTGTAGATGCCCAGCTCCTGGTCGTTGAGATTGAGGCAGGCGAAGAGCTTGTCTTTTTCAAAGATGTAATCGGCGACGATGGTCTTGCGCGACTGCGGGCCGTGCTCCAGCACACGCAACTGCTGGTAGCGCTGCACCAGAAAGGCGAGCTGCGTCTGGAAGGCGGCGCCGCGCTCGCCTTCATAGAACGCCTTGAGAAAGGGATTCTCTTCCGGCTCGCTCACCTGCTGCGCGTTCATGCGCTCGGCGATGATGCGCGCCAGGGTGCTCTTGCCGACTCGGATGGGACCTTCGATCGCGATGTAGCGGGGAAGATCGAACAGTTTCGCCATGGAAGAGGAATACCTGCGGCAGCATAGCGCAATCTTTCGGGTGTGACTAGTGAGTGTTTAGTCATCATGCGCGCGGTCAGATAGAATCTGCACAAATGATATGGCCAGTGATCTTGCCCGCGGCGGCAGCGGCCGCCGGAGCCGGCGCCACCCTGGGATACGCGTCTATGGCGCCGCAATCGCAGCTCTTTGGCGAGACACTGGCGCACGGCTCTGACCCTAAACAGATGGCGCTCACCTACGACGACGGGCCGAACGACCCGGACACGCCTCGGCTGCTCGACGTGCTGGCCAGGCACGAGGTGAAGGCGACGTTCTTCCTCATCGGGCGCTTCGTGAAGGAGAAGCCGCAGATCGCGCGGCGCATCGCAGAGGCCGGACACGACATCGGCAACCATACCTATACGCATCCCTGGCTGCTCGCCGCTCCGCTGGAGCGGGTGCGGCGTGAGCTGCGCGATTGCGAGCAGGCGCTGGACGATGCCGTGGGCGAGCACTCGAATTTCTTTCGCCCGCCGCATGGCGCGCGCAGGCCGGCAGTGCTGAAGGCGGTGCGCGAGGAGGGCCTGCTGCCGGTGATGTGGAGCGTGACCTGCTTCGATTGGAATCCTGTGAGCGCGGACCATGTAGAGCAGAAGGCGGTGCGGGGGATCGGCAAGCGGCCGGGTGTGGGAAATATCGTGCTGCTGCATGATGGCGGACACCTGGCGATGGGAACAGACCGGGCGCACACGGTGGAAGCGAGCGACCGGTTGATCCGCCGCTACAAGAGCGACGGATATCAGTTCGTGAACATCGACCAGATGGCGTTCAGCCACGGGCGTCGGGTCACAAGCTGACGGCGTTGAACGCTTCCTCTGCGGCGGCGGTGGTCTGCTGAATGTCTTTCTGCGAGTGCGCCGCGCTGAGAAAAGCAGCTTCGAATTGCGAGGGCGGCAGATAGACGCCGCGCTCGAGCATGGCGCGATGCCAGCGGCCGAATTTCTTGACGTCTGACTGGGCCGCTGAAGGCCAGTCACGCACTTCGCCCTCCGCAAAGAACCAGGTAAACATGGAGCCGACGCGGTTGGCGGTGACAGGAACCTGATTCTTTTTTGCAGCCTGCAAGACTCCGGCAACCACCGCTGCAGAATTCTTTTCCAGCTGCTTGTAAATCTGGGGATGCTTCTTGAGGCGCCGAAGTGTCGCCAGACCGGCAGCCATGGCCAGCGGATTTCCGGAGAGAGTACCGGCCTGGTACACCGGCCCCAGGGGCGCGACCTTCTGCATGATGTCGCGCCGGCCGCCGTAGGCTCCGACCGGCAATCCGCCGCCGATGATCTTGCCCAGCGTGACCAGGTCCGGCTTGAGACCAAAGAGCTGACAAGCGCCGCCATAGGCGAGGCGGAAGCCGGTCATGACTTCATCAACGATGAGCAGGGCGCCGTCGCGTGCGGTGATCGCGCGCAGAGCTTTGAGATAGCCATCGACAGGCGGCACGCAGCCCATATTGCCGACCACCGGCTCAACGATCACAGCGGCGATCTGCTGCGGGAATCTCTGAAAGGCGGCCTGGACGGCATTCACATCGTTGTAGGGCAGAGCGAGCGTGAACTGGGCGAACTCTTCGGGCACGCCGGCGGAGCCGGGAATACCGAGAGTAGCAACGCCGCTGCCGGCCTTCACCAGCAGCGCGTCGGCGTGTCCGTGGTAGCAGCCCTCGAACTTGATGATGAATTTGCGGCCGGTGAAGGCGCGAGCGAGGCGAATGGCAGACATGGTGGCTTCTGTGCCTGAACTCACGAAGCGGACCATCTCGATGACCGGCATGGCGGCGATGATCATCTCCGCCAGTTCGGCTTCCACCGGAGTGCTGGCGCCGAAGCTGGTGCCTTGGCGCGCAGCCCGCCCGACAGCAGCGACGACCTCGGGAGGCGCGTGGCCGAGGATGAGCGGGCCCCACGAGCCGACGTAATCGATGTAGCGGTTGCCATCGGCATCCCACATGTACGCGCCGTGGCCGCGGACGATCATCGGCGGCTCGCCACCGACGGAGCCAAAGGCGCGCGCGGGAGAGTTCACGCCGCCGGGAATCACCGCCTGCGCGCGCTGATTCAGTCGGCGAGATTTCACGAGCTTGCGGGACATGGAGTTTCAAAATAACACAGCAGCGGAAAGCTAATGCGAGTGCGTGTGTCTGTGCTCGTGTTCAGCGACGGGGACCACACAGCCGTGGGCCACCTCACAGACGACATGCTCGAACTGAATGGTGGTGTGGTCGATGTGGAAGCGTTCGTGAAGATCTTCTCTCACATGCTGCAGGATGCGGTCGCTGGCCGAGAGCGGCAGGTCGGCGATGAGGATGTGGCAGGAGAGCGCGTGCGCCTCTGAGCTCAGGCTCCAGATGTGCAGGTCGTGCACGCCCATCACGCCTTCGGTCTGCTGGATGACATCGGCGACCTGGGCGAGGGTGATGCCGCGGGGCATGCCTTCAAGCAGGATGTTCAGCGTTTCATGCACGATGTCCCAGGCTGACAGCAGAATGAGCGCGCCGATTCCGATAGAGAGTGCAGGATCGATCCAGTTATTACCGGTGAGCTGGATGGCCCAGCCGCCGGCGATGACGGCGGCGGTGGAGAAGGTATCACCCAGCATGTGCACGAAGGAGCTGCGGATGTTCACGTCGCGGCGGCCGCTGTGCAAGGCAAAGGCGATGGCGCCATTCATCACCACGCCAACGGCGGCGACGGCCATCATGATGCCGGGGTGGACGGCCACCGGCTGCAGCAGGCGCTGCGCTGCTTCATAAAAAATGCAGAGCGAGAGCAGGATGAGCGCGAGCGCATTCACGAAGGCGGCCAGAACTCCGGCGCGGTGGTATCCGTAGGTCTTGGTGGAATCGGCGGGGCGGGCCTGCATGTAGACCGCGACCCAGGAAAGCGCGAGCGCGGCCACGTCAGAAAGGTTGTGGCCAGCCTCGGAGATGAGCGCGAGGCTGTGAGCGCGCACGCCAGCGACGGCGGTGATGACTACGTAGATGAAGGTGGCGATGAGCGAGAGGCGCAGAATGGCCGCGGTGCGGGCGGAGTGGCCGGGTTCGGCGCCATGAACGTGCATGCTCAGCTTGATTCTACTTGACTTCCGCCGCCGGAAAATTCGAAGGCGAGCGCCATATTGTTTCGGCGCGGTTCTTTCTTCAAGACCACACCTTCAAGCCGCAGCAACTTCTCTTTGATGTCGAGGCCACCGCCGTATCCGCCGAGCATGCCGGCGGAGGTGAGCACGCGATGGCAGGGCACGACGATAGGGATGGGATTGTGGTGATTCGCCTGGCCGACGGCGCGAAATCCGCGGGGCGAACCGACGGCGCGGGCGATCGCGGCGTAGCTGCGGGTCTCGCCGTAAGGAATGGCAAGAAGCGCCTGCCAGCAGCGCTGCTGAAAATCGGTGCCGCGCAGGTCGAGCGGGAAGGTGAACTCGCGGCGTTTGCCAGAGAAGTACTCCTGCAGCTCACCTATATAGGGAGCGGCTTCTTCGTCAGAGCGTTCGAGCTGATGGCGAGCGTTGCGCTTGAGCTTTGTCCAAGCCCAGTTGATGGCGAGCAATCCACGCTCGGAGACGGTGAGGGTCAGGTCGCCGATGGGTGAGGGCATTTGCGAGGAGTAGAGATTTTCCATTTTCATCTCCCGCACTAAGGTCGGAAGGGAGGGCTCGAGTAATAGATCGCAAGCGCGGTAGCCGACTCACCCAATAACGCAAGCCATCCAGTCGGGCCACCATAGAGCATGGCGAACGGGATAGTGAGCACAGCAAAAATCGATATCACTACGATTTTGTCCCTGCGAGTCATGGTTCCCGCCTATTTGCTATGGTCGACGAGACTCCTGTAAAATCGATGGTTTCAGCACCACATTCTGCTTCATACTGGAGTTCAGCAGTCATGGCACGAGTATGCGATGTATGCGGCAAAGGGCCGCGTTCGGGAAACAATATCAGCCACGCGCACAACGTGACCAAGCGGCGCTGGAACGTGAATCTGCGGCCGGTCAAGGCCAGCCTCAAGGGCAGCCACAGCGCTCCCAAGCGCATGCGCGTCTGCGCCAGTTGCCTGCGCAGCGGCAAAGTAGTCAAGGGCTAGGCCGGCCCGACCCTTCATCTTCATTTACCCGTCAAAGCGATCACATCGATCTCAAGCAGCGCGTCTTTGGGCAGGCGCGCGACCTCGACCGTCGAGCGCGCAGGATGAGGCGCGGGAAAGTGGCGGCCATAGACCTCGTTCATGGCGGCAAAATCGTTCATGTTCCTCAGATAGACAGTGGACCTGAGCACGTGCGCCAAACTGCTGCCTGCGGCCTCCAGCAGGTTGCGCAGGTTCTTCATGACCTGCTCGGTCTGCGCGGCAACGTCGCCAGAGACGAGATTGCCGGTCGCGGGATCGATGGGAACCTGGCCGGAGACAAAGACCAGGCCGGCGGCTTTGACGGCGGGCGTGTAGGGGCCGATGGCTTTGGGTGCGTTGGGGGAGGAGATGGGTTCTTTCATTCGGTATATTTCTCCTGGAGATCGTTCAGATTGCGCGGCCCGCACCTGTCATTCCTTGTACTTGCGCTCGACAGGTCGTCGCATTGCAAGGCAGTCTGAAGCTGCTCCGTTTTCACTGTACCAAATCTCTCCACGCTGGTCTGAGCAAAGCGCATAGATGCCGGTGGTTCCTGGATTTGTCGGCACGGCCGTAACTGTGTAGCTTGTATGCTTTCCGTCGCTGCTCTGCGGACACTGAAGTTCGAAATGGTATCCAGCCTTTGTTCCTGAGGCCAATACAGCATCCACGTCAGCGACCGGATCTGAACTTTCTCCACCGAGGTCCCTGAGTTTGCATGCAAACCCGACGCCGGGATGACGTGCCGCATAGTTGTGTTCGCCTAGATCCAGCTCCTCAGTGCTTTGCACTGCGCGGCGCTGATTCAGAAAGATGCGTGGGGTACTAGGCGGAAAAAGGCCAATCCAGAGGGCAGCCGCAACAAGAAGCAGTGCGAGTGTTGATAGCACACGCTTCACGAGCTTCATGGCGTCTATCCCCGCACCTGGCGCTCGACCTCGCGCACGCCGTGAATCTTGCGCAGGCTGGCGATGATGCGCTCCATGTGCTTGACGTCTTCGATATCTATCACCACGTCGATCTCCGCCTGAAGATTGCCGGTGCGGGCTTCGATGTTGCGGATGTTGGTCTTGACGTCGCTGATGACGGCGGTGATCTGCTTCAGCATGCCGAAGCGGTCGTCGCAGAAGATGCTGAGCTTGACGGGATAGGTCTGCTTGGCGTCCTTGTCTTTCGGCGGTTTGGCCCACTCCACGGCGATGCGGCGGTCGCTCTCATAGAGCAGATTGCGCACGTTGTGGCAGTTGCGGGAGTGGACGGCCACGCCCTTGCCACGCGTGACGTAGCCGATGATCTCTTCGCCGCGGATGGGATTGCAACAGCGGGCGCGGTAGGTGAGCAAGTCGTCGTGCCCGCGCACCTTGAGCGCGGCAGAATCGGCCGTGCCGCCGAAGACGCGGCGTACGACGCTGCCCAGGCCAGACTCCTGCCCCTCGGATTCGGGGACGACGGCGGTATCGCTCTGCACCGTCTCCGGGGCCATCTTGGCGAGCACGCTGCGGGCGGAAAATTTCCCGTAGCCGATGGCGGCCATCAGGTCGTCGGGCTTGGCGAAGCCGTACTCGGAGGACACACGCTGCGTCTGCGCCTGGTCGAGGGCCTTGGTGGAGACGCGGTATTTCTTGGCTTCGCGCTCGACCAGCTTGCGCCCGATCTCGATGGCGCGCTCGCGCTGATGCAGATTGAGCCAGTGCTTGATCTTGTGGCGGGCGCGGGTGGAGACCACGAAGCCGAGCCAATCGCGGCTGGGCTGATGGTCGGCTTTGGTGACGATCTCAACGATATCGCCGCTGTTGAGTCTGGTGCGCAGCGGCACCATGCGGGCATTGACCTTGGCGCCGACGCAGCGCTCGCCGACCTCGGTGTGGATGGCATAGGCGAAATCCACGGGCGTGGCGTCGCGCGGCAGAATGATGACCTTGCCCTTGGGAGTGAAGGTGTAAACCTCTTCAGGATAGAGATCGAGCTTGAGGGCGTTGAGAAAATCGCTGGAGTCCTTGACGTCTTTCTGCCACTCGACCAGCTGCCGCAGCCAGGCAAGGCGCTGCTCATCTTTAGCGGTGACGGGGACGCCATCCTTGTACTTCCAGTGGGCGGCGATGCCCTCTTCGCACATCTTGTGCATCTCTTCGGTGCGTATCTGCACCTCGAAGGGAGTGCCATTCTCGGCGATGACAGTGGTGTGCAACGATTGATAAAGATTGGGCCGCGGCATGGCGATGAAATCCTTGATGCGGCCGGCGACGGGACGCCAGAGGTTGTGGATGGCGCCGAGCGCGGCGTAACAATCCTTGACCTCTTGGGTGATGATGCGGATGGCAAGGAAGTCGTAGACCTGGTCCACGTTGATGCGCTGGCGCAACAGCTTCTGATGGATACTCCAGTTGCGCTTGATGCGGGTCTCGAGGCGGGCTTCCACGCCGGCCTCTTTCAGCTTTTCGCGGATCACGGCCTCGATCTGCTTCAGGAAATGCTCGCCGCTCTTGCGGCGGGCCTCGATAGCATCATGAACCTGCTCGTAGCCGATGGGGTCGGTGTAGCGGAAGGCGAGGTCTTCCAGCTCGCTGCGAATCTTCCCCATGCCGAGGCGATGGGCGATGGGAGCGTAGATATCGAGCGTCTCGCGGGCGATGTGCTGCTGGCGCTCCTCGGGCAGCGCGGCAAGAGTGCGCATGTTGTGCAGGCGGTCGGCGAGCTTGATGAGCACGACGCGGATGTCATCGACCATGGCGAGGATCATCTTGCGGACGTTCTCGGCCTGGCGCTCTTCGCGGCTGGCGAAATCGATCTTGCTGATCTTGGTGACGCCTTCGACCAGATGGGCCACGTTGGCGCCGAATTCGCGCTCGATATCGGCGATGGTGATGGAGGTGTCTTCGACGGAATCGTGCAGCAGGCCGGCGGCGATGGCGCTGGCATCGAGCTTCATCTCAGCCAGGACCAGCGCGACCTCGAGCGGGTGCGCCAGATAGGGCTCGCCAGAGGCGCGCGACTGGCCTTTGTGATGCTGCAGGGAGGTTTCGTAGGCCTTGCGGATGATCTCCAGGTCGTCGTTAGGACGATTGGCGCGGACTTTCTTGAGCAGCTCGCGGTACTTGGTGACCGTGAGAACGCCGGTGGAAATCTGATGGCGTAAAGTCGCCATAAGCGATTATACGTTGAGAACAAAGGGCCTTATTCGCTTCGCGCCGACTCCCGAGCAGATAATTCTCGAACGGGTTCGCGCCGAATCAGCATCCGTAACAACCACCAGCACGCGACCGCAGCCAGCAGGTGCTTGATGGAGTGTCCGCTGATCATTGCTCCCAGGCGAAAGACGGCGGCATCGAAGTATTCGAAGGCCTTTGCCAGCACATAGAGCAGCAACATGATGAAGAAATCTGAGCCGCGGCTGTAGCTCGCAGGAAAAAATACCAGCATGAGGGGAATGGCGAGGATGGGGAAGAATTGGATGAATACATAGGGGCGCAGGTCAGCGGTGAACCGCCAGTAGAAGACGCTGGCTGCGCCGAGCAGGAGCAGCGGCAGCAGGCTGCGCAGGCCAAAGCCGAGGGCGACGCGTTCGGCGAGCAGCGCGGAGAAGAGTCCCATGAAGGCTAGCGTCATGGGCAGGCGGTCCCAGATGAGGCGAGCGTCATCGGGATGCCAGTGGTAATAGGAAGAGCCAAAGCAGGTGAGCAAGACCCCGGCGAAAAAGAAAAAGTAAGGCCAGCGCTCGCGGGAGTCCAGGAATCTGAGCCGCGTGCGGCTGAAAGTGAACATCATGCCCAGGATGCCGATGCGCAGGAAGGGCAGGTTGGAGATGACATTGGCGAAGTTGGGAATGCCGAGATAGCGGCGCTGGTCGGCGAAGTTGTGGTAATCCTGTGGCTGGCTGATGGGGCCATAGAGGGCGAGAGCTGCGGCCGCGATGAGGGCGAGCGCGGCCAGAAACAACAGGCGGGTGCGAAACGGCATAGCGCGCGGCGCCATCGCCGTTTATCGTATCAGCGCCAAGATACAATTCCTCCATGCGCGCCAGCGACTTTGAATTCAAGAACCGTTTCTGGATCATCGCGGTGATCTTCTGGGCCAGCTTCTGGCTGTACTTCCTGGACAAGCAGAACGCCGGAGCGGCGCTGTCGCGATGGATCGGGCGCTGGAACGGATGGACGATCGACAGCAATTTTCATGTGGTCATGGGCATCGCGACAGTCATCGCGTTTTGTGCCGTGGGTATACGGGTATGGGCCACTTCGTATCTGCACAAAGATGTGATGAGCGACTTCAAGCTGCACTCTGACCGGCTGGTAGCGGATGGGCCTTACCGGCACGTCAGGAATCCTCTTTATATCGGCACCATCCTCATCGGCGTGGCTATGGCGCCTCTGGCGAGCCGGCTGGGCGCGGTGTCGCTGGTGACGCTGCTCTTCGTTTTCACGCTCCGGCTGATCGGGCGAGAAGAAGCGGAGTTGAAAGCGGCGCAGGGCGAGAGCTATGCGCGCTTTCTGGCGATGGTGCCCAAGCTGGTGCCAACGCTGAAAGCGCAAGGAGAGCCGAGCGGCGCCAAGCCGCAGTGGGGCCAGGCGATCGTGGGCGAGGGATTCATCATCACCTTCGCGCTGGCGGTGCTGGTGATGGCGGTGACGGAGAACCTGAAGGCGTTCTGGGGATGCATCGTCGCAGGTTTCGCGGTCGCAATTGTGACGCACTGGCGCTGGGGCCCGAAGGAAGAGAAGAAATCGTAGCGGCCGCCATGAGAATTCTGGCCACAGGAATGTCGGGGCTGGTGGGCAAGAGCCTGCTGCCGGCGCTCGTCAGCGACGGCTACAGCGTGGCCCGGCTGAAGACCGGGGTAGCGCGCGAAGCGAATGAAATCGCATGGAATCCGCTGCTGCCGGTCAGGGCGGCGGCGGTCAGCGGCTTCGATGCGGTCATCCATCTGGGCGGGGAGAGCATCTACGGGCGCTGGACCACGGCCAAGAAGCGGCGTATCCGCGACAGCCGCGTAGTCGGCACGCGCAACCTATGCGGGGCGCTGGCGCAGGCGGAGCAGAGGCCGCGCGTGCTGCTCTCGGCGAGCGCGGTCGGGTATTACGGGGCAAATCGGCCGGGCTGGCTGACGGAGCAGGATGGGCCGGGCACCGATTTTCTGGGCGAGGTGGCACGCGAATGGGAGGCGGCCACGGAGCCAGCGGTGAAGGGGGGCATTCGCGTCGTGCTTCTGCGTTTGGGAGTGGTGCTGGGGCGGGATGGCGGCGCGCTGGCCAAGATGCTGCCCATCTTTCGGCTCGGCCTGGGCGGCAGGTTGAGCGACGGCAAAGTAATGTTCAACTGGATCGCTGTGGATGACGTGGTTGGAGCGATCCTCTTTCTACTCAAGAATGAGACAGTGCGCGGGCCGGTGAATCTGGTGGCGCCGAATCCGGTGAGCAACGCCGAACTCACCCAGGCGCTGGGAGGGGCGTTGCATCGTCCGGCGGTTCTGCCGGTGCCGGCGTTTGCGGTGAAGTTGCTGTTCGGCAGCGAGATGGCGGAACAGACGGCGCTGGCCAGCTATCAGGCGAAGCCGGAGGTACTGGTGAAGAACGGATACGAGTTCAAGTTCCCAAAGATTGATGAGGCGCTGGGGGCGATGGTGTGATGGTCTGCCGCCCCTGCGGGGCTGGCTGGATCGCTTCACTTACCCAGATCTATCGATTTCGCTTTAAGACAGACCGTTCCATCAAAGGGTGTATTAATCCAAATTTCTGCAAAGGGTAGTTCTGCCTCGGCGAATTGATGACGAAAAGCACTGACCTGCTCTTCGTCAACGAATCCTGCAACACCTAAAATTAGCGCCAGATTCCTGACCGCTACTTGTCCTCCATATTTCTCCACCTTTTTTCGTATGCCCTCTTCGATCCATCGTCCGTCCTGAGGTACGGCGCTAGCGTGCGGTATTTCGACTGACACATCAGCGACGATCTCGGGGTGGTACGAAACATAAACAAAATGAAATGCGTCTGCCAGAGCTGGCGCGCGTTCATACAAATCGTTGTATCTCAGCTTCACACCTTGGCCGAGCCCCTGAGCAACTATCGTCTCTGCAAGTTGCTCGAGCAGGCCTGACGTGACCCCCTTCAATTCAGCTTCCTTGCTTAGTCCCAAGCCTACGAGTGCATGGCGAACGCCCCGTTGCTGAAGTTGTAGTGTTAGCCCCGTTCGTACGCGCTCCACAGTATGTTTGTCGTCGCGGCTTACAAAATCCAACGGCACACTGACGACCTGTGCGAACCTATTCCCAAACTTGCCAGAAGCACTCGTGAGAACGACGTCAGCAGGCTCCTGGGTTGATGCCGCTGCCAGGTAGTCTGTCCCAAGGGTCTTGTTGAGCTGACCCGCGACAAGTCTGCCCTGCTGGACTTCCCAACCCTTCTTTTGTATTTCTCTATCACCCATTTCTATTACTCTCTCTTCCACACCCTTCACGTGCTTGGGCAGTGGGAGTCGGCTGCCCTCTTCGAGGATGGGAATCAGCTTGTCGAACTCAGGGCCCGAGTGCGAACCGGTGATGACGATGCGCACGGGATGAAACAACTCTTTGCCCTTAGCGCCGGTCTCCGTCTTGACCTCATTCATGATGGCCTTGAAGCGCTCGGCGGTGAGCGAGCCAGGCCCGGCGAGCACGCGCTGGCTGAAAGCTTTGATCACAGCGCTGGTCTTCGGCCAGGCTAGAGTCTCGGCGTTGTCAGCAGAGGCCTTCGCGGCGGCGGCGTTGTAGTCAAAGATAAGCGCGGCGCGCTCCGTGAGCTGCCCCAGCCGATCCACGGAGGGCGCGAGCAGCTCAATCACGCGCCGGAACCAGGCCTGGGTGGCAGCGTCAGGCGAGGCGGGAAGCAATCCGGCGCTCACGAAATAACTTGCAGCCAGCTGCGCGATGCGCTCGACCCCTGCTTCTTTGATGTAGTGCCGGTTCAGCCAGTAGAGCTTGTTGAAGTCGAAGACGGCGGGCGAGGGCGTCACGCGCTTCAGGTCGAACTCTTTGATCAGCTCTGCACGGCTGAAGATCTCGCGGTCGCCGCCTGAGGGCGCCCAGCCCAGCAGCGCCAGATAGTTGACCAGGGCCTCGGGCAGCACCCCCATCTCGCGAAAGTTGGCGATGGAAGTGGCGCCGTGGCGCTTGCTCAGCCGCTCGCGGTCGCTGCCCAGGATGGTAGAGAGATGCGCGAACTCCGGGGTCGGCCAGCCCAGCGCCTCGTAGAGCGCGACCTGCTTGGGAGTGTTCGAGAGATGGTCGTCGCCGCGAATGACGTGAGTGATCTTCATGAGCGCATCATCCACCACGACCACGTAGTTGTAGACCGGCATGCCGGTGGAGCGCATGATGATGGGGTCGCTGATGACCTCGTTGGGAAACTCGACCTCACCGTGAACGATGTCGTGAAACTTGATGGGGCGGTCGGGAATGCGCAAGCGGATAGCAGCCGCCTCGCCGGCAGAGCGGCGGCGGGCAGAATCCTCCGGGGAGAGCGCGCGGCATTTGCCGGAGTAGACGTGCGGGCGATGGTCCGCGATAGCGCGATGGCGCTCGGCCTCGAGCTCCTCCGGCGTGCAAAAACAAAGGTAGGCTTTGCCCTCGCGCAGCAGACGCTCGGAGTGCTCGTGATAGATCTCGAGCCGGTCCGACTGGCGGTAGGGGCCGAAGCTGCCGCCTGCGTCGGGACCCTCATCCCAATCAAGACCGAGCCATTTGAGGTCGGTGACGAGCTGGTCTTCATGCCGGGCCTCGCTGCGCTCGATGTCGGTGTCTTCGATGCGCAGGAGCATGACTCCGTTCTGCTGGCGGGCGAAGAGCCAGTTGAAGAGCGCGGTGCGCGCGTTACCCACGTGCAGATGGCCGGTGGGCGAGGGCGCAAAGCGAACGCGAACTTTGGAGTCAGGCACGGAACTGATGGTAGCAAAGAGCTGTGGTCAGTGGTCGGTCAGCGGATGCAATAATGTTCCGTTGTCAGCGGAGGAGGCGAAGATCATGGCCAAAACTGCACCGGTCGGCGCGCGGGGCGCGGCAGAGGAGACGGTCGAATTCAGGCATACGCTGACCTCGCACCACGCAGAGCTGCCCCCGGTGTACTCCACGCCCGACATGATCCGGCTGATGGAGATCGCCACCTTCCAGGCGCTGCAGCCGTATTGCCAGGAGGGCGAGATCACGGTGGGAACGCACATCAATATCCAGCACCTGGCGGCGGTGGGCATCGGCACGCGCATCCAGGCCGAGGCGGTGGTGGAGTCCTACGACGGCCGCTTCTATACCCTGCGGGTCACGGCCCGCGATGAAAAGCAGGAGATCGGCAGGGGTACGGTGGGGCGGGCAGTGGTGAACCTAAAGACGTTTGCGGAGAAGACCGGCAAGAGGTGAGGCACGGCCCAAGCCTGCAACCTCCCCGGAGGTACATGTACCCCGGAGACTACGCCGGAACCCTGTAAACAATTCCCTTGTCGGAGAAGTTTAGTGTAGAGTAAACATCCTTGCGGCGAGTCCCGCCGGCCAACGGATGGGACGGCCCACCGCAAATCAACCGCATGCACGCCGCTTCGATCATTCTGATACTCGCGATGACACACGCGAGTCTGCCCAGCGCTTCTGCCAGCCATCATCCCGCGCTGGCCGGCAAGCACAAGGTGCACAGGGTCTATTACGCCTCGCCCATCAAGGGCACGCATGAGTCACTGGTGCGGCAGAACCAGCGGGTGCAGGCCGATGATCTGGAGCGGATCCAGGATGCCGGGCAACTGGAAGAGCTGAAGAGCAACGGCAGCCTGGTGGAGCTTCCCGAGACCCAGGGCGTGACGGTAAGCGGCAAGCTGCCGGAGGAGCGGCGCTATTGCCGTCCCTGGACGCGCAGCTTTCTGGAAGACATGGCCGCCAAGTACTATGCCGAGTTCAAGCAGGTGCTGCAGGTGACCTCAGCCGTGCGCACGGCGCAATTCCAAGCCTGGCTACGGCGACACAACGGCAACGCGGCTGATGACGATGGCGAGGCGGCATCACCACACCTGACCGGGGCGACCGTAGATGTTGCCAAGCACGGCATGACGCGCAAGCAGCTCACCTGGGCACGCAATTATCTGCTCGACCTGCAGAATCGTGGCCTGCTCGACGCCGAAGAAGAGTTCAAGCAGCGCGTCTTCCACATCACCGTCTACAAGGACTACGCCGCAAAGATGCAGGCGGCTGATTCTCCCGCCGACATGCAGCCGGAATAGCCGGCTTCTTCCAGCTTTCTTCTATTTCCTGGCAGATTCAGGGGGCACGCTGCGCGTGAGTACCAAAGGCAGCGGCTTGCCATTCTCGCTGAGCGCACCCGTGATCCTGGCGCTGTCGCCGGTCCCCGAATACTCCACGTTGAACTGCTTCATGGTGAATCGCAGCGAGCTGTCGGTCAGATTGATGGAAGTAACGGGCATATCCATCTGGTGCTCATCGAGGCTGTCTACGGTCGCACCCTGGTTGCCGGCGCTGCCGTACACGTGCAGTACCAGGTGCTTCACGCCGCTGTCGTCGGTGATGGAGCCAGTCCAGGTGCTGGTCTCCGGGCCGTGGTCGCGAGCGGCGGCGGCTTCATCTCTGGGCACCTGTTCGCGGTCTTTCTTGTAGACGCCAAACTTCTCGGCTATCGGCTTGAGCGTGGGGTAAAACTGCACAAAGGTGTGCTCGACTGCGCCGTGGTCCTCATGGCAGTGGTAGCAGGCATTCTTGGCGGGCGTGACGGCGGCCGTGCTCTGCTTGGTGGCATCGAAGCCGAAATAAGTCCAGGTATCAGGGAAGCGGCTGTCTTTGACCTCCACGCCCAGACCCATGAGGTCCTCGGTCTGATAGTGGCCAACCTTGTTGATGGAGCCTTTGGTGGCTGAACCTCGCTCTTCCACGACCCAGATGGTCCCATTCGGCCACTTGCCAGTGGCAAGAAAGGCCTTGTAGGAGGAGGGATTCACGAAGACGTTGGTGAACAGCGGGCTCGGGTCTTCGGAGGTGGCGCCATAGTTCATACCCAGTCCGGTGGAAAGGTAGACCCAGTCGCGGTAGTTAGCAGGCCGCAACAGCTCATTGTTCTTGCCATACTGCGGACCATCGGAAGCGACTTTGGACTTCGGGCCGGCGAACAGAACCGCGCAGCCGATCGAGAACAGCGCGAGCGCAGCAAGCAGCGACTTCTTCATGAAGCTTCTCCTGACCATACCCCTGGTGCCGTAACTTCTGAAGAGACTGGCAAGCCTGACAAAGGTCACACAAGAATACGCCGCAGGGCGGGAGATTGTTCCCCGGATCTTGGGCCGCTATCTGATAACTTAAGAATGTCGCGGGGCAGTCTTCCAAAAAATCTGAATGCATTTGCATGATGCCATTCTTCTGTTTCTGGCGGCCATGGCCGCGGGCGCGCTGAATTCAGTCGCCGGCGGCGGAGGGTTTATCGCCTTCCCCGCGCTGCTGCTGACTGGGATGCCGCCCATCAACGCCAATGCCACCAACACCATCGCCCTGTGGCCGGGGACGGTGGCCTCCACTGGCGCCTACCGCCGCGAGTTCGGCGACGCCAGGCTATGGCGGCAGATGATGCCGCTGATGCTGGTGAGCCTGCTTGGCTCGCTGGCAGGAGCCAAGATCCTGCTGCGCACCCCGCAGGCGACTTTCATGAGGATGGTCCCCTGGCTGCTGCTGGGGGCCACCATTCTGTTCGCCTTCGGCGGAGTGGTGACCAGCTGGATCAAGAGGCACACGGGCGAGCACCGCCATGCCTCGAAGGCCGCACTGGCCGGGATCACGCTGCTGCAGTTCGCCGTAGCCATCTACATCGGCTTCTTCGGGGCGGGCGCAGGCATCCTGATGCTGGCGCTCTTTGCCATCATGGGGCTGGAGAACATCCACACCATGAACGCCTTCAAGACGCTGCTGGCCAGCTGCGCCAACGGCATCGCCGTGGTCGCGTTCATCCTGGCCAAAGCCATCGTTTGGCCGCAGGCGATCCTGATGGTGGCGGGCGCCATCCTGGGTGGATACGGCGGCGCCTGGTACGCGCAGAAGCTGGAGCAAAGCGTGGTGCGCGGGCTGGTCATCCTCATCGGAGCCAGCATGACCGCGTACTTTTTCTGGAAGGGATGAACATGTCCGCTCCCTACATCAACGCCATCGGATATCTGGCGGGCGCGCTGACCACGCTCTCCTTCCTGCCGCAACTCTTGAAGACCTGGCGCAGCCGGCGCGCCCATGACATCTCTTATGGCTGGATAGCACTGTTCTCCGCCGGGATCTCGCTGTGGCTGGTCTACGGCTTGTACCTGCGGTCGTTGCCCATCATCACGGCCAACGCCGTGACGCTCAGCCTCGTGCTCATCATCCTGAGGTTGAAGATCGCGCACCGTTAGCCATCCAGCAGCGAAACCGGCAGGCGATTATCTGATAACCTTCTCAGCTTCGGCACGTCTTATATGCCCGTATCACTCTGTCTTGATTCCACACCCATGAGGTCGACAATGCGTTTCCCGCGATTGCTGGCAGTGGTCTTCACCATCGTTTTTTCTTTATTTGCCTTTGCCCAGGGCACGCCCAAGGAAGAGCCGAAAGTCGCGCACTTCAGCCCGGGCAATATAGACAGCTCGGTGGATCCCTGCGAAAACTTCTTCCGCTACGCCAACGGCAAGTGGCTGGATGCGAATCCCATCCCGGCAGACCAGAGCGGATGGGGCGTGGCCCGCCAGCTGCAATTGTGGAATGAGACCCTGCTGCGCGACACGCTGGAAAAGACCTCGCTCAACAATCCCAATCGCAGCGCCGACGAGCAGAAGGCCGGCGACTACTACTTCGCCTGCATGGATGACAAGACCATCAATACCGACAGCAAAGAATGGCTGAAGCCGGAGCTGGAGCGCATCAACGGCATGAAGAGTAAGTCAGATATCGCCGCGGTGCTCGCGCACCTGCACAAGACGGTGGATGGCGCCTATGCCAGCGGTGACAATCAGACCAACGCGGCGCTCATGGGCTTTTCCGGCGTTCCCGGCTACGACGACGCATCGCACAACGTCGCCCAGTTCGACCAGGGCGGCATGGGCATGCCCGGCCGCAGCTTCTATCTGGATCAGGATGACAAAGCCAAAGACGTCCGCGCCAAATACCTGCAGCACGTCGAAAAGATGCTGCTGCTGGCCGGCGAGAAGCCGGAGCAGGCGAAGGCAGATGCCGCCACGGTGCTGGCCATGGAGACCGATCTCGCCCAGGCCGCGATGGATCCGGTGAAGCGCCGCGACCCCAGGAACGTGAACAACAAGATGACACTGGCGCAGATCAAGGCGCTTACGCCTTCGTTGGACTGGGACACCTACCTGAAGCTGGTGCAAGCCCCGGCCACAGAGCATTATCTGGTGACCTCGCCTGACTTCTTCAAGGGCGTCGAGGCCATGCTGCAACACTACTCGCTGGCGGATTGGAAGAGCTACCTGCGCTGGCAGATGCTGAACGGAAGTGCCAACCAGTTGAGCGACGCGATGGTGGCCGAGAACTTCGAGTTCTACGGCCACACCCTCTCAGGCACACCGCAGCTGCTGCCGCGCTGGCGGCGCTGCGTCCGCGCGGTAGATGCCATGCTGGGCGAGGTGCTGGGCAAGGTCTATGTCGAACGCGCCTTCTCGCCCGAGAGCAAGCAGCGGGCGTTGCAGATGGTAGAGGACATCGAGACCGCGATGTCCAAGGACATCGACGACCAGACCTGGATGGCGCCGGAGACGAAGAAGCAGGCGCAGGAAAAGCTGCAAGCCATCCTCAATAAGATCGGCTATCCCGACACCTGGCGCGACTACTCCAGCGTGAAGGTGGGGCGCGCCAGCTATTTGCGCAACCAGCAAAATACCGTGAATTTCGAGTTCGAGCGCTGGGTGGACAAGATCGGCAAGCCGGTGGACCGCCACGAGTGGGGCATGACGCCGCCGACCATCGATGCCTACGAGAACCCGCAGGACAACACCATCAATTTCCCTGCCGGCATTCTGCATCCGCCGTATTTCGATCCTGACCAGGATGACGCGGTGAACTACGGTGCCATCGGGGCCGTCATCGGCCATGAGACCATTCACGGCTTCGACGATCAGGGCCGCAAGTTCGACGCCAGTGGCAACCTGCGCGACTGGTGGACGGAGGCGGATGGCAAGGAGTATGAGGCGCGCGGCAAGTGTATCGCCGACCAATACACGCAAGAGGTCCCCGAGGCCGGGCCGGGAGTGAAGCAGGATGGGCGCATGACCCAGGGCGAAGACACCGCAGATAACGGCGGGATCCACCTGGCGTTTATGGCCTTGCAGATCGCGCTGCAGCGGCAGGGGCGCGACATGGACAAGAGAGAGAGCGATGGCCTTACTCCGCGCCAGCGCTTCTTCCTGGCTTATGGATTTGCCTGGGCGGGAATGGCGCGGCAGGCTGCCATTCGTACGCAGGTGCTCAGCAACCCGCACTCGTACCGCGTCTATCGCGTGAACAACGTGGTTTCCAACATGCCTGAGTTCCAGCAGGCCTTCAACTGCAAACAGGGGCAGAAGATGGTGAGGCAGAACGCCTGCCGCATCTGGTGAAGCGAATCGAGCCGGGGACTGCGCGGGCAGTCTGGTTATCTGGCTGCCCAGCCCGCATGGCTGGTCAATCCCGAGCCGGCGATGCGGTGCAGGACCTCGGCGGCGCGTTTGCCAGCGCTGCGTATCTTTTCCACGTGAGCGCGGGCGCGGTGCTCCGGCTCCAGCTCCATCAGCGTCATTTCGCTGTAGCCGATCACCGCGGTGATCGCCGGTGTTTGCTTCCCGGCAGGCGTCAGCATTGAGCCTCTCTCCGCCGCTGTGTTAGGATTTTTCCCCCGAAGCTTTCGGCTGCTCACTTCTTGGCCTGTGGGCCTTTTTCCGGGAGGAATCCTTTTGAAAGTTTACGAAGGCGCGAACATCCGTAATCTGGCAGTCGTTGGCCACTCGCATGCCGGCAAGACCTCTCTCGTTTCTGCCATGTTGTTCACCGCCGGCTCGACAAAAGCGCTGGGCCGTGTAGACCAGGGCGATACCGCCACGGACCATGATGAGGAAGAGATTGCGCGCCGCATGACCATTTCCACTGGCGTCGCCTTCGCCGAGTGGGGCAAGTGCAAGATCAATCTTCTGGATACTCCCGGCTTCAGCATGTTCCTTCATGACACGCAGGCGGCCATGATGCCGGCAGAAGCGGCACTGGTCGTGGTCGATGGCGCCGCTGGAGTCGAGATCGTGACCCAGCGGGTATGGAAGTTCGCCGAAGAACTGCAGTTGCCACGCATCATCGTGGCCTCGCGCATGGACCGCGACCGCGCCAGCGCGGAAAGGGTGCTGGAGTCGCTGGAAAGTGTCTTCGGACGCCAGGTCGTGCCTTTGCAATTGCCCATCGGCAAAGAGAAAAGCTTAAGCGGCGTGGTGGACCTGGTGACCATGAAGGCCTTCACCTACGAGATGGGCGGCAGCGGTAAGGGCAAAGAAGGGCCGATTCCCACCGAGCTCGCTGAGGAAGCGAAAAAAGCCCACGAGGCGCTGGTGGAGCTGGTGGCCGAAGGCAAGGATGAATTGATGGAGGAGTTCTTCGAGAAAGGCACCATTCCGGAAGATCACCTCGTCACCGCCATCCACGAGGCCATCCGCGAAGACCGGCTCTTCCCGGTGCTGTACACCTCGGGCCTGGGCAACATCGGAACCGATCACCTGCTCGATTTCATCGCCGACTATGCTCCGACTGCGGCTGAGCGGGGTACGGTGAAGGGCGCACCCTCGCCCAACAACGGCGCCCCGCCGGAGCGGAAGATCGCGGACTCCGAACCGGTATCTCTCCACGTCTTCAAGACGGCGAACGATCCTTTTACCGGGCGCATCACCTTCTTCAAGGTCTTTTCCGGCGTGGTGAAGAACGATGCGGGGCTGCAGAACTTCACGCGCAACAGCGCGGAAAAACTTTCGCATCTTTCCGTGATCCAGGGCAAGCAGCCGCAGCCGGTGCCTGAGCTGCATGCCGGCGATATCGGCGTGGTGGCGAAGCTGAAAGAGACACTTACCGGCGACACGCTGGGAGATAAGGCCCATCCCATCCAGTATCCGAATCTCAAGCTGGCCGAACCGGCCATCACCTTCGCCATCGAGCCCAAGACGCGGGCCGATGAAGACAAGCTGGCCAACGGCATCCACAAGCTGATGGAAGAAGACTCGATGCTGCGCTTCTTCCGCGACGCGCAGACCAAGGAGTTTCTCATCGCCGGCACCGGGCAGCAGCACATCGAGGTCGTGGTCTCAAAGCTGAAGAAGCGCTACCACACCGAAGTGGTGCTCAAAGCACCCAAGGTCCCCTATCGCGAGACCATTCGCGGCCGCGCCGACGTGCAGGGACGCCACAAGAAGCAGACCGGCGGCCACGGCCAGTACGGCGACTGCAAGATCAAGATGGAGCCGCTGCCGCGCGGGGCGAAATTCGAATTCGTCAACGATATCTTCGGCGGCGCGGTGCCGAAGAACTTCATCCCCGCTATCGAAAAAGGGATCGTGGAAGCTGCCGAGCGCGGATACCTTGCCGGTTATCCGGTGGTGGATTTCAAGGTAACGCTTTATGACGGCTCTTACCACGACGTGGATTCCAACGAGCTCTCCTTCAAGCTCGCCGGCCGCATCGCCTTCCGCAAAGCCATGGAGCAGGCCAAAGCCACGCTGCTGGAGCCCATCATGCGGGTGGAGATCACCATTCCCGATGAGTTTGCCGGCAGCATCATGGGCGATCTGAACTCGCGCCGGGGCCGCATCCAGGGCATGGACAACAAAGGCGGTAGCACGGTGGTGAAGTCCGAGGTGCCGATGGCCGAGATGCTGACCTACGGGCTCGACCTGACCTCGATGACGCAGGGCCGCGGCTCGTTCCAGATGGAAATGTCGCACTACGACGTGGTGCCGGCGCAGATCCAGGAAAAGATCGTGGCCGCTGCCAAAGCAGCGCGCGGCGAGCAGCCGGAAGAAGAAGAGTAGCCGCGCGGGCTGCTGCGCAATCGAAAGCGGCGGCACTTCTCTGTTACACTCGCGCCAGCGTGCCTGCCGGCAAAATCAATCCCGCCGAGAAAGCGCGCATCGTCTCGGCTGCCGTGGTCGAAGACGATGCTTCGTTCGAACTCAAGCTGCGCCCCAAGTTCCTGAAGGAATTCGTCGGGCAGAGCAAGGTCAAAGAGAATCTTAGCGTGGCCATCGAAGCGGCACGCTCGCGCGGCGAGGCGCTGGACCACGTGCTGCTTTACGGCCCGCCCGGTCTGGGCAAGACGACCCTGGCCAGCATCATCGCCAACGAACTGGGCGTCGCCTTCCAGCAGACTGCGGGCCCGGCGCTGCAGATCAAAGGCGACCTCACCGCCATTCTGACCAATCTGAAAGGCAGGCAGGTGCTTTTCTTCGATGAGGTCCACCGCCTGCAGCCGGCGCTGGAGGAGATCCTGTACTCGGCGCTCGAGGACTATCGGCTGGATATCATCATCGGCCAGGGGCCTTCGGCACGCACGCATACCATTGAAGTACAGCCCTTCACCTTTGTGGGCGCCACCACCCGCGCCGGTCTGCTCTCCGCTCCGCTGCGCTCGCGCTTCGGCCTACTGCTGCGGCTGGATTTCTATACGCAGGACGAATTGCGCTTCATCATCGAGCGCTCGGCAGAGATCCTGGGCGTGGCCATTGACCGCGACGGCGCCAGCGAGCTGGCGGCCCGCGCCCGCGGGACACCGCGCATCGCCAACCGACTGCTGCGCCGCGTCCGCGACTATGCCCAGGTGCGCAGCGCGGGAAAGATCGACCTGGCCACGGCGCAGGCGGCGCTGCAGATGCTGGAGGTCGACAAGCACGGCTTCGATGAGATCGACCGCAAGCTGATGCTGACCATCATCGAAAAATACCAGGGCGGGCCGGTGGGACTGAACACTCTGGCCGCCGCCCTGGCGGAAGAAGCCGAAGCCATCGAAGAGATCTACGAGCCTTTTCTCATCCAGATCGGCTTTCTCGACCGCACTCCCCGCGGCCGCGTGGCCACGCGGCTGGCCTACGAGCACTTTGGCATCACGCCCTCGCGGCGGCAAAGCGCGCTGTTCTAAACCTCGGTGGTCAGCCGCAGAATAGCAGCTAGAAGGAGTTGATATGCTATGTCGCTGACTTAGTCTGTTGGAGGTGGTGCTATGTATTTCCCTCGCCAAGACCTGAACCGCCGAGACATTCTGAAATCGAGTGCATTGGCCCTGCTCCCACTTGCGCTTCCCTCCGGCAGTTTTGCCAAACCTGAGCAACAGCCTATGACGGCGAACGGAGGCGCCGATCCTTATCCCATTCCCTGGTTGGACAAGAATGGCAGCCACAATCAGCCGGCTGGCCCGGACCTCGAACCTTCGCATATCTACCATTTCAAAGGCCGCGTCGCCCGCAGCAGCACCTTTACCGGCATGGGCACGGACAACCAAGGCAATCGCATCGCTTTTGGCAGTCCCACCACTGATTACGGCGTGATGCAGGGAGAGTATTGGGCCGCCCGCGCGCCCCAGCAAGGTACTTACACCCACATATGACTCACCCTGTTCCGGGGGCCGGTGGTCCCCGCCAACCAGATACACGATTGTCACCCTCCCATTTCGCCTGCCGGACTGTATTGGGTGGTTCCTGTTCCGGAGCACAGCCTGGACATCAGTCGCGATGGAAATACTTTCACGCTGGAAATGAACGACGTCGCGGTTGTGGACCAGCCACGCTGGCCGGCGCTGGATTCGATCGCAACTCCTGCACGAATGAATTTCAAGATGGTTTGGAGCTCCGCCGGAGAACCGGTGAAGTATGACGACCCCTCCAAACACTTCCGCTTCACCGGGACCCGCGCCTGGTGCCAGCTGGAGGCGCAGATCGAGGTGCCTTCCATCGGTTTTTCCTGGAAATCGGACCGGTTGAATACATCGAAATCTGCATTCGCCATCATGGGCGAAGAAGTGAACGGCAGGTACTACGATGGTCAGCGTTGACTCGTAACTATCCGCAGGACTCTCCGGAGGAAAAATCGGTTCGCTGATGGCCCACCCTGAACCAGGCGAACGGCTGGTCGCGAGTGCCCCTCATCTCGCCCCTGATTGGTTTCGGGTCATCGCAAAGGCGATTCCTTTGCCCAGATGGGCACGTCAATCTGGCCGTGGCGCGCGAGGAACGGCTTGATGTGACCTCCCTTGCCATGCGGCGTCTAAGCTGCAATCCCCCGGAGAGTCATTCTGAAGCTGTTTTCGACATCGTCATTGCAGCGCCTACTGCCGGCGTTTGCCAGCCTGCTGGGCGCTGTGGCAGCCACGCAACCGGCGGCGGCGCGCGACTCTGCGTTAGCGCATGTGGCCGTTGCCGAGCAGCCTCTCATCACTATCGCCCGCGTAGACCATGCGCCCAAGCTGGCTGATTTTCTGGAGATGAAGCCCGGACCGGAGGCACCGCTGATGTCGAAGGTGGTGAACTTCATCCAGCTCAACCCCAAGGATGGCGCGCCTGCCCAGCAGAAGACCGAGGTCTATATCGGCTACGACGACAAGAACTTTTACGCCGTTTTTGTCTGCTTCGACGAGAGCACGGGCAAGATCCGCGCCCGCATGACGCGCCGCGAAGACATCGACTCCAATCACGATGAAGTCCAGCTCTACCTGGATACCTTCAACGACCGCCACCGCGCGTTCGGCTTCATGATCAATCCTGTCGGCATCCAGTTCGACTACATCTGGACCGATGACGGCGGCTACGACGCTTCCTGGGACGCGGTGTGGGATTCGAGCGGCAAAGTGACCGAGGCGGGCTATGTGGCCATGATGTCCATCCCCTTCAAGAGCCTGCGCTTTCCCAAGACCGCGGAGCAGACCTGGGGCATCATCTTTCAGAGAGTGGTGCCGCACAGCAACGACAACAGCTTCTATCCGCGGGTGTCGTCCTCCATTCAGGGCCGCTTGAGCCAGGAAGGCGTGCTGAAGGGATTGGCGAACATCAGCCCGGGACGCAACATTCAACTGAATCCGTATGTGACCGGCGGGCCTTATCGGGTGCTGGACCAGCGCAATCCCAACTATCCCTTCTTCACCGCCAACAATTTCGGCGGCGATGCCGGACTCGACGGCAAGATGGTGTTTCACGACAGCCTGGTCTTTGATTTCACCATCAATCCCGATTTCCGCCAGCTGGAGAGCGACCAGCCGCAGAACACGGTGAACCAGCGCTTCGAGGTCTTCTTTCCTGAGAAGCGGCCCTTCTTTCAGGAGGGCGCCAACTTTTTCAGCACGCCGGTGAACCTGTACTTCACGCGACGCATCGTTGATCCGCAGTTTGGCGCGCGTCTGTACGGCAAGACGGGCCCATGGGGCCTCGGGCTGCTGCTCTCCGATGATCAGAGCCCGGGCCGCTCGGTGCCGGATGACGACCCGCTGCGGCGCAAGCGCGCCTATTTCGCGGTGGGGCGGCTGTCACACGACCTGTGGAAGCAATCGCAGATCGGCGTCTTCTACAGCGACCGGGAGATGGCGGCGGTCCCGCCCGACCAGACCATCTGCGATGACAACGCGCTGACCACGACCGAGCAGATCTCCTGCGTGACCAACGCAAACCGCGTGGGCGGACTGGATTTCACGCTGCACTTCGGAAACCACTTCCAGACCCAGGGCCAGGCGCTGGTCAGCTCCAACGATGAGGCTGACGGCACGCATCTGGCCGGCGGGTTGTACGACCTGTTCGGCGAGTGGTCGTCGCGCCACGTGGAGTACACCGGTTACTACAAGGACGTGACCTCGGGCTTTGTCACGCTGACGGGATTCTTCCAGCGGCCCGACGTCCGCCGCGAAAACCAGTTCTTCCAGTACAGCTTCCGCCCGGAGAGCACCATCACCAGCTATGGCATGACCTTCTTCCATCAGCTTGATTTCGACCACCAGGGCGTGAATCTCGATTACGACTACGAGCCCGGCGTCTTCATCAATCTGAAGGCCAATACTTCAATCCAGGCATGGCACGGATTCAACGGCGAGACGCTGCGGCCCAGTGATTACTCGGCGCTGCCGGCCAACACCAGCTTCACCAAGGGCTACACCGGAGTCTTTCTCAGCAACAGCTACTTCAAGCTGGTGACCTTCAACGCCAATTACAATTTCGCCAGAGCCATCAACTACGATCCGCCTACCAACGAGGCGCCGTTTCTGGCCAACGAAGTGAGCGGGACCATCGGCGCGACGGTGCATCCGTGGAACCCGCTGACGGTGGACAACAGCTATATTCAAGAGCGGCTGACCAGCATCGCGAATCCCTCGCGCGCCATCATCAACAGCTACATCATCCGCTCCAAATGGAACTATCAGTACAACCCGCGGCTGAGCTTCCGCACCATCTTCCAATACAACGGATTGCTGAGCAATCCGCTCTACACCTCGCTTGAGAAGACCAAGCAGTTCAACATCGATTTCCTGATGACCTACCTCATCCACCCGGGAACGGCGTTCTACGTGGGCTACAACAGCGATCTGCAGAATTACGACCCCACTGGCATCACCGATCACACCGGCCTGTTCCGCACCAACAAGAGCTATATCAACGACGGGCGCGTGATCTTCGCCAAGATCAGCTATCTCTTCCGCTTCTAGCTGCGGCCCGGTCTATACTCTGTGGCACGCTGCTCCGGCTAAGGAACCAGCGGCTATTCGGGGACTAATCATGGCTGCGGCAGAAAACAAAGGCATCGTAAATCTAGCCAGCAATCATCCAGTGGAGCAGACGGTGGACAATCTCAAGAGCATTCTGCAAGCCAAGGGCGTCACTCTGTTCGCGCTGGTCGACCACAGCGGCGAGGCGGAAAAAGCGGGAATGAAGATGCCGCCGACCAAGCTGCTCATCTTCGGGAATCCCAAAGCCGGGACCCCGCTGATGCAGACCGCACCATCGAGCGCTATCGATCTTCCGCTGAAGATACTGGTGTGGGAAGACGCTCAGGGAAAGTCCTGGGTCTCTTACAACAGCCCGGCGTATCTGCAGCAGCGGCACAACCTGCCGGCAAGCCTGCTGCAGAATATCGCAGTGGTGGAGGTGCTGGCGGCTAAGGCTGCAGAGTGAATTCTCTGCCGATACCCCTCCCCTAGCGATCTATTAGAATCACAGAGTTAGGCCATACTTGGCTGGCAAAATCCTTAGAATCAGAGAGTTGCTGGTAAAATCTTGGAAACAAAGGCTTTCGGTCGATTGACCCTGCTGCTTTCTTTATTCTGATGCTAGTCTACAGCGAATGGTTGGCGAATGTAAAAATTTTTTGGCGTGCAAGAGTTCAAGATGGGGCGCCGCGTGCCGCACACTGAATCATTCAGTCTCAGTCGTTCAAGAAGTCCTGCAAGGCGCCTCGCTGGGCTCGTTTAGAATGCTTGGCCATGCGTGTGCAGCTGCGCTCGTTCGGCAAGATCAATCTCGGGCTGAAGATCGGCCCGCGGCGGGAGGACGGGTATCACGAACTGGAGACCGTGTACCAGACCATCGCGCTGCACGATGTAATCACAGTAGAGACGGGGCGCGGCTCTGGAGTGCGGCTGCAGTGCTCGCGGCCGGACGTGCCGCTGGATGAGAACAACACCTGCTTCCGCATGACGCAGCAGGTGATGCACTACTACCGGAAGCATGCCCGGGTGCTGATCGATATCGAAAAGAGGCTGCCGTCGCAGGGCGGGCTGGGCGCGGCCAGCTCCAATGCGGTGGCGGTGCTGCTGGGGCTGGAACGGGCGATGGGGAGGCCCATCCCGCTCGAGGCAAAGCTGCGCCTGGCGGCAGCGGTGGGCTCGGATGTGCCGCTGTTCCTGCTGGGCGGGACGGTGGCGGGAGTGGGGCGGGGCGAGGCGGTGTTTCCGTTGCACGACCTGAAGGCGATGCCGTGCCTCATCGCTACGCCGCGGGTGGGGGTCTCGACACCGCGGGCGTTTCGCGACTGGGACGCGCGGGAGACGAAATCCGCCGGAGGGCGCACGGCCAGGACCGAGGCCGAAACGTTGACGCAGAATCAGGCCTCGGATAAAATAAGGGTGTTCAGCCAGTCTGTTTGTTCCTGGCTAAGGGTTCCAGTCACCGGTGTCTCCGCGGGGCGCGGAGGCCGGGCCGAGGCACTGCTTCTCGACCTTGTCCGAACCGGGATCGAAAACGACTTCGAGAAGGTCGTGTTTCCGCAATATCCCGCTTTGCGCAAGGTGAAACGTGTGCTTGAGAAGGCAGGAGCGCAGTATGCCTCGCTCTCCGGCTCCGGGTCTTCGATTTACGGGCTGTTCAGCACCACGCGGGCAGCGGAGCGGGCGGCCAAGCGGCTGCTGGCGGCGGGGATCCCGGCGCGGGCGACCAGAACGCTGGAGCGGCAAGAATACTGGAAGCGGCTTTTTGTGGATTGAACCGTTGGAAGACGCGTAACGCACTGGGCGGTCGACTAATGGTAGGTCAAGTGCCTTTGGAGCACTTTGTCTAGGTTCGAATCCTAGCCGCCCAGCCAGAAAAGCAGTGACTGGTTGCTGGTACCTGGTGGTTGGAAACGCGAGCTGGCACCTGGTCTTGGTCAAGAGTTACGAGATGGCAACGACGATAACACCTGCGAACAAAGACAAGGCGCAAGAGCCCAAGACAGAGCGCAGAGGCGTTCGTCCGCGGCGCGACGAGAAGTTCAAGATCTTCTCAGGCACGGCGAACGAGCCGCTGACAGATGAGATCTGCTCATTTCTCGGCATGCCGCGCGCGCAGGCGCATCTCACGCGCTTTTCCGACGGCGAGGTCTACATACAGATCCTGGAGAACGTGCGCGGGGCGGATGTTTTCGTGGTGCAGCCGACGTCGTTCCCGGTAGACCAGCACCTGCTCGAGCTGCTGCTGATGATCGATGCGCTGAAGCGGGCTTCGGCGCGGCGCATCACGCCGGTGATCCCATATTTCGGCTATGCGCGGCAGGACCGCAAAGATAAGCCGCGGGTCCCGGTCTCGAGCAAGCTGGTGGCCGACCTGCTTACCACGGCGGGCGCCAACCGCGCGCTGATGGTGGACCTGCACGCGCCGCAGATCCAGGGATTCTTCAACATTCCGGTGGACCACCTGTTCGCATCGCCGGTGCTGGTGGATTACTTCCGCAAGCTGCAGCTTGCCGACCTGACGGTGGTCTCGCCCGATGCGGGCGGCGTGGAGCGGGCGCGCTTCTTCGCCAAGAAGATGGAAGCGCCCATGGCCATCGTGGATAAGCGCCGCACAGAGATGAACGTGAGCGAGGTGATGTACGTGATCGGCGATGTGCACGGGCGCACCTGCCTGATCCTGGACGACATCATCGATACGGCCGGCACGCTGGTGAAGACGGCCGAGGCGCTGCTGCAGGCCGGCGCCACCAAAGTCTACGCCTGCGCCTCGCACCCGGTGCTTTCGGGGCAGGCGATCGAGCGCATCTCGAAATCGCGGCTGGAGCAGGTGGTGGTGACCAACACCATCCCGCTGACCAGCGCAGGCAAGGCAGAATCCAAGATCAAGGTGCTCTCCATCGCGGGCCTGATCGCGCGGGCGATCCAATCCATCCACGAAGAGACTTCGGTGAGCACTCTTTTTGCCTGAGGTATATCCAGGGCCAGGAAAGGAATCATGACGACGAATACGGCAGTGAACCTAGTGGAGGCGCAGCCGCGCAAGGCGGAGCAGCGGGGAAAGAATGAAGCCCGGCGTGTGCGCCGCGCCGGCCGGATCCCGGCGGTGGTGTACGGAGCGAAGAAAGAGGCGATGGCGGTGAGCGTCGATCCCAAGATCATAGGCCGCATCCTGCACTCGGAGAGCGGGCACAACACGATCTTCGACCTGGCCATCGACGGCGAGAATACCAAGGCCATGATCGTGGACTGGCAGTACGAGCCCATCCAGGGCGCGCTGATGCACATCGACCTGAAGCGCATCGCCATGGACGAGCTGCTGAAGGTGAAGGTGCCGATCCTGCTGAAAGGCGAGGCCGAGGGCGTGAAGACGCAGGGCGGAATCCTGGAGCAGATCACGCGCGAGGTAGAGATCGAGTGTCTACCGACGGACATCCCCAGCCATATCGACGTGGATGTCAGCAACCTGGTCTTCGGCCAGGTCATCCGGGTGAGCGACCTGCCGCACGGCGACCGGCTGAACTTTTTAACCGATGCCAATGCGCCGGTGGCGCACGTGATCAGCGTGAAGGAAGAGGTGGCGCCGACGCCGGAGGCCGTCGCCGAAGCAACGACCGCCGCTCCCGCCGAGCCCGAGGTCATCAAGAAGGGCAAGCAGGAGACGGAAGAAGAAGCTGCCGCGGCCGCCGAAGCCAAGCCGGAGAAGCCGGAAAAGGCCGAGAAGGGCGAAAAGAAGAAGTAGCGTTCGTGAAGATCATCGTTGGCCTTGGCAATCCGGGCATCGAGTATCAGTTCACGCCGCACAACATGGGATTTCTGGCAGTGGATCGCATCGCCGACCGCTGCCGGGTAAAAGTCAGCCACCGGCGCTGCCGGTCGCTGACAGCGAAGGCGAGGATCGAAGGGGTTGGGGAAGAGGTGCTGCTGGCCAAGCCAGAGACCTTCATGAACCTGAGCGGCATGGCGGTGCGCGAGCTGGTGGCCGAGTACGAGGCGGAGGCGGAGCGCGATCTCATCGTGCTGTACGACGAGCTGGCATTTCCGCTGGGGACGGTGCGCATCAAGCACAACGGCTCGGGCGGCGGGCACAACGGCCTGGAGTCGGTGATCGGCGGGCTGGGCACACAGGATTTTGTGCGATTGCGCATGGGCATCGCGCCGGCGCGCGAAATCCGCGACGGCGCGCGCTATGTGACCTCGCCCTTCAGGAAAGGGCAGTACAAGGCGGTGGATGAGGTGCTGGAGACCGCCGCCGATGCAGTGGAGATGATCTTGCGCGAGGGCCTGGCCCGCGCCATGAATAAGTTCAACCAGCGGGAAAAGGCTGAAGCAGAAAGCTGACCCGCAGCAGAGAGTTCAGGAGAGCAGAATGCAACGTACTTATGAGCTGATGTTTATCGTGCGGCCGGACATGGCGGAGGAAGAGGTGGATAAGCTGATCTCCACGCTGGAGTCGAACGTGACTGGCGCCGGCGGCGCCGTGAAGAGCGCGGAAAAGATGGGCAAACGGCGGCTGGCTTACATCGTGCGCAGCTTTCACGAGGGGCAGTATGTGCTGCTCACTCTGGAAGGCTCAGGAACAATGATCCACGAGGTGGAGCGGCGGTTGCGCGTCACCGAGCCGGTGATCAAGTTCATCACCGTGCGCGTGGATGAAGACCTGAAGCGGGTGGCCAAGATCAAGGCCATCCGGGCAACGCGGGTGAAACGCTCGCCCGCGCCGGCGGCCACGCCGGAAGCGCCTGCGGAAGGCGCCAGCGCGGCCGTGTAAGCATTGCGATACGAGATTCGAGGAGAGAACATGTCTGAACAGGAAACAACAGCAGCACCGCAAACGGCAAACGCGCGCAGCGAAGGCGGAGCTTCGCAGGGCGGATTTTCTCGCGGCGGAGGGCGCGGCGATCGCCGTCCCGCGGGCGGCCCTGGCGGACGCGACAGCGGCCGCAAATTCTTCCGGCGCAAGAAGGTGTGCAAGTTCTGCGTGGAAAAGATCGACGCCATCAACTACAAGGACGTGCGCCTGCTGGCGCAGTTCGTGGCCGAGCGCGGCAAGATCGTGCCGCGGCGGCTGACGGGAGTGTGCACTCCGCATCAGCGGCGCTTGTCGGCCGCCATCAAGCAGGCGCGCAACATCGCCCTGCTGCCGTTCGCCGCGCGCTACTAGCCACGGCGCAAACAGATTTCGACGGGAGAGTCCGTGATGGAAGTCATTTTGAAAGAGGATGTAGATAAGCTGGGCCACCGCGGCGACGTGGTGAAAGTCGCCGAGGGCTACGGCCGCAACTTTCTGCTGCCGCGCAAGCTGGCCATCGAGGCCACCACCGGCAACCGCGCGGTGGTGGCGGAGATGAAGGCGGCGGCGCAGCGCAAATCGGCTAAAGAAAAAGCCGATGCCGAGGGTCTGGCCAAGCAATTCGAGAGCGTGCATCTCACGTTTCTGCGCAAGGTGGGCGAGCAGGACCATCTCTTCGGCTCGGTCACCAGCGCCGATATCGCGCAGGAGCTGGAGCAGCGCGGCTTCAACATCGACCGCCGCAAGATCCAGCTGGAAGAGCCACTGAAGACGCTGGGCGAGTTTGTGGTGGAGATCAAGCTGCACCGCGATATCTCGACCCCGGTGCGGGTGATCATCAAGCGCGACACCGAATAGCACCTTTCCGGCCCGTGCCGCGCGGCAATTTTTGGCGTGCGGCGCTCGCCTGGGCCGGATTTTCAAGCAGTCCCTACCTGTCTGAAAATACAGGGGCTTCTCGATTACAATCCTGCTAACAAAGCCCGTTCGGGCCCGTCTATCCCTGTGCAGGCAAGTAGCGAGTAAACGAGCACAGGTCAACCATCCATGCCGGCCGAATTTGTCTGGAGTTTGCAGGTTGGCGAGAGGGTTCCTCAGCGCAAGCTGGCAACAGTGGCGGATGAGGAAACAGGCGGTCCCACAGCAGGCTTCTCCCAGCGGGGAGCAATGGTCAGTCAAGCCCTGAGCCGCGTTGACGATAACGTTTTGATCCGCGAAGCTCAGCGCGGCAACCGCGCTGCCTTCGAAGAATTAGTGCGGCAGTACGACCAGGCAGTGCTGCGCCTGGCGCTGCGGCTGACGGCCTCTGAGGCTGACGCGCAGGACATCTATCAGGAAGCCTTCCTGAAGGCCTACCGGAACCTGACCGGGTTCCGCTTTGAGTGCTCGTTCTACACCTGGCTGTACCGCATCGTGACCAATCTGTGCCTGGACCACATGCGCAAGCGCAAAGTGCGCAAGGAAGATGGTCCGGTCACGGTGGCCTCTGACGGCAGCGAGATCAATGTGCTAGACCAGGTCTCCGATGATCGCGCGGGGAGCAATCCGGAGCGCGATCTCATGCGCCGCGAGCTAGGGCGCAAGATCGGCGCCGCGCTCAACCGGCTGACGCCGCGCGAGCGCATGGTGTTCGAGCTTAAGCATTACCAGGGCCTAAAGCTGCGGACCATCGGTGAAATGCTGCACACCACCGAAGAGACCGCGAAGAACACGCTCTTCCGGGCCACGCAGAAGCTGCGCGGCTCGCTGACTGAGATGAGATGAGTTTTCCAGCCGCCGCGAGCATGGGCTGCGGTGGCAGTGAAGGTGAATATGAATTGCGAAACGGTTAAGGAGAACCTGGTGCTCCACAGCTACGGCGAGCTGGCCGATGACGCCCGCTTCGAGCTGGAACAGCACCTGGAACGTTGTCCCGATTGCATGCGCGAGCGCCAGGCGCTGCGCGAGTTCCAAGAACAGGCGGCGCTTCCAGCGCTGGAGCCTTCCGCTTCCATGCTGGCAGCCGCGCGCATCCGCCTGCACGACGCGCTGGATTCTGCCGAGCAGTCGGCGGGCTGGCGGAATCTGGTCTTCGATCCCATGGCCTGGCTGCGGCAGGTACGTTTTTCACCCGCGCTGGCTTCGGCGATCCTGATCATCGGCTTTACGGCGGGTGTGCTGACCTCCTTCACCGCTATCCCCAGAGGACCTCGCAGCGTATCAGACGACAGCGTGACTTCAGCCGCCGTGGCCGGCATCCGCGGCATTTCGCACGACCCCAGCACCAACAGCGTTCAAATCAAGTACGACTCGGTGGTCCCGCAGTCGGCCAATGGCTCGCTCGATGATCCGCGTATCGAGCAGCTGCTGGTCTACGCCGCGCGCAATCAGCAGAATTCCGGCGTGCGGGTGGAATCGGTGGACCTGCTCTCGCGCAAGTGCTCGAACCCGCAGGTGCGCGAGCTGATGATGTACTCGCTGCGCTACGACACCAACCCGGGCGTGCGCCTGAAGGCGCTGGGCGGCCTGCAGGATTTCGTGAAGAGCGATCTGCGCGTGCGCGATGCGGTGGTGGAAGCGCTGCTGTACGACTCCAACCCGGGGGTGCGCACGGAGGCGATCCGGCAGTTGCAACCGGTGGTGGCAGATGGCAGCGTGCGGGCTGCGCTGCAGATCCTGGCCGATAAGGATTCGAACAATTACATCCGCCAGGAGTCGAAGCGGATGCTGGCCTCCGTGGCAGGGATTCAGTAGCTTTTGGACGATTTTTACAAGCGATCCTGGAAGAAAGGCAGTCAGTCATTTTGAGACGCATCATTCAATCCGTGGTTCTGTTGCTCGCGGCGGCGCTCGCCGTCAGGGCGCAGGAATCGAAGATCTACCGTGATGGCGATACCTGGGTACAGGAAGTTCGTGGCTCTCTGGATCAACCCTCCGTTCGTACTCTCAAACTCATAACCGATGCCGGCTCGGTGCGCGTGAGCGGGGCCAATCAGAGCGGCATCACCTATATCGTGCGCAAGCGGGTGCGCGTCGGCACGGAGGATGAAGCTCGCCGCGCCTTCGAGCAGTTCCGGGTGAGCATCTCAGCGCCCGGCGAATACGCGGTCATCCGCGCGGAGGCGCCGCGCGCCAGCCGCTACCGCAACTTTGCGGCTGATTTCAACGTGAATGTTCCGCGAGCGCTCGACCTGGTGAAGGCTGAGACCGGGGGCGGTGGCCTGGATGTGGCCAACATCAACGGCCGGGTGGAGGCCGAGACCGGCGGCGGCAACATCAGCATGGACGAGATCTGGGGCGCGATCTCTGCCCGCAGCGGCGGCGGCAATGTGGATATCGGCCATGTGGGTGAGATCCGCATCGAGACCGGCGGCGGCAACATCCGCATTCATCAGGCCGATGGCAACATCACTGCCGAGAGCGGCGGTGGCAACATCCACATCGAGGAAGGCAAGCGCAACATGGAGCTGCACACCGGCGGCAATGGCATCCGGGTGAACAACTGCGGCGGCGACCTGGTCGCCTCGACCGGCGGCGGCACCATCACAGCCGGCAACGTGAACGGCAGAGCGAAGCTCGAGACGGGCGGCGGGAGCATTCATCTGGGCTCCGCCAACGGGCCCGTCTACGCGCAGACCGGCGGCGGGAGCGTTGAGCTCTACAAGCTCACCCACGGCGCGACCGCCGAGACCGGCAGCGGAGGCATCGTGGCCGAGTTCATCGGCGCGGGACGCGACTTTGGCGAGTCCCGGCTGGAGACCGCGGCGGGCGACATCCGCGTTTTTCTGCCGCAGAATCTTCCCGTCAGCGTGTATGCCGCTATCGATGTCTCGAACGGGCATGCCATACACTCCGACTTCAGCGATTTGAAGATCACCTCGTCAGGAAACTGGGGGCCGGGCGAGACCTATTGCAAGGGCGACCTGAACGGCGGCGGGCCCACACTGCATGTGCACACCACCACCGGAAGCATTGATTTTCTGCGGACTGCGGCTGCAAACCGCAATCCCAACTAAGAAGGAGAAGTAACCATGTCTGTCGTGTGGAAAAGGATGGGATACACCGTGGCTGCCCTGCTGGCTGTGGCCCTGACCATGCCGGCTGAAGAAAAATCCTCTGACCTGTTTGCTCCCGAGCCGGGCGGCTCTTCGAGCGTGATGGTGATGGAAGCCGGCGGCTCTTACCTGGGAGTCGACCTGCAGGATGTGACTGCAGAGCGCCTGGGCGAACTCAAGCTGAAGGAAGAGCGCGGCGCCGAGGTTGTCCGCGTGGACCAGGATGCGCCCGCAGGCAAGGCCGGTATCCAGGAGCATGACGTCATTCTGCAGTTCAACGGGACGCAAGTAGAGAGCGTGGCCGAGCTGGGCCGGATGATCCGTGAGACTCCCGCCGGCCGCACCGTCAGCCTTCTGCTGAGCCGCGACGGCCAGCTGATCACGGTGAAAGCCAAGCTGGAAGACCGCGACAAGGCCATGGCGCACTCGCCGCTGCTCAAGAAGGAGTACAACGAGTGGCACTTCGCGCCGCACGTCCCCGCCCCCGTCATGCCAGCGATGCCTGCCATGCCGGAGCCGCCGGATTTTGACATCCAGAGCTACGAGATCACTCTCGGCCCGACCTCAGGAGTACAAGTGGAGAATCTGACGCCCCAGCTGGGAGATTTCTTCGGTGTCAAGAACGGCGAGGGCGTTCTGGTGCGCTCGGTGGAAAAGGGCAGTCCCGCGGAGGCAGCCGGTTTCCGCGCCGGCGACGTGATCGTACGCGTGGAAAAAGACCGAATCGCCAATCGCGGCGACTGGAAGATGGCGATTCGCAATCACCGGACGGGCAAGGTCAATGTCACGGTGATGCGCGACAAGCGCGAGCAGACCCTGCCGCTCAGTTTGCCGCAGCGCAATTCGCCCGACACTTTGAACTGGGAAGAGATCTGGGACTCTCCGCGCATCGAAGCGGCGCTCTCCAAAGCGCAGGCGGCCCTCAGCAGCGCGCGCGTCCAGCAGGCGACCGCCAAGGCCGTGGAAAAGGCAAGCAAGGCCCTTGCAAAGAGCGCTTCTCAGCTGGAATGGTACTTCCAGAGCCAGACAGAATACTGATAGGTTGATGCAAGAGCTAAGGGACGGCCTGTGCCCTCCCTTTGATTCTTGGAGCTGGTCTTACTTCTTACCCTTCTTGAGCTCTTCAGCCAGCTCACGCGAGATCTCGACCACCAGCGTGGAGCGCATGCGCTCGGTCACGCGTTGGACGATATCGGCGATCATGGCGGTGTGCTGGTCGATGGGCATGGTGGATTCGCCGATGGTGCTCTGAACCACTGCTTCCGTCACAGAAGGCTCGATACCCGCGCCCACGGCTGCGGCCATTGCGGCGGCCAATTGCGGATCGGGAGCGTTCTCGCGCGCCGCAGAAATCGCGACGGGCGACGGTTCGGGCTCAGCCACAGTCTGCATCGCTGCCGGTGGTTCTGGCGCAGGCTCGGGCTGCGCCTCGGCAAACTGCTTCTGCATCTCTTCATGCAGCATGACCCCGTGCTCATGCTCTTCGACGTGAGTCTCTTCCGCTGCCCAGGAGGTTCGCATGGCAGCGGCTACACGGCGCTCAAACTCGGCATCCTCGACCGCCGGTGCTCTCGCGGCCAACGCCTCGGCTGCGGCCGGGACTGGGACCTCAAATCCTGCCGGGGTCTCGGGGGCGGCGATCTCCTGCGTGGGCCTTCTAGGCTCGACCTGGTCGGCGGGCGCAGGCTCAGCTGCTGTGGGCGGCG
>Ga0187777_10000153_pt1 | contig 52713 bp, 65 predicted proteins | sample 1015_Q2_SP5_10_M_FD_132416 | JGI IMG/M metagenome (GOLD analysis project Ga0187777, IMG submission 132416) | Tropical peat soil microbial communities from peatlands in Department of Meta, Colombia - 1015_Q2_SP5_10_MG | ecosystem: Environmental > Terrestrial > Soil > Wetlands > Peat | place... | reverse complement strand
GATGCCGGGGGACAACGTGAACCTGACCATCAACCTGATCACTCCGGTAGCCATGGAGAAGGGGCTGCGCTTTGCCATCCGCGAAGGCGGCCACACCGTGGGCGCCGGAACGATTACGGAGATTCTGGAGTAGCCGGTAGAGACGCAGCATGCTGCGTCTCTACGACGATGTGAATGGAAAAGAAAACATTTGCGGCATGCAGTCAGCCGCCAGCTCTTTGAGGAACACCGAACGTGAATGGAAAAGACAGAATCCGGATCCGATTGAAGGCTTATGACTACCGCGTGCTGGACCAGTCAACAGGCGAGATTGTAGAGACCGCGAAGCGCACGGGCGCGCAGATTGCCGGACCCATTCCGTTGCCCACGGTCAAGAACAAGTACTGCGTGCTGCGTTCGCCGCACGTGGACAAGAAATCGCGGGAGCAGTTCGAGATCCGCACCCACAAACGTCTGTTGGACATTCTGGAACCGACCCAGCAGACGGTGGACGCGCTCATGAAGCTTGACCTGCCCGCGGGCGTGGACGTGGAGATCAAGGCGTTCGGGAAGGAACACAAATGACCGCGTTTTCCGGGGCCCTTCGGCAGCGTTGCTATGCTTCGCCGCTCAGGGCAGGCTCAATACTGAGCCCCGGGCGGTCATCCTGAGCGGCCCTGCCGCGAAGGATCTCAGAATGTAGCCCGGCCGTAGGTGCCGGGAGAGGATTTATGGCGGTCAACGGTATCTTGGGTAAGAAGATCGGGATGACGCAGCTCTTCGACGACAAGGGCGACGTGCACCCTATCACGGTGCTGCAAGCGGGGCCGTGCGTGGTGACGCAGAGAAAGTCGCAGGCCAGGGAAGGCTACGACGCGGTGCAGATCGGGCTCATCGAATTCGTCAAAGAATCGCGATTGACGCAGCCGGAGCGCGGCCACCTGGCAAAACACAACCTCCCGCCGGTACGGCTTCTGCGCGAGGTAGGCATTACCACCGATGGGGCAGGGGACGGCGCTACCCCCGATTCCGTGAAAGTTGGCGACAAGGTGCTGGTGGACATTTTCCAAGGCGAGAAGTATGTGGACGTGACCGGAACCAGCAAGGGTCGTGGTTTCGCCGGGGTGGTGAAGCGGCACCATTTTAGGGGTGGGCCCAAATCGCACGGGTCGATGTTCCAGATTCCCGGCTCGATCGGTTCGTCGGCGTTTCCCTCGCGCGTGTTCAAGGGCATGCGCATGTCCGGACATATGGGAAACGCGCGAGCAACTGTGCGCAACCTGCGAGTGGTGGGTATTGACCTTGATGACAACCTGCTGATGGTCGAAGGGGCGGTGCCGGGGCCAAATGGCGGCTACTTGGTGATCAACAAGTCGGTGAAGCCGCCGCGCGAGCGCCGTGGGTTCGGCGGCGAGGCCACCATCGATCCCTTGAAGGCGTCGAAGCGCAAGACCAAGAAGGCGTAAGCGAGATGGCGAACATTGACGTTGTCGATCTGAGCGGAAAGAAGGTGGGGACGCTGGCCCTGGCCGATGAAGTCTTCGGCGCGGTCAACGAAGACCTGCTGTGGGAAGCGGTGAAGCACTATCGCGCCGCGCAGCGGGCGGGCACACACGCCACCAAGAACCGAAAACTGGTTTCCGGTTCGGGCAAGAAGCTGTGGAAGCAGAAAGGCACCGGACGCGCCCGCGTGGGCTCAATCCGCTCGCCCCTGTGGCGCCACGGTGGCACGGTGCACGGCCCGCAACCGCGGTCGTACGACTATGCCTTTCCGCGCAGGAAACTACTGGGGGCGCTGCGTTCGGCGCTGGCCGCCAAGTTCGCTGACGGCAAGCTGACGGTGGTCGAGAACTTCGAGTTGAAGGAGCCCAAGACTCAGGAATTCCGCAAGGCACTGGACGCGTTAAACGTCGAGAAAACGGCGCTGCTGGTGGAGACTGCCAAGGTTGAGAACCGCAACCTGGAGCTCAGCTCGCGCAATCTCGAGGGCGTGGAACTGGTGCGCGGCAACCAGGTGCATCCGTATCACCTGCTGCGTTATGACGCGGCGATTTTCTCGCGGTCCGCGCTGGAGAAGCTTCAGGACACATTGAAGAATTCGGCTCCCAGGAAGAAGGCGGAGGTGGCGTGATGAAATCGGCATATCAGATCATTCGCCGCCCGATCATCACCGAGAAAGGCCTTGGCATCAAGGAGCTGCAGCGCACGCTGGTCTTCGAAGTGGCGGCCAGGGCGACCAAGACTGAGGTCCGGGAAGCGGTGCAGTCCATTTTCAAAGTCAAGGTGGATGCTGTGCGGACCGCGAATTTTCCCGGCAAAGAACGGCGGCGCGGACGTTTCTCCGGCTATCGCCCCGATTGGAAGAAGGCCTACGTCAGGCTAAAAGAAGGCGAAAAGATGCCGGAGTACGCACAGAATTTGTGAAAACCGCTGTTGGCTTTTGGCTGTTGGTTCTTGGCTTGAACCCAAGATCAGCAGAGCAGGAGCCAAAGGCCAAGAGCTAAGAGCCAAGAGCTGATTTTATGGCGATCAAAACCTACAGACCGGTCACTTCGACGTTGCGGTTCCAGACGACGCTGGTTAATGAGGATCTCAGCGTCGATCGTCCGCACAAGCCGCTGACTGAGACCAAGAAGGGTACGGGCGGGCGGCGCAACTCGGGGGACATCACCAGTTGGTTCCGCGGCGGAGGCCACAAGCGCAAGCTGCGCTTGATTGACTTCAAGCGTGATAAGACCGGCGTTCCGGCCACCGTGGTTTCCGTCGAGTACGACCCCAACCGCTCGGCGCGCATCGCGCTGCTGGCCTATGCCGACGGCGAAAAGCGTTACATTCTGCAGCCCGCCGGGCTGAAGGTGGGGCAAAAGGTAGTGAGCGGTCCGGATGCTGACATCCTGGTAGGCAACGCCCTGCCGCTCAAGAACATTCCTCCCGGCACTACCGTCCACAATCTGGAGCTGCGTCCGGGCAAGGGTGCGCAGATGGTGCGCTCGGCCGGCGGCGCAGCGCAGTTGGTGGCCAAGGAGGGCGACTACGCGCTGGTCAAGCTGCCTTCAGGTGAGACTCGCAAGGTGCTGCTGGATTGCATGGCAACGATCGGGCAGGTCGGCAACCTGGATCACGAGAACATTTCGGTGGGCAAAGCAGGGCGTAAGCGCTGGATTGGCAAGCGTCCGCACAACCGTGGTGTTTCCATGAACCCGGTGGACCACCCGCACGGCGGCGGCGAAGGCAAGACCTCCGGCGGACGGCACCCGGTCACGCCCTGGGGGCAGCCCACGCGCGGCTACAAGACGCGCAACAACAAACGCACCGACCGGTTCATTGTGAACCGAGGCCGGTAGAGGAATTATGGCGAGATCAGCGAAAAAGGGCGCGTTCGTGGATGCGCACCTGATGACCAAGGTTGAGGAGCTGAACCAGCGGAACGAGAAGAAGGTCGTTCGCACCTGGTCACGGCGCTCCACCGTTCACCCGGAGATGGTGGGACACACTATCGCGGTGCACAACGGCAAGAAGTTCATCCCGGTGTATATCACCGAGAACATGGTAGGGCACAAGCTGGGCGAGTTCAGCCCCACGCGTATTTTCAAGGGGCACTCGATGAAGGCCGCGACGGAAGTGGCGGCCAAGCCGGCGGGCGTTCCCGGCGGGCCGGGCGCACCGGTACCGACGGCCCCGGCGGGCGGCGCAGCTCCGGCAGCACCCGCGGGTGGAGCTCCGGCGGCGCCCAAGGCGTAACTTGAGCCGCCTTGCCGGCGTTTGAGCCGGCAGGCGAAATCCCGAGCGAAGCGAGGGAGCTATGGAATTCAGAGCTGAAACAAAATATCTCCGGGTATCACCGCAGAAGGCGCGCCTGGTGCTCGATACCATCAAGGGCCGGCGCGCCGAGGATGCGTTGAACATTCTGGCCTTCACGAAGAAGGGTGTGGCTCCAGACGTATTCAAGCTCTTGCGCTCAGCCATCGAGAATGCGAATTTCCTGAGTGGCGAAAAGGGACTCGACGTGGATGTGGACAACCTCTACGTCAAGCATGCGATAGCTAACGACGGGCCAAGAATGAAGCGCATCCGGCCCGCGCCCATGGGGCGAGCGTATCGCTACCAGCGACGCATGGCCCATCTCGAGATCGTGCTGGCGGAACGCGGCAAGCAGAATGGCGAAGTCGCCGCCGCTGTAGTCGGCGAGGAGGCAGCGACAGTCGGCACGCGTCCGAAGGCGCGGTCAGCTGCGAAGAAGAAAGTGGCCCGTCCGGCAAAGAAGAAGATGGCGGGCGCCAAGAAATAAGAGGACACAATGGGACAGAAAGTACATCCATACGGATTCCGACTGGGATACACCAAGCCCTGGAAATCGCGCTGGTATCTGGAACGCGATTACGACAAGACCCTGCTCGAAGACGTCAAGCTGAAGAACGAGCTGAAAGAGAAGCTTAAGTCGGCGGGCGTCAGCTCGATCGAGATCGAGCGTCCGGGCAACAAGCTGCGCATCATCATCCGCACAGCCCGGCCCGGGATCATCATCGGGCGCAAGGGCGCAGAGATTGACAAGCTCAAGCAGGAAGTACAGAAGAACACCCACCGCGACGTGTTCATCGACATCCAGGAGGTGCACAAGCCGGAGCTGGACGCGCAACTGGTGTCGGAATCGATCGCGCTGCAACTGGAGAAGCGCGTGGGCTTTCGCCGCGCCATGCGCAAGGCGGTAGATTCGGCGCTGCGCTTCGGTTGCAAAGGGATCAAGGTGCGGGTGAGCGGCAGGCTAAACGGCAACGAGATCGCACGCTCAGAGTGGTATCTGCAGGGACGGTTGCCCCTGCACACGCTGCGGGCCGATATCGAGTACGGATTCGCCGAAGCCAAGACTACTTACGGCGTGATTGGGGTGAAATGCTGGATCTATCGCGGCGAAATCCTGGCACAGAAGAAGCGCGACGAGCAGGGCGTCACCGCCGCAGGCGCATTCTAGGACTGAATCATGTTGATGCCGAAAAAGGTTAAGTACCGCAAGCAGCAGCGCGGACGCATGCGCGGCAAGGCCTGGCGCGGCTCCGAACTCGCCTACGGCGACTATGGGCTGAAGGTGCTCGAGCCGGGCTGGATCACCGACCGGCAGATCGAGGCCAGCCGCGTAGCCATGACGCGCTTCGTCAAGCGCGGCGGCAAGATCTGGCTGCGCCTGTTCCCCGACAAGCCGGTTACTAAGAAGCCGGCCGAGACCCGTATGGGTAAGGGCAAGGGCGCGCCCGACCACTGGGTCGCGGTAGTCCGGCCGGGAAAGATACTGTTCGAGATGGAAGGAGTGACGCCGAAGGATGCAGCCGAGGCCATGCGCCTGGCGTCACACAAGCTGCCGCTCAGGACGCGCTTCGTCGCGCGGCACGAGGCCTAGAGATCATGGAAGCTGAAAAGATCCGGAACCTGACCGACGCCGAGCTTCAACACCAGGAGCGGGAGCTCAGCGACCAGCTCTTCCGCCTGAAGTTCCAGATGCGGATGGGGCAGACAGAGAGCCTGAAGAAAATCCGCGGCCTGCGCAAAGACATCGCGCGGGTGAAGACCGTCGCCCGCCAGCGCGAGCTGGAGAAGGCGGCTACGGAGAAGAAATAATCATGGCTGAATCCACATCGACGCAGTCGCGTCGCAACACCAAGATCGGCCAGGTGGTCTCCACCAAAATGGCGAAGACCATCGTGGTGGAGACTACCCGGCAAAAGTCGCACGCGCTCTATCGCCGGGTGATTTCGCGGTCGAAGAAGTTCTATGCCCACGACGAAAACGGCACGGCCCGCGTGGGTGATGTGGTGCTGATCGAAGAGACGCGGCCGATGTCACGGCTGAAGCGCTGGCGGCTCAAACAGGTGGTGCAGCGCGCGGCGCTGGTCCCGGCGGGGGAAGAGCCGCAGGCCAGCTAGGAGAAGCTCATGGCAGTGATGATGCGAAGCATGCTGGAGGTGGCCGACAACTCCGGCGCCCGCAAGCTGCAGATGATCCTGCCCGTGGGCGGCGATACCGGGCTGCGGGCCGGCCTGGGTGATGTGATCACGGCGAGTGTCAAGGAAGCGCTGCCCGATGGCCAGGTCCAGAAAGGCAAAGTGGTGAAGGCGGTGGTGGTGCGCACCCGCAAGGAGCACCGGCGCCGGGACGGCACTTACATCCGCTTCGACCAGAACGCTGCCGTGCTCATCAACAACGAAGGCGAGCCCATCGGCACGCGCGTATTCGGACCGGTGGCGCGCGAGCTGCGCGAGAAGAGGTTCCTGAAGATTGTTTCACTGGCTCCGGAGGTTTTGTAGCGATGGCTCAGGTGGCAACCCACGGACATAAGCGCGTGGACATCCGCCGCAATGATACGGTGCGGGTGATCACCGGGCGCGACAAGGGCAAGGAAGGGCGCGTGCTGCGCGTCTTCCCTAATGACGGCAGGGTGCTGGTTGAGCACGTGATGGTGGTCAAGAAGAACGTGCGCCCCAACCCCTCCAAGCAGATCAAGGGTGGAGTGGCCGAGCAGGAGAGCCGGATCTCGCTCTCCAACGTGAAGCTGATTTGCCCAACCTGCGGACCAGTGCGCATCGGACACGAAATGCACGGCGACCGCAAAGTGCGCGTCTGCAGGAAATGCGGCACGACGCTGGATAAGTAGTCGTTAGTCGGTTGTCGTTGGTCCTAGGCGAGACAAACCCAACGACTAACGACCAACGACCAAGGACAGACTGATGGCAAAACCGGATAAACCGAAGAAGCAGGCGGCGGCCGAGCCCGAGGAGAAGGCGGCGCCGGAACGCCCGCGCGCCTCGGCCAAAACGCCTCCGCGGCTGAGGGAAAAATTCGTCAAAGAGGTCGCTCCCGCCCTGATGAAGGAGTTTGAACTCAAGAACCCGAACGCGGTGCCGCGATTGCACAAAATCGTCATCAACATGGGTGTAGGCGAAGCGACCCAGAACGCGAAGCTCCTCGACCCGGCGGCTAACGAGCTGGCGACCATCACGGGGCAGAAGCCGGTGATCACCCGCGCCAGGAAGTCGATTGCCGCCTTCAAGGTGCGCGAGGGCATGCCCATCGGCGCCATGGTGACCCTGCGCGGCCACCGCATGTACGAGTTCCTGGACCGGCTGGTGAATGTGGCCCTGCCGCGGGTGCGCGATTTCCGAGGTGTTTCCACCAAGTCGTTCGATGGTCGCGGCAATTACACGCTCGGGCTGCGCGACCAATTGGCGTTCCCGGAGATCGACTACGCCAAAGTGGACAAGCTGAAGGGGATGAACGTGACTATTGTGACGACAGCCAAGAGCGACGACGAAGCGCGCGCCCTGTTGAAGCACATGGGCATGCCCTTCCGGACCTAGGAGATTAAAGTCGTTGATCTGAATTATCGGGTCATTGAACTTAGATAGGGAAGCAATGGCAACAACAGCAAAGAGAGTGAAGGACGCGAGGATCGATTCCAAGCTGCAGCAGGCGCGGCAGAAGAACGCGAAGCCGAAGTTCACGACGCGGCAGCACAACCGTTGCAAGCTGTGCGGACGGCCGCGCGGCTACCTGCGCAAGTTCGGTATCTGCCGCTTGTGCTTCCGCGGGCTGGCGCTGCGAGGCGAGCTGCCCGGGGTGTCCAAGTCTTCGTGGTGAACGTCAGTTTCGAGGTTCGAGACTCGGGACTGGAAACTTGAAACTGGAAACTTGAAACTGGAGAAGTGAGCATGAGTTTGACCGATCCGGTGGCGGATTTTCTGGCGCGCATCCGTAACGCCATCCATGCCAAGCACCAGACGGTGGATGTGCCGTCCTCCAAGCTGAAGGTGGAGATTGCCCGCATCCTCAAGGAAGAGGGCTACATCGCCAACTACAAGGCGACGGAGGAGCAGGGACACAAGCTCGTGCGCGTTTACCTGAAGTACGGACCCGACGAGGAAGCCACCATCTCCAACCTGGCGCGGGTGTCGCGGCCAGGCTGCCGTGTGTACGTGGGGCGTAATGAGATCCCCCGTGTGCTCGGCGGAATGGGGATCAATATCCTGACCACGCCCAAGGGCGTGATGACCGGCCGCCAGGCGCGCAAGGAAGGCGTGGGCGGCGAAGTGCTGTGCGAAATCTGGTGAGCTGAATCTTATGTCGCGAATTGGGAAAAAACCGATTGAGCTTCCCAAGGGAGTCGAGGTCACCATCACGGGTAACGTCGTGGCGGTGAAGGGACCGAAGGGAACCGTGCAGACGCACCTGCCCGAGGGCATTACAGTCGAGCGCAAGGACGGCCATCTGCTGGCGTCTCGCCCGGACGATGCCCACAGTGCCGTGCACGGGCTGGCTCGCGCTCTGCTCAACAACGCAGTCGAAGGCGTCACCAAGGGCTGGACCAAGGAACTGGAAATCGTCGGCATCGGCTACCGCGCCGAGCTCAAGGGCAAGAACATCGTGGTGTTCAGCCTGGGATATTCACATCCCATCGAGTACCCGCTTCCGGAAGGGATTCAGGTAACGGTTGATCCCAAGCAGACACGGCTGACCATCACGGGCGTCGATCGGCAAAAAGTTGGACAGGTGGCGGCCGACATGCGCGGCTTGCGTCCGCCCGATCCTTACAAGAACAAGGGTGTGCGTTACGCGGGCGAGAGACTGAAGAAGAAGGTGGGAAAGACGGGAGCGAAATAGTTGCCAGTTGCCAGTTCTCAGTTGCCAGAATGGCGCGGGAACGGGCGGCTGACAACTGGAAACTGAAATGATTCCGCAGATCGCAAAGAACGATGTCCGGCAGCGGGTGCACGAGCGAATCCGGCGCAGGTTGTACGGCACGCCGAAGCGTCCACGACTGAGCGTGTACCGCTCGCTTAATCATATCTACGCGCAGCTCATCGACGATATGGCTGGCCAGACCGTGGTTTCGGCCAGCTCGCGCGAGGGGGCGGGTAAGGTGGAGGCGGGCGCGAGAAAAAAGACCGGCGGCAACCTTGCGGCGGCCAAGGACGTGGGCAAGCTGCTGGCCGAGCGGGCCAAAGCCAAAGGCGTGGACAGAGTGGTCTTCGATCGTGGTGGATACCTCTATCACGGCCGGGTGAAGGCCCTGGCCGATGCCGCGCGCCAGGCGGGATTGCAGTTTTAGTTGCGGTGCTAACGAGAGCGAGATGCCAACAACGAAGAAGAGACTGGATGCTGGTCAGTATCAACTGAAGGACCAGGTGGTCGCCATCAACCGCGTCACCAAGGTTGTCAAAGGAGGCAAGAACCTGTCCTTTGCCGCGCTGGTGGTGGTGGGTGATCCCACCGCGGCGGTGGTGGGATACGGCTCCGGCAAGGCGAAGGAAGTGCCGCAGGCGATCCGCAAAGGGATCGAATCGGCCAAAAAGAACCTGGTGCGCGTGAACCTGCGGCAGACCACCATCCCGCACTCGGTACTGGGCCGGTTCGGCTCCGGGATGGTGCTTTTGAAGCCCGCTCCGGAAGGCACGGGCGTGATTGCCGGCGGCGCAGTGCGCGCGGTGATGACTTCGGCGGGCATACAGAATGTGCTGACCAAGTCCATCGGCACCACCAACCCGCACAACGTCATCAAGGCGACCTTCAACGCCTTGGGCAAGTTGCGCGACCGCAAGGAAGTGGCCAGCATGCGCGGCAAGGCGCCGGAGGAGTTGTAGTCATGGCGCAGAACAGGAAAATTCGGTTGCAGTGGGTGCGCTCGGCCATCGCCGCGCCCACGAAACACAAACTTGTCGTGAAGGGTCTAGGATTCACCCGGCTCAATCAGGTGATCGAGCGCGAGGACACCCCAGCAATCCGCGGTATGGTGGCCAAGGTGCCGCATTTGGTAACGATTTTGAATGGACACTAAGGGAGTGGCTCTTAGCCGGACAGCTAAAAGCCAGGAGCTAAGAGCCAAGAGCCGAGTGATACGGACATGAACTTATCAACGATTCACGCACCCAAGCGCTCCTCAGAGAAGCGCAAGCGCATCGGCCGGGGCATGGGCTCGGGCATGGGCAAGACGGCGACTCGCGGCCACAAGGGACAGGGATCGCGTTCGGGTTCACGCCTGATGCGCGGCTTTGAAGGCGGACAGATGCCGCTGCATCGCCGTTTGCCCAAGCGCGGCTTCACTAACATTTTCAAGAAAGAATACGCGGTGGTGAATGTGGGTCGAATCGCGGCGCTTGGTGAATCCGCGGTGACCCTGGAGCTGCTTCGCAAAGCAGGTCTGGCGGGCAAGCACGACCTGGTGAAAGTACTCGGCGATGGCGAACTGAAGACGGCCGTTACCGTGCAGGCCCACAGGTTTTCCAAGTCGGCCCAGGAGAAAATCACCAAGGCGGGTGGCAAGATCGAGATAGTGGCCTGACATGCTGGAAAAATTCGCCAACATCTTTCGCATCCCCGACCTGCGCAAGCGCGTTCTGTTCACGCTGGGCCTGCTGGCGGTGTATCGCCTGGGCGGTCACATCCCCACGCCAGGCATTAATGCAGACCTGCTGCAGCAGTTCTTCGAGCAGAACCGGGGAACGTTCCTCGGCTTCATCGATCTGTTCAGCGGCGGCCAGTTGCGCCGGCTCACCATTTTCGCCTTAGGGATCATGCCGTACATTACGGCGTCCATCATTCTGCAATTGCTGACGGTGGTCTATGAGCCCCTGGCAAAACTGCAGAAGGAAGGCGAGCTGGGGCGGAAGAAGATCACGCAGTGGACGCGCTATCTGACGGTCGGGCTTTCGGCCATGCAGTCGCTGGGCATCGCGCTAACGCTGCAGAAATCCACGCAAGGTGGGGCGGCATTCGTTACCAATCCCGGCCCGGGTTTCATACTAATGACCGTCATCACGCTGACGGCGGGCAGCATTTTCGTGATGTGGCTGGGCGAGGAGATCACTGACCGCGGTGTGGGCAATGGCATGTCGTTGCTGATCTTCGCCGGCATCGTGGTTGGCCTGCCGCGCGGCGTCGCCGAACTGCTGGATAAGGCCAAGACCGATGCCTGGGGCTCCTTCACCGGCGTGGCCATCATTCTGCTGGTGGCGCTCATGGTGGCGGTGGTGGCCTTCATCGTATTCGTTGAACGCAGTGAACGCCGCATCCCGGTCCAATATGCCAAGCGCGTGGTTGGGCGCAAGGTGATGGGGGGCCAGTCTACCCACCTGCCCATGCGCGTGAACGCCGGCGGCGTGATGCCCATCATCTTCGCGTCGTCAATTCTGACCTTCCCGCAGACAGCGCTGTTCGCCTTCCGCGACAACCGCTTCTTCGGGCCGCTGCTCCGGGCGCTGGGTTGGGGAGAGCCGCTCTACACCTTCCTCTATGCGGTGGGGATCATCTTCTTTGCGTACTTCTACGTGTCCATCATCTTTAACCCCAGCGAAGTGGCGGACAACATGCGCAAGTACGGCGGTTTTATCCCTGGCATCCGTCCCGGCAAGCGTACCGCGGACCACATCAACGACATCCTGACCCGCATCACCCTGGTCGGTGCGTTGTACCTGATCCTGATTTCGTTTATCCCCGAGTGGATGATCGCGGGTATCCACCTGAACCACCTGCCGGGCGCGCTGGGGACGTTTTTCGAGAAACTGCCGACTTGGGTCACGAGCGGCTTGGGCGTGACCTTTTATTTCGGCGGAACGTCGCTGCTCATCGTAGTGGGAGTGGCCATGGACACCGTGCAGCAAGTGGAGGCGCAGCTCATCATGCGCCACTACGATGGTTTTACGCCGCGGAGCGGAAGAATCCGGGGAAGAAGGGCTTGGTGAGAACTTGTAGAGACGCAGCATGCTGCGTCTCTACCGTATTGTGAGTCTGAAGACGTATCGGCGGTGGTTCCGGCGTGGGGCGCCCGGACCGCGGCCAGGATAAGCAAATGGACGGGAGGACAGGCACGGCGGTCGCTGTGAAATCCAAAGTCGGTCCGGTGATCCTGTTGGGAGCGCCGGGAGCGGGCAAAGGCACGCAGGCCAAACTCATCATGCAGCGCTACGGAATCCCGCAAATATCCACGGGCGATATCCTGCGCGATAACGTGGCCCGCGGCACCGAACTGGGCAAGAAGGCCAAGGCCTTTATGGACAAGGGAGAACTGGTGCCGGACCAGTTGGTCTGCGACATGGTGGCGGAGCGGCTACGGCAGGCAGATTGCGTCCAGGGATTCATTCTGGACGGGTTCCCCCGCACCGTGGCCCAGGCCGAATGGCTGGACGCGCTGCTGAAGAGCGAGTTCTTTCAAAAACGCTGCTCGGCGCCGCCGGTTGTGGTGAATTTCCAGGTTGGATATAATCAATTGCTGCGCCGCCTGACGGGGCGCCGTACTTGTCCCACCTGCGGAAGGATCTACAACGTTTACTCTCAGCCTCCCCGCGTCGCCGATACCTGCGATGTCGACGGCACGAAGCTGGTGACGCGCAAGGACGATTCCGAGGAAGTCATCGCCGAACGTCTTAAGGCCTACGAGCGCCAGACGCTTCCTCTGATCGACTATTACCGTCGCCAGAGGCGGCTGCGCGAGGTCGACGCGGACGGGCCCCCGGAGCAGGTCACGGCGGAGGCATTCCGGGCGATTAACGATGGCAATCGTTTGTAAGTCGGCCGCCGAGCTGGAGAAGATGCGGCGCAGCGGCCACGTAGTGCGCCAGGTGCTGGACACAGTGAAGGCCATGGTGAAACCCGGTGTCACCACCATGGACCTGGAACGGGCGGCGGCGGAAAAAATAGAAGAGCTCGGCGCCAAGCCGGCCTTCAAAGGGTACTACGATTATCCCTGTGTGTTGTGCACGTCAGTGAACCAGGAGATCGTACACGGCATCCCGTCGGAGCGACGGGTGCTGAAGGAAGGCGACATAGTTTCTCTCGATTGCGGCGTGGTGCTGGATGGCTATTACGGAGACGCGGCGGTAACGGTGGCCGTCGGCGGAAACCTTCGTCCCGAGGTGGAAAGACTGCTGAAGGTGACCGAAGAGTCGCTGTATAAAGGCATCGAGAAGGTGCGCATCGGCAACTCGGTGGGCGACGTAGGCGCCGCGGTGCAGGAGTGGGTCGAGGCGCACGGTTTCAGCGTGGTGAGGGAGTTCGTCGGTCACGGCATCGGGACCAAGCTGCACGAAGATCCGCAGGTTCCGAATTTCGGGACGCGCGGACACGGAGCACGGCTGCGCGAGGGCATGGTGCTGGCCATTGAGCCGATGGTCAACATCGGGAAGCCAGGGACGCGCGTGCTCGACGACAACTGGACGGCGGTCACCGAGGACGGCAGCTACAGCGCTCATTTCGAGCATTGCGTGGCTGTCACCAAGAATGGGCCGCTGATCCTGACGGAATAGCGGTTTGGTTCTTTGTAGGTGCTGCAAGCATCAAATCGGCATCCAGCCAAACGGAGTTGAATGAGTAAGGAAGACGCGATAGAAGTCATGGCCACGGTGATCGAGCCGTTGCCCAATGCCATGTTCCGGGTGGAACTGGAGAACAAGCACCAAGTACTCGCGCACGTCTCGGGACGGATGCGCAAGAACTTTATCCGCATCCTGCCGGGAGACAAGGTCGCGGTTGAGCTGTCGCCCTACGATCTGACGCGGGGGCGCATAGTTTATAGATACAAGTGACCGCGCGCTCCGCGGCGTCTGAGCCGCGGGCGGTCATCCTGAGCGGAGCGAAGGATCTCGGAAGCCGGGTTTCTTATGAAAGTACGCGCATCGGTTAAGAAGATTTGCGATAAGTGCAAGATTATCCGCCGCCGCGGGGTGGTGCGGGTGATCTGCGAAAACTCGAAGCACAAACAGCGTCAAGGGTAGCGCCGCCGTCTCGGCGGCAGGCTATGCACGGGCGAGATGCCCGCATGACAGCCGGCAGGATGCCGGCGCTACATCGAACAGAGGGTTAATCATGGCACGCATTGCCGGCGTGGATCTGCCGCGCCAGAAGCACATCGACATCGCGCTGACGTACATCTACGGCATCGGCCAGCCGCGCGCCCGCCGCATCGTGGCGCAGGCGAGCGTCGAGCCCATGAAGAAGGTGCAGGACCTCAACGACGATGAGGTCAACCGCATCCGCCAGATCATCGAGAGCGAAGGCGGCATCGAAGGCGACCTGCGCAAAGACACGCAGATGCACATCAAGCGGCTGATCGAAATCGGTTCGTATCGCGGGCATCGTCATCGCCGCGGCCTGCCCGTGCGCGGGCAGCGTACGCATACCAACGCTCGCACTCGCAAGGGGCCGCGCCGTGGCACAGTGGCACAAAAGAAGAAGTCGACAGCCAAGACCTAAGAGGCAGACTAAGACATGGCAAAAACGCCAGCAGCAGGAGCCGCCGCCGGCACACCCGAAGCGCCGGCGAAGAAAGGCAAACGCAAGCAGTTCAAGCGCAAGGAACGCAAGAACGTTCCCTTCGGCGTGGTCCACATCCAGGCGTCGTTCAATAACACCATTGTGACCATCACCGATACCGAGGGCCGCGTGCTTTCGTGGAAGAGTTCGGGTTCGCTGGGGTTCCGCGGCAGCCGCAAAGGGACGCCGTTTGCGGCGCAGCAGGCAGCGATGAACGCCGCCAACATGGCGCGCGAGCACGGTGTGCGCGCGGTGGAGGTGCGAGTGAGCGGGCCGGGCTCGGGCCGCGAGTCGGCCATTCGCGCCCTGGCCGCGGCGGGCATCGAGGTGAAGTCGATCCGCGACGTCACGCCGATTCCGCACAATGGGTGCAGGCCGCCGAAGAGGCGGCGCGTGTAGTTTTAAATTTCGAGTTTCGAGCAAGAGCTCGATTCCGCAACCGGAAACTTGAAACTCGAAACTTGAAACTGTTTTTCGGATCGGGAGGAAGAGGCCGCCAGCCTTGTAAACCGATCGACACCGAGAAGGAGAAAAAAACTTGGCACGTTACACCGGAGCAGTATGCCGCCTCTGCCGCCGCGAAGGGATGAAGTTGTTCCTCAAGGGGGCGAAGTGTTTTTCTGAAAAGTGCCCGATCGAGAAGCGCAACTTCGCGCCCGGGCAGCATGGCAAGGACCGCAAGGCCAAAGTAGTCGGCTATGGCCTGCAATTGCGCGAGAAGCAGAAGACCAAGCGCATCTATTTCACCCTGGAGCAGCAGTTCCGCAATTACTTCGAGCGGGCCGCCCGCAAACCGGGCGTCACCGGGGAGCTGTTGTTGCAGCAGCTCGAGCGCCGTTTGGACAACGTCGTCTACCGCTTGGGCCTGGCGACCTCGCGCCGGCAGGCGCGGCAACTGGTGCGCCACGGCCACGTGCAGGTCAACGGACGGAAGGTGAATATTCCTTCCTACCAGGTAAGCCCCGGCGAAGAAGTTGCCTTGCGCGAGAAGAGCCGTAAGCTTCCTGTGATGGAGGGCGTTCGCGAGCAGACCAGCCATCTGAGCGTTGCTCCCTGGCTGGAGGTGGATCGTGAGAACTTCAAGGGCCGCGTAGTTGCATTGCCGACGCGCGAGCACATCAATCTGCCGATCAATGAACAGTTGATCGTGGAGCTGTACAGCAAATGAAGAACGGCGCGCAGCTGCGTCCTTCTTAAAGTTAGGTTTTGACTGGCAACTGACTACTGACAACCGACAACTGGTTTTCGGCCCAGCTTTTCGAGCCCGAGCAGCCTTGGCCGCGCATCACCCGCCGATGGGCCAGCGGGATGCGGCCTCGAGCCACAGGGCCGAAAGGAGAAACGTAAGCGATGCTTTGGAAAGGCTTTCAAAAACCCAAACGACTGGCCGCCGAAACGGAGACCCTGACCGACCGGTTCGGCCGCTTTCAAGCGCAGCCCTTCGAGCGCGGATTCGGCACGACCATCGGCAACGCGCTGCGGCGCGTGCTGCTGTCGTCGATCGAAGGCGCGGCCATCACCGCGGTGAAGATCGAGGGCGTGCTGCACGAGTTCCAGTCCATCCCCGGCGTGGTTGAGGACGCGACCGACATCATCCTCAACCTCAAGCAGATCCCGTTCAAGCTGAACGGCGATGGCCCCAAGGCCATCTATCTGCGCGCCGACCAGCCGGGCGTGGTGACCTCTGGGATGATCGAAGCCGATAGCGACGTCGAAATCCTCGATAAGGACGTCTACATCGCCACCGTCAGCGAAGGCGGCAAGCTCGATATGGAGATGCGCCTGAAGCGGGGGCGCGGCTACGTCTCCGCCGACAAGAACTTCGACGAGGACCTCGGCATCGGCTTCATCCCCATCGATTCGGTGCACTCGCCGGTGCGCAAGTGCAACTACGTCGTCGAAGCCGCGCGTCTGGGCCAGATCACCGACTACGACAAGCTGACGCTGGAAGTGTGGACCAACGGCTCCGTCCGCCCCGCCGACGCCATCGGCCTGGGCGCCAAGCTGCTGAAGGACCACATGAACATCTTCATCAACTTCGAGGAGGAGATCGAGCCCGAGATCGCCGAGGAGCGCAAGCCGGAGATCCGTAACGAGAACCTGAACCGCTCCGTCGAAGAGCTGGAGCTTTCGGTGCGCAGCTACAACTGCCTGAAGAACGCCAACATCCAGACCATCGGCGAGCTGGTGCAGAAGACCGAGGCGGAGATGCTGAAGACCAAGAACTTCGGGCGCAAGTCGCTGAACGAGATCAAGGAGATCCTTGCCTCCATGGGGCTGAGCCTGGGCATGAAGATCGACGAGCACGGCAACGCGGTCGCGGTCACTCAGCCGCCGCCGTCGCCGGTGCTGGGATATTCGTTCCGCGAAGGCCAGTACTAGAAGGATAACGACATGCGTCATCTCAAAGCAGGATGGAAACTCGGACGCAACACCGCACACCGGCGCGCGCTGCTGCGCAACCTGGTGACTTCGCTTTTTCTGGAAGAGCGCATCGAGACCACGGTGGCCAAGGCCAAAGCCATGCGGCCGCACGTGGAGAAGATGATCACCTTGGGCAAGCGCGGCGACTTGTGGGCACGCCGGCAGGCCGGCGCATTCCTGATGACCCAGGACGCGGTGCGCAAGCTGTGGGAGATCGCTCCTCGCTTCGGCGACCGCGAAGGCGGCTATCTGCGCATCGTTCGCAGCGCCTTCCAGCGCGGCGACGGCGCCGAGAAGGCGTTCGTCGAACTGGTGGGCAGCGAGAAGGTCATTCAGGAGAAGCGCGAGAAACGCGCCGAAGCCCGCGCCAAGAAGGCCGAAGCCACGCGCAAGGCGATGGAAGAAGAAACCAAGCAGGCCGAGGCTGAAGGCGGCGGCGCCGAGCCTGCAGGCGGCGAAACCAAAGAATAAATTCTGCGGAAGTCTATTTGGAAACGCACCCACCGCGGGTGCGTTCTTTTTTTGCGCGGAACCGCCCAAACTAGGCCTCGGCTGCAGTCAGGGTTTTCCGCCGCAGCGCATACCAGATCAGGATCTGGGCGAACAGCGCTCCGCAGAAGTCCAGCAGGACATCACGGACGTCGCTGGTGCGCGAGGGGACGAAGCCCTGGTGCACCTCGTCGAGGATCGCAACCGAAAGGCTGATGATGAGCCCGACCAGCGCCCAGCGCACCCGCCACAAGCTGGTCAAGTGCACGCGCAGGGCGCGAAACCACAAGGCGCTGAGGATGGCATACTCCGTGAAGTGCGCCGACTTGCGGACCAGGAAATGCAGAAGGCCGAAGGTGGCCGCGTTGATCTGACCGAAGATCCAGGCCAGTACGGCGTGCAGGACTTCGCCAGTATTTTTCGCCGAGAAAGTATCGGTCGAGGCGCCGAATACCATCGCCATCCAGGCCACGGCCGGCAGCCAATACCACAGGACATCCTTCAAGCGCGAGACTGGCTGCGTGGTCTCGCGCGCGACCGCGGTTTCTGGCAGGCTGTTCATTCGACGCGATAGTTCGGGGCTTCGCGGGTGATGATCACGTCGTGCACGTGGCTTTCGCGGAGGCCGGCGCCGCTGATGCGCACGAAGCGCGATTTTTGCTGCAGGTCGGGAATAGTGGGAGCGCCGCAGTAGCCCATGCCCGAGCGCAGGCCTCCGACGAGCTGGTACACCACCGCGGCCAGCGTACCCTTGTACGGCACGCGCCCCTCAATGCCCTCCGGGACTAGCTTGGCCAGGCGATTGCCATCGGTTTCCTCGAGCAGCGCGGTAGAGGCGTCGCCGGTTTCCAGCTCCTGCGAGTAACGATCGGCGGAGCCTCCGCCCATGGCAGATAGCGATCCCATGCCGCGGTAGGACTTGAACGAGCGCCCCTGATAGAGGATGGTTTCGCCGGGGCTTTCTTCGGTTCCCGCGAAGAGCGAGCCGATCATGACGGCGCTTGCGCCCGCAGCAAGCGCCTTGGTGATGTCGCCCGAGTACTTGATGCCGCCATCGGCGATCACGGGCACGGCGGCGTCCTTGGAGGCGCGATAGGCCTCGGCGATGGCGGTGATCTGCGGGACGCCGGCGCCGGTGACTACGCGCGTGGTGCAGATAGAACCTGGTCCGATGCCGACCTTGATCGCGTCGGCGCCGCTGCGCACCAGTTCGCAGGCGCCGTCGAAGGTGCCCACGTTGCCTGCCACCACATCGACCTCGGGGAAGCGCGACTTCACGCACTGCAGCGCTTCGATGACGCGCGTGGTGTGGCCGTGTGCGCTGTCAATGGCCAGCACGTCCACCTTAGCCTTGACCAGTTCCTGCGCACGCTCCAGGTAGTCGCCGGTGGCGCCGATGGCGGCGCCCACGCGCAGGCGTCCGTGCGCGTCCTTGGCTGCGCCGGGGTACTTGAGCTTCTTCTGAATGTCCTTGACCGTGATCAGGCCCTTGAGTTCGAACTTATCGTTCACCACCAGCAGCTTTTCCACGCGATGGTGGTGCAGGATCTCCTCCGCGTCTTCGAGCGTGGTGCCGACCGGGACGGTGATGAGGTTCTCCTTGGTCATCACGTCCTTGATGGGCCGATCGATGCGGGTCTCGAAGCGCAGGTCGCGGTTGGTCAGGATGCCGACCAGCTTCTTGCCCTTGGTCACGGGCACGCCGGAGATATGGTAGCGGCGCATGACCTCGAGGGCGTCGGCGATCTTGGCGTCCGGCGACATGGTCACCGGGTCCACGATCATGCCGCTCTCTGAGCGCTTTACCTTGTCCACCTCGCCGGCCTGCGCTTCCACGGACAGATTGCGGTGGATGATGCCCAGGCCGCCCTGCTGCGCCAGCGCAATCGCCAGGCGCGACTCGGTGACGGTGTCCATGGCCGCGCTGAGGATGGGGATATTCAGCGTGATGTTGCGCGTCAGCCGCGTCTGCGTGTTGACGGTTGCCGGCACCACGTCGGAGCGCGCCGGCAGCAGCAACACGTCGTCAAAGGTCAGGGCCTCGGGAACGGGGAAATGGATCATAGTTTTTCCGTTAAGTTCCCTATTCTACAGGACGCGGGCGAGGATGGTGGCGAGCACTGTGCCACGCGACTGACCTCCGCCTCCCGGTCCGGAGTCAATTTGCCGGGAGGAAACTTGGGCGGGGTGGGCGAATCATCGGCTGCTGGCGCCGGGGCTGCGCCGTTGTCGGGTGTGCGCAGCAGGCGCAGCAGCAGCGCCGCCAGGCTCTCGTCTTCCTCCGGCTTCCCATCCGCGCCATCATTCTGATGGGCAACCGGCTTCGCATCCGCGCTTTCACTCTGAGTGGCAGCCGCCTGGGCCGGTTGCACTTGCGCTTGGTCCAGCGCTACTTCCGCCTGCTCCGCGCGCAGCGCCTTCATGTTTGAGCAGGCAATTTGCAGCGCGTAGAGCTTGAGGCCGCAGGCCCGGTAGTCGGGATGCCGGCTGTCGAGCAGGCGCATCACCTCCATGAGCGCGAACTGCAGGCTGGTGGCGTCTTCGATGAAGCTTACCTTCCAATTCTGTTTTCGGCAGAGCGCGATGTGCTCGTGAAAGCGGCAGTAACGGCACCGGCGACGCGCGGGTGCGCCGCAACGCCGGCCATTGAGCCGGACGTGCTGGCAGCGCGGCGCCGCATTGGCGGGCGCGATGTGTTCAGGATCGTATCGGTATGCGACCATACCCCCTACCCTCCTCGTTCCAATGGAATCATCAACTTACGCAGCTTCAACCGACCAGTACCGATAAAACAAAGGACTTACGGGCAAATACCGATTGGGGAAGGACTTAGTGCTGGGGGATGGCATGTATTTCTAAAAGATAATCTTGTTATATTATCAATATCAGATTTGCGCGAAGTTGTCAAGCGAATTTTTGCGCACACGTCAGAATGATTGGCGCTGTCCGGACTGTGGTACATTCTCGAAGATCGTCAAGGATCTGACCGGTGAGGACTAAGGCGCGGATCGTACTGTCTACAGTCTGCTTGGTGGCCCCCCTTTGCTGCCTCGCTCAGGCAAACGCTACGGAAAAACTCAACGCAAAGTCCTTGGAAGCTGCCGTCTCCCTTGCTCAGTCCCTAATACAGTGGGGCTTCATAATCATCGGAGGTTCGTTCCTGATGCTGGTGGGGAAGTCCTATCATCGGCCCTCGTGCCAGTACTTCCGGCTCGTTTACCTACTCCTCCCGCTTGGATGGCTGTGCCTGGCTGGGTCCATCTACTACGGAGTACGAGCTCAGCAGGCCTACCTTGCATACCTATTGGTAACGAAGACCACCGTTGAGGGCGCGACCTGGACGATCAATAGCGACATGAGGGATCAGGTCTTCTGGATGCTGTTGGGGCTAGGCTGCTTTCTCGCTTGGCTTTTCATGTACCTCTTGTGGTGGATTTTCACGAAGAGCATCGACGAGAGCCGAGGTGGCGCTTGAGGCGGTCCGGTGCCTCGTTGGTCGGTGTTGTCTTGCTCTTCCTGAGCATGGGAGCCCACGGTGGGGGCTGCACGAACTGCGATTGCTACCATTTCCCCGTCCCGGAGACCTGCGAACGGTGTTGCGGGGTGGCGACGGGCACAATCACCGCTGTTACGCGCTCTAGTGTGGCCCTCGCCAAGTCTCACGGCGGGGTTGAGAAGACATTTGCCCTGACTCCGCAGACCAAGAAAAATGCGGCCCTCGAACCGGGCAAGAAGGCCACTGTCTACTATCGTAAGCCGGCAGATGTGGCAGCGGCGGTGGATCTTACGGACGCGCTTTCGGGTCTGCTTACCCCTGGAAGGGAACCAGATCCCCCAAGCCCCTGCCATATGCCCGTGCCTCCGCAGGCCTTGAAAGTCTACCTGGGTAACTCTCTGACTTGGCTGACGGGTGAGAACGAAACCATATTACGAATTCACGGCGAAGACATTCTGACCTTGCGAAGGACAGACAGGGGAGCCGCCATTTCCGCGCGCGTACTGAGCGCTGACGGCAAGGTTGTGGCTGAACTAATCGACAATCGATTTTACGTGAACCCAAACAACTACTTTAGAGTTGTACGACCCGACGAGCACTCTCTGATCGTATACGGACCTGAAGGACGAAAAGCGCTCAATATTCGATTCCTGAATCCTTCCAGCTTCAAACTGTTGGGGACTTTTGGGTACCCTGGGTATTCCCCTTTCATTATCGGCGAGGAAGAACAAACGATCAGAGGATTTACGTCTACCAGGAACTGCTTCGGAGGTGCATGGGCAACCATGCTTGACGTTCGATAATGCTCCCCCGGGATTCTGGAGCCGAACGGCAACAGAGACCAGGTTCGCCTCAACGAACGGTCTCGGCCCGACGGGGACCCTCTAGATCCTTCGCACGCGCTCGGTCGCAAGGACTCCCTCGCACGGCTCAGGATGACAATCGGAGCTGGGGGGGGCCATGCATTTCTAAAAGATAATATTTTTATAATATCAATATCATACTTGCGCGAAGTTGTCAAGCGAATTTTTGCGGGTTGCTGGGGAAAGCGCGCACTGGGGGGGTGATTCTTACGCCCGCTACGCGGGTTCGGCTTCAACGAACGGTTTCGGCCCGACGGGCACCTTCTAGATCCTTCGCACGCGCTCGGTCGCAAGGGCTCCCTCGCACGGCTCAGGATGACAATCGGACGGACGATCGTGCCAAAGGCGACTCCGAGGACGCCGCGGGCAGACGACATTGCAAAAAGTCTGTCTTTCGGCGAGACTCTCCACCCTGTCATCCTGAGCGCGCCGCGGTTGCGCGCGAAGGATCTTGAGAATGCCAGCGAGACGACGTCAGTCAATGTGGATGCAACAAGGGGAGAAGGAGATCAAAGGCTGGATCAGGCAGAAGAAGATCGAGCTGATTGAAGGTGTCAACCCCAAGTGGAAAGACTTGACCGCGGCATGGTACATGGCAGTCGGACGAGCGGCTCCGTAAGGCGTTTGCGTCAAGGAACGGCATGGGCCCGACGGGCACCGCCTAGATCCTTCGCACGCGCTCGGTCGCCAAGGCTCCCTCGCGCGGCTCAGGATGACAATGGGAGGGATGATCGCGTCAAAGGGGGCTCGGGAGGACGCTGGGGACAGACCATATTGCAAAAAGTGTGTCTTTCGGCGAGACTCTCCACCCCGTCATCCTGAGCGCGCCGCAGTTGCGCGCGAAGGATCTTGAGAGCGAGACGACGTCATTCAATGTGGATGCAAAAAGGCTATTTCGTCTACATCATGAGCAGCCAGCGTCGTGTCCTGTACGTGGGTATTACCAGCAATCTGCCACTGCGGGTTTGGCAGCACAAAACCGGGGCCGTTGAAGGATTCACCAGCAAATACAAAGTGACGCAACTGGCGTACTACGAAAACTTTGACAACGTTCGGAATGCCATTCATCGCGAGAAAGAAATCAAGGGCTGGATTCGGCAGAGGAAGATCGAACTGATTGAGAGCGTGAATCCCAACTGGAAAGACTTGAGCGCCGGATGGTATAGCCGGCAGCGGGACGAAAAACTGCGGAGAATGTTCGCATCAAGAAACCGTATGGGCCCGACGGGCACCTTCTAGATCCTTCGCACGCGCTCGGTCGCAGGCTCCCTCGCACGGCTCAGGATGATATTGGAAAGCGGTATCCCGGTCATCCGGGGGTGTTTGTCTTTTCCCCGGACCGGGCGTATCATAACTTCTTAAGCTGTTGTGGCGAAGCACACAGTGGGCGCGAGCCCACTTTATTTTTGGCAAGAATGGCCATCGATCTGGAGCATGTGCGCGAGGTCGTGGCGAGGGTGACGGCCTCAAGCGGGCTGGAACTGGTGGACGTGGAGTTCCGCGGCGCGGGCGGCAAGGCGCGCATGCTGCGGGTGTTTATCGACAAGCCGGGCGGGGTGACGCACGCCGACTGCGAGGCGGTCAGTCGCGAGGTGGGCACCATCCTCGACGTGGAAGACGCCGTGCCGGGCGGGTCGTACACCCTGGAAGTATCCTCGCCGGGCCTGGATCGCAAGCTGACCCGGCCTGAGGATTTTGCGCGCTTCGTCGGCAGCCGCGTGAAGCTGACGACACGCGAGCCCATCGAGGGCAACCGCTTCTTCGAAGGCCGGCTCGAGAGCTTCCAGGACGGAACTCTGGTGCTGGCGCTGGGTCCGGCGAAGGCAAAGCGCGGGAAGCCGGAGCAGCCGGGACGGCACGTGGAGATCGCGTTCTCGAATGTCGAGAAGGCAAATCTGGCGCCTGAGTTCTAGGGAGTAGGGAGTAGCGAGCAGGGAGTAGGAAACCGAGATGATCCCTCGCCGCAAAATACGCGGCTCGGGATGACAAGTTTGGCTGGACGAGACTATGGCAAGTTTGCTTTATCAGACGATTGAAGGCCTGAGCCGGGAAAAAGGCATCGATCCGCGGATCGTGGTCAGCGCGGTGGAAGACGCCATCGTGGTGGCCACGCGCAAGTATTACAAGAGCCAGGAGAACCTGCGCGCCGAGCTGGACAAGGAGTCGGGCGCGATCAAGGCCTTCGCGGTGAAGACCGTGGTGGAGACGCCGGAGCAGGTCGAAGACCCCAACCTGCAGATCACGCTGGAAGAGGCGAAGAAGGTCGATCCCGCGGTCGAGGTCGGGGGCGAGGTGCGGTTCTACAAAGCCACCGACGTGCTGGGCCGCATCGCGGCGCAACTGGCCAAGCAGGTGATCTTCCAGAAGGTGCGCGAAGCCGAGCGCGACACCGTCTACAACGAGTACATCGGGCGCGTGGGCGAGATCGTTACCGCCATGCTGAAGCGCACCGAAGGTCCGGACTTGATCTTCGAGGTGGGCAAGACGGAAGCGCGCATGCCGCGCAAGGAGCAGTCGCGGCTGGAATCGTTTGCCATGGGCGAGCGCGTGAAGGTGGTGATCGCACGGGTGGAAAAGGGCTCCAAAGGGCCGCAGGTAGTCATCTCGCGGGCAGCGCCGGAGCTGGTGCAGCACCTGTTCCAGACCGAAGTGCCGGAAATCTACGACGGCACGGTGGTGATCCGCGCCATCGCGCGCGAGGCCGGGGAACGCACCAAGATCGCCGTCATGTCCAAGGACAAAGACGTGGACTCGGTGGGCGCCTGCGTGGGCATGAAGGGCATGCGGGTGCAGTCGATCATCCGCGAACTGCGAGGGGAAAAGATCGACATCATCGAGTGGCATGAGGATCCTGTGACTTTCGCCGAGAAAGCGTTGCAGCCGGCCAAGGTGGCCAGGGTGACGGTGCTGGAAGCCGGCGAGAGGCAACTGGAAGTCATCGTGGACGACAGCCAGCTTTCTCTCGCCATCGGCAAGAAGGGCCAGAACGTGCGGCTGGCGGCGAAGCTGCTGGGGTGGAAGATCGACATCAAGAGCGAGGAAGAGAAGCGGCAGGAGGTGGAGCAGCAGATGCAGGCGCTGGTCGGCACGGCCAACACGCCGCTGGACCGCGTCGAGGGCCTGGGCGAGGGGATCATCGAGAAGCTGATCGAGGCGGGCGTGACCACGGTCGAGGCCCTGGCCGACATGACTCCCGAGCAGCTGGAGGCCATCAACGGCATTGGCCCCAAGACAGTGGAAAAAATCAGCATTGCGGTGAATAATTACTTTTCAGCCTTGGAATCAGGGGAAGTGGTAACCGAGCAGGTTGAGGCGGAAGCGCCTGCGGGCGAAGAAGTAGCCGTGGAAGCGGGCGCTCCGGAGGCTGAAGAAGCTGGGGCCGCGGTTGCGGAGCCGGAGCCTGCCGTCGAATCTGAGGCGCAGACGGGGGAAGTCGTCGAAGGTGAGGCGCAGGAAGAAACGGGCGAGTCGCAGGAGCCGCAGGCGGAAGATTCGGCTTCGGAAAAGCCGTGAGTGTGAACCGCGCGATCAGCAGGATCGCGCAATATTAACCACCATCAACCCGAAATACCGTGAGGCTGCGATGAAGACTTAACGGAAATTCGGAGAAATACAGGGCGGATGCAACCCAAGACTCGAATCAACGATCTGGCCAGAGAATTGGAAGTCAAGAGCAAGGAGATTCTCGACCTCCTGCCTTCCCTTGGCGTCACCGAGAAAAAGACCCACTCCAGCTCAATCGAGGCGGACGAAGCGGAGAAAGTGCGGCAGCACTTTGCCGCTCACCACGAAGCTGCGCCTGCGAAGGAAGCGCGAGCGGGCCGTCCGGGCGCCGAGGAGATCAAGCCTAAGTTCGATCTCTCGCACATTTCCAAGCCCGGCGACGTGCTGAAGGCGATCCATGAGAAGACCCATCCGGCGGCGCCCGCGCGTCCGGCAGCACGTGCGCCTGAGGTCCCGGCGCGGCCGACCACAGTGGCTGCGCCGCGCCCGCCAGCGCCGCCTGCTCCGCCGGTCACGGCCAGGCCCGCGGCGGCGGTGGCTGCTCCTCCGGCACCCCCGGTGCCGCGTCCGGTGATAACGCCTCCGCTCGTTCCGCCCGCGGCGCCCCCTGTGGCGCAAGCTGCGCCTCCGACAGCCGCGCCCACCCAGGAAATCCCAGTTCTTACGTCGCCGCCCGAAGTTGTGGTTACGCCACCGCCCGTACGGCCGGCAGCGCCGACGCCACCCCCGCAAGCGACGGCTCCTCCCCCGACGGCGAAAGTCGCGCCGCCCACGCCGACGCAGCCAGTCAAACCGGTGGCGCCTCCTCCAGGACCTTCGCGGCCGCTGCGGCGCGTGATCATGCCGCAGACCGGTCCTCGGCCTGTCTACCAGGCTCCGCAGCCGCAACAGCAGCAGAGCGCGCAGCCAACGGCACAGGGCCGGCCGGCGCCGGGCCGCCCGGTCCCGGGACAGCCGATTTTCCAGCGTCCGCGTCCGGCAGCGCCCGCTCCGCGACCGCCCTTGCGGCCCGGCGAGCGGCGTCCCATGCATCCGACGCGGCAGTCGCCGACCGGCGCCCGTCCGCTGGGAGTAGGACCGGGTTTGCCGCCGCCTTCCGCGCGTCCGGCGGGACGTCCGGCGCCGGCGCGGCGTCCTGGACAGCGTTACGTTCCGCGCGGCGTCAAGGAAGGCCCGATGAAGGGCTTCGTGCCGCCGCCGCGCCTGGACTTCACGGGCGAGCCGTTGCCGATTACCCGCAACATCGTCATTACCGAAGGCATCAGCGTGAAGGATCTGGCAGAGAAGGTAGGCGTGCGCGCCAAGGACGTCATCGCGCGGCTGCTGGCGCGGGGCGTGATGGCCACCGTCAACCAGACACTCGATGCCGAGCTGGCGCGGGAGATGGCGCGGCAGTTTGGCGCCGAGGCCCAGGTCATCACCTTCGAGGAGGCCACCGCCAAGGAAGCTGCCGAAATTCTGCCCGGCGGCGAAGAGGCGGCTGGACAGGAAGTGCCGCGTCCGCCGGTGGTCACCATCATGGGTCACGTGGACCACGGCAAGACCAAGCTGCTGGATGCGATCCGCCAGACCAACGTCGCGGAAGGCGAAGCGGGCGGGATCACGCAGCACATCGGCGCCTACAAGGTGCAGATCGTCGATTCGCAATCGCCGGCCTATGGGCGGGAGATCGTGTTCCTCGATACCCCGGGCCACGAGGCGTTCACGCGCATGCGCGCGCGGGGCGCCAAGGTCACCGACATCGTGGTGCTGGTGGTCGCGGCCGATGACGGCGTCATGCCGCAGACGCTCGAGGCCATCGACCACGCCAACGCCGCCAAGGTGCCGATCATCGTGGCGCTGAACAAGATCGATAAGCCAGAAGCCATGCCCGAGCGCGTGAAGAAGCAACTCGCTGACCGCGGGCTGATGCCGGAAGACTGGGGCGGGCAGACGGTGTTCGTGGAGGTTTCCGCCAAGCAGAAAATCAACCTCAACCTGCTGCTGGAGATGGTCTGCCTGGTGGCCGATTTGCAGGAGCTGAAAGCGACTCCCGATCGTCCGGCCACCGGCGTGGTCATCGAGGCCAAGCTCGATCGCGGCCGCGGCAACGTGGCCACCGTGCTGGTGCAGAACGGCACGCTGCGCGTCGGCGACTATTTCGTCGTCGGCAGCGTCTTCGGGCGGGTGCGCGCCATGTTCGACGATCGCGGCAACGCTCTCGAGGCGGCGCCGCCTTCGACGCCGGTCGAGGTGCTGGGTCTCGAAGGTCTGCCGCAGGCGGGCGACCAGATGGTGGTCGTGGCCGAGCGCGACAAGGCGCGGGAAGTCGCGCAGTACCGCGAGCAGAAAGCCCGCGAAGCGCAACTGGCCAAGAGCGCTCGTGTATCGCTCGAAGGCCTGGCGGAGCAGGTGAAGGCCGCGGGCGTCAAGGAACTGCCCATCATCCTCAAGGGCGACGTGCAGGGCTCGGTGGAAGTGCTGGCCGATATGCTGGCGAAGTTGTCCACCGACAAGGTGAAGATCAACGTGCTGCACGCCAGCGTGGGCGCCATCACCGAGACCGACGTGCTGCTGGCTTCGGCATCGGACGCCATCATCATCGGTTTCAACGTGCGTCCGGAACGGAAAGCGCAGGAGATTGCGGAACAGGAAAACGTGGACATCCGCCTGCACTCGATCATTTACGAGTTGCAGGATGAGATCAAGAAGGCCATGGCCGGAATGCTCGAGCCGGTCATTAAGGAAACCTATCTGGGCCGCGCCGAGGTGCGCGAGACTTTCCGCATCCCCAAGGTCGGCACCGTGGCCGGCTGCTACGTGCAGGACGGCACCATCAAGCGCGACGCCGAGGTGCGACTGCTGCGCGACAACGTGCAGGTCTTCAAGGGCAAGATCGGGTCGCTCCGCCGCTTCAAGGAGGACGTGGCGGATGTGCGCAACGGCCTGGAGTGCGGCATCTCCATCGCTAACTACGGCGACGTGAAGATCGGCGACGTGATCGAAGCGTTCGTGACCGAGCGCATCGCGGCAGAAGTGCCGGCGTGAGAACAGTTGCCAGTAGTCAGTTGTCAGTTGTCAGATTGGCACATTGGCAACCGACAACTGGCAACTGACAACTGATGCCAATTGCTTTCCTTACCCTCGAACTGCGCATCGAAGGCGCGCAATCGCTCAAAGACAAGCGCCAGGTGCTGCGCAGCCTGAAGGACAAGCTGCGGAACGGCTTTAATGTGGCCGTCGCCGAACTTGACGCCAACGACTTGTGGCAGCGCGCCACCATCGGCGTGGTCTCGATCTCCGGTTCGCAGGACTACCTGCAGGAATTGATGCAGAGCGTAGAGCGGGAAGCGGGGCGTATCGCGTCGTCCACGGGCGCGGAGATTACGGACTCGTTCGTGGAATTCCTGTGAGAGGGCAAACTGGAGCTTGGTCTCCCGTTTTATCTCCTGAAACCAAAAGTCACTGCTTGCGACCCCTCCGGTCTGTTATTCTCTTACGTTTTTTCCGGAGCGAGACGATGCCGGAGCGCCGCGGACGTGAACATCACATGCAGCGCCTGGCGGAGGCGCTGCGCGACGAGATCGGCACCATTCTCGAGGGTGAACTGGCCGATCCGCGCATCGGGCTGGCCACGGTCAGCGAGGTGCAGTTGGCGCCCGACGGGCGCTCGGCGCGAGTCTTTGTGGCCGTTGCCGGCGACGACAAGCAGGCGCAGGAAACTATGAAGGGCATCGAGTCGGCGCAGGGTTTTATCCGACACGAGCTGACCGAGCGCCTGCAACTGCGGCACGCGCCGGACTTGCATTTTCTGCTCGACCAGTCCGAGCAGTACGGAGCACGAATCGAGCAACTGCTGGATCGAGTCAGGAAACGGAAGCGGTGAAATAGGAAGTATGGGGCCATGTTGAAGCAAGTGCTGGAGTGCATTGCGGGGAGAGAGCGGTTCCTGCTGACCTCGCACGCGCGGCCCGATGGCGACGCCGTGGGCTCGGTGCTGGCGTGCGCGCAGATCTTGCGCAGCCTGGGCAAGCAGGCCGATGTGGTGTTGAGCGACGGTGTTCCCCACATCTATCGACCGCTGCCCTACGCCGACAAGGTCTTGCAGACGAATGCGGTAAACGGCAACTACGAGGCCGCCATCATCCTGGAATGCGACAGCATCGAACGCACCCGGCTCGAAGGCCTCGATTCCAAGTTCCTGATCAACATCGACCACCATCGCAGCGGCAAGGCCTTCGGCAACATCAACTGGATCGATCCCAGCGCTTGCGCCACGGCGGAGATGATCTACCGGCTGGGCCGCGAGGCCGGGGTGAAGATGACCAGCGAGATCGCCACCTGCCTCTATACCGCGGTCATGACCGACACCGGCTCCTTCCGCTTTGCCGGCACCACCGACCGCACCTTCGCGCTGGCGGGAGAGCTGGTGCGCTGCGGCGCCGACCCGGTGCGTTGCGCGCAGGACGTGTACTTCTCCAATCCCACGTCCAAGATGCGGCTGCTGGGCTCGGCGCTTTCCACTCTCCGGCGCGAGGGCAGGGTAGCGTGGATGCACGTGACCCGCGGGCAGATCGATTACTGCGGCGCCTTTGATGAGGATGCGGAAGGGCTGGTCAATTACGTCATTTCGATTGGCGGCGTGCAGGTGGCGGTGTTCCTTCGCGAGATGCCGGACAAGCGTTACCGTGCGAGCCTGCGCAGCAAAGGCGCGGTCGATGTGGCCGCGGTGGCGGAGAGTTTCGGCGGAGGGGGACACCATAATGCCAGCGGGTGCGCGCTGGACGGACCGCTGGCCGTTGCGACCGAGCGCGTGCTGGCGCAGGTGCGGCTTGCGCTCGCCGAGCGCCCGGGTGCTTCCGCAGCGTCCGCCAAGTGATGGCCCGGCCGGCGCCGGCTGTTACACTCCACAACATGTCCCGGCGCGCAACGCTAGTCGAGATTCTCACCATCGCCGGTTTCTGCGCGTTCCTTTTCTACTTTGGCTTGTCGTCCTTCGGCCTGGTGGGCGCCGACGAGCCCCGCTACGCGCAGATCGCGCGTGAGATGCTCGCGCGCCACGACCTGGTCACGCCCACGCTCTATGGCAAGCCTTGGCTGGAGAAACCGCCGCTCTACTACTGGCGGGCGATGCAAGAATATTGGTTGTTCGGAGTGAGCGACTGGGCGGCCCGTCTGCCTTCGGCGATCGCAGCGACAGTCATGGTCGCGGTGATTTATTTCTTCCTGCGCCGCTTCCGTCCCGGCTCGCAGCTTAACGGCGCGCTGATGACCGCAGCCTCAACGGGCGTGATCGGGTTCGCGCGTGGCGCTGGAACCGACATGCTGCTGACGGCGGCCTTCGTCGTCGGCATGCTGCTGTGGTTCGTGTGGTACACCGGCGAGCGTCGTCTGTGGCTGTTGCTGTTCTATTTCTTCATGGCCCTCGGGACGCTGGCCAAAGGGCCGGTGGCGCCGGTATTGGCCGCGCTGATCATCGTTGTCTTCGCTCTGGCACAGAGGGAGACGCGCCTGATCGTGCGCACGCTTTGGATGCCGGGGATCCTGTTCTTTCTCGCGGTTGCGCTGCCGTGGTACGTGGCGGTGCAAGTCCGCAATCCGCAGTTCGTGCGGGAATTCATCCTGCAGCACAATCTCGGACGCTTCGCCTCCAACATGTATCACCACAGGCAGCCCTTCTGGTATTTCGTGCCGGTGTTGCTGCTGGCGGTGATGCCATGGACAGCGCTGGTGATCGCGGGATGGGCGGAGACGATCAAGGGATGGCGCGAACAGCCGGTTCGGCGCGAGGATGCACTTCCAAAGTTCCTGCTGCTCTGGCCAGCGGCTACACTCGTATTCTTCTCCATCTCTGCCTCGAAGCTGCCGGGATACATTCTGCCGGCAGTCCCGGCGTGCACGGTTGTCGCCGCCCTTTGGGCGAGCCGACGTGAGAGGCTGAGCTTGCCGGTGATCCTTGCCCAAGGTGTGTTTTCGGGGGCGCTGCTGGCGCTGGCGCTGTTGTACCCGAACCTGCTGGTATACGGCCGGCACGTCCCCGGCGAGGCGCGTTGGCTGGCCCTGGGGATCGGGATACTCGTATTTGTGGCCACCGTCAGCACGCTGGCGCGCAAAGGCGCGGCAGCGTTGCGGCTGGTCGTGCTAACGCCCGTAATCGTTGGCCTGGCTTTCCTGTTGCGCGTCGGCGCGCCGGCGATCGACAACGCTCTCTCGGCCCGACCGGTCGCAAGGGCAATTGCGCAGATGGAGGGGAAGCCGGTCGAAGTCGCAGTGTTCAAGGCTTCGCGCGAGACCGAATATGGACTGGCGTTCTACCGCAACCAGCGGGTTCCGCGCTATGAGCGTGGTGAAATCCCTGCTCAGGATCATCTGGCGGTAGTGCCCGAAGTCGATGCCGACGAATTCCTGAAGGCAGTGCGCCCAAAGCGCGCCTCACGCCTGGGCGAATTCACTCCGCAGCGGCTGGAGTTCTATTGGGTCTCGACGCCACCGATGCCGATGGAGCACCATTGAGTACCAAGTACAAAGTACCAAGTACCAAGCGTTGTGAGGCTCGGCAACGTTCACTTGGTACTGGGTACTCGGTACTCACCCCGAACCAAGCACCAGACTCGCGTTTCCGGCAGAATTGAGCGATACTCCCAACTCTTAGCGGGGAGGCTCCAGCCAGCCATGGCCAGCACAAAACGAGCGCCGGGAACCTGGAATCAGCCGGCGCCAGCTATGGAGATTGTTGATCTTAGACATTTCGGGTCGGCGGACCTGCGTCCGCTGCTGGAGCAGGAGTCGCAGCAGTGGTCGGAGTCGCTGGACTGGGACTACCGCGGCTCGGCGGAGATGATCCTGCGCTACGTAGACGCCAAGATCCTCCCCGGCTACGCGGCTGTGTCGCAGGGGCGTGTGTGCGGGTACGCGTTCTTCGTTTATGAGGGCAGCAAGGGAGTCATCGGCGATCTGTACGTGGAAGACGGCTGGCGCGACGGCGGACACCAGGCGCGCGCGCTCGAGGAACAACTGCTGACCCACGTGATCGAAACCTTGCAGCACTCGCCGGGGATCCACCGCGTGGAAGCCCAGTTGCTGCTGCATCCCGCCGACGCCGTGGCGCGCCCGTTCCTGGAAGAAGGATTTCAGCGTCATCGGCGCCTTTTTATGGTGTGGCCGTTGAACGGCGGACACGAGCCGGCGGTGGTCCCAGCCATGCCTCCCGAGATCCTGGTGCGGCGCTGGGGCGAAACCGACTTCGGAGCCGCTGCGACTGTCATCACCGTCGCCTACCGCAACCATGTGGACTCGCTGATCAACGATCAGTACCGCTCCGTGAACGGCTCGCAGCGCTTCCTGAACAACATCATCCGCTTTCCCGGCTGCGGCGCTTTCGACAACGATGCCTCGCTGGTGGCCATCCACAGACCCTCGAGGACCATGGTGGCGCTGATCCTGTGCTCGCGCGTCAGGGACGACGTCGGACACGTCACCCAGGTGTGCGTAGTGCCGGAGCAGCGCGGGCGCGGCATCGGCGAAGGCCTGCTGCTGGCTGCCGCCGAAAATCTGCGCCGGCGCCACTTCACTTCGCTTTCACTCACAGTGACGGAAGCGAACACGCGTGCCGTCGATCTCTACAAGAAGCTGGGCTTCCATGTAGCACGAGTGTTCGATGCATTCGTATGGGAAGGATGAAGGGATTGAGTCATTGATTCATTGAGCCATTGAGTCATTGCAAAAAACCGACCACTGCAAATAAATGACTCAATGAATCAATGGCTCAATGGCGCAATATCCACATCGCCCACCCTGCCGCGATCGTTCCCAGCACGAAAAACACGAAGCACTTGGCGCCGTACTTGAGCATCTCGCGCTGCTCGTTGCGCTGGGTGATGCCGAAGACGATCGACGCGAAAAACGCGAAGACCAGCGTGGCGGTGAAGTGAGAGAGCGTCATTTCTTTTTTCCGATGGCGATGTCGTGGGCGTCCACCGCGCTGATGATGTTGAGCAGCCCGGAGACGATGATGTACTTGGTGCCGTAATCGGCGGTGGCCAGGTCAATGGCGCCGCGGCCGATGTCGAGGGCGCGGGCCACCATGTACAGTCCGCCGGCGCCCAGGTCGCCCACGAATCCCAGGATGTCGAGGATGTCGCCCGTGTTGAAGGCGTACACCTTGCCCTGCATCAGCACGCCGAGCACGAACATCGCGACCACCGAGAGCGTCAGCAGCAGGCCGCGTCCCCAGCGCTTCTGGATCAGGTGGCCGGCGCCGGGAATGAGCCAGCCGACCGCAGGGGCGATCACAGCCATCGCCGTGATCGGCTGCGGCTGTGCTTTCGCTGCGCTCTTCGGAGTGGGGGATTCGGCCACGTCAGTTTTGTCTCTTGCCATCAGATGATCACGATCTCCCGTTGGATCCGGCCCGTAACTTCGGCGGATTCGGCCCGCACCAGCACGTCCACCTCGCTGCGCACGCCGAACTCGGGCAGATAGATGCCGGGCTCAATTGAGAAGCAGGTGTTGGGCAGAATGGTGCGCTCGTCGCGGGTCTCGAGGTTGTCCATGTTGGGCCCGTTGCCGTGCACCGAGGTGGCGATGGAGTGGCCGGTCCGGTGAATGAAATATTGCCCATAGCCGGCGCGGACGATGTGGTCGCGCGTGGCCTCGTCCACCTGCCAGCCGGCGATGGGACGTCCCATGGCGATGGCGTCCTGCACGGTCTTAACACCGACATCACGCGCTCCGGAAACAACCTCGAAGATCTGCCGGATGCGGTCGCTGGGCGCCTTGCCGACGAAGCCCGTCCAGGTGATGTCGTAATAGACAGCGCTGGGCATCTGCACCTTCCCCCAGATATCGAGCAGGACGAAATCACCCTCGCGGATCGGCTTGGTGGATTCTGCCGTCGGCGAGTAGTGCGGGTTGCCGCTGTTGGCATTCACCGCGACGATCGGAGGGTCGTTCTCGTTGGTTAGGCCCGCGCGGCTGAGGGCCTCGTCAATCCACTGCTGGATTGCAAACTCATCTGTGCCACCGTTGCGCACGCGGCGTCCGATCTCGCGGAAAGCGTCCTCGGTGATGCGGTCAATGGCGTCGCGCGCGGCGAAGTGCGAGCGCACCTGCTCTTCGGTCCAGGTGGCTTCGAAGCGCGAGACCAGGTCGCCCGAGCTGACGATCTCCTTGCCGAAGCTGCGCACCAGCTCGATGGTTCCCGCATCCACCAGCCCGATGTAGGGAATCTGGTTGTTGGGCGAGTACTCCATGGCGATGGTGCGGCAGGGCGCGACCATCGCGCGCAGGCCGTCCTGCTGCTCCTTCCACGAGGAGTACTCGAGCTTGCGTCCGGGAAGCGAGTCGAGGTGCCCAGCCTCGATGCGGTGTACCAGCTTCACCGGCTCACCCTGCGCCGGGATCAGGTAATACCAGCGCCGGGTCGCGAAGAGGCTCTCCGGCAGGCCGAGGACGCGATAGGCGATGGGGTCGCGATGATGGTGGTCGTAAAACAGCCAGGCGTCGAACCGCTGTTCGCGCAGGGCTGCTTGGATGTCCTGGAGGTTCATGCGCAAGAAATCTATTTAATCACAGCGGAGCAGTTTCCGGGGAACACCTGCCGCGGAGCCCCGGAGGCAGAAGGAGGAAACATCGCGCGCGCTGTTTACTCGGACGCCACTCCCACCCCCTCCCCCACCCTCTAGCAGAATCAGCAGCTTACGCACGGTTAACCGTCGTGAACCGTCATCGAACTGATGAAACAAAGGACTTACCCGCAAAAACCGTTCCTCGAAGGAGTTAGGCACGCTTTTCGGCCTGCTTGGGGCTTGTTGTCAAAGAGCGCTGGTTCGTACAAGTTATCTTTCTCGGCAACATGTCCGCAGAACTGACCAGCGTCGGGTCCACAGCAGGTCTGCTCTATTTCAATTAGATATACTACTCATGTCTATCATAGCAGCATCCGGCGCCGCTGTCAAGAAAATCTGCGACGGCGCACGGGATCTCTGCAGAAATCCAGAATTGTCGGCTTGCATCCCAGACAAGCTCACGCTTGTCTGGGGCACCCGCGCTACTACCGACATGGTAATCTTGTTTACGCTCCATCGCAGCGAACAGCGTCAAGGAGGGGTAACAGGCGCTCGGCTAGCAGGACTGGAGCTGACCGGATTGCCGTTCAAGAGCACACAAGACGTTGAATACCGCCTCAACCAAGATGCGACTCCTTTAACGGATCAGGAAATTCAAGACCTCTATCCGTGGATGCAACAGTTGGGGACCGGCGCGATTCGCAGGCTCGAAGCTGAATTGTCGCTCCGAAACATTCAAGCAGTCCGCCAGTTTGACAAGAGCAGCGGCAGAATTGGGAAGTGGTCACTGTGGCTCAACGTCGCTCTGTTCATACTGACAATTGTCGCAGTCTGGATTGCGATTAGATCTTACCGGGAAGCGAAACGTTCATCCGCAGAGCAACAGGCTACGTTGGAGTCATCGCGGCACTCGCTGGAGGTTGCTACAACCTCCCTAGACCGGCTGGCCAGGACGGCGGATGAACAATTGCGACAAATCCAAGAATACCAAAAGCAGGCTCTAGCAAAGCCATCGTTTACCGCAAAACTACAATCTCTCCAGACGAATTCGCCGACCACCTTTGAAAAGGTTGGCGTGAAAGTACTGCCACACATCGCTGTTCCCTATGGGGCCGATTTGGTCCTCGTTTTAACGGTGCAAAACAAGGGAAGCGCGGCCCACAGTGTCCGGCTAGTAGTAGGTGTGACCCCGATACCGATTGAGAGATTTGAACCGGCTGGCGGTTTGAAACCGGCTAGTGGCCGGACATTTGGCGGTGAATCGCTCAACGAGTATTTGTACGAGTTTCCGAGTTTCTACGCTCATGACATTGCCGTGTATCCAATAATGTTGCGCGTCAAGGCTAACGCGCCCGACCGTTCCGCACAGATGTATGTTCGGATTGACTCACCCGACTTGTCGCAACGTTACGAACAATGGTGGATCTTCCGCAAGAACTAGCTGAATAAGTGAAAAGGCTTAGCCTAACCTAGACAAAAGTCCAAGGAGCTAGACATGCCAGAGCGAGAGTTAGGCTTCGCAAGCATAAGAGCCCGCTGCTAGTGCGGTAATGGCTGGCTCTTAACCGAATCGGAGGACGCATGCCCATCAGCGAACTGCTGTTGCCCGAATTTGATGAAGAGATGAAGAAGACACGGACGACGCTGGAGCGAGTGCCCGTCGACAAGCCCGACTTCGCTCCCCATCCCAAGTCCATGCCGCTGGGCAAGCTCGCGCCGCACGTGGCCCAGCTCGCCGGCTTTGGACTGACTATCTTGACTACTCCCGGTCTGGACTTTTCCGCGGGCAGCTACAAGCCGTTGCCGATGGAGTCGGCGGCGCAGCTCGTCAAGGCGTTCGACGAAGGCGTGGCCAAGGTCCGCAGCGCCCTGGCCAGCCTGCCGGACGAGGCTTGGAAGCAGAACTGGAAGCTCAGTATTGGCGCCAAGACTATCTTCGAAGGCAACCGCTTTCTCGCCTACCGGCAGATGTTCATTAACCACCTCGTGCATCACCGCGCGCAGCTTGGCGTGTATCTGCGTCTGAATGGCCAGCCGGTGCCGTCCATCTACGGCCCGTCAGCGGATGAGACGCTGGGTTTCTGATTCTGGGCGTTAATACCCTTGTCATCCCGAGCGAAGTGCGACGCGAGCCCGCGAACGGAGCGCGAGTCGAGGGGACCCCTGCTTGGGAAAATATCGAACGAGTAGGGGTGCTTCGACTCGTGCGGGCAAAACCAGCCCGCACTCGCTCAGCATGACAGAGGGGTGAGTACCATTAGGGATGGGTACTAACGCAACTACTCACCCCTTGGGCAAGCACGCGGGCACTTGTCGCGGCCGGCAGTGTCTCGCACGCCGTGCGCAGCACCAGACGCGGAGCGCGGTCGCGTATGCGGAGCAGATAGGGAACGGTCGTCTTGGGATCAGCCTTGGCGGCTTCGCGCAGCAGCCATCCCAGGCCTTTCTGGACCATGTCGTGCTGGTCGCTCAGAAGAGAATCAGAGACGCCGACGATCTGAGGGAAGAACATCCGCTGCCGCGCGCTGCGAATCGCATGTTTTCAGCGAAGCGGGAACATTTTCTCGTGTGAGATCACGTGTCAGGGCACGACTTCAAGCCTGCCCTGAGCGCAGTCGAAGGGTGCCGATAGACGGGAAAGAAGGGGCTTTAAGCCCCTGCGAAATCCCGCCGTTCAGGGGCTAAAGCCCTCTCAACGAGCGCATAACGGCACGAGTAAACTCGTGCCCTGACACGTGATCGCGCACGAAAGCAATTTGGAACAACAAAACCAAGATTCCTCGGTCGCAAACGTCGCGACCTCGGAATGACAATGGACAAGGCGCCGACGATTTTCGCCGGCCTCTATTCCTCTTCCGCGAAGAACGGCGCCCACTGCTCGCGCCGGGGCGCAGGCGTGACCAGGCTGACCAGCACCAGCGCCACGAGCGAAATGATGACTGCCGGGAAAATGGCGTCGTGCGTCAGCCAGTCGACGGGCAACAGGGGCGAGCCGCCGCGCTGGGCGATCAGTTGCTGCACGTTCCAGAAAATGGTGACGCCAGTGCCCAGAATAATGGATGTCACGGCCGCAGCCGCGGTCACCCGCTTGGAGAAGAACGCGCCCATCACCACCGGCGTGATCGCCGCCGAATAAATCGTATAGGCGTAGAGGGCCATGGCGAGAATCGAGGTCCACACTGCGCCTTGCAAAAGCGCGAAGATGCCGAGCAACACGATGATGATGCGTGAGACCAGCAGCACGCTGCGGTGCGAGGCGTCCTTGTTGATGAAGCGGGTGTAGACGTCGTTGACCAGGTTGGTCGCGGGCGAAAACAGGTAATTGTTGCCGGTGGAGATCACCTTGGCGAAAACCGCGCCCATCAGGAGCGCACCGACAAATGGCGGCAAGCCGTGACGCGCGGTGAAGGGAATGGTCTCGCGCGGGCGGCTGGCCAGCTCCGGGTTGTGCAGGAACAGTGCCGCGCCGAAGACGGCAATGGCGACAATCAGGGTCTCGAGCAGAAACGTACCGATGATCCATCCGACCACCGCGATGCGCGCGTCTTTCGGCGTCTTCGCGGAAAAGAATTTCTGATACATGCTCTGATTGCCGAGCATGAGAAGAAAGGTCGGCACAAAGTAGTCCCAGGCCTTCATGAATGCCGCCCCCGTGCCCTGGTTGGCGCCGTTGATAAACCCGAAGCGTCCGAACCATTGGAAATATTCCCGGGGAAGCGCGGCGTGCAGTCCCGACACTCCGCCGACGCGATGGAGCAGCACGGGCACGGCGATGCAGGAGGTAATCGTGATCAGCAGTCCGATCACCAGGTCCATGTATGCGACCGAGGCCATGCCGGCCAGCGCGGTGAAGGCAATCACGAAAGTCGCGATGATGATCATCCCCAGCGCGTGGGAGTTCTGCGGCGCAAAGCCGAAGCTGCGTACCGCGACCTGGTCGAGCCCGGGAAAAATGAGGTGGAGGATGTCGCCGCCGCCCTTGAACTGGTAGGAAGTGATGGCAGTGTAGGCGAACAGGATGGCGATGGTGCCGAGCACCCGCGCGGCGGTGTGGTAGCGGGTCTCGAGCAGGTCGGGGATGGTGAACTGCGCGAACTTGCGAGCGCGCGGCGCGACGAAGTAAATGATCAGCAGGCCGGCCCATCCGCCCGCCGGCCCCCACAACGCGGCAAACCCGTTCTTGAAGGCATTCTCCGCGCCGGCGAAGAGCGAGCCCGCACCGATCCATGAGGAAAGCAGCGTGAAGATCAGCACCACGGCGGGAAGCGAGCGTCCGGCGACCAGGAAATCGGCTTTGGTCTTGACCGTCCGAACCCGGCTGAGACTGACCGCCAGCAGCGCCGCCACGATGATGGCGAGAACGATGATGTAAAGGTTCATTCGTGAGTACCGAGTACCAAGTACCGAGTGGTGGGGCCCTAACGATACAACCGCCGACAAAGCGTAGAGACGCAGCATGCTGCGTCTCTACAGATTTAAGCGCACAGCCGTCGTCGAAGTTCCTCGGCTGACATCCCCGCTACGCGAATCACCTTATTGCGGCTGGTCTCACCCGCGGCTATGGTAACGGAGGAGCGCGGCACTTTCAAAAACTCCGCCAGAAACTCGATGCAGGCTTCATTCCCGCGGCCTTCGATGGGAGGCGAGGTAAGGCTGATCTTGAGCGCGTCGCCGATCTCGCCCATGACGGCATTCCTGCGGGCGCGCGGCTGCACGCGGATGGTGAAGGTCGCACCGTGAGGCGTGTCGCGGATAGAGATCATCGGGCGTTAAGCTTACAACGCGAGCCGGCGGCGTTGTCAGAATAGAGGTCCCTCGACTCGCGCCAAAACCGGGCGCTCGCTCGGGATGACAAGTTAGGTTTTTGTTCTCGGGCCGAAGATGGCGGTGCCCACGCGCACGCGGGTCGAGCCTTCCTCGATGGCAATTTCGAAATCGTGGGACATACCCATTGAGAGAGTGTCCATGCCGACGGCGGGCAGCTTGCGGGCGGCGATCTGGTTGCGTAGCTCGCGCAGCGTGCGGAAGAAGGGCCGCGCGCCTTCCGGACTTTCGGTGAAGGGCGGGATGCTCATCAGGCCGTGAAATTGGAGACCTTCGAGACGCGGAGCAGCCGTCAGGAGCGATTCGAGTTCCGGCGAGTCCGGCGCGACTCCACTCTTTGCCGCCTCACCGCCAACGTTGATCTCGATCAGCACCTGCAGTTGCTTTCCTGCCTTTTCCGCGGCGGCGTTCAGCTTTTCTGCCAGGTGCAGCGAGTCCACGGAGTCAATGCCCGAGAACATCTGCGCGGCTTTCGCAGCCTTATTGGATTGCAGGTGGCCAATGAGGTGGAATTCGATCTCCGGCAGATCGGTGAGCCATGGCGCTTTTTCTGCGAACTCCTGCACGCGGTTCTCGCCGAACAGGCGCTGGCTGGCGTTGTAGGCCTCGCGGATCATCTCGGGCGGAAAGGTTTTCGTCACCGCCATGAGTGCCACGTCTTGCGGGCGCCGGCCGGCGCGACGCGCAGCCTCGGCGATAAGCTGGCGCACGCAGGCGAGATTGTCGGCGAGAGACAAGTTTCAAAGCTTCAAAGTCGCAAGGTTTCAACGTTGCGGGTCCGCCTGAACCCTTGAAACTTTGAAACCTTGAAACCTGAACTCCCGAAACCTGCCGATGCTTACATGATTGCCGTAGGCGGCGCGGGTTCATCGGGGCTGCCGGCGTTCGCCAGCGGCAGCTTGACCATGACTGCGATCAGCACAGCCAGCCCGATCAGGCCGGAGATCCACGCGTTCCCGGGCGAGAGCTGGAACAACTGTGCGGGGGCGTTCGGGTCATACGTCAGCTTGCGCGCGATGATGGCGGCGATCACGATGCCGCACAGCGCTTCGCCCGCGATGAGGCCGGAGGCGGTGAGCACGCCGGCGTTATCCACGCGCGCCTTCTGCGCGTCGTTCAAACCGCGGCGGTCGCGCAGCGCGTCGGTGATCCAGCGGACAACGCCGCCGACGAAGATGGCGAACGTGGTCTCCAGCGGCAGGTACATACCCACGGCGAACAGCATAGGGCTGCGTACCTGCACCAGGATGGCCACGAATCCTAGGAAGATGCCGACCACCACCAGCGGCCATGCCATGTTGCCGCCCACGATGCCCTGCGCCAGCATGGCCATCAGTCCGGCCTGCGGCGCGGAAAGCGCGGCGCTGCCGAAGGTGTAGGCCTTGTGCAGCATCATGAGCGGGAAGAACAGCACCAGGCTGGCGACCACGATGCCGAGCAGGTCGCCGATCTGCATCTTCGAAGGCGTGCCGCCCAGGATGTGTCCAACTTTCAGGTCCTGCAGCATTTCTCCGGCGACGGCGGACGACACGCAAACCACTGCCGCCACGCCCAGCACTGCGGCCACGCCGCTCGGCCCTTTGACGCCGAGCGCCACCATCAGCAGCGCGGCGATCACCAGCGTACATAGCGTCAGTCCGGAGACCGGATTGTTGGAGGAGCCGATCATGCCCACCAGGTTCCCTGACACCGCCGCGAAAAAGAAGCCGAGAATGATCATGACAACGGCCGCGACCACCGCCCCCGGCAGCGCGCCCGCGAAATAGAAGTAGAGCGCGATCATGCAGAGGAAGACGGCGGCCACTCCTCCGAAAACCGCCTTGGCGTTGAGGTCGCGCTCGGTGCGATCGGTGACGACCAGGTGCGCGGTGGCGGATTTTTTCAGATCGGAGACGGCACGCTTCATGCCCACCGCAAGTTGAGCGCGCATGCGGAACAGGGTGAATCCCGCCCCCACGAGCATTCCGCCCACGGCGATGGGCCGCACGATGGAATACCACATATTGAAGGCCAGCGCGCCCCAGCTCATGGTGGTCCCGGGCGGGAGGTTGGCTTGGATGCCGGGGCCGAGAAAGTAGACAAGAAGCGGCACCAGCAGTCCCCAAGCCAGCACGCCGCCGGCGAAGTTCAGCGCGGCCAGGCGCGGACCGATGATGAATCCTACCCCGAGATAAGCCGGGCTAATCGCCGGCGAGGTGAACGTAGTCAGGCCACCGGTGGCGACCATCGGCGAACTGGCGCTGCGTCCGATGCGCAGGCCTTTCAGCATGGCCGGAATCCGCACCAGCACCGTGCGCGTGTACCAGAACAGGTTGATCTGCGAGAGGAAGTACATGACGGCGCCGAATCCCATGTTGGCGAACAGGATCTTGGCGGCGCGCGCGCCCTGCTGGCCGGCCTTGTGAATCTCCGACGCGGCCACGGATTCCGGGAACGGCAGCTCCCGGTCTTCAACCATCAGGCGGCGCAGCAACGTGACGAACAGGATGCCGAGCGTTCCGCCGACGGCCATCAGCGCCACCGACGGCCAGTAGGCGTGTTCCATGTCGAACGCCGGCCAAACGCCGGCGAGAACGAACGCCGGAATGGTAAACACTGCGCCCGCGGCCACCGATTCTCCAATTGAACCGATGGTGCGGGTGATGTTTTCCTCCAGGATGGAGCCCTTGAAAAGACGCAACAGCGACATGCCGATCACTGCCGCGGGATAGGTGGCGGCGATGGTCATGCCGGCCTTCAATCCCAGGTAGGCGTTGGCGAAGCCGAGGATCGCAGTCAACGGCAGGCCAATCAGCACGGCCCGCAGCGTGAACTCCTTCATCTGCATCTGCGGAGGGACGAACGGCTGAAACTTTCTGGGCGCCTCTTGTGGGGGAGCCTTGGTTTGAGGGCTCATGAACTCCTCATTTTGTGTGAACGCGGGATATGTGCCATCCGAAACAGTAAGCTGATTTTACAAGGAAACGTCTTGCCTACGAGTGGGTTTCGGGGTAACTCCCGAACCTGCGGCAGCACGTCAGGGAATGCTCGAGCGCGCCGAACTCTCATTCCAGATGTGGTCCTTCTGCGTGACCACGCCGTCGAAGTCGGTGCGGGCGTAGAGGCGTCCACCGCCCAGGCTGAGGCCGCGCAGGCGCGCGGTGGGATCGCCGGTGCGGTGCCAGGTGCGGCCCAGGTCGGTGCTCTCGAAGGCGCCGGTGAAGGTGGTGGCCAGCAGGCGGTGATCGTCGCTGTCATAGAGAATGGAAGTAACGTCCAGGGCGTCGATGCCGACGATCGCGTGCTGCCAGGTTTCGCCGCCGTCGGTCGATCCGTAGGCCCCGCCGCGCGACGCCAGCCAGATGCTTCCGCCCGCACCCAGGGCCACGTCCGCGATGGGAGCGATGTTGTCGGGAAGATTGGGCGCGTACCAGTTTCTGCCGCCATCGCGGGAGACCACGAGCACGGCGGGCGTGACAGCCGCTACCATGTGTCCTGCCGCGTGGACCGCGACGAAATAGCGCTGCCCGAGCACTGGACCGCCTCGCCAGCTCTGGCCGTCGTCCTGGCTCGCAAATAATCCCTGAGAAGTGGCGGCGAACCAGGTTTCCGGAGCCACTTCCAGCTCGGCCACCCGCGCGTTGAGTTCATGGCGCTCCGGCGGATCGTCCGGCGGTTTCTGCCGCTTCCTGCCTTGGGCAACCGGCGGGACCGTGCCCTCTGCCTCCGGTGCCTGGCGGACGATGCTGTTGATCGGATGCCAGGCTTTATCCATCTGGCCCCAGGCAAAGATGCCGCGGTTGGTGCCGGCCAGCAGCGTGCCTTGCCGCGTCTGGCGGAGGCTGAAGATATCGTGTCCGGCGAGGCCGTCGTTCATCTGCGTCCAGTGCTCGCCGGCGTCGCGGGAGAAGAACATCCCGCCATATTCCTTGTCGTTGACCACGCCCGCGTACAGCAAGCTGGGATCGTTGCGGTCCACCAGCACGGTGGTCACCTGGCGGTGCGCGAAGCCGCGATTGGAGGCGAAGAAGGTCGTGCCTCCGTTCTCGCTGCGCAGCACGCCGCTGCGGTCGGTGGCCAGCAGCACGGTGCCGGGATGGCGCGCGTCGACCAGCACGTCATTGACGATCACGGTGTCGGCGGTCACGCGGCGCCAGGTCTGTCCGGCGTTGATGCTCACCCACAGACCCTCGGTGGTGCCGGCGTACACCATGTTGGGAGCGATAGGATGCTGGCGCAGCATGCGCGTCCGGCGCGCCGACTTGGGAATGCCCTGCACTTTGCGGAAGTGCGCGCCCGCGTCCTCGCTCTTGTAGATGCCGGTGCAGGCGCTGGCGTAGACGACGCTGGGATCGTGGGGATCGAGGATGATCGAGAACACGTCGGAATCGTCGATCACGCCTTGTTTGATGGAATCCCAGGTGCGGCCGCCGTCCACGGTCTTCCACGGCAGGTGCCAGGTGCCGGCGTAAATCACCTCGGGATCGCGCGCGTCGATGGCCAGCGATTCGATGTTCTTGATCTCGGGATGCCGGGGCGGCGAGATGCGCTCCCAGCGCTCGCCACGGTCGCGGCTGCGGAAGACGCCGTCCAACGCGCCGGCGATCAGGATGCTGGGATCCGAAGGCGCCAGCGCGAACGAGCGCACCGATTTGCCGTGCATGCCGGCGAGCGCGCGCCAGGTGCGGCCGCCGTCGTCGCTGCGAAAAACGTCGCCGCCATCGGTCTCGACGCTCCAGGCCGCGGCATAGACGGTCGCCGGATGCGCGGGATCGAACACGATGTGATCGACCACGTAGTGGTCGCCATCGCCCACGCGCGCCAGTTGCGACCAGGTGTATCCGCCGTCGCTCGAAACGAAGAGCTGGCTGGAGCTGGTGCCCAGCAGGAGGTGGTCGGGGTTGCTGGGATCGGCCGCCAGGCTGCGCGCGTCTCCGCCATAAGGACCGATGGGACGCCACGACGCGGCGGGAGCAATCGCCGCCGTCGCCAGAACCATCAACCCAAGAAGCGCGGCCGTGCGGAGAGACGCTGGCATGAGGACCGCTGCTCATCATATCAATAGGCGAGTCCCGCCGCACAGCAGCGGGCAGCCGGCAGGCAACCAATGGACTGAGCGCCTGCCCCCTGATCTTCGGGTTGGCGGCCTGCAACGCGCGGCGCTAAACTGTCGCAACTCGCATGTTTCTCAAACAGTACTACCTGGGCTGCCTGGCCCACGCCTCCTATCTGCTGGGAGACGAGGCTAGCTCGACCGCCATCGTCGTCGACCCGCAGCGCGACATTCAGCAGTACCTGGCTGACGCCGAAAAATTCGGCCTCCAGATCCGCCATGTCTTCCTCACCCACTTCCACGCCGACTTCGTCGCCGGCCACCTGGAGTTGCGCGACCTTTGCGGCGCGACCATCCATCTTGGCTCCCGCGCCCAGGCGGAGTACGCCTTCGTCGCTATGAAGGACGGCGATACTCTCGACTTCCCCGGGCTGCGCCTGCAGGTCCTTGAGACCCCCGGTCACACCATTGAGTCGATCTCGATCCTGGTCTTCGATCTGCAGAAGGACTCGGCACGGCCGTACGCCGTCCTCACCGGAGACACTCTGTTCATCGGTGACGTCGGCCGCCCCGATCTGCGCGCTTCGCTCGGGTGGACAGCCCGCGACCTCGGGGGCCGCCTCTACGACTCGCTGCACAACCGGATCTTGCCGCTTCAGGATGAAACGCTCGTCTATCCGGCCCACGGCGCCGGCTCTCTCTGCGGAAAGCAGCTATCCTCCGACACGGTCTCTTCCCTGGGAGATCAGCGGCGTTTGAATTATGCCCTGCAGCCCATGACCAAAGAGGAATTCATTCGGCTGGTCACGGCGGACCAACCAGACGCTCCGCCGTACTTCACCTACGACGCCATCCTCAACACCCGCGAGCGCACCACGCTGGACAAGAATCTCGAACAGGTTCTCCATCCCGTCGATCTCGCCGAGGTCCTGCGGTTGGGGGATGCGGACGCCCAGATTCTCGACGTCCGCGACCCCGCCGAATACGCCAAGGGTCACCTCGTCGGCAGCATCAACATCGGACTCGGCGGCCAATACGCCACCTGGGCAGGCACGGTGCTCGATCGCACCAGGCCCATCGTCATCATCGCCGAGCCCGGACGCGAGCAGGAAGCCGCCCTGCGCCTGGGCCGCATCGGTTTCGACCACGTCAAAGGCTACCTGCAGGGAGGCATGGAAGCGCTTGCCGCGAGACCCGACTTGGTCTGGCCGACGGAGCGTGTCAGCGCCCTCGTCGTGGCTGAGCAATTGGCGGCCGCAGACCCGCCCCTGGTGCTCGATGTCCGCTCCCCCCGCGAGTGGGCTACCAAGCACATAGAAGGCAGCGTGAACGTACCGCTGAACCATTTGCAAGAGCGCATCGCCGAAGTCCCTCGCGACCGCCGCATTGCCGTACACTGTGCCGGCGGCTACCGTTCTTCCGTCGCCGCCAGCATCCTGCACCAGTATGGGATCACCAACCTGATCGAGATGGCCGGCGGCCTCGCCGCCTGGGATGCCGCTAAATTGCCGGTGACTTCGGAAGCCTAGGCACTTCCTGCCTCCTGGCGTCCCGCCCCCTACTCGCTACTCCCCTGCTCGCTGCCCCCGCCTTCTGTTAACTCCGACGCCATCCCCACCACCCTCTGCCGCCCTCTAATGGAATCATCGACTTACGAGGCTTGATCCCATGAGATCCGATCGTGATCTGATGAAACAAAGGACTTACCCGCAAAATACTATCCGCAAAGGGGTTAGGGGTGCGGTTTTCGGGTGATTTTCGGGCTAATTTGTCAAAGAGCGCAATCCGCGACCATCGCGGAATGTTAACCAAATGATAATGCTAACGGCGCCCATATGTCAGCGCTGAGATCGTTCACGACAGCTTCAATCGCCACCCCGGGGCGCTCACCAGCAGAATCATCCAGTCAGGCACCGGGGCCATGAAAGCAAGAAGAAGTTAAAAGGGTAATCTTGAGCCGCAAGGGCTTAGCTCATTGCGATTTAATTTATAGAGATGATTATCAAGCAGATTACAGGTTTGTCAAGCTAAATTTCGGGCGGGGAAAGCCGTGTGGGGACGTCACAGCGGGCGCTCAGCCGCCCCTCGACGCGCCGCGTCGCGAATGTAATGCTGTACGTCAGCCGCATCGCGGCGGCCATAGAGACCCTTGCATACATAGCAGTCGGGCGCTGGCGGATCGGACGGGGCCGTGATTCGGCCTGTATGGCCGTAGTACTTGACCAGCCGCAGGGCTGAGCGCACCCCTGTCAGCTCCAACATGAACTCCGTCGTTGCGATGGACGCGATTAGTCCGTTTATCGTCACCACCGACGGGCCGGCGCGGCCGAGCTGCCCCTTCTTTACGCCGTAAATTGCGTCTCTCTGCTTTCTGGCGTCCTCGCCTGCGAGTTCAAGTCCTGCTTCCGCAGCATCTAGCTCACCGAGGCAGAGGAGACAGCCTTCGCCACGCCGGGAAAAGCAGACCCGGCCGCCATAGCGCGTCTTCTCACCAGGGATTATTTCCGACGCAAGATCAAAGTAGGGTTTGCCGTATGCCGCGCAGAGTTGGGTGAGAACTAGCCGTGCGCCCTCGCCATCCAGACACCCAAAGACGTACTCTGCCCTCAGTACGGCGGAGAATCCGCGCTCGCTTATTAAGTCTTCGTCAACAGGTGTCACACCTATGGAGGAGTCAATGGATTTGATCAAACGCTGACCAATAGCCGTCTTCTTGGTGCCTGGTATTGGGTCATCCTCCCTAGACCCGATGTAACGATTGCGGTTGGTCTCATCGAGCTCCTCGCCGTCAACGAGCGTCATCACGCCCACGCCTAGAAACGCGAGCTGCTGAACAACATGCGTACCGAGGCCCCCGATCCCAACGATGACTGCGTGCGTGTTACGTAGGCGGGCCTGTCCCTCCTGTCCAAAGAACCGGATGTTGCGATCAAATCTCGGGAGTAGCATGTTCGCAATCGCCTTTCTCAAAAGTGAGGCCGCTGGGGCGCAGGACCTTGCCGGCGAGCACGATGTCGGCGGTCCCGTTTGGCAGCCTTGGATTCGAGACCCACACAAGCGAGTCGAATCCGTTTGGGACCACCACAACTGCGGCATAGGGTCGGCTCCTGAGTCGCCAGTAAACGTGCGGAACGTACTCGCGGAAACCCCAGCAGTCGCTCCCGGAGAAACGCGCAACCCGTGCGTGGGGATGGGAGTGTAATTCGATAATCGAACATTCTAGGTCGTGCGCACGCTTTATAGTTCTGGCGCGACAGCCGTCTGTTAGCTCGATGTGGTAAACAGAGCGATGCACGAACTCGGAGGTCGGCACGGGATACCAGTCGACGAAGCCAAACGTGCCGCGCTCAAACCGCGCATACACGAAGGCCGCTTCCTCGGCCTTCGGCCGCGCCGGAATCAAGTGGCCTTTGATCTCGGCGTATCGAGCCTCGGTCATCGCAATTGTGGCAGCCCGAGTCACACCCCCTCCCGAAACCTGGCTCCAAAACTGCCAACCCAGTTGAAGTAGTTCGATCCGCCCTTCGCCGTCGTTCCTGGTGTCCACGCCTCTGGTGTCCATGAAAAGACGCCCCACGTGCCCGGAAACGGAACCCCAGCCACCGGCTCGCTGTAGTTATTCGGGCGCTGGCCATTGAAGAGAAGGCCGCTGGGTACGTAGATTCCATATGGCCCGGCCGGGGGATCTACGATGCGAAAGGCGATGTCGGTCGTGGTGCGGTTCCAGCCCTGCGGGAGCGGGTAGGCCGGGACCTTAACCCACCGGCCGTCCGGCGCAACCTCCAGGCCGGGATGTTTACCGCTCAGAAGCGCGAGCTCCTCCTGGATACGTTCCTCGATGCCCATTTTCCGGCTACCCCCGCTTGAAGCGGACCTTCTTCGCGAAGGCGTGGCCGGGTTTTAGCTCCACGACCTCGCCAGGTTTCAGCGTCCTCTCGTTGTTGTGCTGGTCGATCTCAATCACCCCCTCGGATGCGCCCCAGCCGCCGAGCTTCTCGATCTGCTCGGTCGTGATCGTCGGGTGATCCCACTCGTGGATCGTGCCCTCGGTGTCCACGAAATACTTAGGAGAATGGTGACTTCCAATTTCTGGCCCGTGGTGCTGTACCTCATGCGTTTCCATTGTTGGACCTCTCTCGATTCTGTCCGATTTGCGACAATCGAACAGTGTTGTTATCATAATATCATGAGTGATGTTAAATATCAACATCGTTGCTACAAAGCAACAGGAGGCAAATGCCACAAGACCTAATCCAGCTCGGAGCGCTAATCGCGGCCCTGGACGCTGAAAGGCGCGCGAGGGGCATTTCCTGGCGACAGCTCGCCCAAGAAGCCAAGGTCAGCCCTTCGACGCTGACCAGGATGCAGCAAGGGAAGTCGCCGGATGTAAACACGTTCAGTGCGCTAACCAGTTGGCTGGACATGCCGGCGGAGCACTTCTATTCGACCCGGCCAGCCCATCCGCCCCGGGAGGACCCCATGGCCGTGGTTTCCACCCTATTGAGAGGAAAGAAAAAAATGGGCCCGAAGGCGCTTTCAGCGCTGCAAGAGCTCGTGAATGCGGCCGTCAAGCTTTCAAAGGAGCTCAAGTAAGGGAAAGAAAGATGAGGAGAGGCTTTAAGGCGAGCTCCGAGAGAATCGCGGCGGAATTACGCTCAGAACTGGGGCTAACCGTCGTCGGTCGGCTGGACCCGATGCAGCTCGCAGACTATCTCGCCATCCCTGTCTTAACGATCGGGCAGTTAGCCGTGGACACGCGAACGGACGGATTCGCTAAGTATTTCACGGAATCGGACCCTGACTCATTTTCGGCCGTCACGATCTTCAGGGGCTATCGGCGGATCATCGTACACAATGAGAGCCACCACCCGAATCGCCAGGCAAGCAACCTAGCGCACGAGTTGTCGCATTCCATCCTGGAGCACGGGCCCGCACCCGTAGCGGACGCAGGGGGGCAGCGATACTGGGATCCAGAGGTTGAGGCCGAGGCAAGTTGGTTGGGCGCGGCGCTCTTAGTCCCGCGGGAGGGGGCTCTCGCTCTTCTGAAGCGCAATTGGAGTTTGCAAAGGATCGCCACTCATTTCGGTGTCAGCGATTCCCTCTGCCAGTGGCGTATCAGGCAGACGGGCGTCGTCCTACAGGTGAAAAGGTTCAGGACAATCTACGGCAGGGCAGCATCGGGATAGCACCCGGGGGCGGGTGGCCCACATCTGCACCTTCGGGACGGCGCCCCGCATCTGCTGCAGTTTGGCAGATGTGGGTGTCTTGTCCTTATCGCCTGAAACCGACACTTGCCGGGAAATCCGCCGTTGCGCAGCCCACATCTGCCAAATGCAGGCAGATGTCGGGCACGCTTGGGGGTATGGGGCAAAAGCAGGTCCCTCGACTCGCGCTCGCCTCGCATAGCTTGGCTCGCGCTTCGCTCGGGATGACAATGGGTGGGTGTAAGCGCGGAAAATCCCCACCCTTGGCAAAACCGGCCAAGGGTAGGGCACCCTAAACATTTCTGAGCACAAAAATAAGGGCCGATCGCTTGTAATGCGACCGGCCCTGGTTTTACGCCGTCTTAGCGGCTACTGGGTTGACTTCTTCTTCTTCGCGGGAGCGGCGTGCCGGCCGTAGGGGGCCTTGGTCGGGGCCGTGCTGACCACCGTAGTGCCGGCTTCAGTGAAGCTGGCGCCGGCGGGCACGAACCAGATCTCCGCCTTCATTCCGCCACCGCTGCCGGTGCGGATTTCGATGCGGCTGGCATCGATGCCCTTCTCCTTGACCAGGTACGCCTTGGCGTTGGCGGCGCGTTCGGCGGCCAGTTTCTCCGGCTTTAGCTCCTTGGGATCGGCAAAGCCGACGATCACCGCGCGCGCATCGGCGTCGCGCTGCAGCCGCAGGGCCACATCGTCCAGGATGGCCTTGGCGGTGTTGTCCACGCGAGCGCTGTTGCGCTTGAAGGCGATCTCGCTCATGCTGGCCTGCGGCGGGGGAGGCGGCACCTGTACGTTCACCGAAGCCGTGCCCCTTGAGCTGAGACCGCGGCTGTCGGTACAGGTGGCAGTAGCGGTGATGGGACCAGCCGCAGCGCCGGTGGTATCCAGCGTGGCGGCGTTGCCGCTGCCGCTGATCCTGCCGCCGGTAGCCGACCAGTTACTGATGCTGACCGACACCGGATAATCAGGCGCGTTGTCCGGGCTGCTGCAATTGCAGGTGATGGCCGAGGGCGTTCCCGCCATTACTGATCTCGGATTTGCCGAGCAGGAGACTTGCGGCGGGTTCTTGGGCCGCTCCTTGATGGTGAAGCTGGCGCGGCAGCTCGCCTCACCCTTCTTGCCGTCGGTGATAGTGGCGCCGGCGCTATAGCTGCCGGGATTCATGCCGGTGGTATCGATGGTCGCGGTCGGGCCGGTGCCGCTGAGCTTGCCGCTGCCGCTCCACTTGTAGCTGAGCGTGCGCTTGGGATTGAAGTACATAGGGTGAGCGGTGACGGTCACCGGCTCGCCCGCATAGACATCCGTGGGGCTGGCGCTGCAACTGGCGCCGGGCGGGGGTCCCGGCGGCGCCACTCCCAGCAGAATGTTGACCCCGGCGCGGTAACGAATGCCGTTGAAGTCAACACTGGTGGGCGTCCTGAATCCCTGGGAAAGACTGAAAGTGTGGTCCGAATGTACGTAGTCGACCTGCCCCAGGCGCACATCAAAGTGTCGCGCAACGTGGTAATCCACGCCGCCTCCCACGGCCAGGCCGAAGGCGTTGTCCGGCTGGAAGCCGAAGACGTTGGCGGCCGCTACCCGGTGCAAACCGAACAGCCCTTCCCCGAAGAGAGTGAAGTGCGAGGTACGGGTTTCGATGTGAGGCCCGAACATGATCGTGCCCAAGTGCAGGTTAACGCCATCAATGTCCACGTCGTTGACGTTGAAGGTGTGATAGTGCCCGCCGAAGTCGACGGTCACACCGATATGGGGCCAGAAATTGAAGGTGGCGGAAGCCCCCCACCCGCCGGGCATGTTTTCTACATTCAGGTTCTGGCCCGCCTCACTGATGCCAGGATGCAGGAATGCGTATCCGCCGAAAACTTCCACTTTAGGCTGCGGGTTATCCTGCGCTTGCGCCGTTGCCGTCGTGCAGAACGCGACAGCCCCCACCACGATCGTCAGCAGCAGCACCCGGTAGCAACAACTGCGAAATGCCATGGTCTTACCCTCCCACTCTTCCATACCGCAATTCCGTGCGAACAACTGAGAGACTGCAGCCGGACAGGGCGCAACGAGGCGCTCCGACCAAGCGGGCATTGTATATAAGAACCGCCGCTTGCGAAAGTCAAGTGGCTGGAATTGTTTGATTTATCATTATCGGAACCAACCGGGGCGCCCGGCGCCGCGCAGACACTTCCAGTACATTGTGAAGGGCCCCCGCGTTGGACGCTGGGTGCTGCTTTCGCATCCTAATTCAAGGCGCCGGGGCCGATTGCTTATTAGGCTTTTCGGCGTCAATCGGCTTGCGGGCAGCCGCATCCGACCCCGATAATAAACAAAGGTTCGCATGGGTCAGGAAAAAATCCTAATCGTTGACGACGAGGACAACGAACGCAGCGGCCTGGCGGAGTTGCTGGCCGCCTGGGGCTATCGCACCGAGACCGCCCGGGACGGCGTGGAAGGACTCGACAAAGCGGCTAGCTGGGGCCCCGACCTCATCATCACCGACCTGAAGATGCCGCGGCTGGACGGCATGGGTCTGTTGGAACGCCTGGCGGAGCAACCGCAGACCGTAGCTGTCATTCTGCTGACGGCGCAGGGCAGCGTGGACTCCGCCGTGCAGGCCATGAAGATGGGCGCCTACGACTACATCCAGAAGCCGGTGGACTTCCAGCGCCTGCGCAGCATCCTGCAGAATGCCTCCCGGTTGCGGGAAACCTCGGTGGAACTAGAGGTTACCCGCCGCAAGCTGCGCGATACCGGCGTGCTGGGCTCGCTGGTGGGAGCGTCCAGGAAGATGCAGGAGATCTTCCGTCTCATTGACCTGGTTGCGCCTTCCACCGCCTCGGTGTTGATCACCGGCGAGAGCGGGACCGGAAAAGAGCTGGTGGCGCGCACCATCCACAACCTCAGCCCGCGCAAAGCCAAGCCCTTTGTCGCAATTAACTGCTCTGCCATTCCCGAGACCCTGATCGAGAGCGAGATCTTCGGTCACGAAAAAGGCGCGTTCACGGGAGCGCTCGAGCGGCGCGCCGGCTGCTTCGAGCTGGCCGAGGAAGGCACGCTGCTGCTGGACGAGATC
>Ga0187777_10000152_pt1 | contig 52793 bp, 51 predicted proteins | sample 1015_Q2_SP5_10_M_FD_132416 | JGI IMG/M metagenome (GOLD analysis project Ga0187777, IMG submission 132416) | Tropical peat soil microbial communities from peatlands in Department of Meta, Colombia - 1015_Q2_SP5_10_MG | ecosystem: Environmental > Terrestrial > Soil > Wetlands > Peat | place... | reverse complement strand
GGGGCGATCTCCAACTTGATCATCGACTGACTCACCGAGAACGGGAGGACGGGGGAAAAGGTCTCGTCGACCCGCTTGTCGCCGACCACTCCGTGCACGTGGACGATCGCCTGGAGGTCGACGGTGTAGTCGGCCCCGACCTCCCCGGAGCTCGTGGTGAGGTGGTCGACGATGGTGTAGAGCTGGCGTAGGTCGATCACGCTCGCCGTCGCGGCGCTGTCTCCCGAGAACGGAGCAGGCTTCGCGAGCGTGTAGAGGCTCTGCCAGCTCGTCTCCTGCGCGAGGATCAGCGCCTTGAGCGCGATCGTGCCGCTGATCCGGTGCGGCAGACCCGACTCGAATCGGTACGCGAACTCCACCCTTGCCCGGCGGAACAGGCTCGTGAAGAGAGGAGCCCCCGTTGCCGCGGTCCCTGTCGGGTACAGATCGCTCGGCTTGATGACGCGGGCCGAGTACGAGAACGCGCCCTGATGGCGGTAGGCGTCCGGCGCCTGGACCGTCCGGCTCGGATCGGCGCTGTAGCCGACGGCGAGGATGGCACCGGCGAGCAGCAGGTTGAGGCAGAACGGGACGAGCGCCGTCCCGCTCAGGAGGTAGGCGAGACGGGACTGCTCGGTCCCGCCTTGCCGGATCGCGCCGGGCGCGATCGAGAACGAGGGGCGACGAACTTCGAGGCCCACCGCTGCCGGCGCGACCGCGTCGGTCGGGCGGGCCGAGGCCGAGGATCCGCCGCGACGACGCTTTCGGCGCCGCGACGTCGTTGCTCCACCGAGCAGGAGGAACGCAGCCGCGAGACCGCTCAGGAGCGCTGCGTGCAGGGGCTCGCCCATCCACGCGACCGCAGTGCCGGCCTCGGGCAGGTGCAGCCAGAGTGCTCCGATCAGCTCACCGCGGGTGACATAGCCGGGATCGACGAAGCCGTTGTTGTCGCCCTTGAAGAAGTGATGCCCGTCCTGGATCACGATGATCCGATGCAGGACGGGCCGGTGGAGCACCGGGCTCCGATAGAGGACGACCTCGCCGACCCTGTACGAGCGTTGCGCACGCACGATGGCAAGATCGCCCTTGTGCAGCAGCGGCTCCATGCTGATGCCGGAGGTGGTCGAGTAGGTCGCCGAGCCCCCGAGCTGGGTCGGGGCGAAGAAGAGCCACAGGGCGACGAATCCGGCCAGCCCGGCCACGAGAGCGATCATCCTCAGACTCGGCGATCTCATCGCATGATCCCTCCAGCCGCCGTGGCGTCCCGGGTCGCACGGGCGGCCCGAGCCCGTCACGTTGCGCGTGGGTCTACTGAGCCGCCACCACGGTCACGCTGTTGAGCGTGCTGGCCGTCAACTGCGGCGAGGTCGTTGCACACGTCACCGTCGACCCGGCCGTGTCGGTCGAGCAGGTGTACGTGTTTGGACCGCCGGAGGTGAGCGCCGCCTGGATGACGACCTTGCCGGAGCTCGAGCTCGGGACCACCGGGCTGATCGTGAAGGTCAGCGAGTCGATGTTCGCCGGTGTCGTCGCATCGAGCGCGTAGTGGAGATTTGTCACCGTGTAGCCGGAGACCGTGCCGCTGCCCGCGCCCGCAATCGTATTCGGGACCGTCCCCTTTCGGCGGCGCCGCCGCTACGCGGCCGGCGGGTCAGGCAGGGACGCGGCGCATCATGCCCAGGGCCCGCGGCGCCGCCTCGACCGCGCGCTCGATGTCGTCATCGGAGACTCCGAGATGCGTCACCGCCCGCAGGATCGCCGGGTGCACGGTCTCGGAGAGCGCGACGCCGGCCTCCTCGAGCCGCGCGGTCGCCTCCCGCACGGTGAGACCGAGCGGCCCCACGTCGAGCTGGACGAAGTTCGTCTCGACCTGCTCGAGGTCGATCGCGAGCCCGGCGGCGGCCCAGCCCTCCGCCAGCCGCCGCGCCCGCGCGTGATCGTCGGCGATCCGCCCGACGTTACGCTCGAGCGCGTACACGCCCGCGGCGGCGACGATCCCCGCTTGGCGCATCGCACCGCCGAACAGGTGCTTGGCGCGCCGCGCCGCGACCATCAGTTCCGTCGAGCCGGCGACGAGCGCGCCGAGCGGGCAGCCGAGCCCCTTCGAGAGGCAGAGCGTCACCGTGTCGAACCGACGCCCGATCTCCGCGGCGGGGACGCCGAGCGCGGTCGCCGCGTTCACGACGCGGGCGCCGTCGAGATGCAGGCGCAGATCGAGCTCCCGGCACGTCTCGACGACGGCGTCCAGCTCCTCCAGCGGCCAGACGCGCCCACCCGACGAGTTGTGCGTGTCCTCGATCGCGACCAGGCGCGTGACCGGCATGTGGCCGCTGCGCCAATCGCGCACCGCGCTGCGCACCTGCTCCGCGCCGAAGCGGCCGTGCAGTCCGGGCAGCCCGCGCATCACGAGCCCGCTGAACACCGCCGGCCCACCCTGCTCGTTGATCAGCACGTGCGAGTTCTCCTCCGCCAGCAGCTCGTCCCCGGGCCGCGTGAGGATCCGCACCGCGATCTGGTTGGCCATCGTCGCCGTCGGCACGAAGACCGCCGCCTCCTGGCCGAGGAACGCGGCGGCGCGGCTCTCCAGCTCGAGGACGGTCGGATCCTCCCGCTCCTGCTCGTCGCCGACGACGGCGTTCGCGATCGCCCGGCGCATCTCGTGCGTCGGCTGGGTGACGGTGTCGGAGCGCAGGTCGATCACGAGGTGGACGCTACCGAAGTGGCCGCTACGCTGGCCGCATGGACCTGCGCCTGCTCGAGCTGGCGCTCGCCGAGCGCGGCGAGCCAGCCTTCCGCGCCGGCCAGGTATGGCAGTGGGCCGCGCGCGGCGGCGCCGGCTACGACGCGATGACGAACCTTCCGCGCGCGCTGCGCCACGAGCTCGCGTCCGCCGTGCCCTTCTCGACGCTCGCCGTCGAGTCGGAGCGCGAGTCGCGAGACGGCACCGTCAAGGCCCTCTTCCGCACGGCCGACGGCCACCCGGTCGAGGCGGTACTCATGCCCTACCGCGACGGCCGGCGCTCGCTGTGCCTCTCCTCGCAGTCCGGATGCCCGCTGACGTGCACGTTCTGTGCCACCGGCCAGATGGCGTTCGGCCGCAATCTCACCGCCTCCGAGATCCTCGACCAGGCGCTGCACTTTCGGCGCCGCACCGAGGTCGACCATGCGGTGTTCATGGGCATGGGCGAGCCGATGCTCAACCTCGACGAGGTGCTGGCGGCCGCCCGCCGGTTGCCCGCCCTCGGGATCACGCCGCGGCGGACGACGATCTCCACGGTGGGCTGGCTGCCAGGGCTGCGCCGCTTCGTCGACGAGGTCGGTGAGCCGATCCGACTCGCGCTCTCGCTGCACGCGCCCGACGACGAGCTGCGCTCGCGGCTGATGCCTGTGAACGAGCGGTACCCGATCGCCGACGTGCTCGCCGAGTGCCGGCGGCACGCGGCGATGCGGCACCGACGCGTCTTCGTCGAGTACGTGATGCTCGCGGGGGTCAACGACTCGCCGCAGCAGGGGCGGGCGCTCGCGAAGCTGCTCGGCCGCGACGACTTCAAGGTGAACCTGATCCCGTACAACCCGACCGGGATCTACGAGGGCTCGTCGCGCGACCGCATCGCCGCCTTCAAGGCAGAGCTCGAGCGCCGCCACGTGCCGTCGACGGTGCGGCTCACCCGCGGCCGCGACATCGAAGCGGCGTGCGGTCAGCTTGCAGCGGCACCGAGGGATCGCCGGCGCCGCACGCCGACTCCGGCCTCGTAGGCGTCAGTCGCTCGGGAGCGCGACGGCGGGACCGGCTTCGGCGAGGATCTGGGCCCGCCGGACAGGCGCCGGCAGCCGGAGGCAGACGACGACGCCGAGCGCGGGCGCGATCGCACTGACCGTCAACGCCGTCTTCAGGTCGACCGCGTCGGCGAGGGCGCCGAGGACGACGGCGGCCACGCCTCCGATGCCCATCGCCAGTCCGACCGAGAGCCCGGACGCCATGCCGACGTGTCGGGGCAGGTAGAGCTGGCTCAACACCATCGTCACACCGTAGGTGCCGACGACGCAGACACCGACCAGCATGAGCGCGACCGACCCGGGGACGCCGCCCACGTAGACGAACACGAGTATCAGGGGCGCGATGAGCGTCTGCGTGACGACGAGCGTCGGCCGGAGCCCGATCCGGTCCGCGACCGGACCGAGCAGCAGCGTCCCTATCGCACCCGCCAGGAGCATCAGGAACAGCAGCCGGTTTCCGTCCGCTTTCGAGTGCCCCAGCGAGACGACCCAGAGAGGCACGAATGCGAGCAAGGTGAACCAGGCGACGCTGCGCAAGGCGATCACGACTCCCAGCAGCGCCATCGCTCCTCGCCGATCGTCGCCGCCGCGGCGGGCGCGGGCGTCTGTCTCCGGCGTCAGCGCCGAGAGGTGCGGCACCGCGCGTGCGAGCCCCAGCGATGAGAGGAGCACGGGCGCCATCGCGAGCAGGCCGCCTACGAGCCCGAGCCAGACGACGAGCTGTCCGGTCGCGAACGCACCGAGCGCATACCCCGCGTTGCCGCCGATGTTGAAGTAGGACATGCCGCTCGCCCGCTTGCGACCGCTCGCGTACGCTGCGAACTTCGCGCCCTCGGGATGGAATGCCGCCACGCCGAGACCGCCGACGAGCACGAGCAGCAGCACGATCGGGTAGATGGGCGAGATCGCCGCGCCGCCGATGCCCACGGCCGCGAGCATGGCGCCGCCCGGAATCAGCCAGAGCGCACCGCGACGGTCGGACCACAGACCGAACAGTGGCTGCACCAGCGACGAGGAAACCGTCGCCGCGAGGAGCAGCATCGCCGCGAGCGCGTAGCCGAGGTGGAAGCGGGCGGTGAGGAACGGGATCAGCGCCGGCACGCTGCCGGAGGCGAAGTCGACGGCAAAATGCCCGCTCGAGAGCGCCGCCATCGCCCGCCTGTCGATTCCGGCCCTCACACCAGCCCCATGGCCCGATGCTATCCACGAGGCCACGCGTGCCCGCTCAGGGCGCGGAGGCGACGACCGCCTCGCGCGGGCGCAACTCGAGCATGCCGGCGAGCGGCTCGCCGTCGCGGGTGCGGTCGGTTCCGAGCACGATCACGCCGCTGACGCCGTCGAGGCGTGCAGGCTCCCGGCCGAGGTTGAGCGCGACGAAGGCTCCGCCTTCACGCCGGAACGCCCAGACGCCCGGGGGCGCGGCGACCGGCTCGTAGGCGCCGTTCAGCAGCCTGCGCCGCCGGCGCAGCGCGATCAGGTCGCGCGTGAGCGCGAGGATCGAGTCCGGGTCGTCGCGCTGCGCAGCGACGTTGCGCGAGCGGTCGCCGATCGGCAGCCAGGGCTCGACGCCCGGCGCCGTGAACCCGGCGCCCTCCTCGTCGCGCCAGACCATCGGCGTCCGGCACGGGTCGCGGCCGGCGACGTCCCGCACGCGCTCGGGCGGCACCGGCACCGTCTCGAGCCCGATCTCGTCACCCTGGTAGAGGAGCGCCGCGCCGCGGAGCGAGAGAAGGGCGACGAGCGCGCAGCGCGTCGCGTCCTCGTCGCCGTCGCACCAGCGCGTGGCGAAGCGCGGGTCGTCGTGGCTGGACGCGTGCCACACGGGAACGGCGCCGGCCGGGAGCAGCGCCTCGGTCCGCGCGACCGTCGCGGCCAGCTCCGCGGCGACGAACGGCGTGTGCAGGAAGACGAGGTTCATGCACAGCTGCAACCCGTCCGGAACGACGTACTGCATCAGCTCGTCGAGCTCGAGCACGTACGTCTCGCCCAGCAGCAGCGGCGCGGGATCGTACTCCCCGGTGACCCGCCGCCAGCGGCGATGCACGTCGACCGCCTCGGGCAGGCCGAGGTTGTACCTCGGCCACTGGCCGACCCGCGCCCAGTGCGGCGATTCGTTCCGGCGCGCAGGCGGGTTGTCGCGCAGCAGCCGGTCCTTGACGAGTGCGTGCGCGACGTCGACGCGGAAGCCCGCGACGCCGCGATCGAACCAGAAGCGGAGGATGTCGTCGAACGCGGCGCGGACGTCCTCGTTCCACCAGTCGAGGTCGGGCTGCTGCGGCAGAAACGTGTGCAGGTAGTACTGCCCGCTCTCCCCGTCGAGCGTCCAGGCCGGCCCGCCGAAGATGGCCCTCCAGTTGTTCGGCGGCGAGCCGTCGGGCTTCGGATCGCGCCGCACGTACCAGTCGCGGCGGGCAGGATCGCGGAACCAGGGGTGCGCGTCGCTCGTGTGGCTGGGAACGAGGTCGAGCAGCACGCGGATGTCCCGGCGGCCCGCCTCGACGATCAGCTCGTCCATGTCGGCGAGCGTGCCGAAGTCGGGATGGACGTCCATGTAGTCGGCGCAGTCGTAGCCCCAGTCGGCGTTCGGCGACGGGAAGGTCGGGCTGAGCCAGACCGCGTCCACACCGAGCCATTCGAGGTGGTCGAGGTGCGCGATCAGCCCCGGCAGGTCGCCGACCCCGTCGCCGTTCGCGTCCGCGTACGACCGGGGGTAGACCTGGTAGATCACGCCCCGCTCCCACCACGGCGCCGTCATCGGAGCGGAGCCTAGACGGGCTTCGAGCGCGGCGTCATCTCACGATCGCGGGGTGCTGCTCGAACTCGTACTTCACGATCGGCGTCTTCGCGGCCCGCACCTCGTCCAGCCGCCGGACGGGCCGGTGGTGCGGTGCCTCCTTCAGCAGCTCCGGATCCTCCGCCGCCTCGCGCGCGATCGCGAGCATGGCCTCGCAGAACGCGTCGAGCGTCTCCTTCGTCTCCGTCTCCGTCGGCTCGATCATCAACGCCTCGGGCACGACGAGTGGGAAGTAGATCGTCGGCGGGTGGAAGCCGTAGTCCATCAGCCGCTTCGCGACGTCGAGCGCCGTCGCGCCGTGCTCGCGCTTCAGTTCGCGGGCGGAGAGCACGAACTCGTGCATGCAGAGCCGGTCGTAGGGCAGCTCGTACGCGTCCTTCAGCCGCGCGAGCACGTAGTTCGCGTTCAGCACCGCAGCCTCCGACATCTCGCGCAGCCGCGGCCCGTACATGCGCATGTACGCGTACGCGCGGACGAACACGCCGAACGGGCCCGTGAAGCCGCGCACCTTGCCGATCGACTTGGGGCGGTCGAAGTCGAGGCCGAAGCTCCCGTCGTCCCGGTGCACCACCGCGGGGACGGGCAGAAACGGCTCGAGCATGCCGCGCACCGCGATCGGGCCGCCGCCCGGGCCGCCGCCGCCGTGCGGCTGCGAGAAGGTCTTGTGGAGGTTGATGTGGACGATGTCGAAGCCCATGTCGCCCGGGCGCGAGATGCCGCAGACCGCGTTGAGGTTGGCGCCGTCGTAGTACATGAGGGCGCCGGCGCCGTGGAAGATCCGCTCGAGCTCTTCGATGTTCTCGTCGAAGAGCCCCAGCGTCGACGGGTTCGTGAGCATGAGCGCCGCCGTGTGCTCGTCCACCTTCGCGCGCAGGTCCTCGACGTCGATGTTGCCGCGCGTGTCCGTCTGCACGTGCGTCAGCTCGTAGCCGGACATCGTCACGGAGGCGGGGTTCGTCCCGTGCGCCGTGTCGGGGATGACGACCTTGCGCCGCTGCGCGGACTCGCCCCGGTCCTCGAAGTACGCACGCACGAGCATCAGCCCTGTCAGCTCGCCCTGGCTGCCGGCCGCCGGCTGCAGCGAGACGGCGTCGAGGCCCGTGACCTCGGCGAGGATCTGCTCCAGCCGCCACTCGAGCTCGAGCGCCCCCTGCGCGCCCTCCTCCTCCTGGTGGGGGTGCAGCTGCGCGAAGCCCGGCAGCCCGACGAGGCGCTCGTTGACGCGTGGGTTGTACTTCATCGTGCAGGAGCCGAGCGGGTAGAAGCCCGTGTCGACGCCGAAGTTGCGCGTCGACAGCTCCGTGAAATGGCGGACGAGCTCGAACTCCGGCACCTCCGGCAGGCGCGGCGGATGCGCGCGGCGCAGCTCGGCGGGCACCTCGGGCGCGGGCAGGCCCGCGTGGCGCGGGATCGCCGAGGCCCGCCGGCCGGGCTGCGACTTCTCGTAGATGAGCTTCATCACGCCACCTCCGCGAGGACGGCCGCGAGCCGGTCGATCTCCGCGGGCGTCCGCTTCTCCGTGACGGCGACGAGGAGGACGTCGTCGAGCCCCTCGTAGTCGCGCCCGAGCGCGTACCCGGGGTGAACACCGAGCGTCCGTGCGTCGCGGACCACGTCGCGGGCGTTCCGTCCGAGGCGGACGGCAAACTCCTTGAACGTTGTCCGATCTGCAAACAACAGCTCGAGCCCGGCGACCTCCTGGAGGCGTTCCTTCGCGTAGGCAGCGAGCGAGAGGCAGGTCTCCCCCAGCTCGCGGATCCCCTGCGGTCCCAGCCACGTCAGGTAGACGAGCCCGCCGAGCGCCAGCAGCGTCTGGTTTGTTGTGATGTTCGACGTCGCCTTCTCGCGCCTGATGTGCTGCTCGCGGGTCTGCAGGGTGAGGACATAGCCGCGCTCGCCCGCGGCGTCTACCGTCTCGCCGACGATCCGCCCCGGCATGCGCCGGATGAAGTCGCGCCGGCAGGCGAGGAAGCCGTAGTGCGGGCCGCCGTACGAGGGCATGTTCCCGGCCGCCTGTCCTTCGCCGAGCGCGAGCGCGCAGCCGTAGCGGCCCGGCGCCTCGAGCACGCCGAGCGAGAGCGGGTCGACGTGTGCGACCGGGAGTGCCTCGGCTTCGTTCGCGGCCGCGGCGAGGTCGGGTGCCGGCTCGAGGCAGCCGAAGAAGTTCGGCTGCTGGAAGATCACGGCTGCCGCGCCGTCGGCGGCCTGTCGCAGCGCGTCCGGGTCGGTCACGCCGCCGCGGTGCGGCACCTCGACCACCTCGAGCCCGAAGCCGGGCGCGTACGTCTTCACCACCTGGCGCACCTGCGGGTTCGTCGCCTCGGTGACGACGATCTTCGTCCTCCCCGTCGCGTGCCTTGCGACGAAGCACGCGTCGGCGGTCACGGTCTCGCCGTCGTAGCCGGATGCGTTCGAGACGTCCATGCCCGTGAGCTCGCAGATCGCGGTCTGGTACTCGAAGATCGACTGCAGCACGCCCTGGCTCATCTCCGGCTGGTAGGGCGTGTACGCGGTCAGGAACTCGCCGCGCTGGAGGACGGCGTCGACGACTGCCGGGACGTAGTGGTCGTAGATGCCGGCGCCGAGGAACGACAGCTCGCGCGTGGTGTCGGCGTTGCGCGCCGCCAGCCCGGCCAGGTGCGCCGAGAGCTCCTGCTCCGACAGGGCCGGCTCGAGCTCCAGGCCGCGGTCGAGGCGGACGCCGGGCGGGATGTCGCGGAACAGCTCGTCGACCGAGCTCACGCCGATCGTGCGGAGCATCTCCTCGACATCGGCGTCGGTGAGCGCGAGAAACGGATGCGTCACTGCTCGGCCAGCACTTGCCGGTACGCCGCAACGTCGAGCAGCGAGTCGATCTCCGCCGGATCGGAAAGGCGGATCCGGATCAGCCAGCCCTCGCCGTAGGGGTCGTCGTTCACGGTCTCGGGCGCCTCGACGACCTTCTCGTTGACCGCGAGCACCTCGCCGGAGAGCGGCGCGATCAGGTCGGAGACGGCCTTCACCGACTCGACCTCCCCGTACGACTCGTCCTTCGTGACGCTCGACCCGGGCGCGGGGGCCTCGTAGTGCACGAGCTCGCCGAGCGAGTCGGCGGCGAACCAGGTGATGCCGAGCACGGCCTCGTCGCCTTCGACGCGTGCCCAGTCGTGATCGCGGTGGTAGCTCAAATCGTCCGGATACGACTCCCCAGCGCCCATTCAGCCCTCCCTCGAATAGATCGGTTTCCTGACGATCCGGCCGGTGCGCGGCCTGCCGCGCACGTCGACCGTCAACTCGGTGCCGGGCGCCGCCTGCGCCGCCGGCACGTACCCCATGCCGATGCCGCCGTCGAGCATCGGCGAATGCGAGCCGGAGGTCACGACGCCGCCGCCCTCGATCGCCATGCCCTGCCGCGGGACGGCGCGCTCCTCCATCACGAAGGCGACGAGCTTCTGCACCGGCCCCTCGTCCCTCACGCGGCGCAGCACCTCGACGCCGGTGAACTCCTTGCCGAGCGCGCACGTCCAGGCCAGGCCGGCCGAGATGGCGTCGGTGTCAGGGCCAATGTCGTTGCCGTGCAGCGGGTAGCACACCTCGAGCCGCAGCGTGTCGCGCGCGCCGAGCCCGCAGGGGACGACGCCGCGGGCGAGCACCGCATCCCAGAGCGCGACCGCGTCCTCGGTCATGCAGAGGAGCTCGCAGCCGTCCTCTCCGGTGTATCCCGTCCGGTTCACCATCACCTGCACGCCGTCGATCGCCGCCTCGGCGAACGTGAAGGGCGGCGCAGGCGGGAGCCCGAGCTTCGCGATCGCGTTCGGCCCCTGCACCGCGAGCAGCGCGTACTCGTCCGAGACATCGCGCACGTCCGAGCCGCTGACCTCGCGCTCCTTGAACCAGCGGAAGTCGTCGTCACGGTTCGAGGCGTTGACGACGAGCATGGTGCGGAACTCGTCGAGTCGATAGGCGATCAGGTCGTCGACGATCCCGCCCCGCTCGTTCGTGAGCAGCGTGTACTGCGCCTGCCCGCTCCCGATCCGGTCGAGGTCGTTCGAGAGCAGCCGCTGCAGCAGGTCGTGCGCGCGCGGCCCCTCGACCTCGAGCTCGCCCATGTGCGAGACGTCGAAGACGCCGGCGTCCGTGCGCACGGCCCGGTGCTCCTGGATGACGCCCTCGTACTGCACCGGCATCTCCCAGCCGGCGAAGGGGACCATGCGCGCGCCGAGCGCGACATGCCGCTCGTACAGCGGCGTGCGCAGGAGGGTCTGGGCCATACAGGCGCGATCCTAGTGCCTCGCGGAGGGGCCCGGAATCGGTGAACGACCGCAGGAACGACCGCGCGAACCCTGACGCCCCTGGGCGGCTACGTGTCGCGCAGGAACGAGGGCACGTCGAGCGTCTCGTCGGCCATCTCGAAGCCGCCGTGCGCCGGCGCCGACGGGATCGGCGCCTCGGTGCCCTCGCGCCGGCGGCGGCGGCGGTGCCCGCCGAAGCCGGTCGCGATCACCGTCACGCGCACCTCGCTGCCGACGGCCTCGTCGATGACGGCGCCGAAGATGACGTTCGCATTCTGGTCGGCGGCGCTCGTGACGACCTCGGCCGCCTCGTTCACCTCGAAGAGGCCGATCTCCGGGCCGCCGGTGATGTTGAGCAAGATCCCGGTCGCGCCCTCGATCGACGTCTCGAGCAGCGGCGAGGAGACCGCGGCCCGCGCCGCCTCGGCGGCACGGTTCTCGCCGGAGGCAGCGCCGATGCCCATCAGCGCCGAGCCGGCATCGCGCATGATCGTGCGCACGTCGGCGAAGTCGAGGTTGACGAGCCCGGGCACGGTGATCAGGTCGGTGATGCCCTGGACGCCCTGGCGGAGGATGTCGTCCGCCATCCGGAACGCCTCCACGACCGACGTCCGCTTCTCGACCACCTGGAGCAGCCGGTCGTTCTCGATCACGATCAGCGTGTCGACGCGCTCGCGCAGGCTCTCGATTCCCATCTCCGCCTGCTGGGAGCGCTTGCGTCCCTCGAAGTCGAACGGCCGGGTGACGACCCCGACGGTCAGCGCCTCGAGCTCGCGCGCGAGCTCGGCGACGACCGGAGCGCCGCCGGTGCCCGTGCCGCCGCCCTCGCCGGCGGTGACGAAGACCATGTCCGCGCCCTTGAGCGCCTCCTTCAGCTCGTCGCGGCTCTCCTGCGCCGCGGCCAGGCCGACGACCGGGTCGGCGCCGGCACCGAGGCCCCGCGTCGCCTTCGAGCCGATGTGGATCTTCACGTCGGCGTCGCACATCATCAGCGCCTGGGCGTCGGTGTTCACGGCGATGAACTCGACGCCGGTGAGACCCGCGTCGACCATCCGGTTGACGGCGTTCGTGCCGCCGCCGCCGACGCCGACGACCTTGATCACAGCGAGGTAGTTCCCCGACTGGTCGCGCATGCTCATGGGGCCGACACCTGAACCTTTAGTAGAGCGTAGGGGGCGGAATAGACGTTCCGCGTCGCAGGGTAGATGCGCCCAATCTCGCTGTCAATCGGAGATCGAGGCTTGAAACTATCACCCTTAACCTGAGAGTTGAGGGTTGCTTCCCGTGACGGGACGCCCGGGCACGCTGACGTCGAGATACGTCGTTCCCGGCGGCAGGAGGTAGAGCGCCCGGCGCGCGACCGCGAGCTTGAGCCGGATGTCGGAGGGGTCGCCGAACTGCAGCTCGAGCCCGGAGCGGAGGCGGAAGACGAGCTCGCCGTGGCTCAGGGTCGCAGTGGTGATCCGCGCGGGAAAGCGACCGACGAGCGCGAGCGCACGGGCAGCCGCCCCTCCCTGCTCGGCTCCGAGAACTGCGCCGGCGGCGACCGGTGTCCGCCACGGCACCCAGATCCGCGGTAGCAGCGGGTACGTGCCGCGCGGGACGTGCGCGACGACCCTCCCCCGCGCCGAGACGAGCCATGTCTGCCCGCCGCGGTGGAGCACGGCGACGGAGGTCTCCGGCACGACGGTCACGCGCAGCGTGTGCGGGAAGGCCCGGTCGTACGCGACCGAGACGACGGTGGGCAGCGACTCGACGTGCCGCTCGAGCGCGGCCCCGTCGAGGTCGACGAGGCTCGTGCCGAGCAGCGGCGCGAGCTCCCGCCGCACCTGCGCGCGCACGGCGGGTGGACCTCCGCGCACCTCGATCCGACCGACGGCGAACAGCGAGGTATCGCGCGCTCCCACGTACGCGGCCCCGGCCAGCGCGAGCAGCCCGACGCCGATCGCAAGCGAGCGGCGCGAGGGCAGGTATCTCGTCTCCAGGCGCACCCCCCGGGGCGGGTGCTCGACGGCCACCGGCTGCGCGCCGGCACGCGTCGCCCCTCTGCGGTTGGCGGCCACCCGGCCACGTTCGCCGTCGGCGCAGGCGCTCCTACCGGCGCATCACACCCCCAGCGGCGGCAGGGCGAGCGCGCCGAGGAGCTCGACCTCGTGGCGCAACTCGACGCCGTAGCGCTCGTAGGCGCGACCGCGGGCCTCCATCATCAACGCGATCGCGTCGGCGCTGCGGGCTCCGCCCGCGTTCTCGATGAAGTTCGCGTGCTTGGGCGAGATCTGCGCACCTCCGATCCGGAACCCCTTCAGCCCGCAGGCCTCGAGCATCCGGCCCGCGCTCAACTCGTGCTCGGGATTCTTGAAGACGCTGCCGAACGTCCGCCGGTTCGTCGGCTGCGCGGCCTTGCGCTGTGCGTTCAGCGCGGCCACTGCGCGCTTGATCTCGGCAGTCGGCCGCCGACGCAGGCGCAGCTCCGCCGCCATGACGACCTGGCCGTGCGCGAGGCTCGAGTGCCGGTACGAGAGTCCGAGCTCGGCCGGCGTGAGCCAGCCGGTTCCGTCCGCGGTGGCGACGAGCGCCCGCTCGAGCACCTGCGCGAAGTCGCCGCCGTACGCGCCGGCGTTCATCCAGACGCCGCCGCCGATCGTGCCGGGGATCGCACACGCGAACTCGAAGCCGCCGAGCCCCGCCGCCCGCGCGCGGTGGACGCAGACGGCGTTCGCGGCACCGCCGCCGGCCCGCACGATGTCGCCCGTGATCTCCACCGCGGCAAGCTCGCCGGCGAGCCGCAGCACGAGCGCGTCCACGCCGTCGTCCGCGACGAGGAGGTTGGAGCCGAGCCCCACGGTCACGACCGCCATGCCCTCCCCCGCCGCCCAGGCCAGCAGCTCCTCCACCTCCGCCGGGGACTGCGGCAGCGCGAACGCGCGGGCCGGCCCGCCGGTGCCGAGCGTCGTGTAGCGGGCGAGCGCCACACCGCGTTCCACCGTCATGCGAGCGCCTCGAGCAGGAGCGGCGCCGCGCGGTCGACGTCGCCGGCGCCCAGCGTCAGGATGGTGTCGCCGCGCCGGGCCCACGCCGCCACGAGCGCGGCGGCGGCGTCGACCCCGGGCGCCCAGCCGATGCGCATCCCCGGACGTACCGAGGCGAGCTCCTCGACGATCAGACGTCCGCTCACGCCCGGCAGCGGCTCCTCGCGCGCCGGATACACGTCGGTGACGCACACCGCGTCCGCTGCTGCGAGCGCGACCGCGAACTCGTGCGCGAGGTACAGCGTCCGTGAGTAGAGATGCGGCTGGAAGAGGACGAGCACGCGCCCGCCGTCGCGCGCCGCCGCCAGGTCGGCGGCGAGCTCCGCGGGATGGTGCGCGTAGCTGTCGAGCACGAGGACGCCGCCCGCCTCGCCCTTCCGCTCGAGCCGGCGGCCGACCCCCGTGAACTCCACGAGCACGCGCTCCGCGTCGGCCCGTGCGACGCCGGCGAGCTCGAGCGCGGCGAGAGCGGCGGCCGCGTTGCGGCGGTTGTGCTCACCGGGGACGGCGAGCTCGAGCTCGGTCGGCGCCAGCTGCCCGGCGCGCACGACCTGCGGTACGTGCGCGAGCCACTCCTCGAACAGCGTCTCCACCTCGGCGCGCGAGGCGAACGTCGTGTGATGGTCGAGGTCGACGTTGAGGAGGACCGCGATCTGCGGCCGGAGCGCGGCGACGGAGCGGTCGGACTCGTCGCCCTCGACGACGAGCCAGCCCTCGCCGCCGCGCGCATTGCCTCCGAGCTGCGGCACGTCGCCGCCGATCAGGAAGGACGGGTCCAGCCCGAGCCGGTCGAGGCAGAACGCGATCATCGCACTCGTCGTCGTCTTGCCGTGTGCGCCCGCGACGACGATCGCCCGGCGGAGCGAGACGAGCTCGGCGAGCAGCTCCGCCCGCGGGCGCCCGTCGACGCCGCCCGCGAACGCGGTCGAGACGTACGCCTCCCAGCCGGGCGGCGGCTGCGGCGGCTCGGGAGCGATCGTCACCTCGATCCCGGCCAGGTGCTCGAGATAGGGCGTGGCGGCACGGTCCCAGCCGGCCACCTCCGCTCCCCACGCGTGCGCGAGCAGCGCGTAGGCGCTCATGCCGGCGCCGCCGATGCCGGCGATCCAGATGCGTCTACCGGCGAGCGGCCGCGAGGGAGACGAGCTCATCGGCGATCCTCTCTGCTGCATCGGGTCTCGCGGCGGCGCGCATCGCCTCGGCCATCGCGGCGAGGCGTGCCGGGTCTGCGAGCAGGCCGGCGACGACGCCGGGCACGCGGGCGGCCTCGGCCTCGGGGACGACGACCGCACCGCCGGCGCGCTCGAACCAGCGCGCGTTCTTCTCCTGGTGACCGCCGGTGGCGAACTCGCCGGGAACGAGCACGGCCGGCAGCCCGGCGGCTGCGAGCTCCCAGACGGAGCCGCCGGCACGCGCGACGGCCACGTCCGCGGCGCCGTAGGCGAGCCCGATCTCGTCCAGGAAGGGGCGCAGGACGTACCCGCGCCGCGAGACGCGGCCGCGCAACGCCTCGTAGTCGCGCCGGCCGCAGAGGTGGAGCACCGCCGGCCCGGCCCCGCCCCAGGCGTCGACCGCGAGCTCGTTGAGCACGCGCGCACCGAGCGAGCCGCCGAACACGAGCACGACCGGCTCCTCGGCGGGCAGGCCCAGCGCCACGCGCGCCTCGTCCCGCTCCGACGCTCGCGACCGCTCCGGGATCGGCCTGCCGACCGCCTCGTACTTCTCCCCCGCCCGCCCGTCGACGGGCAGCGCGAGGAAGACGCGGCGCGCGAACGGCGCCGCGAGCCGGTTGGCGAGCCCGAGGTGCGCGTCGGCCTCGGTCAGCGCCGCCGGGATCCGACGCAGCCAGGCCGCGAGCACCATCGGCCCGGCGACGTAGCCGCCCGAGCCGAGCACGACGTCGGGCCGGCGTCGTGCGAGGATGCGCGCGCACGCGACCGGCGAGGCGGCGGCGAGGCCGGCGGCACGTAGGAGCTCGACTCCCGGGCGACGCGGAAGGCCGGCGACGCGAAAGGCGTCGAACTCGTAGCCGCGCTCAGGAACGAGCTGCGCCTCGACGCGATCCGGCGACCCGGCGAACGTCACGGTCACGCCGCGCGTGCGCAGCGCTTCCGCCACCGCGAGCGACGGGGCGACGTGCCCCACCGTTCCGCCGGCCGCGATCAGGCACCGAAGCTGTCTGGGTTCCGCCATGGCCACGGGCGATGTTAAGCAGGACGCCGACCGACAGGAGCGCCACCACGAGGCTCGAGCCGCCGTACGACACGAACGGGAGCGGGATTCCGGTCAACGGCGCGAGCCCGAGCACGGCCGCGAGGTTGATCGCGGCCTGCCCGCAGACGAGCGCCGTGATCCCGGCCGCAAGCCGCTTTCCGAACGGGTCCTTGCAGCCGATGGCGAGCCGCAGGCCGGCGTAGGCGAAGGCGCAGTAGCCGAGCATGAGCACGGCGGCGCCGACGAGCCCCAGCTCCTCGCCGATGACGGCGAAGATCATGTCCGTGTGCGCCTCCGGCAGGTAGTGGATCTTCTCGATCCCCTGCCCCAACCCGCGTCCGAAGATGCCGCCGGAGCCGAGGCTGATCTGCGCCTGGACGTTCTGGAGGCCCGCGCCGAGCGGGTCCTTCCACGGGTCGAGGAACGTGAACAGTCGTGCGCGCCTGTACGGCGACGACCAGGCGGCGACCGTGCCGAGGCCGGCGACCGTGGCGAACGCGAACGCGAGCGTCGGCAGCGGCGTGCCGGCGACGAGCAGCATCGCGCCGACCATGACGACGATCGTGATCACCGTGCCGAGGTCCGGCTCGACGAGCACGAGCAGGCAGAAGAGCCCGACGAGCAGCCCGATCGGACGGGCGAGATCCTTCGGCGTCCGCGGCGCCGGCCTCCGCGCGAGGTACGCCGCGCACCAGACGACGAGCGCGAGCTTCGCCAGCTCGGACGGCTGGAACGTGGCGGGGCCGAAGCCGATCCAGCGCCGCGCACCGTTCACACGTGTCCCGATCACGAGCACGGCGAGGCACAGCGCGAGCGCGGACAGCACGAGCATCGGCGCGAGCGGGCGCAGCTTGCGGAAGTCGGTGCGCGCCGCGACGACGAGCAGCCCGAGGCCGACGAGCGCATACGTCGCCTGCCGCTCGAGATACCCGGTCGGGTTGGCATGACCGAGCGCCGCGGACGCAGAGGTCGCGCTGTAGACCATCACGAGGCCGAACGCGGTGAGCGCGAGCGTGACGAGCACGAGCAGCTGCCACTCGAACGGACGCTGTCCGGTGCGCCTCCTCATATGCCGACCTTCCGACGGACGACGGGTAGGCCGGTGATTTCAGACGGCCGCGCGGGCAAACCCCGCACGGCCTGGCAACGCCGTCGCAAGCGCCGGCTCACGCGAGCTCCTCGACGAGGTGCCTGAATGTGTCTCCGCGCTGCTCGAAGTTGTCGAACTGATCGAAGCTCGCGCAGGCCGGCGAGAGCAGGACGACGTCGCCGGGCTCCGCCTCGGCAGCCGCGTGCGCGACCGCGTGCGCGAGGTCTCCGTCGCGCGCGTATGCGCGCCCACTGTCGTCCAGCGCGCGTGCGAGCTCGTCCGTCGCCTCGCCGATCAGATGAACGAAGCGCACCGTCGTGGGCAGACCGCGCGCGAACGCGCCGAAATCCTCACCCTTGAGCGAGCCGCCGAGGATCACGCGCAGCGGAGCGTCGTAGGCTGCGACGCCGCGGCGGGCGGCGGCGGTGTTCGTCGCCTTCGAGTCGTTGACGTAGCGGACGCCGCGGAGCTCGCGCACGAGCTCGAGCCGGTGAGGCACACCGGGGAAGGTGCGCAGCGCTTCGGCGATGGCGTCGTCGCCGACCCCGGCGACGCGGGCGGCGGCCGTTGCGGCCGCGGCGTTCTCGCGGTTGTGCGCGCCGGGGATGCGCGGCTCTGCCGGCAGCGGGTCATCGCCCGCGAACTCGATCCCCTCCAGGCCGAGGCCGCGCGGGACGATCTTCTTCCGGGCGCGTTCGAAGATTCGCACCTTCGCGTCGCGGTACGCCTCGAACGTGCCGTGGCGGTCGAGATGGTCCGGCTCGAGGTTGAGCAGCACGGCGATGTCGCAGGCGAGCGCGTGCACGTCCTCGAGCTGGAAGCTCGAGAGCTCGCAGACGACCCAGGCTTCGGGGTCGATCCCCTCGGCGGCGTCGGTGAGGGCCCGGCCGACGTTCCCGGCGACCTCGACGGGCCGGCCGGCGGCACGCAGGATCGCCCCGAGCAGCTCGGTGGTCGTCGTCTTGCCGTTCGTACCGGTGACGCCGATCAGCGGATTGCCGGGCAGCAGGCGGTAGCCGAGCTCGACCTCGCTCCAGACCGGAATCGCGCGGGCGCGCGCCGCCGCGGCGAGCGGCGACTCGGCCGGCACCCCCGGGCTCTTGACCACGAGCTGCACACCCTCCAACAGTGACTCCTCCTCGGTCCCGAGGCGGATTTCGACGCCGGCGCCGGCAAGCCTGCCGCTGTCGACATCGGGGGAGCGGTCGGTGGCGACGACGGCGACGCCCCGCCGGGCGAGCGCGAGCGCCGCCGCGCGGCCCGAGCGGGCGAGTCCGAGCACGAGCGCACGCCGGGGCAGCCAAGCCTCGTGCGGACGTGTCTCCATCACGAGCCACGCACCCCCCCACGGGGGACGCAAGGGCCCCTGCAATCAGCGTACGCGCGCGCGTGTGACATCGGGGTGGCGGCTTCCGGGCGGGTCGGTCTCAGATTCGGCGCTCGGGCGCCTGCTCCTCACTCGGCCTGCTCGGCCCGGCCGCCCGCGCGCAGCACGCGCGCGACCTCGGCGTCGGCGGGGTCGGCGCCGACGAGCAGGTCGATCGAGGCGTCGGGCAGGGGCAGCACCGGCAGCGCGCCGAGCAGGTAGTCGAGCCTCGGGTCGGCCAGATCGGCGATCAGCCGTTCGAGCTCCTGCACCGACGGCTCGAGCACGACGATCTCGTCGAAGCCGTCGAGGCGCGCAAGTGCCGTTCGCGCGGCCGTCGCGCCGAGCACCGCCGCCGTTCCCCTCACCGCACCTGCGAGAAGTAGTAGCGATAGTAGAGCGCGAAGCCGGCGGCGCAGAGGATCCCGGCGACGATCCAGAACCGGACCATGATCTTCGTCTCTGACCAGGCCTTCATCTCGAAGTGGTGATGGATCGGCGCCATCAGGAATACGCGCCGACCGAGGTAGCGAAACGTGAACACCTGGATCATCACGGAGAGCGCCTCGATCACGAAGATGCCGCCGATCAGGAGCAGCAGCAGCTCGGTCTTCGTCATGATCGCGAACGTCGCGATCGCGCCGCCGAACGCCATCGAGCCGGTGTCACCCATGAAGACCTCGGCGGGGAACGCGTTGTACCAGAGGAAGCCGACGGCGGCGCCGATCAGCGCGGCCCCCATGATCGCGAGATCGAGCCTCGTCAGGTTGCGGTGCGCGGGGTTCGAGCTCGACCGCACGTACGAGACCACCATCATCGCCGTGTATGTGAACAGCGAGACGATGCCGGTACCTGCGGCGAGCCCGTCGACGCCGTCCGCGAGGTTCGTCGCATTGGCGGCGCCGGCGATGATCACGAACAGGAACGGATACCACGCGTACGAGAGCGGAATCGAGACGTCGGCGATGGGCAGATAGACGTCCGTGCTCAGCTTGAGGTGATGGGCCGCGATCGCGACGACGACGGTCACGCCGGCCAGCAGGAGCAGCTTCCAGCGCCCGCTGAGGCCGAGCGAGCGTTGGTGCGTCAACTTCGTGAAGTCGTCGAGAAAGCCGATCGCGCCGCACGCGAGCGTCGCGAACAGCACCGTCAGCGACTGCAGCCGGTAGTGGCTCACCGGCAGGAAGGCGATCGTCGCCGCGAACAGGATCATCAGACCGCCCATCGTCGGCGTCCCGCGCTTGCCCAGATGGTGTTGCGGCCCCTCTTCCCGGATCTGCTGCCCGAACTCGTTGCGGCGCAGGAAGTCGATGAACTTCGGGCCGACGACGATCGACACGATCAGCGCGACGAGGGCGGCGATGAGGACGCGCGTCATGGCGCCGCCACCGCCGCCAGCGCCTCGGCGACGATCTCGAGCCCGACCGCCCTCGACGCCTTCACGAGCACCGCGTCGCCGGGCTCGATCACCCCGAGCACCACCTCGGCCGCCTCGGCCGCGTCCGCCGCCCACGCGTCCGGTCCGTAGCGCCGCCCCTGCTCGCCCACGCCGACGATCACGTCGACGCCGAGCGCTCGCGCCGCCGCGCCGAGCTCCTCGTGGAAGCGCGGAGCCTCGACGCCGAGCTCGGCCATCTCTCCCAGCACGGCGACCTTTCGCCGCGGGCCGGCGCGTTCGACGAGATGCTCGAGCGCCGCCTGCATCGAGGCAGGGTTCGCGTTGTAGGCGTCGTTGACCAGCAGCCCACCCCCCGGCAGCGGCGACTCTTCGCAGCGCCAGCGTGAGAAGACGATCTCGACCGAGCCCTCCGCCGCGCGCTCGAGCGGCAGGCCGAGTGCGAGATACGCGAGCAGCGCGCCCACGAGGTTCGCGGCCTGCACGCGCACCGTGAACGGCACCGGCAGCTCGAGCCGCCGTCCGTCGAAGAACGCGACGCGTACGCTCTCCCCCGGCACGAACGCCTCGAGCCAGGCGTCCCCGCCGTGACCGAAGCGGTGCACGTCGATGTCGTCGCGCAGCAGCACCGCCTCGAGCGCCGGGACGCCGGCGGGGACGACGGCAGCGCCGCCGACGGGCAGGGCGGCGATCGCCTCGGCCTTCGCGCGTGCGACGTTCTCGACCGTGTGCACCAGCTCGAGGTGGACAGGGCCGATGCTCGTGATCACCGCGACGTCCGGCCGGGCGATCGCGCACAGCTCGGCGATCTGGCCGAGGCCGCGCATGCCCATCTCGGTCAGCACGATCTCGGTGTCAGGCTCGATCCGCGTCAGCGTCAGCGGCAAGCCGATCTCGTTGTTGTGGCCGCCCTCGGCCGCAACAGTGCGGGCGACCGGGCGGCAGAGCGCCGCGAGGATGTCCTTCGTCGAGGTCTTGCCGCTCGAGCCGGTGATCGCGACCACGCGCGCATCGGTGCGCTCGCGCACGGCACGGCCGAGCGCGGCCATCGCCGCGAACCCGTCCTCGGGTACGAGCGTCGCCGCCACCCCGTGTGCACGCGCGTCGTCGAGGAACGCGACGCCTCCGCCGAGCGCGACGAACAGGTCGCCGGGCCCGGCGCGGCGGGAGTCGATCTCGACGCCGGTGACGGTCGGGGCGTCCCCCTCGAGCCGGCCGAGGCCGAGCGACCGCAGCTCTGCAAGCTCGAGCGGGATCAGGCGCGTGCCCCCAGCATCCGCAGCGCCTTCCGGGCAGCCTCGCGGTCGTCGAACGGCACCGTGCGGTCGGCGAACTCCTGGCCCTGCTCGGCGCCCTTGCCGGCGATCACCACCACGTCGCCATCGCGCGCGAGCTCGACCGCGCGCGCGATCGCCGCCGCGCGGTCCGTCTCGACCTCCACCTCGCCGACGGCGCCGGCGACGATCTCGTCGATGATCGCCTGCGGGTCCTCGGTGCGCGGGTTGTCGGACGTCACGATCGCGACGTCGGCGAGCTCGGACGCGAGCCTGCCCATCAGCGGGCGCTTGCCGCGATCGCGGTCGCCGCCCGCGCCGACGATGCACAGCACGCGTCCGCGCGCCAGCTCGCGCGCAGCGCGGAGCACCTTCTCGAGCGCGTCCGGCTTATGCGCGTAGTCGACGATCACCGCGAACGGCTGTCCCTCCTCCACCGACTCGAAGCGGCCCGGCACGCCGCGTATCGACTCGAGTCCGCGTGCGATTGCGGCGTCGTCGATCCCGAGCAGGCGCGCAGCGGCAAGCGCGCCCAGCGCATTCTCGACGTTGAAGCGCCCGCGCAGCTTCAGCTCGACTCCGTCGAGCGCGGCGGGGCCGATCGCGGCATCGGGCGCGAAGCCGAACGTGAGGGCGCCGGGCAGCTCCGCCGCCAGCCTCCGCCCGTACTCGTCGCCGAGGTTGACCGCTGCCGGCGGGTCGCCCGTGACGAAGAGGCGCCGCTTCGCATGGAAGTACGACTCCATGTCGCCGTGGAAGTCGAGGTGGTCCTGGCTGAGATTCGTGAAGACGAGCGCGGCGAAGCGCACGCGGTCGAGCCGGTGGAGCTCGGACGCGTGCGACGACGCCTCCATCGCGCACGAGCGGTCGCCGGCATCGAGCATCTCGCGGAAGGTGCGCTGCAGGTCGATCGCCTCCGGCGTCGTGCGCACGACACCGCGCCGCTCGCCGCCGACGCGCGCCTCGACGGTGCCGAGCAGGCCCGGCCGACGGCCGGCCGCGGCGAGGATCGCATAGAGCAGGAACGCCGTCGTCGTCTTGCCGCTCGTTCCCGTGACGCCCGCGACCGCGAGCTCCTGCGTCGGGCGTCGGAAGAACTCGTCCGCGGCCACCGCCATCGCGGCGCGCGCGTCGCGCACGACCACCTGGGGCACGGCGGGCTCGAGCGGCCGCTCGACCACGAGTGCAGCCGCTCCCCGCTCCACCGCCTCGGGTGCGAAGTCGTGCCCGTCCGCCTGCGCACCCGGAACGCAGAAGAACAGCGCGCCCGGCGTGACGGCCCTGGTGTCGTAGGCGAGGTCGCGCACCTCGACCGGAGCGCGTCCCACCACCTCGACCGCCCCGAGCGCGGCGACGAGGCGCTCCAGCATCATCATCGCGGCACGAGTGTACCGGTGCCGGCTGACGCTCTACAACGAGCGACCTACGTCGCGGCCTGGTCGCAGTCGTCGTTCCGCCCGCCTAGCGCAGTGGCTCGTCAGGGGGGACTTCCAGGTACTGGAGGTCGAAGGCGGCGATCTGCGCGAAGGCAGGCGCGGCGACGACGCCGCCGAAGATCGCGAGCTTCGGCTCGTCGACCGTGACGAGGACGACGAGACGCGGGTTGCTCGCAGGCACCATCCCGATGAACGTCGCCACGTACTTGCCGGGGATGTAGCCGTGCGGTCCCGGCTTCTGCGCGGTGCCGGTCTTGCCTGCGACGCTGTAGCCGGGGATCTCCGCCGCCGCGGCCGTGCCGACGTCCGAGACGACGCCCTTCAGCATCGTCAGCAGCTCGCGGTCGACGCGACGGGAGAGGATCCTCCGCGTGCGCAGGGCGGGCGCCTGCTCGCCCTGCACGTGGTCGACGAGGTGCGGCTGGACCCAGAGGCCCCCGTTGGCGATCGCCGCGTACACCGACGCGAGCTGGATCGCCGTCACCGAGACGCCCTGCCCGATCGGCACGTTGCCGATCGTCGATCCCGACCAGTACGCCGGCAGCAGCCCTGCGCTCTCACCCGGGAAGTCGATGCCCGTCCGGCGCCCGAAGCCGAACTGGCGGATCCACTTCAGCAACCCTGCCTGGCCGAGCTTCGTCCGTGCGATCGTCACGGCGCCGACGTTCGAGGAGTGCTGAAGGATCTGCGCGACCGTCATCGTCTCGGTACCGCGAGGCTCGGCGTCGTGGATGACGCGGTCGGCGACGCGAATCGAGTAGGGCAGCCTGAACTTCGTCCGCGGCGTGACGAGCCCGTCCGAGAGCGCGCCCGCGATCGTCACGACCTTGAACACCGACCCCGGCTCGTAGACGTCGGCGACGGCGTGGTTCGCCTGGAGGCCTTTCGCAAACGCCCGCGGGAACGCGTTCGCGTCGTAGCCGGGCTCCATCGCCATCGCGAGCACGCCCCCCGTCTTCGGATTGAGGACGATCGCGGTCGCGTCCTTCGCTTTCCACTTGGCCACTGTCGCGCGCAGCACCTGCTCCGCGTTCGCCTGGATCGTGTGGTCGAGCGTGAGGAAGACGTTATGGCCGTCGTGCACCGGCTTCTCGGCCTGGACGTCGATGACGTGACCGAGCGGGTCGCGCACGACCGTTTCCTCGCCCGGTGTTCCCGTCAGAGGCCCGTTCAGCTCGAGCTCGAGGCCGGCGAGGCCGGTGTTGTCGATGCCGGCGTAGCCGAGCACGGGTGCCGCCACCGGCCCCTGCGGGTAGACGCGCTTCTCCTCCGGCGTGAAGTAGAAGCCGGTGAGGTTGCGCTTCGCGAGCAGGGTCGCCTCGTCCGGCGGCGCCTTGCGCTCGACGTAGACGAATCCGTGCGAATGGTCGGCGAGCACGGGATACAGCTGCGCCGCCTTGAGCCCGAGGATCCGCGCGGCGATCCGCGCGTCCGTCTTCGGCTTCGCGATCTGGCGCGGATCGGCGAACACCGTCGTCGCCTGCTCGTCGAGCGCGAGCGGCGTCCCCATCGCGTCGAAGATCGTGCCGCGCCCCGCGGCCAGCACGACCTGGCTCTTCGTCTGCGCCTGCGCGAGCTTCGACAGCGACGCGGCGCGGACGGTCGCGAGCCAGGCCTCACGCGCGAGCAGCATGCCGAAGGTAAGCAGGATGACGAGCAACAGCAGCCGAATGCGCGAGTTGACGACTCGCGTCACGGCTTGGCGGCGGGTGATCCGAGGTCGATGTAGCTCGTGTCGGTCGCGGGCGCCGGGACGAGCCCGAGCCGGCGCGCGGTCGCCTCGATCTTCAGCGACGCGGCCGCGCTCGAGACGCTCGACGCGAGCGCGGCGTTCTGCGCCTGCAGCTGGAGCTCTTGCTTGTCGAGGTTCGTCACGTCGACGTTGACGCGCAGCACGGCGACGTTGAGGGCGACCACGCCGGCGAGAAGGACGGCCAGCACGGAGATCCAGACGATGCCGCCGGTGAGTCGCCGCCCGGACGCGCGCCGTCGCACCGCCGGGGCGGCCGCCCGCGGGGGCCGGCGACGAGGCGCCCGAGCGGGTGCGGGCGCAACCGCGGCCGGGCTGAACCAGTCGACCGCGGCCATCAGACCTTGACCGCCGCTCGCAACCGGGCCGACGCGGCGCGCGGGTTCGCGGCGATCTCGGCCTCGCCCGGTCGCACCGGCCGCCTCTGGATGGCGCGCAGCTCCGGCTCGTGCCCGCAGACGCAGATGGGGAAGTCGGGCGGGCACGTGCAGCCGCGCTCGCGCTCACGCAGGAACTGCTTCACCATCCGGTCCTCGAGCGAGTGGAAGGAGATGACGGCGAGCCGGCCGCCCGGCCGCAGCATCTCGAGCGCCGCCGGCAGCGCCGCCCCGAGCGAGGCGAGCTCGTCGTTGACCGCGATGCGCAACGCCTGGAAGACGCGCTTCGCGGGATGCCCGTCGCCGAAGCGCGCGGGGGTGGGAATCGCGGACTTGATCGTGTCGACGAGCTCACCGGTCCGCGCGAACGGCTCCTCCCTGCGGCGGCGCACGATCGCCTTCGCGATCTGCCGCGCGTACCGCTCCTCGCCGTAGCGGCGGAAGATCGAGACGAGCTCGCGCTCCGGCCACTCGTTGACGACGTCGCGTGCGGCGAACTCCTGCGAGGTGTCCATGCGCATGTCGAGCGGCGCGTCGACGGAGTAGGAGAAGCCTCGCTCGGGACGATCGAGCTGCATCGACGAGACGCCGAGATCGAGCAGGATCGCGTCGGCGCGCACGCCGTTCGCCGCCAGCTGCGGCAGTACGAGGCCGAAGTCGCCGCGGAGCAGTCGCGCCTGCACGCGCTCCCGCTGCTCGAGCCGCTCGAAGTACGTGCGCGCGGTCGGGTCGCGGTCGATCGCGATGAGCTTGCCGCTCCCCTGCAGGTCGGCCGCGAGCAGCGCCGCGTGCCCACCGGCGCCGAAGGTGGCGTCGACGACCGTCTCCCCGGGATGCACCGCCAGGCATTCGCGCACCTCGGCGGCGAGAACCGGGACGTGATCAGTCGCGCTGGGCTGCAAGACGTTCGGCAACATGCTCCGCACTCCCTTCGACCTCGGCGAGCTCGAGCCGCCAGGCGGCCCGGTCCCAGATCTCGAGGTGGTCGTGAACGCCGGCGACGACGACGTCGCGGCCGAGCTTCGCGTGCTCGAGCAGCGCGGCGGGAAGCCCGACCCGGCCCTGCTTGTCGAGCTCCGTCTCCGTCGCGCCCGAGAAGAAGAACCGCTGCATCCGGCGGCCCTCCTTGCTCAGCGTGTTCAGGGTGGCCAGCCGGCTCGCCACCATGCTCTCCCACGCCTCCCGTGTGTAGGCGAACAGGCACCCGTCCATGCCCCGGGTCACGACGATCCCCTCCGCGAACGCCTGCCGGACACGGGCCGGCAGCGTGAGCCGGTTCTTGTCATCGAGCGTGTGCTCGTACTCGCCGAGAAGCATGCGGGGCCGGGTCCTCCTCTACCACTTTGCCCCACTCTAGACCACGATTCCCCACTTGTCCACCCCCTACAACCACCCGGGGGCGGGCCGCGGCCGGCACGGATCGGCCGGCGGCGCTCCGTCAGCCGCACCAGGCGACGGCCGTCTGCAGCACGACGTCGCGCACCCGCTCGAGCGAGGCGAGGTCGACCCACTCGACGGCCGCATGCGCCCCGTCGCCGGCGGGCCCGTAGAGCACGGTCGGGATGCCCGCGGCGGCGATCAGGGCGGCATCGGTCCAGAACGGCACGCCGGCGGGCTCGCGCGTCCCGGCGACGCGACCGACGAGCTCGACGAACGGATCACCGCTCGGCGCTTCGAACGGCTCGCGGTTGACGCCGAGCCGGAGCGCCGCACCGCCGGCGATCCGGCGCAGCTCGAGCTCGACCTGCTCCACCGTCTCGCCGGGGATCGTGCGCCGCTCGCCGGTGAGCACGCAGCGTGCGGGGTAGCTCGAGAACTCCTGCCCGCCCTCGATCAACGACGCGTGCAGCGAGCCCGGCCCGACGAGCGGGTGCCGCCGTCCCGCCTGGAGCCGTCCGTCGAGCTCCTCGAGCGCGGAGAGCACAGGGCCCATCTTCGCGATCGCGTCGACGCCGAGATCGGGGCGCGAACCGTGCGCGGCGACGCCCGCGGTCTCGAGCTCGAAGCCGACGAAGCCGCGGTGGGCGACCGCGAGCCGCAACTCCGTCGGCTCGACGACGATGGCCGCATCTGCGTGCACGTGCGCGAGCACCGTCTCGGTGCCGATCGACGCCAGCTCCTCGTCGGCGACCGCCGTCACGATCACGTCGCCGCGCAGACCCGCCGCCTGCGCGGCGGCGAGCATGATCGCAGCGACCGCGCCCTTCATGTCGTAGGCGCCGCGGCCGTAGAGACGGCCGCCCTCGACGCGCGGCTCGTGCGGCGTCTCCATGCCCGCCACACCGACCGTGTCGAGGTGCCCGTTCAGGAGCAGCGAGCGCCCGCCGCCCGACCCACGCTTCGTCGCGACGACGCTCGGCCGCTCTCCGCCGACGAGCTCGACGTCGAGCCCACGGCCCGCGCACCACTCCGCGACGAAGGCGGCCGCCTCGTGCTCTCCCGGCGCCCCTGCGATCAGCCCGGGGTTGACCGAGTCGATCGCGACGAGCCGGGCCGTCAGCTCGGTCAGCTCGGCGTCCATGACGGAGAGCGTAGCCCCCTTGCCCGCCCGCGCGGCCGGGAGTACGCTCGCGGGGCGGCACAAGGTCTGCGGCAGCCAACGCTCGAAGGGAGCATCATGGCCACTCAGACCCGGTCTCGTGCCGCGGGGCGACCGCTCAACGTCGTGCTCCGGCCGCGCTCTGCCGCAGAGGCCGCCTACCGCAGCGCCGTGCTCGCCCCCGGCTTCGAGCCGCAGCCGGGCCTCGACCTCCGCTATCTCGGCGGACGGACGATCCCGCGGCTCACCTTCACGAACGTCTATCTCGGCAGCTGGGGCGCGGACGAGCGGGAGCAACTCGACCACGCCCTCGCGGCGGCGACCGCCGACGCGCATCTGAACAACGTCCTCGCCCAGTACTTCAAGGGGACGACCGTCAGCTCGACGTTCGTCGGCTCCCGCACGCACGCGGAACGGGTGCCCACGCGCGTGTACAAGGATACGGTGGAGGCGATCGTCACCGGGCTCGGCCGGGACGGCGCGCTCGCCGGGCTCGACCTCCGCTCGACGGTCGTCTGCCTCATCCTTCCCGAGGGCGCCGTGCTCGTCGACGGCGACTCGCACGGCCACGCGCGGCGGGGAGCCGAGGGCGACGAGGCGGTCGACTCGAAGCACGGTCTCGGCGGCTATCACGGCTCGGTGCACGTCGCGCGCAACGGCCCCCTGAAGGAGACCGTCTACTACGCGGTCTCCGTCTACTCGGCAGGCACGAACGGCATCGTCGCCTTCCCGCACCCGTGGCAGAACGTCTGCGCGACGCTCTACCACGAGCTCTGCGAAGCGCGCACCGACCCCGACGTCGAGGACGCGATCCGCGCCGGCGCGACGCCCGCGGGCGAGCGACTGCTCGGCTGGTATTCGCCGCGCGGCGGCGAGATCGGCGACATCCCGATGTCCGAGGCCGGCGACGACCTCTCGCTCGTGATGAAGGAGGTGCCGCTCGCCGACGGAAGCGGCACCGTGCCGATCCAGCTGATGTGGTCGAACGCGGTCGGCGGCCCCGAGGGCCCCATCGCCCGACCGCACGCCGCCGGGGACTAGAGTGCCGCGCGGGTCAGCTGGCCCGCATAGGCGCCGCGGCCCGTGAGCACCGCGGCGCCGCAGCGGGCGCCGAATGCGACCGCCTGCTCCAGCGAACGGCCCTCTGCGAGGGCGAACGTCAGCCCGGCGGCGAAGCAGTCGCCGCAGCCGTACGCGTCGTGCACCGGCCCGGGCAGCGGCGCGGCCCGGAACGGGCCGCCCGGCCGCACCCAGCCGCCGAGCCCTCCGGACGTGGTGACGACAACACGCGGCGGCGGCTCCAGCTCGGCCGGATCGGCGCGCTCGCCGACGTCCTCGCCGCTGCCGACGAGCACGTCGAGCTCCTCGCCCGCACGTCGCAGCGTGGCGAGCTCGCGCGAGGTGGCGACGAGGATGCGCGCGCGGCGCGCCGCGTGTGCGGCCGCGACGTCGCCGCTGACGAAGTAGACCGCGTCACAGCGCGCGAGCTCTTCCCACGGCAGCGAGCCGTCCTCCCCCGACGGCACGAGCTTGCGGCCAAGCACGGTGATCGTCCTCTCACCCTCGCCGTCGACGTAGGCGAACGCGCGCCGCTGCGCCCCGGCCGGCGCCGCGGCATGGATGGTGACGCCGAGCGCCGTCAGCTCCTCGTGCGCACGGCGGCCCAGCTCGCCGTCGCCGAGGGCGGTGTAGAGGAGCGCCGAGCCGTTGAGATTGGCGAGCTGGACGGCCGCGACCGCGCCGCCGCCGGCGGGCTCCTCCCAGGTCTCGAGCGCGTGCACGACCTCTCCGGGAGTGGGCACGTGCTCGACGCGGGCGAACTCGACCCACTCGACGTGTCCCACGACTGCCAACCGCATGCCTCACATCTTGGCGCGGAAGTACGTTGTAGGTGTCGATGGCCACCCCCGTGCCGCCGTTCGAGACCTTCTACGAGGCCCATCGGGCCGAGGTGTTCCGCTTGTTGGGACGCCGGCTCGGCCGGCAGCAGGCCGAGGACGCTTTCCAGGAGACGTTCCTGCGCGCGCTCCGCGCCTATCCGCGGCTCGAGCACGGCGAGCACCTGCGGGCCTGGGTGCTGACGATCGCGAGCCGGATCGTGCTCGACGACGTCCGCAAGCGCCGCCCGCACGACGAGCTGCCCGACCTGCCGGTGGAAGACGGACTGCCCGCCTACGAGGAGCTCGCGCCGCTCACGGAGGGCCTCTCCCCGAACCAGCGGGCGGCGGTCGTGCTCCGCTACGGCTACGACCTCGGCTACGACGAGATCGGCGACGCGCTCGGCTCGACCGGGGCAGCGGCGCGGCAGGCGGCCTCGGCCGGCGTGCGCCGAATGCGATCGCACGCCGGTGCCGGGCCCGAGAGCTTCGCCCCTCGCTTCCGTTCGACGGAAGACGGCGGCCCGGCACCGGACGACACAAAGGAGCAACGATGAGCGAGCCCCTCTCCCCCGTCCTCGACGAGCGCTTCCGCACGGCCGCGGCCGCCGAGGGGCTGCTCGACGTCGCCTACGACGTCCTGCCCGACACGCCCATCGGCGCGCTGCTCGTCGGAGTGACCGACCACGGTCTTTGCCGGATCAGCTTCGACCCGGACCCGGAGCGGGAGCTCGAGGAGCTTGCGCAGCTCTTCGGCTCGCGCGTGCTCCGCTCCTCGCGCCCGCTCGACCGCGTGCGACTCGAGCTCGACGAGTACTTCGCCGGGCGCCGCCGCCGGTTCGAGGTCGAGCCGGACGTGCGGACGCTGCCGGCCTACAACCGGCGCGTGCTCGCCGAGCTGGCCCGCGTCGAGTACGGCCACACGACGACGTACGGGACGCTTGCCGCGCAGAGCGGCAACCCACGCGCCGCGCGAGCCGTCGGCACCGTCATGCATCGCAACCCCGTGCCGATCGTGCTCCCGTGCCACCGCGTCGTCGGCGCGAACGGCAAGCTCACCGGCTACGCCGGCGGCCTCGACCGCAAGGAGCAGCTGCTGCGGCTCGAGGGAGCCATCCTCTAGGTTCGCGACCGCCGCCCGTGGCGGACGCACGGGCCGGAGGCTACCGGGGGGCGAAGCCGCCGTAGCCGGAGGCCGACCTCACGCGGGCGGGGACGCGTCAGCGCCGCCGCCCGCGCAACCGCAAACGATCGCCCCGCGCTACAAGAGGACGGCGGCTTGGCCGCCGTCCGCTCTGCGGAGCACATCCTCCTCCGCGGGCGAGGCCGCAGGCCTCGTCCGCGCTACAGCGAGCCCCAGTGGAGGGCGACGATCAGGAGGAGGGAGCCGGCGGCGAGGGCCAGCCCTGCGAGCGCCTGGCCGGCGCGCCTCCCGAGCGGCGTCATCGCACTGAGCATGAGCACGGCGCCCGCAACCGCGCCGAGGAGGAAGCCGACCTCCTCGATCCGGATCGTCGCGTGCTTCGCGAAGTGGGTGGCGAACAGGATCATGCGCTGATGTTCTGCTGCGCGCCGGACGGTGCGCCCCACGGTACGGTGCCGGCATGACCCCGCTGACTACCCGCGAGCGTCCGGCCGCGGGGACGGCGGAGGGCATGCTCGTCCTCCACCACGGCCGCGGTGCCGACGAGCTCAACCTGCTCGACCTCGCCGATGCGCTCGACCCGGAGCGGCGCCTACACGTGGCCGCGCCCCGTGCGCCGCTGACCCTGCCGGGCTCGCTCGGCTACCACTGGTACGTCGTGCCGCGGGTCGGCTACCCCGATCCCGACACGTTCCACGCCGCATACCGGCAGCTGGCGGCGCTTCACGACGAACTGTTCGAGCGCACCGGCATCGGCCCCGACCGCACCGTCCTCGGCGGCTTCTCGATGGGGACGGTGATGAGCTACGCGCTCGGGCTCGGCGCCGACCGCCCGGTGCCGGCCGGAATCCTCGCATTCTCCGGGTTCGTCCCCGTCGTCGAGGGCTGGCAGCCCGACCTTGCGGACCGTCCGCGGCTCCGCGTCTTCATCGCGCACGGTCGCAGCGATCCGATCATGACGGTCTCGTTCGCACGGGACGCGCGCGAGCTGCTCCGGTCGGGCGGCCTCGAGGTCGACTACCACGAGTCGGAGGCCGGGCACACGGTCGACCCGGCACACCTGACGGCTGCGACAGCGTGGCTCTCCGCCGCACTGCCGCCATAGACCGGCTCAGGAGCAGCGCGCGACCACGGTGCCGTCGTCCTTCGTGCGAATCCCGATCGTCGCCACCTTGGTGGCGTCCGCGTTCACCTGCTGCGCATGGGTGGCGTGACCCCGCTTCGGCACCCAGGCGCCGACGGTCATCCCGCCGCTCTCGCAGATCAGGCCGTCGCCGACGACGAGGTCGCCCGGCGCAAACGCGATCTTCTGGCCGGCCTCGAGTGTCGCGACCGGCTTGGCGGGCGTGGGCTGCAGCGTCGTCGGCGCCGTGCCTCCGAACAGGGCCCAGAGCGGCACCGCGAGGAAGACGAGCAGGAGCAGCCCGACCAGTAGCCAGGTGGTCCGTCCCTCGGCGCGGAGGACGTCGTCGGCGGCATGAGCCACGGCTCCCCGGACGATACCGGCGCTAGGTGGGCGAGGAAGGGCGGAGCTTGTAGCCCACCCCCCAGTGGTTCACGACCCAGCCGCTCAGGCCGGCGCGCGCGAGCTTGCAACGGATCCGCGATGCGTGCGACTCCAGGGTGCGGGTCTGCACGAAGGTGCGGTAGCCCCACACCTCGCGCAGGAGCACCTCGCGGGTGAACACGCGGTCCGGATCGCACGCGAGCTTCACGAGGAGCGCGTACTCCTTCGCGGAGAGCACCACGTCGCCGCCGCACACGAGAACGCGCCGCGCGCCGCGATCGACGAAAAGCTCGCCGAGATCGAGCAGCTCGTCTCGCGGCGGTCGCCGCCGCAGCACCGCTCGGATGCGGGCGACGAGCTCCTCGTACGCGAACGGTCGCGACAGATAGTCGTCGCAGCGCTCGAGCGCACGCACGCGCGTCGCCGGGTCGGCCGTCCCGAGCACGATCACGGGGCAGTCGGTGACGACGCAGCGATCGAGCGCAGCCGGGTCGCCGAGCAGCAACACGTCGGGCTCCGCCGCGCGCGGCAGGTCGTCCGGGGTGCTGAACGCGAGCACGTCGAAGCCGTCGCTCGCGAGCTGGCGCGCGAGAAACCCACGCAGCGCTTCCTCGGGCTCGGCGAGCAGCAGCGCAGTCATGCGGCCGACCGTACCGTCGCCCTGCGCGCTGCGCCAGATGTCCTTTCGCGCGGAAGTGTGACTTCTCGTCTACAGGCGTCCCGAGCGGACGACACCCCACAGCAGCCACAGCCCGAGCACCGAGGAGAGCGCGAAGCCGATCACCGAGATGACGTTGATCCCGAGCAGCTGCGGCCCCCCCTTCGCGAAGATCCCGATGAGGCTCGAGCCGATCAGGCCGCCGGTGACGATGAGCGCGACGACGAGCCGGTTGAACACGCGCTGCATGCTCTCGAGCACGTCCTCGAGCCCCTTGTGCACGAAGCCGACCTCGATCTGCCCGTCCCGGACCTGCTCCATGAAGTCGTACCACTGGTACGGCGCCTCACGGAGGATGTGCGCGTAGCGCATCGCGTCGCGGCGTGCGCGGCGCGCGACTCGCTCCGGCGTGAACCGCTCGAGCATCAGTCCACGCGCGTACGGGCGCGCGACCTCGAACACGTTGAACTCCGGATACAGCTCGACGCCCACGGCGCCGAGGGTGGCGATCGCGCGGTCGAGCAGCAGAAACCGCGTTGGCAGGCGCAGGTTCATCGTGTAGATGAGCTGGAACGCCTCGCGCACGATCTGCAGCGGGTCGATCTCGGCGAGGCTCGCGCCGTAGTAGCGGTAGTACACCTCGCGCAGCTCGACGAGGAACCGCTCCTCGCGCTCCTTCGGGTAGCGAACGCCCAGATCCGCCAGCCGCTTGGGCAGCACGTCGATGTTCTCCGCCGCCGCGTCGATGAAGAGACGCGTCAGCTTCGTCATGTCGTCGTCGCTGAGCTTGCCGACGGCCCCGAAGTCGACGAGCCCGATCGTGCCCGCCTCCTCCAGCACGAGGATGTTCGCCGGGTGCGGGTCGCCGTGGAAGAACCCGTGCCGGAAGATCATCGTCATCCACGTCTCGGTGATGAGATATGCGAGCTCGCGCCGCTCTTCGAGCGTCATCGCAGTCGTGTCGACGTCCCGGACGTGCGTGCCCTGGAGCCACTCGAGCGTCAGGACGCGCGCGCGCGTGTACGACCAGTAGACCTTCGGCACGTGCACGTGCGGGTCGCCGGCGAAGTTGCGGTGGAAGCCCTCGGCGTTCCGGGCCTCGAGCCGGTAGTCGAGCTCATGCCGGAGCTGGCGCGCGAACTCGTCGACGAGCGACTGCGCGTCGACGAAGTCGAGGGCGCGGACGCGCTCCTTCACGAGACGGGCCGCCTGGTAGAGCAGGGCGAGATCGGCCTCGATCTGGCGCGGCGCGCCCGGCCGCTGCACCTTGACCGCGACCTCCCTCCCGTTCGGAAGCGTCGCGCGGTAGACCTGGCCGATCGATGCCGCCGCGACGGGCTTCGGGTCGAACTCGAGGAACAGCCGCACGAGCGTGTTGCCGAGGTCCTCCTCGATCACGCGCTCCGCCTCCTCGAACGGGAACGGGCGCACGTCGTCCTGGAGCGGGCGCAGCTCGGCGATGATGTCGGGCGGAACGACGTCCGGGCGCGTCGAGAGCAGCTGGCCGAACTTGACGAACGTCGGCCCGAGCTCGTCGAAGAGCTCGCGCAGATGCTGGCCGCGAGTCGAGACGACGCCGCCGTCGGCGGCCGCGGCGAGGCGCGCCTCCGCCGAGCGGCCCGGCAGCAGGTCGGTGAGCTTGTGCGCCTCGAGGAAGTAGCCGAAGCCGTGCCGCACCATCACCTGCGCGATCTCCGACAGGCGCCCGAGGCTCCGCGTCGTGGACTGAGCCACAGGCTCAGTCTACGGCTGAAGCGCTTCGCGCTTCAGCCGATTTTGCACAACCTCACGCCCCGCGAGAAGCGCGCAGCGCTTCTCGCGGCTTCCTGGCCCACGGACCGGGGGGAATGAGAAGCTGCTCGACATGCAGGTACGCGAGCCCGACGATCGGCAGATCGCTCAGCCGCTCGATGCAGAGGTAGCGCGGCCGCCACTCGGGGAAGAACTTCCGGTTGAACGAGTACAGGCGCTCGAGCTGGAAGACGTTGTCCGCCGCGAGCAGCGCGTGCCGCAGCAGGCGCCGCGGCACCGTCACCGCGCGTTCGACGGAGATGAGATCGGTGAACACGCAGAAGTTGAGCGACATCTCCGTCGCGCCCGTCTCCTTGGCCCAGGCGAGCGTCTCGACGATCAGGAACTCCGTCAGCCCGTTCGGGACGTCGGGGCGGCGCCGCATCGTGCTCAGCGACCAGCCGCCGCCGGCAGGCGTCGGCGCGAGATGGAGGAAGCCGCCGACGCGGCCGTTCTCGCATTCCGCGACGGCGAACACCGTTCCCGGCACGTAGAGGTCGTCCATCGCCATCGTGAAGCCGCGCTCGGGCTGGTTGCCGCGCCATTGCTCGGAGACGGCGTCGAGTGCCGCGCGCAGCTCGTCGTCCGCGTCCTCGGCCGAGACGACGCGGAGCCGGTAGCCGGCGGTCGTCAGCCGCGAGACGGACTGGCGCACCTTGCGGATCGCGCGCCCCTCGAGCGAGAACTCGTCCGGCCGCAGCACCGCCTCCTCGCCGATCGCGATCGCGCGCATGCCGAGCCGTCGGTAACGATCGAGGTGCGCATCGGATGCGCCGAGCACGGCAACGCGCCAGCCATGCGTGTGCGCGACGCGCCGGAACTCGGCGAGAAGAGCGTCGAACTCCTCATCGTCGCCGACGGGATCGGCGCTGACGAGCGCGGCCCCGGCGACGACGCGATAGGCCAGGAATGCACGTCGCGTCGGCGAGAAGAAGTAGCTCTTGTCGCGGCGCAGCGCGAAGAACGACAGGCTGTCGCTGCCGTACGCATCGACGAGCGCACGTGCGACGCGCCGCTCACCGACGGTCTGGGCAACCACCTGCGTGAGCGGACGGAGCCACAGGAAGAGCGCCGAGAATCCGAGCAGGATCGAGACCGCGGTGAAGAGGTCCGAGAGCCGGTCCGGGATCTCGCCGCCGTGCAGCTCGACCCCGAGCACGACGGCGGCCACGGCGCCCACGGCAGCGGCGAGCGCGAGCAGCGGCCGCACCGTCGCCGGGTCCCCCGGGATGTCGAAGCGGCGGCGGTAGCGGACCAGCGCCGCGAGCAGGGCGAGCGAGATCGTCGCCTCCTCGAAGTCGAGCCCCTTGGCCAGGTGCGCGACCGCGGAGGCCAGCACGACGACGACGGCGAGCTGCCATGCCCGCCTGCGGCGGCGCGCGAGCGAACGCGAGAGCCAGATCAGCGCGAGCCCCAGGGCGAGCGTCGCGACGCGCGCCGCCGCGATCCCGCCCGGCGGCAGCACGCCGCGAACGATCCGGTAGCGGTCGGCCATCTCCGGTGTCAGCGCCGAGACGATGCCGATCACGCCGACCAGGGCCGCCGCCCAGGCGAGCAGCGACTCGGGCCTCGGGCGACCGACGTTCACGCTTCCAGGGTAACGCCGCCGGCGGCGGAGCCTCACTTCGGCTGCGCCTGCTCGAGCAGACGCAGCCGGTGCTCGAGCTGGGCGACACGGAGCTCGAGCTCGGCGAGGTCGTCGCGTGTGACGAGGTTCAGCTCCTCGACGAGGGCCCGAACCGCTCCCAGCGCCTGCTCCGAGAAGCGCGCCCGGCCGCCCCGCAGCCGTGCCGGGAGCTCGACGAGGAGCTCCTCGACCGCGTCGACGAGCCGGTCGCTACCGCGCGCGGCCATGCGGTCTCGTCCGCCGCCGCTGCTTGCGCCTCTCGCGCCGCGCCTGCGCCGACGCGCCCGCCGGCTCCGGCGTCAGGTCGAGCAGCCCGGGGGTCTTCTCGTCGGCGAGCGCCTGCTCGGATTCGCGCAGCGCGAGCGCGCCGGAATCGAGCGCGGGGCCGCCCTTGGGACGCCGCGGCCGCCGCCGTGCCGGCGTCCCACCCTCGTCCTGCGGGCCGGCGCCCTCCTCGCCGGGCGTGTACGCCTTCCGCTTCGCGTACTCCGGCTCCCGCTCCTTCCAGATCGTGAGCAGCGGCGCCGCGATGAAGATCGACGAGTACGCGCCGGAGGTGACGCCGACGAGCAGCGCGAACGCGAAGTCCTTCAGCGTCGTGCCGCCGAGGAGCTCGAGGGCGGCGATCGGCAGCAGGGTGATGAACGTCGTGGCCAGGGAGCGGCGGATCGTCTCCCACAACGAGACGTTCGCGATCGTCGCGAACGGCTGCCGCCGCATCAACGGGACGTTCTCCCGGATGCGGTCGAAGATGATGATCGTGTCGTAGATCGAGTATCCGAGCACGGTCAGCACCGCGGCCACGGTGTCGATCGTGACCTCCTTGAACACGAGCGAGTACACGCCGACCGTGATCGCGATGTCGTGGAGCATGGCGATGATCACCGGAACCGCGAACTTGATGTCGAAGCGAAGCGCGATGTAGACGACGATGAGCAGCAGCGAGACGACGATGCCCCAGATCGCGTCGATCGCGATCTGGTGGCCGAAGCTCGCGGAGACGTTCTTCGTCCCGCTCGCGTAGGCTCCGACGTCCTGCGTGAAGCCCTGCTCGAGGGCGCTCTGCTCCGCCGGCTTGAGTGACCGCGTGCGCACCTGCCAGCCCGTGTACTTCCCGTTCGCCGCCGTGCCGGTGCCCTGGACGACCGCATCGGCCTGGCCGGCGGCGACGGCGACTCTGCGAACCGCAGCCGTCGTCTGGGCGGTGTGCGTCTTGAACACGAACTGCGTGCCGCCCTTGAAGTCGATGCCGAAGTTGAGGCCGCGGACGCCGAGCGAGACGAGTCCCGCGAGGATGATCACGCCGGACATGGCAAACCAGAGGTAACGGCGGCGCATGAAGTCGATCTGCAGCCACTTCGCCGTCTGCTGGCCGTGCGCGCCCATGAAGCGCGGGTTGGCGAACCAGCGGAAGCCGCTGAGCAGCCCCAGCATCGCGCGCGTCGCCGCCACCGCCGTCAGCAGCGAGATCAGCGTGCCGATCAGCAGCATCAGCGCGAAGCCCTTCACGTCGGCCACCGCGATCAGGAACAGCACGAGCGCGGTGATCGCCGTGACGACGTTCGCGTCGAGGATGGTGTGGAAGCCCTTGCCGTAGCCGGCGGCGACCGCCGCGCGCACCGACTTCCCGGACCGCACCTCCTCCTTGATGCGCTCGAACACGACGACGTTCGCGTCGGCCGCGACGCCGATCGTGAGGATGAGGCCGGCAAAGCCCGGCAGCGTCAGCGTCACGTTGAAGAGCAGGATCGCCGCGTAGTAGAAGGCGGCGTAGATCGCGAGGCCGAGCACCGCGACGAGGCCGAGGAAGCGGTAGAGGACGAGCAGGAAGAGGGCCACGACCGCGAGGCCGAGCAGTGCGGCGTGCCACGCCTGCGTCAGCGAGTCCTTGCCGAGCGTCGACGAGACGTCGGTGCGCTCGATCTGCTGGAAGCTCACCGGCAGCGCACCCGTCTGGAGCACGAGCGCGAGGTTCTTCGCGTCCTGGAAGGTGCCGCCCTGCCCCATGTCGATCTCCGCGTTGCCGGAGATGCCGCCTTCGAGATTGGCCTGGGTGAAGTCGATGTACGGCGTCGACTGCAGCTGGTTGTCGAGCACGATCGCGAAGTGCTGGACGTACGGGCTCGCCTGCCCGGCCGGTATGGCCGGGCGGCCCGCGAGCTCCCACTTCGTCTTGCCGCGCTGCCACTCGTCCTTCGTCACCTTCTCGAACTCGTTCGAGCCGTGGTTCGTGAACTGGAGCAGCACGATCGGGTTGCCGGCCTGCCCGAAGTCGGCGCGCGTGCCGGAGAGGACGAGGTCGCCGCCGGTCATCTCCGGAATCGGGCCGGCGCCCGTCTTCCGGTCGGGGTAGTACTTGAAGAGGTAGTAGTAGACGCCGTTCGCGGAGGTCTGCGACGCGCCGAGGCAGCCGTTCGCGACCGGGCAGCTGACGACGGTCATGTTCCAGGGCACCTTCAGCACCTGCGCCTTCGCCGGCACCTTGCCCCGGTACGGCCTCAGCAGCGCCGGCACCGTGTCGGCCGGCCCCTGCAGGAGCGTGTGCTTGAGGACGGTCTTCTTCGCCGGCTTGAGCACGGTCGTCTTCTTGCCGTTCTTGCCCTTGACCGTCACCTTCTTCGTCGTCTTGACGATCGCCGTCGCGTTCCGGAACAGGTAGTACGCCTGCGGCGACCCCTTCGCCGCCTGCTTCTGCACCTGGGTGAGCAGCGCATAGAGCGAGGGCGTCGCGATCGGGTTGCCGTTCAGGTCGGACGACACCCCGGGGACGAGGTCCGCCTCGAAGTCGAAGAGCTGCAGCTGGGCCGTCTTGCCGATCAGCCGGGCGGCGGTCGCCGGGTCGTGTACGCCGGCGAGCTGGATCACGATCTGGTTCGTGCCCTGCTTGCGGATCTCCGGCTGGGTGACGCCCAGCTTGTTGATGCGGCTCTGCATGATCGAGACCGAGCGGTCCATGTCGGCCGACGTGAGGACGTGCCCCTTCGGGGGCACCGCCTTGAGCGCGACCTCGAGGCCGCCCTGGAGGTCGAGGCCGAGCGTCGGCTTGCGGTGGAGCGGCGAGCCGGGGACGGCGAGCAGGACCGCGCCGACGAGCGCCGCCACGATCGCGCCCATCAGGATCAGGTGCTTGCGCCGGTCGCTCACGTGTCCCGGGAAGGGTAGCCGTCGTCTTCGGAGGTCGTGTGCTCCGCCTCGTCCTCGTCCCCGGGGCGAGCGAGGACGCCGCCGATGGCGCGTCGCGCGACCCGAACCTCCAGCTCCGGCGCGATCTCGACGCGGACCTCGTCCTCGTCCAGCGCGGTGATCGTGCCGAAGATGCCGCCCGCGGTGACGACCTCGTCGCCGACCTCGAGGCTCTCGAGCATCCGCTCCGAATCGACCCGGCGGCGCCTCTGCGGCCGGATGAGGACGAGATAGAGGAACCCGAAGGCGACGATGACGATGAGGAGGCCCGCTGCGCTCACGAGTTCTCCGCTCCGGGCCTCGGCAGGCGCGCCAGCGCGTCGGCTCTCCAGCTCTGGAAGGCGCCCTGCGCGATCGCGAGCCGTGCGGCGCCGACGAGGTCGAGGAGGAAGCGCAGATTATGCAGGCTCAGGAGGCGCAGGCCGAGGATCTCCTGCTGGTTGACGAGATGACGGACGTACGCACGCGTGAACGTCGTGCAGGCCGGACACGCGCAGCCCTCGACGAGCGGGCGCGGGTCGCGCGCGAAGCGGGCGTTGCGAAGGTTGAGCCGGCCCTCCCACGTCAGCGCGCTGCCCGTGCGTGCGGTTCGCGTCGGCAGCACGCAGTCGAACATGTCGACGCCGCGCTCGATCACCTCGATCACGCCCTCGGGGTCGCCGATGCCCATGAAGTAGCGCGGCTTGTCCGCGGGCAGGAACGAGGCGGCGTCCGCCGTGGCCGCGAACATCGCGCCGCGCTCCTCGCCGACGGAGAGCCCGCCGATCGCGTAGCCGTCGAAGCCGAGAGGCACGAGCTCGCCGGAGGAGCGCGCGCGCAGCGCCGTGTCGAGCCCGCCCTGTGTGATCGCGAAGCGGAGCTGCCCCGGTGCTCGCGGCAGGTCACGCTGGCGGCGCGCCCACAACGTCGTGCGGCGGACCGCCTCCTCGAGCTCCGGCCGCGTCACGCCGGGGGGCGCGCAGACGTCGAGGCACATCGCGACGTCGGAGCCGAGCAGCTCCTGGATCCGCGCGGCGAGCTCCGGCGTGAAGCGCTCGGGCCGTCCGTCGTAGACGGAGCGGAAGGTGACGCCGCCGTCGTCGGCCTCGAGCAGCGTGTCGCGCAGCGAGAAGACCTGGAAGCCGCCGCTGTCGGTGAGGATCGGACCGTCCCAGCTCATGAAGGCGTGCAGGCCGCCCAGCTCGGCGACGAGCTCCTCCCCCGGGCGGAGGTGCAGGTGGTAGGAGTTGCCGAGAACGATCGCCGCGCCGAGCGCGCGCAGCTCGTCCGGGCTGACGCCCTTGACGGCCGCCTTCGTACCGACGGGCATGAACGCCGGCGTCGGGACGTCGCCGTGCGCCGTGTGGAGGACGCCGGCGCGCGCGGAGCCGTCGGTCGCGTCGAGCGTGAACGCGCTCACAGGATCAGCATCGCATCGCCGAAGGAGTAGAAGCGGTAGCGCTCGTCGACTGCGAGCCGGTAGAGACGCCGCGTCTCCTCGACACCCGCGAACGCCATCACGAGCGCGAGCAGCGTCGAGCGCGGCAGGTGGAAGTTCGTCACGAGCGCATCGACCCGTCTGAAGTCGAAGCCCGGCGTGACGAACAGCGACGTGCGGCCCGCGAGCGGACCGCCGCGGGCGAGGGTCTCGAGCACGCGCACGGTCGTCGTGCCGACGGCGAGCACGCGGCCGGCGTTGCGGATCCGCTCCCACGCGCAGGCGGTGACGCAGTACCGCTCGCCGTGCATCTGGTGCTCCTCGAGCCGCTCCTCGCCGATGGGGCGGAAGGTGTCGAGGCCGACGTGGAGGGTGACCTGCTCGACTTCGAGCCGGGCGAGCAGCTCATGGGTGAAGTGCAGCCCGGCAGTCGGGGCGGCGGCCGAGCCCGCCTCGCGTGCGTAGACGGTCTGGTAGCGGCCGGGATCGGCGAGCGGCTCCGTGATGTACGGCGGCAGCGGCGTCTCGCCGCACGGCTCGCCTTCGAGCCGGAGCCGCCAGCGGCCCTCGCCCAGGTGCTCGAGCAGCTCGACCGGGCCGTAGCTCCGGCCGGGCTCGAGGCGCCGGGTCGGCCGGGCGAGTCCCTCCCAGACGTCGCCCCCGATCCGTTCGAGCAGCAGCACCTCGCCCCGCGGCGAGGCGATCGGAATCCGCGCCGGGACCACCTTCGTGTCGTTGACGACGACGAGCTCGCCCTGCAGCTCCTCGGGCAGCTCGGCGAAGCGTCGGTGCCGCACCGCTCCGGTCGTGCGCTCGTAGACGAGCAGGCGCGACCCGTCGCGCCGAACTGCCGGATGTTGAGCGATCAGCTCCGCCGGGAGCTCGTAGTCCAGCTCGGAGACCTCCATCGGCGTCACGGTATCTCGGGTCACGTCCGGTGCCTGGCACCAAGACGTGTCCCGCCCGCCCGGCGGTCCCCTCGCGCCGTGTGCTGTGCCCACGGGCCCAGTCCGGCGGAGCCACGTCCCGGTGCCTGGCACCCGGACGTGGCCGCTCCGGGCCTCTGTCCGGCCCGGGGTATAGCGTCCGCGCGGATGGAGGAGGCAGTCGTCCAGCGCGCGCTGGAGCGTATCGCCGGCGCCGCCGAGGGCCGCGTCGAGCCTGCCGCGGTGGACGCGGCGCTCGAGCGGGCGCGCGAGCAGGTCGAGGCGCTCGCCGCAGCCGCTGCAGGGCTCGAAGCGAGCCTCCCCACCCGCGTCGGCGACGCGGTGCAGGAGGGCATGCGCGAGCAGGTGCTCCCGGTCGCCCGCCACCTCGCCGAGGTGCGCGGCCTCATGAACCAGCTCATCCGCCGGCTCGAGCGGCTCGAGGGCGACATGCTCGCCGAGCGGCACGCCCGCGTCGACGATCTCGCGCTGCTCGTCGATCTCGTCTCGTCGGGGTGGCGCGGGGTCGACCAGCGGCTGGCGCGCGTCGAGCACGGCCTCGAGCAGCGCGGCGCCGTCGTCTACCGCATCGAACGCCCCGAGCAGCAGGCCGGCTGACGCCCCGCGAGAAGTGCGACGCACTTCTCGCGATTCTGATCATGGCCTCCTTCGGCCGGCGTCTTCTTCTGTCACCGGCAGAAGCAACGAGAACCGGCTTCCCAGTCCCCGCTCGCTGCGGAGCTCGATCCGACCGCCGAGCGCCGAGGCGAGCTCGCGCGCGATCGCGAGGCCGAGCCCCGTGCCCGCGCCGTCCCGCGACCAGAAGGGCCGGAAGATCCGCTCGCGCTCCTCCGCGGAGATGCCCGGTCCCGAGTCCGACACGACGACGGACACCCATTCGCCGTCGACCGACAGCGACAGCGTGATGCGCCCGCCCTCCGGCGTCCACCGAAAGGCGTTCGACAGCAGGTTCGAGATGATCTGCAGCACGCGATCGCCGTCGGTGAGGATCACGGGGTGCGCGTCGAGCTGGCGCCGGTAGTCGATCGCGCGTCGGCGCGCAACCTCGGCGAATGCCGAGTACGCGCGGTCGCAGAGCTGCTCCATGTCCACCTCTTCGCGCAGGACGGTGAACCGGTGCGCGTCGAGCTTCGCGAGGTCGAGCACGTCACCGACGAGCCGCTCGAGCCGCAGCGCCTCCTCGCCGATCACGCCGAGCGACGCCTCGCGCGCGTAGGGATCGTCGATCACGCCCTCGCGCAGCGCCGACACGTGGCCGCGGATCGCAGTCAGCGGCGTACGCAGCTCGTGGGAGACGGTCATCAGGAAGTTCCGCGAGAGCTGCTCCGACTCGGCGAGCCTCGCCGCCATGTCCCCGAACCGCGCCGACAGGTGCGCGATCTCGTCGCCGCCCCGCGGCTCCGGTACCTCGACACCGTAGTTGCCGCCGGCGATCTCGTCGGCGGCGGACGAGAGCGCGAGCAGCGGCTTCGTGATCCGGCGCGACACGTACACGCCGAGCAGGCCCACGACGATCACGCCGCCGCCCAGCGCGATCGCGAGCTGCTCGATCAGCGCCACCCAGCGGCTGCGCAGCTGGGAGACGGGCTTCGCCACGACCATCGCGCCGGCGAGCTGGTCGCCGAGCTGCAGCGGACGGGCGACCGCGAGGTAGTGATGCCTGCCGACGTGCAGGTCGAGGGTCGTCGTGCCGTCGTGCTCGAGCTCTGCTCGCGGCACCGTGTCCACCGGCAGATTGGGAAGCCGGCCGACGAAGAGCTGCGCGCCCGGGACGATCGGGATGTAGAAGATCTGGTCGCCGCCGATCGCCCGCTCGAGGTTCTCCACCGGGACGTTCGCCACCCCGGTCTGCCTCGCGTAGAGCTGCACGATGCCGACCGACTCGGCACGAAGCTCGTCGATCGCGTGCGACCGGGTGTAGCTCTGGAAGAAGCGGATCGCGATGAGCGTGGCGACGAGCCCCGCGAGCACGACGCCGAGCAGGAACAGCGCCGGCAGCCGGTAGCGGAGCGACCCGAGCATGGGCCGAGCCTACTCCGCGGTCAGGCGGGAGCCGTCTCGCGCGCGGGGCTGACCTTGTAGCCCACGCCCCACACCGTGACGATCGGAGACGCGTCGCCGAGCTTGCGCCGCAGCTGGCGCACGTGCACGTCGACCGTGCGCGTGTCGCCCGCGAACGTATAGCCCCAGACACGCTCGAGCAGCTGGTCGCGCGTGAGCACGAGCCCGCGGTGGTCGAGCAGCTCCCAGAGCAGGTCGAACTCCTTCGGCGCGAGCTGGATCTCCTGCTCGCCGACCTTCGCCTCACGCCGGCCGGCATCGACGACGAGGTCGCCGTGCTTGATCACCGCGCTCTCGCGATCGCCGCGCTCGGGCGCGGCGCGGCGCAGGATTGCGCGCACGCGCGCGACGAGCTCGCGCGGGTTGAACGGCTTCGTCATGTAGTCGTCCGCCCCGACCTCGAGCCCGATGATCTTGTCCACGTCCTCGTCCCGTGCGGTCAGCATCAGCACCGGCAGGTCGCCGTGCTGGCGGATGCGCTTGCAGACCTCGACCCCGTCGATGTCCGGCAGCATCAGGTCGAGCACGACGAGCGCCGGCTTCTCCGACTCGACGAGCCTCAGCGCCTCGTTGCCGCTCGGCGTCGTACGCACCGCATAGCCCGCGTTCTTGAGGTAGGCGGCGACGAACGACGCGATCGAGGCCTCGTCCTCGACGACGAGCACCGTCTGCGGCTTCGCCGTCACGTCGACCCCTATCCGTTCGACGACGCCGACGTCGAGCCGATCGTCAACTGCTTCGTCGTCACACCGGGAAGCGAGACCCAAGCCTTGCCGTTGAGCGAATACGTGCCGTCGTCGTGGGGATCGTCGACGAGCCCGGTAAGCGTCGCCGTGCCCGTGCCGAGCACGACGACGTCGATGCCGGAGCCGTAGATGAGGATCGTGTACCTGCCGCCGACGGCCCGGAACTTGAAGTCGGTGCCGCCCCAGATCTGCGCCGTGGCGATCGTCGGCGAGTCCTTGCGCCAGAACGGGCCCGTGCCCGGGGTCACCTCCGGAGTCGCGCCGTTGTTCGGCGTCGGATCGTCGATGACGATGTGCCCCTGGTCGACGTGGCCGATCGCAGCGCCGGTGATCACGAGCGCGACGACCGGGACGTTCCCCGTGCGCGGCCCGCTGGCGTTCTTCACGACGAGCGAGCCGTCGCCCGGCGCGGCGAGCGTGGCCGACACCGCCGCGGGCAACGCGAGCGCGCCGACACAGGCGCCGAGGACGACGGTCCGTCGCATGGGCTCAGAGTAACCCCGCGCTCGTGACCCGGGGTTGAGCGGACCGTAAAGGTTCTGTGAGGGCTCCTCAGCCGAAAAGGCCCTGCACGACCGTGAATCCGACCCACGAGACGAGCAGGAGGACGCCGCCGCCGCGGCGCATTCCGCCCGGGTGCCAGAGCAGGGCGACTGCGGCGGCCGTCGTGGCCAGCAGCCAGACGACGTCGACCGCGAGCAGGCCCGAGAAGCGGTGTCCGAAGCCGACGAACAGCGCCGGCAGCGCGATGCCGCCGACGAGGTTGATCGTGTTCGAGTTCATCGTCTCGCTGACGAGTGCCGCCCCGCGCGCGGCGCGACCGAGGCGGACGCCCGTGTACGCGTTCGGCAAGCTGGTCAGCACCGCGAGCAGCAGCACGCCGACGAGCACGTCCGGCAGCCCGACGCGGTCGGCGAGCCGGAGCGACGAGTGCACCATGCCGATGCTTCCGAGCACGATCGCGGCGACCGCGGGCGGGATCACGAGCAGCGGCTCCCACAGCTCGCGCCCGCGCGGGTGCCCCCTGCGGTGGTGCTCGCCCAGGGCGCGGCGGAAGGGGCGCCGACGGCGGAGCGACAGGGTGTGTCCCTCGGCGAGCGCGACGACGACGACGTACGGGACGAGGAGGGCGAGCGCGAGCGTGAGCGCCCCCCAGGGTGGGACGATGCCGAAGCCGAGCAGGCAGACCGCACCGGTGACGCCGGCTGCGACGCCGCCCTCGAGCGCGAGCGTCTCGCGGCTCAGCGTCACCGTGCCCGCCACCAACGCCGACACGCCCACCATCGCGCCGAGGTTGAAGACGTTCGAGCCGAGCACGACGCCGAGCCCGGTGCCCTTCGCCCCCGTCACGACCGCGGTGATCGCGGCGGCGAGCTCCGGCGCGTCCGCGCCGGCCGCGGTCAGCAGGCCGAGCAGCGCCTCCGGCAGGCCGAGCCGCTCGCCGAGCCGGTCGAGCCGGTCGGCGAAGACGGCGGCCGCGAGCAGCGTCGCCGAGAGCGAGACGAGGAAGTAGACGCCTTGGACGACGGTCGACATGCGGCGGGAATCGCGGCGCCTGCTAGCCGTACGGGTAGAAGCCGCGGCCGCTCTTGCGGCCGAGCAGGCCTGCGTGCGCCATCGCGACGAGGCGCGGCGGTGCCGCCATCCGCGGCTCGCGCAGCTTCGCCCAGAGCGCTTCGCTCGCGTGCACGTGCACGTCGATGCCGACGAGGTCGAGCAGCTCGCAGGGCCCCATCGGCCAGCCGGCGCCGTGCTTCATCCCGGCGTCGAGGTCCTCGACGGTCACGCGCGCCTCGTCGAGCACGCGCACGCAGTCGTTCAGCAGAGGGATCAGGATGCGGTTGACGACGAAGCCAGGCGTGTCGTGGCAGCAGATCGGGCGCTTGCCGAGCTTCTCCGCGAAAGCGTATGCCGCATCGATCGCGGGGTCGGCGGAGCGTTCCGCGCGCACGATCTCGACGAGCGGCATCAGCGGCGCCGGGTTGAAGAAGTGCATGCCGACGACGCGCTCCGGCGACGAGGTCGCCGACGCGATCTCCGTGACGGACAGCGCCGAGGTGTTCGTGGCAAGCACGGCGTCCGGGCGGCAGACGCGCTCGAGCTCCGCGAACAGCTCCTGTTTCGGCACGAGCTCCTCGACGATCGCCTCGATCACGAGGTCGCAGCCGGCGAGATCGGCGAGGTCGGTCGTGAGCGAGAGCCGGGCGACCGCTGCGTCGCACGCCTCCTGCCCGAGCCGGCCCTTCTCGACCTTGCGCGTGAGGAAGTGCGCGATCCGGTCGCGCGCCTGCTCGCCGAGCTCGGCCGTCACCTCACGGCCGACCGTCTCGACGCCGGCCTCGACGGACAGCTGCGCGATGCCGGCACCCATCGCGCCGAGCCCGACGACCCCAACTCTCATGGCCGGGAGCCTAGAGCAATTCGGTGAGGCCCTTGGCGACCGCGGCGAGACCGCCGCCGACCGCCGCCGTCTCGATCCCCTGCGCGGGGTTCGTGCCGCCGCCCGGCTGCACGATATACGGCTGGAGCGCGTGCGCGAGCATCGGCAGCGAGAGCGACTGAAGCCACACCTTCCCCGGCCCGGTCAGCCTGACGAGGAAGAGCCCGTCGCCGCCGAAGATCTTGTTCTTGATCCCGGGCACCGTGGACAGCTCGTACGAGACGCCCGACTCGACGAGTCCGATGTGCGCCGGGTGCACCCGCAGCGACTGGCCGTCGGCGAGGTCGTACTCGCTCAGCTCGCCTGCCAGCTCGACCCAGGCGTGGCCGGCGCCCTCGAGCTTCTGGAGCAGCAAGCCGAAGCCGCCGAGCAGCCCCGAGCCGAAGTGGCGAACGTCGAACGCGGTCGAGAGCTGCGAGCCCTCGAGGCCGGCGAGGAAGCCGTGCCGCTGGATCAGGTACGAGCGGCCCGGCCCGAGTGGGATCTGGAAGATCTTCCCCGGCAGCCGCGCCGGGAAGGTGACGGTACCGGGTTGCGTCGTCGACGCGTACCGGGTCATGAAGAAGGTGCCGCCGCCGAAGCTGCGCTTCGCCGCGTCCCACAGCCCGTCCGCCCCCGCGAGCGCCGTCGTCGTCTCGAGCTCGATCCCGTCGTCGAACCAGCCGAGCTGCCCCGACTCGGCGACGACAGCCTCGCCCGGGGTGAGGTGCACCTCGAGCACGGGCATCGTCGTTCCGCGGATGACGGCGTCCATGCGGCTCCTTATCGGCAGCATGGGGCGCTGGGTTTACGGCTGCGACAGGTCGAGACCTGGCCGCGGAGTCACACTCGCTCGATCACTCCGGCAATGGCTTGACCGAAGCCGATGCACATCGCGGCGATGCCGTATCTCGCGCCACGCCGCTCGAGCTCTGACACAAGCGTCGCGGTGATACGGGCGCCCGTGGCGCCGAGCGGGTGGCCGAGCGAGATGCCGCCGCCGTTCGGGTTCACGTCCCCCGCCTCCCAGCGCTCGCCGAGCCCGGTGTCGGCGAGGAACTGGAGCACGACCGATGCGAATGCCTCGTTCACCTCGATCACCTCGATGTCGTCCCAGGTGAGCCCCGCCTTCGCGAGCGCGCGCTCGCAGGCCTGCGGGTTCCCGTGCAGCATCAGGTGCGGGTCGACGCCGGCGACGCCGAAACCGAGGAAGCGGGCGCGCGGGCGTAGCCCGAGCTCGGACGCCTTCTGCTCCGACGCGATCAGGAGCGCGGCCGAGCCGTCGACGATCTGGCTCGAGTTGCCGGCGGTGACCGTGCCGTCGGCGACGAACGCCGGCTGGAGCGAGGCCATCTTCTCGGGCGTCGTCTCGCGGCGTACCGCCTCGTCGACCTGGAAGCGGGTGCGCGCCATCGTCACCGCGCCGCCGCCGTCGCCGTCCGCCGCGGGCACGTCGAGCTCGATCGGCACGATCTCCCTCGCGAAGCGCCCCTCGTCGGTCGCGCGCGCCGCGCGCATGTGCGACTCGTACGCGTAACGGTCCTGCTCTTCGCGGGAGAGGTTCCACTCCTTGGCGATCTCCTCGGCCGAGATCCCCTGCATCACGACCTCGAACCGCTCGAGCACGGCATCGGACATCGAGCCGCGATTCGACCCCATCGGCACGCGCGACATCATCTCGACGCCGCCGGAGACGACGAGATCGAGCTGGCCCGACCACACCGCGGCCGCGGCGTTGAAGTTCGTCTGCATCGACGAGCCGCACTGCCGGTCGACGGTCGTGCCGCAGACGGAGACCGGCCAGCCTGCCGTGAGCGCGACGTTGCGGCCGATGTTCCACGCCTGCTCGTCGACCTGGGTGACGCAGCCCCACTGGATGTCCTGGATCTCGGCCGGGTCGACGCCGGTGCGCGCGACCAGCCCGTTCAGCACCTGGGCGGAGAGGTCGTCGCCGCGAATGTGGGAAAGCGTGCCGTTCCGCTTTCCGATCGGGCTGCGGACCGCGTCGACGATCAATGCAGCGGTATCCCAGGGAGGCATTCTGAGACTGTACAAGGCAGGGTTGACCTGAGCGAGGCCGGCGACGGACAATCGTCGCGTGCTGCGCAAGAACGCGAAGCTGGAGCTGCTCAAGCGCGTGCCGCTCTTCGAACGCTGCTCGAAGCGCGAGCTCGAGGAGATCTCCCGGCTCGCGGACGAGGTGACGCTGGCGGCCGGCCGTGAGCTCACCAAGGAGGGCACGAGCGGCAAGGAGTTCGTCGTGATCGTGGACGGCTCCGCAGACGTGCGGCGCAAGGGCCGCAAGGTGAACTCGCTGCGCTCGGGCGACTTTCTCGGCGAGATCGCGCTCGTCACCGGCATGCCGCGGACGGCGACGGTGACGACCACGACGCAGGTGCGCGTGCTCGTGATCACCGCGCCGGCCTTCCGCAGCCTGCTGCGGCGCATGCCGAGCCTCCAGCTCAAGGTGCTCGACGCGCTCGCGGCGCGACTGCCCGCCGAGTACTCCTAGGCCTCCCGGGGCCGCCGCTCGGCTCCCGCGATATCGTCAGCGGGGAGCGGAGAGTACGAGTCGAGCCCGACGGGAGGAGCGAGATGGCCGCAACGGCGACCGAACGAAAGCTGCTGATCGACGGCGAGTGGGTAGAGACCGGGGAGTGGGTCGACGTGCGCTCCCCCTTCTCCGGCGAGCTCGTCGGGCGGGTGGCGAAGGGCGCCGCGGCCGAAGCGCGCCGCGCGGTCGACGCGGCCGCACGGGCGCTCGAGAGCCCGCTGCCGGCCCACAGGCGCGCCGAGATCCTGGTCAAGGTCGCAGGCCTGATCGGCCGGCGGCACGAGGAGATCGCCCGCACCATCTCCGACGAGGCGGGAAAGCCGATCAAGACCGCGCGCGTCGAAGCCTCCCGCGCGATGTCGACGTACACGTTCGCAGCCGTCGAGGCGCGCAAGCTCGTCGGAGAGATGATCCCCATGGACAGCGCGCAGGCAGGCGAAGGCAAGCTCGGCTTTACGCTGCGCAGGCCGATCGGCATCGTCGGCGCGATCTCTCCTTTCAACTTTCCCTGCAACCTCGTCGCGCACAAGCTCGCGCCCGCGCTCGCCGCCGGCTGCCCCGTCGTCCTCAAGCCGGCGAGCGCGACGCCTCTCTCGGCGCTCCTGCTCGCCGAGCTCGAGCAGGAGGCGGGGCTCCCCGCCGGCTGGATAAACGTCGTCGTCGGCCCGGCGTCGGCGATCGGCGACGTGATCGTGGAGGACGAGCGGGTCAAGCTGATCACGTTCACCGGCTCCGGCGAGGTCGGCTGGGGGCTTCAGCAGCGCGCGCCGCGCAAGCGCGTGAAGCTCGAGCTCGGCAACTCGACGCCGGTGATCGTCGCCGCGGACGCCGATCTCGCAGCCGCCGCCGCGAAGCTCGCCGGCAACGCGTTCGCGTTCGCCGGCCAGAGCTGCATCTCCGTGCAGCGGATCTACGTCGAGCGTGCGGTGTACGACGCCTTCGTCCAGGCATTCGTACCACGGGTCGAGGCGCTGAAGGTCGGCGATCCCGCTGACGACGACACCGACGTCGGGCCCGTGATCGACGAGGACGCCCGCACGCGGATCCTCGCGTGGATCGAGGAGGCGCAGGGCTCCGGCGCGAAGCTGCTCGCCGGGGGCGGCGAGGGAGGCCTGATCCGGCCGACGGTCCTCGCCGAGGTCGACGACGATCAGAAGGTGAGCTGCGAAGAGGTCTTCGGCCCGGTCGTGATCGTGAATCCGGTCGATTCGATCGACGAGGCGCTCGAGCGCGCGAACGGCACGAGGTTCGGTCTCCAGGCAGGCGTCTTCACCGCGTCGATCGACACGGCGCTGCGCGCCGCCGACACGCTCGAGTTCGGCGGCGTGACCGTGAACGAGGCCCCGACCTTCCGCTCCGACCAGATGCCGTACGGCGGCATCAAGTCGTCCGGCAACACGAAGGAGGGGCCCGCCTATGCCGTGCGCGAGATGACGGAGGAGCGTCTCGTCGTGATCCAGCGGTAGCGATGCCGCGCACGCAGGCGACCCGTGCGTTCCTGCTCCTGCTCCTGACGGCCGGTACCACCGCCGCCGTCGTGGCCGCGTCGACGCCGAAGCGCACCGCGACGCCGCCCTCGCCGACGGGGCAGGCCACCACGGCGACCGCGCCGCCCACCACGACCACGACGACGACTCCCCCGTCGCCGCCGCCGCCGCCGCCGACCACGACGACGACCACGTCGCCACCGCCGCCGCCACCACCCCAGCACGGTCTCACCGCCTGGCCCGCCGGCACGAACGGCTACACCGACGTCCTCGCGTCGATCCCGCTCGCCTCCGGCCGCCCGTTCGCCCTCGCCCGCGCCGTCGCCGCGGAGCGGCAGGGGCTGCCGGCGGTCGGCGTCCTCCTCTCCTCGGACTACCCGAGCCTCCACACCGGCTACTACGTCGTGTTCTCGGGGATCTACCCCTCGAGCGCGGCCGCCGGGGCCGCCCTCGGGGCGGCCCGCTCGCACGGCTTCACCGACGCCTACCAGGCCCGCGTCGCCCGCTGAGGCCCGCAGCGAAGCGCCCACGCGCGAACCGCCGTTCTCTCCGAAGGCAACAAAAGGCGCGACTTTGTAACAGCAGGGTGGAGCGTGTAGGATCGTCCGGAAAGAGGCGACCGACCGGCTGTTAATCCGCTGTTAACAAAGCTTTGCCGGGAACTTCACAGGAGACGGGCAGACTAGTGATCGAAGAGCGGACTCTCCAGTTGCAGCACTGCATGTATCAGTATTCGCGGGCCATTTACCGGTCGATCAAGGATCTGATCGACCCGTATGCCGACTGGGACGTGCAGATCGAATCGCGGCGCGCAGTCCTCATCTCGTGCGAGCAGACGATGGAGCGGCTTGCGAAGGACCCGCTCTACTTCTCGAAGCCGGACCGCGCGCTCTTCCAGGACATCCGGCGCTATTTCCCCATCACCGCGCAGGCGGAGGTGGCGTGGGCGGTGCAGGCGGGCGTGACCGCGGCGACGCAGTTCATCGAGGAGCAGATCGAGGCCGGCGCGCTCGACGGAGGCGTCGCCCGCTGCCGCGCGACGACCCGCAAGGGCAAGCCGTGCCAGCGCACACCGCTGCCGGACCGCGACTACTGCCCGTCGCACCAGCACCTCGAAGCCAAGGCAGCTGCGTAGCGTAACCCCCGGTGCCAGGCACGGTGCCTGGCACCGTGTCCACAGACTTTCCACAAGGACGATCCACAGGCCCTCCCGTGTAGGGTGCGTTGCGGGTGTCGCATGACACGGACAAGCTGATCCGCCAGCTCTCGCTGGTGGCCTTCCTCATGGCGGAACGGCGGCCTCTGACGGCGCGCGACGTCAAGTCGAACGTCGAGGGCTACTCCGAGATGTCGGACGAGGCGTTCGCGCGACGGTTCTACTCCGACCGCGCGGAGCTGCTCTCGCTCGGCGTGCCGCTCCAGTCACAGCGCGACGAGTTCACCGGCGAGGAGCTGTACACGCTCCGGTCCGAGCAGTACTTCCTCCCCCAGCTCGAGCTCGAGAACGAGGAGCTCGCGGCACTTCAGACGGCCCTCTACCTGCTCGAGGGACAGTTCGCGTATGCGGAGCCGCTGCGGCTCGCACTGCAGAACCTCGCGCTCGGCCGGCCGGGCTTCGCGGAGGCGCCGACCGAGACGGCGCTCCGCGTCGAGGTGCTCGACCCGGACTATTCGGTGGAGATGCCCGGCAGGCTGGCGAAGCTCGAGGGCGCGATCTCGAAGCAGCGCACGGTGAAGTTCGACTACTGGTCGATCTCACGCGACGACCATTCGGAACGGACGCTCAATCCGTACGCGCTCTTCAACGACCGCGGCAAGTGGTACGTCGTAGGCCGAGACCTCGACCGCGATGCGCTTCGCACGTTTCGCGTCTCGCGCATCGAGGGCGACATCAAGTTTGCGACGAGGCGCGAGCGCGACTTCCGCTCTCCCTCCGACTTCGACGTCGCCGAGCTGCGCAGCCGTCCGGACTGGCAGATCGGCGACGTCGTCGGCGAAGCGCGCATCGAGGTGCGCGGCGACACGGCCTGGTGGGTGCAGCGTGCGTACGGCTCCACCGGCCGGATCGAGGACGACGTCTTCG
>Ga0187777_10000151_pt1 | contig 52839 bp, 51 predicted proteins | sample 1015_Q2_SP5_10_M_FD_132416 | JGI IMG/M metagenome (GOLD analysis project Ga0187777, IMG submission 132416) | Tropical peat soil microbial communities from peatlands in Department of Meta, Colombia - 1015_Q2_SP5_10_MG | ecosystem: Environmental > Terrestrial > Soil > Wetlands > Peat | place... | reverse complement strand
TGAAGCGGCTGTCCCGCAGGAGCTGTGCGGAAAGCTGGCGAAGATCGACGTGAGAGCCCAGACCGAGAACATGAATGTCAATGGGACACTGAATGTTCAGAAAAACATGTGCGCACAGTAACATCGCATCGCCCAGGACCCGTTTAGGGCGAATTGCGCCGGCCGAAAGGACATTTTTTTTTGCTCTTGCGATAGTCCTGATCACCCTCTTTCCCTCTTTTCCCGTTTCCGCCGCCGGCGAGAAGGTCGCCGCCGCAACTCCCTCTTCACCCGCACCTGGAACCGGCAGTGCGAAGCAGGGAACCGATTCAACGGCCCCTCCATCCCCGAAAGCGACCACCCAGATCGTCGTGAGCGTAACCATCAACATGGAATCCAGAGGCGATTTCTTCGTCCAGCTCGACAATGAGCAAAACCTGTTCATGAGGGTCGAAGACCTCAACGCACTGACGCTGAAATACGACGAAGTCCGGACGATCCTAATCGGAAACGAGCAGTACGTGCCCCTGAGCGCCATACTCGACGTCAAGTACACCTTCGACGAAAAGAGCCTCACGGTCGCCATCATCGGCAAGACCACGAAGGTCCAGACAACGGCCGTCGACCTGTTCTCGCTCAAATCGACTCCTCAGAACGTATACTATCCCCGGGAGACGAGCGCCTTTTTCAACTACGGCCTGACCTATTCATATAGCAGCACCGACGGGTTCCAGTCCTTTACGGCCGTAGACAAAGTGGGTGTGACTTCTGGGGACGTTTTTTTCACTTCCGACTCTCAGTATACCGTGACGGAACAGAGCTCGAATTTCGTGCGTCTCCAGAGCAGCGCCACTTACGAGCGCCGGGGCGACCTCCAGTGGCTCGTGCTGGGAGACCAGTTTGCGAACTCAGGGGACCTGGGCAGCACGATCAATATGGGAGGCATCGGGTTTTCGAAGGTCTACAAGATCGATCCCTATCTCATCACCCAGCCGGTGATGGATCTCAAGGGTACCGTCGCTCTTCCTACGCAGGCCGAAATCTATATGGACGGCGCGCTGGTGGGCAAGCAGTCCATTGCGCCGGGGTCGTTCGACATTAGAAACATCTACTCCTATACCGGCGCCCATAATATCGATCTTGTGCTCAGAGACCCCTTCGGGAACGTGCAGAGAATTTCCTACCCGGCGTATTTCAGCACTCAATTGCTGCGGGAAGGGCTGCACGAGTACAGTTACAACGTGGGTTTCCTGCGGGAACAGTATGGGGTCGCAAGCAACGATTACGGCAAGGCAGTGTTTTCCGGGTTCCACCGCTACGGCCTCACGGACTCCCTGAACATCGGGGCCCGGGCCGAAGGCTCCGACGGCATCTATAACGGGGGGGTATCTACGGCCTTCACGCTCCCCCGGCTCGGCCAGTTCACCCTGTCCGTTGCCGGAAGTTCGGCGGACCACACAAAAGGATCCGCCGGCTCTTTCCAGCACTCCTACCAGCTTGGCAGCTTCAACACGAACATACTCCTCAGCGGATTTTCCAGGGACTACGCCACCGTCAACAGTCCCCTCCTGACGGATAGCACCAAATATGCAGTGAGCCTCGGAATGGGGTTCATGGTGGATCCTGTCGGAAGCTTCTCGATCAATTATGCGTCGACCGAGACGCACAACGGGGTCACTACGCGGGTCACCGCCGCAAGCTACTCACGGGTGCTCTCAAGAATAACGAGTCTTTTTGTGACTGCTTCGACCACCCAGCAGAGTGCAAGTAATACGACCCACGACGTGTTTGTCGGCCTCAACATCAACTTCGATTGGAATCTTCGCGGCACGGTCCAGTATAACCACAGCGGCGACACGAATTCGGAAACCGTGCAACTGCAAAAAGACACGCCTGTCGGGGAAGGCCTAGGATATCGACTCTCTCTCAATCGATCCGATAATGGGCCGACGACTACGAAATCCGTAGAACCCTTTATCCAGTATAACGCAAGGTACGCCACCCTGACACTCGATTCCACCATACAGAACACCGCCGGGGTCACTTCCGAGCTTTATAATCTCTCGGCCGCCGGGTCGCTTGTGTATGTCGGAGGGAATTATGGGATCACGCGGCCGGTGAATGACAGCTTCAGCATTGTGATGGCCGATAAAGTGCAAGGCGCCGCGGTGTCCAATAACGGCCAGGAGATCGGGAAGACGGATTCTTCCGGCATGCTGATCGTGCCGACGCTTACATCCTACAACCGGAACCAGATCACGCTCGACACGAAAAACATCCCGATCGACTACAGCATAGCCGACGTGAACAGAACGCTCTCTCCCTCGCTCTGGAGCGGTTCTTGTGTTTTCTTTGATGCGCGGATAGTGCGTGCGCTGATCGGGAGGCTGTATGTGCAACAAGACGATAAGAAGACACCGCTGGAATATGTCGATATTGTGGTAAAGGTCGGTCAGAAGGAAATATCGTTCCCGACGGGAAAAGGCGGGGAATTCTACCTGGAAAACAGCCTGCCCGAAGAAGCTAAAGCCGGCACGGTCGACAACCTGAGCTGCCGGGCGATCGCCGAACGGAGAAAAGCCGGCGGAAACGTGTTCGGGCCGGGTACCTACGGCGCCAGGGTGGACTATGAGGGCGGGACATGCACATTCTCCGTCACCTTCCCGGAGACGGAGGATGCGATTACAGACATCGGAGAAGTGGTCTGCAAACCGCAGAAGGCATCGGCTCTTCCGCAGGCCGCAAAACAGGCGGGTCCTGTCCAGACCGTGATTCCGGCGGCGATCCCGCTTGTTGCGCCACCCGCGCCGCCAGCCGTGGAACGCGCAGGGATTCAATCGTCGCCGGCTCAGGGAATGGCCAAAATCCCGCCGAAGGAAGATCTGCTTCTGACCACTGTGGTTCGTCCGCAGATAGGCTTCAATGTTCCGCTTGACCGGAGCAAGAGGCCTTACACGAGAACAAACGTCGGTGAGTTGACCATGCTGCTCGTCAAGTGCGGCAGGGAAACGAGGCTTGTTTATTCGAATGTCGGCGACGATATCGTCAATAATGTTTGCCCTGCCCACGGTTCCGTCACCGAGATCATCACGCGGAAAGAACGGGAAGCCCTTTCCGCGGTTGTGCACTATCTGGCCAAGAACCCCGGCACAACTGCCGAGATCGTGGGTCACGCCGACAGGCATGGGACAAGCAAAGACTCGATGCGGCTTGGCATGCGGTTGGCCTCCATTATCAAGGAATATCTTATTCGCTCGGGCGTGAAGGAAGATCAGATCAAGAAGGTCGAGAGTGCCGGCAGGGGGAAAATGCTCTGCACGGAGAAAACAGCTGTCTGCGACGTCATGAACCGGCGCGTTGTAATCAGGATCGTTCTGAAAACGGCCAAGACCTGATCCTAGTCAACAATAGACACGCAAACCGTGCATAGTAACAGTTCAGGCATAGCTGTTAAGTATGCACATATAGCAATGCGGCCAATGAGATCAACAGGCACGATCTGACCGAGTTCGATTGAATGATCATTTGAGACCCGTCGCGCATCGCGTCTATCCCCACTGAAATGCCCCTCCTGAACATCCTTTCATGAGAATGGCTTTAAAACGTCGAAATCGGATAGATAGCAACCTTTCAGGCCCGGCTGTTTTTTATTGACAGTCAATCTCCCTATTTGGTATGATAAAAAACGTTTATTTTGCAAGGAGTTTTATGTTTCGGCCCTCCCTTGAGGAGTTCAAACAGAAGGCGAAAATAGGCAATCTCATCCCCGTATATCGCGAGATCCTCGCCGATATGGAAACGCCGGTCTCGGCATTTCTTAAGATTGACGACGGCCGCCATTCCTTTCTCCTTGAAAGTATGGAGGGCGGAGAGAAATGGGCGCGGTACTCGTTTCTCGGCAGCAGGCCTTCGGTCGTGGTCAGGAGCTACGGCAGCACGATAGAGATTACCAGCAACGGAAAGACAACAAAACAGTCGTTCGAGCGTGACCCGCTTGAGGCAATAAAAAACAAGCTGGCCGAGTACAGACCGGTACCTGATGCGTCGTTGCCCCGCTTTTTCGGCGGGGCCGTCGGCTTCATGGGCTATGATGTTGTCCGTTTTTTTGAAGACTTGCCGAATCGGGAAAAAAGCGGGCTCGACATCCCGGACATATTCTTCATGATCACCGATACACTTGTGATCTTCGACAATATCACCCACATGATCAAGGTGGTGTCGAACGCCCATGTCAATGGAAAATCCCCTGTAGCCGCGTATAAGGAAGCGACATCGAAGATCGATGCGCTGGTTAGGAAGCTGAAACAGGGGAAAAGCGCGAGGATCAAAGCTCAAAGATCAAGAAAGAAGTCAAAAGAGCATGCGCTCACATCCAACTTCACCAAAAACAGGTATGAACAGGCCGTGCTCAAGGCAAAGGAGTACATCAAGGCGGGGGACATCTTCCAGGTCGTGCCTTCCCAGCGGTTCGAGACGAAGATCAACATCGAACCCTATGAGATTTACCGCGCGCTTCGGCTGATCAACCCCTCTCCCTACATGTATTTCCTGCGTTGTGGCGACGCGACCGTCGTTGGCGCTTCTCCGGAGGTGATGGTCAGGCTCGAAGGCGGAAGGATCGACCTCAGGCCGATCGCGGGAACACGCCGCCGCGGTGCGTCCGAGGAGGAAGACAAGGCTCTCGCCGAGGAACTTATCGCTGATCCGAAAGAACGGGCCGAACATATCATGCTCGTTGACCTCGGGAGGAACGATGTGGGAAGGGTGAGCGACCCTGGCAGCGTCAACGTGAGCGAGCTCATGGTAATCGAGAGGTACTCCCACGTGATGCATATCGTGTCGAATGTGCGGGGATCGCTTTCTCGCGGCAGGGACGCCTACGACGTGATCAGGGCCTGTTTCCCGGCGGGCACCGTCTCAGGGGCGCCGAAGATCCGGGCCATGGAGATCATCGACGAACTCGAACCCACACGGCGGGGTCCCTACGCGGGCGCAGTCGGGTACTTCGGGTTCTCGGGCAACATGGACACGTGCATCACCATCCGCACACTTGTCATCAAGGACGGCGTTGCGTATATCCAGGCCGGCGGCGGGGTTGTGGCTGACAGTGATCCGGCCGCTGAGTACCAGGAGACGGTAAACAAGGCCAAGGCGATGATGAGGGCCGTGGCGATGGCGGAGAAGGGGCTTGATTAAGAAGGCACCAAACGGCAAATAAACTCCAACAACCGAATTCCAGGCTCCAATGAACTGGAGAATGCAGTTTCGGAGTCATGTAGGATTTGGTTGCTGAAAACTGAGGTACTCTTTTGCTACTGATGATAGACAATTACGATTCCTTCACCTACAACCTTGTCCAGTATTTCGGCGAGCTGGGAAAGGACCTGAAGGTGTACAGGAACAACAAGATCACGATAACCGAGATCGAGAAGATGAGGCCCGAGAGCATCGTGATCTCGCCCGGGCCATGCACGCCCAAGGAGGCGGGGATTTCGATCGAGGTGATCAAGCACTTCGCAGGCAAGATCCCGATCCTCGGCGTCTGCCTCGGCCACCAGTCCATCGGCGAGGCCTTCGGGGGGGACGTTATACGCGCGCCGTACCTGATGCACGGCAAGACCTCGATGATTCACCATGACGGCAAAACCATCTTTGCGGGGCTGCCGAACCCCTTCGAGGCCACGCGCTACCACTCGCTCATCATCAAGCGTGAGACCCTGCCGGCCGTCCTTGAAGTAACGGCATGGACCGAAGACAACGTGATCATGGGCGTACGGCACAAGCAATTCAAGGTCGAGGGAGTGCAGTTTCACCCTGAGTCTATCCTGACCGGCGTGGGGAAAGCTTTGCTTGGGAACTTTTTGAAGCTGTGAGATCGGGAAAGGACTTTCCGCCAATGCGCAAAGAATCACCTGGCGTCACGTGATGCCGATGCCGCAGTGGTCTGAGAAGTAGAATGATCAAAGAAGCCATCGCAAAAATTGCTTCAAACGTCAGTCTCACGGAAGCCGAAGCAGAAACCGTAATGCGCGAGATCATGCAGGGCGAAGCCACGGATGCGCAGGTGGCATCGTACATCACGGCGCTCCGCTTAAAAGGCGAGACAGTAGATGAGATCACCGGATCGGCCAGGGTCATGCGCGAGAAGGCGGTGCATGTGCAGCTCTCTGCCCCGTACCAGGTGGACACCTGCGGCACAGGCGGCGATATGGCGCACACGTTCAACATCTCCACCACAGCGGCATTCGTGGTCGCCGGCGCCGGAGTAACAGTCGCCAAACACGGCAACCGGTCCGTATCGAGCAAGAGCGGGAGCGCCGACGTGCTCCAGGCGCTCGGCATCAATATCGAGATCCCTTCCAGCCGCGTGGAGGAGTGTCTGCAGACGGTGGGCATCGGATTCCTGTTTGCGCCGCTCATGCATCTGGCCATGAAGTACGCGATCGGGCCTCGTCGGGAGATCGGCATACGCACCATCTTCAATGTCCTCGGGCCGCTCACGAACCCCGCTGGCGTCAAGTCGCAGATCATGGGGGTATATTCCGCCGACCTGACGATGCCGCTCGCGCAGGCCCTCGGCAATCTAGGAGCAACGCATGTGTTCGTCGTCCACGGCATGGACGGGCTTGACGAGATAACCGTCACGGACAAGACAAAGGTATCCGAATTCAAGGACGGCGTTGTGAAGGACTTTTTCATTCATCCTTCGGACTTCGGAATCCCCTTGGGGAAATCCGAAGACCTGCGCGGCGGCGGTGCAGAAGAGAACGCGAGAATCACCATTGATGTTCTCAAGGGGCAGAAGGGAGCCCGCCGCGACATCGTGCTTCTCAACGCCGCTGCCGGACTCGCGGCGTCGGGTAAGACATCATATTTTAAGGAAGGCATCGAACTTGCGGCGATGTCGATAGACTCCGGAGCAGCGCTCAGGAAGCTCGAGATGCTGAAGGCGTTTACGAACAAGTCCTGAGCGATGTCTCGCACCGCGATGGTGCAAAAGGCACCGGACAAAAGCGTTAAACTTCGTGCCCCGGAGCCCTCGTGGCGATGTATTGAAGAATGATCTTAGACGAGATTATTGCGCATAAAAAAGAGGATCTGGCGGAGACGAAACGCCAGTCACCATTATCTGATATCAAGGCGAAAGCGTCAGATGCTGAACCGACGCGTAAGGTAGCGGAATCGCTTACCCGTGAAAATGGTATACGTCTTATCGCCGAGGTGAAGAAGGCATCGCCGTCACAAGGAGTGATCCGCGAGGACTTCGATCCAGTGGACATTGCCAAGATCTACGCAACGTCGGGGGCATCATGCATATCGGTGCTTACGGAGGAGAGGTATTTCAAGGGAAAGCTCGAATATCTCGGTCAAATCCGAAAGGCCGTAGGCCTGCCGCTTCTGCGCAAGGACTTCATCATTGATGACTATCAGATCTACGAAGCGCGCGCCGCAGGTGCCGACGCGGTGCTGATGATAGTGGCGTGTCTGGAGAGGACGCAGCTCGAGGACTTTCTCGGCATCGCGGACCGGGCCGGACTTGATGTCCTGGTTGAGGCGCATACCTATAAGGAGCTTGACCGGGCCCTGCTTGCGGGGGCGTCGCTGGTGGGCATCAACAACCGGGACCTCTCGACGTTCAAGGTGAGCCTGCAGACCTCGCTCGACCTCGTAAAAGATATCCCTGATGACCGCATTGTGGTGAGTGAGAGCGGGATCAAAACTCGCGGGGACGTGCTCGCGCTCCAGAAGGCAGGCGTGGATGCCATCCTTGTCGGCGAAAGCCTGATGCGGGAGAAGGACATCGGGAAGAAAGTGAAGGAACTCTTAGGGAAGGAATGAGTGGGTGCAAATGCAAAAAACCAAAAATCAAAAGGCAGCTGGCCTCTTTGAAATAGGTGCTTAGTCCCTTATTGGGACGGTAAGGTATCTCTATGATCAAAATCAAAATATGCGGTATAACCAATCTAGACGATGCCCTCCACGCGGCGGAACTCGGTGCTGACGCCCTGGGCTTCAACTTCTACAAGAAGAGCCTGCGCTACATCTCGCCGGAGAGGGCGGCGGAAATCATCGCTCAATTGCCACCCTTCGTTGTGCCCGTTGGCATCTTTGTGAATGAGCGTGAGGAAAAGATACGGGATATCCAGTTCACAACGGGTATCAAGATTCTACAGTTCCATGGGGACGAACGGCCAGAGTTCTGTGCGCGCTTCGGCTTCGGAAGCCGTGTGATCAAGGCTTTTCAGGTGAAAGACAGGGAAAGCCTCAAGCACATGGTGCAGTACCGGGTAAGCGCTTTCCTGCTTGACAGCTACCGCCGCGGTCTGAGGGGCGGAACGGGCGTTGCGTTCGACTGGCACCTGGCTGTGGTGGCCAAGACGTTCGGCAGGGTGATACTCGCCGGCGGGCTCACACCCGAGAATGTGGCCGAAGCCGTGAAGCTCGTGCAACCGTATGGCGTGGATGTGGCGAGCGGGGTGGAGAATGACAAGGGGATCAAGAACCCGTCAAAGGTCAAAAAATTTATCATAGAAGTCCGGAGGGCGTCACGGCCATGAGCATTCCGGACAAAAAGGGTCATTTTGGGACATACGGGGGAAAGTTCGCTCCCGAAACGCTGATGCCAGCGCTTGCAGAGCTCGAGGCTGCCTACCTCGCAGCGAAGAAGGATAAAAAGTTCCAGACCGAGCTTGAATTCTATTTCCGCGAGTTTATCGGCCGCCCCACGCCGCTCTATTTTGCCAAGCGACTCACCGAGCACTTGGGCGGCGCGAAGATCTATCTGAAACGCGAGGACCTCTGCCACACGGGTGCCCACAAAATCAACAATTCCCTGGCACAGGTCCTGCTCGCAAGGCGCATGGGCAAATCCCGCGTCATCGCCGAGACGGGCGCCGGCCAGCACGGCGTCGCCACAGCGACAGCTGCCGCCATGTTCGGCCTGGACTGCGAGGTTTACATGGGTACCGACGATGTCGCGCGCCAGTCGCTCAACGTCTTCCGCATGAAGCTGCTCGGAACCTCGGTCAGGCCGGTCGATATAGGCAGCAAGACCCTCAAGGACGCGATCAACGAGGCCATGCGCGATTGGATCACGAATGTGGCTAATACGCATTACGTGCTCGGAACCGTCTTCGGGCCTCATCCCTTTCCCCTGATGGTGCGCGATTTCCAGTCCGTCATCGGCCGCGAAACGAGAAAACAGATCATGAGGTTCGAAAGCAAACTTCCGGACTGCCTAGTCGCCTGCGTGGGCGGCGGATCAAACGCCATGGGGCTGTTCTACGAATTTCTTGGCGACCCATCTGTGAAAATGTACGGTATCGAGGCTGGCGGTCTCGGCATAGAACCGGGAAAGCATGCGGCGCGGTTCGCCGGCGGATCGCTCGGTGTTCTCCAGGGATCGAAGACATTCGTTCTTCAGGACGAGCAGGGCCAGATAGATCTGACCCATTCCATCTCGGCAGGCCTTGACTATGCCGCGGTCGGGCCAGAACATGCGTTCTATCACGATTCAGGCCGGGTTGAATACACCTATGCCATCGACGAAGAAGCCATGGAGGCGTTCGATCTTCTGTCCCGCCTCGAGGGCATCATCCCGGCGTTGGAAAGTGCGCACGCAGTAGCCTACTGCCTCAAGCTGGCGCCATCGCTCGACAAGGACAACGTCATCGTCGTCAATCTCTCCGGCCGCGGCGACAAGGACGTGATGCAGGTGGCGAAGATCAAGGGAGTGGAGCTATAGGGACTGAGAAGAGTGACTTTAGGATTTTAGAAATTCTCGAAGATTTGAACGGCCTGAATGCAAATTTTTCAGGATTCAGTATTCGAATCGAGAACCTTTGAAAATTTTATGTCCAGATTAAAAAATACATTCAGCCGTCTGAAGAAGAAGAATGAAACTGCCCTCATTCCCTATATCATGGCGGGAGACCCTGACCTCGCGACCACGAAGACGCTTATCATCGAGATGGAAAAGGCTGGCTGTGATGTGATTGAGCTTGGCGCTCCTTTTTCCGATCCCCTGGCGGACGGCCCGACTATTCAAAAGGCGGCCCTTAGATCGCTGAGGAATCATACGAACATATCCGATGTCTTGAGACTGGTTGCCGATGTCCGGAAGGAAAGCGAAATACCGCTCATCCTCATGACTTATTATAATCTCATCTTCAAGTACGGGGAAGAGCGCTTCGTGAACGAAGCCGTGTCGGCGGGGCTGGACGGGATGATTCTTCCCGACCTTCCGCCAGAAGAAGCAGGCACCTTGATCCCACTGGCGAAGAAGGCCGGCCTTGACTCAATCTTTTTGCTGGCGCCTACGAGCACCGATGAACGGATCAGTCTTGTCTGCAAGGTATCACAGGGGTTTGTATATTATGTCTCACTTACGGGCGTGACGGGCGCGAGGTCCGGTCTCCGGGATTCCGTCAAGGAATCGCTCCATAAGATAAAGACGGTCACGGACAAACCCGTTGCCGTTGGTTTTGGTATCTCCACGCCGGACCAGGCTGCCCAGGTTGCGCTCTGGGGAGCGGACGGGGTAATCGTGGGCAGCGCTCTCGTAAAGGTCATCGAAGAGAACATCGGGTCGCCACAGCTCGTAGAAAAAGCGGGAGCTTTCGTTAAGGCTCTTAAACAAGGTGTGCTTGCAGGACATGGTGAGTAACATGTCTGAAACAGGCCGTGCATCCGGCTCAACAAAGCCCGGTCCAGCGGAAAAATCTTGCAAGGGAGCATCACGTCGAAAGGGAAAAGGCCGGTGACAGACGAAAAAATGCCATCGGCTATTGAGATACGATGAAATCGAAAACGGGAGAAAGGGCGAGTATCTCCATCGCACTGATCGTCGCCATTACTCTTTCTGTCTTGTACCTCGTGAATTTCGGGTTTTTCGGGATTCTTGAGCAGAAGACGCTTGACATGAGATTCATAGTGCGCGGGAAGGTTGCGCCGGGACCTGAAACGGTTATTGCAGCAATCGATGAAAAGAGCATCAACAAGATCGGCCGCTTCCCCTGGACTCGCTCGGTTTGGGGACGCGTTGTCGACCGCCTCGTTGAAGAGGGTGCCAAGGTTATCGTGTTCGATGTGTTTTTCACCGAGACGGAGAACGTGGATTCGGATGATCTGTTCCAGAGCGCCATCATGCGGAGCGGCCGCGTGATCATGCCGGTCGTGTTCGATATTACCGAGGAGGATTATAAGGAGTCTGGCTTTACCGACAGGAAGCTGGATTTCATGGCCAAGTCAGCCTATTCGGTGCTAAAGAACACTGACGAGCCCTTCTCCCCGTTACAGGCCAAAATGGTCCTGCCAACGCTGCCGCGATTGTCATCGGTCGCCAACTCAATTGCCCATATCAATATGCTCGCAGATGAAGACGGGACCCTCAGGTGGGAAATGCTCGCCATCGGATACGACGGCGATTACTACCCCCCCATCGGTCTTCAGGCCGCATGGCTCTATCGCGGCCTGAAAAAAGAAGATCTCGTCCTCGACTTTAAGGGAAAGGTAAATCTCGGGAGTTCGACCATACCGATTGACGGGAATGGGCGCATGCTGATCAATTATCGCGGCCCGGCGGGGACGTTCCCGGTTTACTCTGTCTCCGATATACTGGACAGAACGACACCGTCCGGAACGTTCAAAGACAAAATCGTGCTCATCGGAGCCACGGCCCTGGGCATCTACGATCTCCGTGTCACGCCGTTTAGTCCGAATATGGCGGGGATCGAGAAGCATGCAAACGTAGTGGATAATATCCTGCGGGGCGATTTCATCCACCGAAACGACTCATCAGTCGTTTTCCTCATCTTCCTGTTCGCAATCTTGCTGGGAATCACAATCCCCAGGCTCGGGGCCACGGCTGGAGCAGTCCTTGTCCTCGCGCTGCTTGCCGGATATTTTGTGGCTGTGTACTGCCTCTTCGTGACCAAAGGCATATGGTTTAACCTCGTCTATCCCTCGTTTGCGCTTTTCTTCGGCTACACGAGCCAGACCGCCTACCGGTTCTTTGCGGAGGAGCGCCGCGCACGGAACATCCGAAAAATGTTCTCAAGCTATGTTTCGAAGAGGATAGTCGACGAGCTCATCAGGGACCCGAGCAAGGCGAAGCTCGGCGGTGAACGCAAGGAGATAACCGTGCTCTTTTCCGATATCCGCGGCTTCACTTCGTTCTCTGAAAAGCACGAACCCGAAGAGGTGGTGTCAATATTAAATGAGTACCTTGGCGCGATGACGAACATCGTCTTCGACCATGAGGGCACGCTTGATAAGTTTGTGGGTGACGCTGTGATGGCGCTCTGGGGCGCGCCAGTGGCCCAGCCGGACCATGCTAGACGCGCGGTCAGGTGTGCTATCGCGATGATCGAAAAACTCGAGGAACTTCAGAAGAAGTGGGCCGCAGAGGGGAAGACCGCACTCGACATCGGTATCGGCATCAACACGGGAGACATGGTGGTCGGCAATATGGGAGCAGAGGGCAAGAAGATGGACTACACGGTGATCGGCGACAACGTAAACCTGGCGGCGAGGGTCGAGGACTTGACAAGACAGTATAATAATCATATCATCATTACGGAGCTGACCTATAACAAGGTAAAAGACATCGTGAACGTAAACGAGCTGGGGTCGGTGACAGTGAAGGGGAAGCAGCACCCTGTGGTGATTTATGATCTCGTAGGAGTGAAGGCTGATTCGGGACAATCTCGAGCGTCAATTGACAAACCGGTTTCAGTGACCTGATGCCGAAAGGACGATGTGATCCCTGGTTTTTACGAAGGTTGTTGTATATCCGGCTATTGGGATCAAGAATGGGCTGCGTAAGGGGGCTGAATGAAGGTAAAGGTGTTGGGCTGCTCGGGTTCGGAGACGATAGGGCATATGCCCCCTGGATTCCTCGTGAATGACGCGATAATGCTGGATGCGGGCACGATCACGGCAGCGCTGAACATCGACGCGCAAAGGAAGATAACCGATATTTTGATCAGTCATCCACACCTTGATCATATTAAATCGCTCATGTTCCTGGCAGACAACATCATGGGTCGGATCACGAGACCGGTGAACATACGGACCATACCCGAAGTGATTGACGCAATCAGGAAACACGTGATGAACGACCTTATATGGCCTGATTTCACCAGAATCCCGACCGCGCGGAAACCCATCTTTGTCTATAAACCAATGCAAGCCGGGACGCCAGTGAAAATCAGCGGACTTACGGTGAAGGCCATCCCCATGAACCACCCCGTGCCTACCGTAGGGTTCCTGGCGGACGATGGAAAATCGTCGTTGCTCTACAGCGCCGACACCGGGCCGAATGAGGGGCTTTGGAAGGAGGCAGCCCGGGCGAGAAACCTAAAAGCAATCATTGTTGATACGTCGTTTCCGAACAGCCTCGTGACAATCGCTGAGGAGAGCGGTCACTTGACGCCTGCCCGGCTGCACAGCGATCTTGCGAGAGCAAGCGTCGACAGCCGGGTGCCGATCTATATCTATCACATAAAGCCGGTTCACGAGAAAAAGGTGATTAACGAACTCCGCGCCCTGGGCAGAAAGAACGTGAAAATATTGCAGGAAGGAAAGACGTATATATTTTGAACTTAGCATCCCGAATAGAAATCTCGATTATCATGAAATTCCGAGCCACGAGTTGCCAAACATTTGCGAGTCCGTTTCGCGGAATCCCGCTGACATTTGGGAAGGGCGATTCGTGCTTGTGGTAAGGGAGAACGATGGCTTGGTTTAAAAAAGAGCGACCGGAAGGCATTGCACCCGAAGCCCCAGCTAAGAAAGTCAAAATACCCGAAGGGCTCTGGGTTAAGTGCGACAACTGTAAAGAGATCATCTACCGCAAAGAGGTTGACAAGAACTATAAGGTCTGCCCCAAGTGCGACTATCACTTCCGCATCTCCGCATCCGAAAGGCTTCCCTACCTCGTCGATGAGGGCAGCTTTCTTGAGGTGGAGGATGGCCTTTCGCCGAAGGACTTTCTCGGATTCAAGGACTACAAGGACAAGCTCAAGAGCAGCCTCAAGAAGACGGGCCTCAAGGATGCGATCATCTCCGGAGAGGCGAAGATCGGGGGCAGGCCCGTGTCGCTTGTGGTGATGGATTTCAACTTCATGGGCGGAAGCATGGGTTCGGTCGTGGGCGAAAAGATCGCACGGGCCGTTGAGCGTGCGATCGAGAAGAAAACACCGTTCGTGTCGGTGGCGTCGTCCGGCGGGGCAAGGATGCAGGAAGGCATTCTCTCGCTCATGCAGATGGCAAAAACCTCGGCGGCCGTGGCCCGGCTCGGGGAGGCCGGATTGCCGTTCGTCTCCGTGCTTACGGACCCCACCTTCGGGGGGGTGACGGCGAGTTTCGCCATGCTTGGCGACATTATCATCGCAGAACCCAAGAGCCTGATCGGTTTTGCCGGTCCACGCGTGATTGAGCAGACGATCAAGCAGCAGCTGCCGGCCGGGTTCCAGCGAGCCGAGTTCCTCCTGGAGCACGGAATGATCGACATGATCGTCCCCCGGCGGGAGATGCACGCCATGCTGGGGAAGGCTCTGGAGTTCTTTGGGGGGTAAATAGTAAGCCGTGGTCACCCGGCAGGATCGTTGGCGGTCGCGAAGGGATTGACGATTCAATGGGAGAAATGGCGAAAATCATCATCGTGATCGGGGCGGTGCTCGTCCTCATCGGTCTCGCGATGCTGTTTATCCAGAAGGCCCCTTTCCTCGGCAAACTCCCGGGCGATATCCTGATCAAGAGAGAGAATTTCACGTTCTATTTTCCCTTGACCACGAGCATCGTAATCAGCGTTATCGTCAGCCTCATTCTTTGCTTGATCAGCAAATTCAGGTAATCCGCATGCATTTTAATATCTCATTCTCCGTTGCAGCGGTATTTTCACCCCATCCCCGGGGAGAAAAGTGGGGTGACATATGGATCGCAGAAAATTTTTAAAATTGACTGCTCTTACCGGAGCGGGCCTTTCGATGCCCAAGGGTCTGGACATGCTTGCCGAGGCAGCAGAGGCGGCTGCAATGCCCGACCTTGTCGTGGCGCACGGAGCATCTCCTGAACGGATCGTAAGAGCCGCGATTGACGCCGTGGGAGGGGTCAGAAGGTTCATCTCCCGCGGCGACGTAGTGGTGATAAAACCGAATATCGCCTGGGACCGGACCCCGGAACAGGCGGGGAACACGAATCCCGAGGTGGTCGCCGCCATGGTCAAGCTTTGCTTCGAAGCGGGCGCAAAGAAGGTGAGGGTCTTTGATCGGCCGGTTAATGATCCAAGGCGGTGCTACGTCCAGAGCGGCATCGCACCGGCCGCAGGATCGTTAGGGGCCGATGTGGACTATGTGGATGAGCGCAAATTCAGGGACATGACCATCAACGGCGAAGCGCTTAAGTCCTGGCCGCTCTACAGCGAGGTATTTGAGGCTGATAAAGTGATCAATATCCCTATCGCGAAGCACCATGGTCTGGCGAAGCTCACGATGTCGATGAAGAACTGGATGGGAGTGATGGGCGGGTCGCGGCGGCAGATCCACCAGAAGCTGGACGAGAGTCTCGTCGACCTATCCATGAAGATCAAGCCTACGCTCACGATCCTCGATGCTGTTCGCATCCTTACGGCCAACGGACCGCAGGGTGGCAATCTCGCGGATGTGAAAAAGCTCGATACGGTCATCGTCGGCGTCGACCAGGTCGCAATCGACTCCTACGGCGCCACGCTCTTCGGGATGAAAGGGAGCGATCTCGGGTACGTTCGGATTGGGAACGAGCTAGGACTAGGGAAGATGGAGTTGAACAAGCTGCTTATCAAAAAGATACAGGTTTAGCTCCCAATAGGGAGAAGGGGATGTTTATTCATTGCGGGCGATAGCGGGCGCGCGGTAATATTCAAGCAATGAATATCGAGAGCGTAGCCGCGCCGGACAAAGCGAGAAAGATTGCTCCTTTTAGTAACGGCGACGTTATCCTGACTGCATGACTGATTGGCACTATGCGTGTTCTAACTTTTCAAAATGTTCGCAGAATAGCGCAGGCATTGTTTTTGCTCCTTTTCCTCTTTCTCTTCATCCAGACCGAGTCCAAAGGGAATGATGTCCTTGGGTATCCCGTCCGTCTCTTTCTTGATTTTGACCCCCTCATCTTTGTCACCACGGTCCTTTCCGCCCATACTGCGGCAAAGGCATTCTATTTTTCGGTCATTACCATCGCCATTACGCTCCTGTTCGGCAGGGTGTTCTGCGGGTGGGCATGTCCGCTGGGCACGCTCAATAATATCGTCGGTTCGATCAGGAAAAAAGCGTATGCCCGAAAAGGCAGGGACTGGTACCGAGTAAAGTATTTCATCCTTATCGGTGTTGTTGCTTCGGCGGTGCTGACGCTACAGCCCGTGGGGATCATGGACCCGCTCTCGCTCCTCATACGTTCATTCTCAATAAGCGTTTTTCCTCTGTTCAATTACAGCGTGAGGGCTTTCTTCGACACACTGTTTAGCTCAAACCCGTTGGGCATAACGGCCATCACGGAACCGGTGTACTCAGTGCTGAGGAAGAACGTGCTTACTTTCGAGCAGTCATATTACAACCAGAATGTGATCGTCGGTATCATTTTCTTCGTCATTCTCGGAATGAACCTCATCGAGAAGCGGTTCTGGTGCAAGTACCTTTGTCCGCTTGGCGCTTTCCTCGGCCTCCTTTCGCGATTCTCGGTCATGAAGAGGTCGGTGAGCGAGGGTTGCACGGAGTGCGGGAGCTGCGCAATGGTCTGCCCGGGGAATGCCGCGCCCGACGCAAAAGATCAGTGGAAGGACACGGAATGCCTTTCTTGCTGGAATTGCGACGATATCTGCCCGCAGAACGCTGTGACCTTTGGGTTTAAAGGCAAGAAGGCGTCAGCATCCATGGACTTGGGCAGGAGAAGGGTGATCGTAGCAGCGTTAAGCGGAATTGCGACTGTTCCGCTGGTCAGGGTCACGCCTCTCCATACTGCCAATGCGAAGAACCCTGTTCTTCTCAGGCCCCCCGGGTCGCTTGAAGAAAAAGAGTTCCTCCGGCGGTGCGTGAAGTGCGGAGAATGCATGAAGGTTTGCATAACAAATGGTCTGCAGCCCACACTTCTCGAGGCGGGTCTCGAAGGGATATGGTCGCCAACGCTTGTACCGAGGATAGGGTACTGTGAATACCGGTGCACGCTCTGTGGACAGGTCTGCCCAACTGGCGCAATCAAGCGGCTCCAGTTGGAGGAGAAAGCAAAGGTTAAGATCGGCCTCGCCATGATCGATAAGGGCAGATGTCTGCCGTGGGCGCATGGCAGACCGTGCATCGTGTGCGAGGAGGTCTGTCCCACACCGACCAAGGCGGTCTGGCTCGAGGAGGTTGGGGTGCGTGATCGGCAGGGGAAGTTGGTGATGGTGAAGCAGCCGCACGTCGATCTGGAACTCTGTATCGGCTGCGGCATATGCGAAGCCAAATGCCCGGTACTCGGGAGGCCGGCGGTCTATGTTTCGAGCGTTGGGGAGAGCAGGTCGAAGGAAAACCAGTTGCTGCTTCTCTGAAACGCAAAGTCTTCGCTGCGTGCTCGGATTTTGCTATGAGCTCGGAGACTTCCGAACATGTTCAAATGCCACATCTGGTTCAGGGTCGCCAGGAACACGCGACTACATCGCCGCAGGGCCTAATGACTCGGCCAGCGCCTTGTTTACGATCTTGCCGTGATAGGTGTTGAGCGCGCTCCGGATGATTGGCTCTTCCTGAACAGCTTTCTTGATACCCTTCTCTGCGATAATTCTTATGTAGGGCAGCGTTGCATTCGTGAGAGCGAGAGTTGATGTTCTCGGATACGCGCCCGGCATGTTCGCAACGCAGTAGTGGATAATGCCGGCTACTTCGAATACAGGGTCATCATGGGTGGTCGGTCTTGAAGTCTCGGTGCACCCGCCCTGATCCACAGACACGTCCACGATCACCGAACCTTTCTTCATGGAACCGAGCATCTGGCGAGTTATAAGAACGGGCGTTCGCCCTCCCGGCACAAGCACGGCGCCAACAATGATGTCAGCGTCCCTGATTTCTTCTGAGACGGTATGCGCCGTTACGGGCACGGTCTCCACCCTCCCCATGAACATCTCGTCGATCTTCTGGAGCCTTTCTGTACCTTTGTTCATGACCACGGTCTCCATGCCAAGATTGGATGCAACGCGGGCCGCGTTCGTGCCGACTACACCGGCGCCGAGGATCAGGATCTTGGCAGGCTTTACGCCGCTCGCGCCGGTCGCGAGGATGCCCGATCCGCCCTTGAACTTTTGGAGGTAGAAGGCGCCCATGAGAGGCGCCATCCTGCCGGCAATCTCGCTCATAGGGGAGAGCAACGGAAGGACTCCGTCCTTGGTCAACGTCTCATACCCGATGCCGGTTGTCTTCTTCCTGAGGAGGACCTGCGTGAGTTCACGGTTTGGTGCGAGGTGGAGATAGGTGAAAAGCGCCTGGCCTTCCTTAAGCAGGTCGTATTCCTGCGGCAGAGGTTCCTTGACCTTGACAATGAGATCGGCCTTATCGAAGAGTTCCTTCTTCTCCACTATTTCGGCTCCTGCTTTCACATACTCCTCGTCCGAAAAACCGCTACCCGCTCCAGCGCTCCGTTCGATGAGGATGGTATGGCCATCGCGCTTTAGGTCCTGCACGCCAAACGGCGTTATGCCCACTCGGAACTCTTCTGTTTTGATCTCCTTCGGGACGCCGATTTTCATAGCCTTGTCCTCACGTGACTGGGGATGCTCTCATTGGTCGTTTAAAATGTAACACTTTACCTTTCGGATTTCAATGGGGTTCCTTCCTTTATCCACCATGTGCAAGGTATTGACTAATATGCCGGTTTTAAGTAGTATATGACCCTAAAATCAAATTCTTGAACGGGGGTTTTTCATGCCAGAGGAAAAGAAAGAACCATGGCTAAATTATCTCGCGCTCACGACGGTGATCTTGGCAGTATGCGCCACATTATCGACGTTGAAGGGCGGAGGTTTCTCGACACGCTCGGTCATGTCGCAGGCCCAGGCATCGGACCAATGGTCATACTATCAGGCCAAGAGCATTAAGGGATATATTTACGATCTTCAGAAGGAAAAGCTCGAGATGGAATTGAAATCTTTTAGATCCGGTGTCTCGCATGCGGTTGTCGCCGAGTATGAAAAGAAGATCGATTCCTACGGTCAGAAGGTCAAAAAGTACGACGAGGAAAAAGAAGAGCTAAAGAGAAAGGCGGAGGATCTGGAAAAGCAGCGTGATGATGCCCAGAAGCACTCAAGCGCCTTCGGATTGGCAGCGATGTTCCTCCAGATAGCGATATTGCTCTCGTCCATCGCAGCCTTGATGAGGCAGAGGCTATTCTGGTTGCTTGGACTTGCCGTAGGATGCATCGGCCTGGTATCATTCCTCGACGGGTTCTTCTCCTTCATGAGGTAAGGTCGCATTGCGGTTGTCGCCAAGAACGCCAAGGCAGCGGCACGAAACGTCCACTGCCCTTTGCTTTTCCGCCCGGTCTATTTCCCGGCTGGTTCCCGACATGATATTTACAAATTATGGTGTCACAAGTTTGAGAAGGCGTGCGGCCGAGAGGAACATTTCACCGGTCGACGAGCATGACGGCGGCGAAGAGCCGAGATTTTGCGTAGCCGAAGGAGTTGAATGATGAGAGGATTACATGGAAAGATTATTCTTGGCGCGGCCCTGATCGCACTATCCGCCGCAATGTTCTTCCTGCAGGTGAAGATCTTTCACGACGAGAGGGACACTTTTTTCTACCTCTTCCAGGATCTCGCCTTCGTCCCGATTCAGGTGCTCTTGGTGACCGTCATCGTAGACCAGGTAATACGGATACGGGAAAGGCTTTCCATGATGACCAAGCTGAACATGGTGATCGGCACATTTTTCAGTGAAGTCGGGACAAAGCTCATGAAGTCCCTGGCGGGTTTTGACAGCCATTTTGAGCAGATCAGGAGCGACTTTATGGTTACCGGCGAATGGACGGACCAGAGATTCTCTTCGGCTATCAAGAGGGTGGGCAGCTATGATTTTCGAATTGATTATATGAGGAGCGATCTGGCTGCGTTGAAGGCATTGCTTGCCGGGAAGCGGGATTTTCTGCTCAGGCTCCTCGAGAATCAAAACCTGCTCGAGCATGAGACCTTCACCGAGCTCCTATGGGCTTTATTTCATCTGACCGAGGAGCTGCTGGCGCGTGAGGACGTGACGAGGCTTTCGCATGCCGATGGGAACCATATAGCCGGGGATATCAGGCGGGCTTACGTGATCCTGATTGCGGAATGGCTCGCCTACATGAAGCATCTCAAGAAAGAGTATCCGTATCTCTTCTCGCTTGCCGTGCGAACGAATCCATCGGACCCCAATGCGCCGGTTGTGGTCACGTAGCGAGATAATCATCGTGGAAAATTCGTGAAGCGTCTACCGCGGGCCGCAAGATTTGCGCTCTTAATGCATGAATTACGAGCGATGTCTGCCGCCGGCATGTCCGCTGTCCCCCGTCCCGGACGCCGGGCAACCCTGCTCAGCCCGTCATTTCTTATATTCGACCTGGTTGCCGATTTCCAGATAGTCTGCACTCTTTCGGACGATAGCGGTCGAAGTGTGCTCCTTTACGATGATAACCTGAGTTTCGCCAAGTAGCCGCCGTGGATACGCTTTCTTTACAGGACTTGCGTAGATAAGGAACCGGTCCCCGGGCTCAACACCGTCAGAGCTCCCTTTGTCAAGGTATACGATATCTGCCTGACCGGTTATGGTACGGCCATCCATGACTTCGATGATATACCCGGAGATATCCTTGTCTTTTGTCTGCGGCGTGCTGTAAACGAGGGTCGGCTCATGATACGGCATCAGCATGGTGCCTATTTCGCTCACCGCAAAGGACGTTGTGATCCTCGCGGAATAATTACCATGGGCCCCCTTTTCCACGATCTCAAGGATACCAAGGATACTGATGAGCCTTCCGTACTTGCGACCAGTTACGGGATGTTTGACCTCCTCGAGCCGGTTAAACATGATGAACTTCTCTCCGATGCTTACATCATCTTTGGAACGGATATTGACGTCCACGATATCATCATACCCGAAATAGTGTTTCCCTTCCGGCCCTGCGACAATTACATCGTTGCTCTTGTCTTCCCCAATGTAGCCTGCGCTCAGCATGGAATACTTGTCGAGAATGGGAGTTGGCGCTTCTTGAGGCAGGGCAAGCTTGCTTGTCGTTATGGCGCTCTCTTCGCCTGCTTTTTCCGGTGACGCCCCGACACCTTGTCTCCGTTGAAGAACCGCTGCGCCCTTTTCGCCGGGCTCCTCGGCCATGACCTCTTCCTTCTCTTCGGCTGCAGTCGGCGCCTGCATCGCCCGCTCGATGGGCGCAAGGCTCGGGATCATCAGCTTGTTGCCGGGATAGATCAGATCAGGGTTGGTTATGGAAGGATTCGCCTTCCAGATGAACGGCCACAGGAACGGGTCCTTGAGAAGGGCATTGGAGATGTCCCAGAGCGTATCACCCTGTCTTATGGTATAGCTCCCGGCCATTTCCGGCGATGGCGCTGTCGAGGTCTCCGCAGGCCCTGACGCCGATCCACCCTGTTCGGAGAGGGCCGCTTCTGCGGGTTTCTGCGGGGTCTGGGCTTCTGGGGCCTTATTCTGCTGTGGTTCTCCGGCGGGGTTTTGACCCTGGGTAAAAGCAGCACCGGGGAGGAGTATTATGAGAAGAAGCATTGATAACGCGTGGACAAGAGTTCTTGACCGTCTGGCCATTCCTGCCTCCTGACTTAATTTTTCTTTGTACCGGCTTCTTTGGCCGCTTTTTTCTTTCCGGCCGCGGTTTGGGCCGTGACCGCGGATGAGTGTGATTAGTTCATCTGCACACGTTCCATGAGTCGGTGCGGGTTTGGCGGCTGTGTCGATAAACACGATTTTGAGGGGGGAGCGGAAGATGGGAAGAATCCTTCCAAGATGCTTCTTCTTAATTATTGAGGAGACCTCCCTTGTTGCCTGGACAGCATCTTCCCCGTCTACTGTTGTACGTTTTTCTGTCGAGACAGACGCTCTCGGGATGGCATAATTTCCCTTAAGATAGCCGAGAAACCCCTTGTTTGTCAAGAGAATTCAATCAAAACAATAAGCAAAACCAGACCTTGCTTTTAACAGGTGTTTTTGGTATTCTGCCGTTACCATGAAGACCGAACAGAGAGAGGGGCGAACAGGGTTGCGGGGAGTGCTCACTCTTTCCGGCTTTGTGCTCCTGACGGCGCTGGCCATCGTACTCCAGATCAAGTATCGAGGTTTTGAAGGACCCCTCTCGGACAATATTCTCATCATTATCCTGACCAACGCCAATTTTCTGCTTCTGGCGGCGGTCATTTTCATGACGGCACGGAGCCTCTGGAAGCTTTACATTGAGAGGAAACATGGTGTTCTTGGGGCCCGGTTCCGGACAAAGCTGGTCGCTGCCTTTGTCAGCCTATCCTTGATCCCGCCGATACTCCTCTTTTTGATCGGGACTGGCATGTTCACAAGGAGCTTGGAGCGGCTTTTCAGTCTCAAGATCGAAAGCTCGCTTCAGGATTCGGTCTTCGTGGCCCAGGCCTATTATGATCGGCTGCGGGAGCAGGCCTTTGACTTCAGCAGGCAGATCAGCAGGCAGATGACCGAGGAACATCTCCTGTCCCGCTTTGAGGCACCAGTGCTCAAGGACTATCTGGGCCGGAAGGCTGCTGAGTACGGTCTTGGCTCGGTCGAACTCTTTACCTCGCCCCGTGAGCGGACTGTAACAGTCGTAACCGGAAAATTTCCAGCCAGGACCTTTACCGCCACCTCATCCGACATGGCATCCCAGGCATTTTCGTCCTTGGATTCGGCCGCGGTCATTGATCTCGGGAGAAAAGGCGAGATTGTGCGGGCGGTGGTCCCCGTCCATGTATCGCTCGACGACAAACGGGTCTCAGCCGCGGTTTCCGTGAGCTATTATGTCCCCCAGAGCCTTTCGGCAAAGTCCGAGGAGATCCGCATGGGATACGCGCAATATCGGTCCTCGCTCATAGGAAAGCAGCCGATCAAACTGTCATACCGGCTCGGATTCCTTTCTGTCACGCTGACGCTGTTGCTGGCCGCGATCTGGGTTGCGCTGCGCGTCGCGGCCGGCATTACCGTTCCGATCAGGAAACTGGCCGAGGGGACGGCGGCCGTTGCGGCAGGCAGGTTCGACTACCGTATCGATGAAAGGACGGGCGACGAGGTCGGCGTGCTCATCGATTCGTTCAACAAGATGACGAGCGAGCTGAAGCATTCGAGCGAGCGGCTTGAACAGGAGGTTTCCTATAAACAGACGATCCTCTCGAATATAGATACAGGCGTCATCTCCGTAGACCGTTCGGGCAGGATCACGACCATCAACCCCGCGGCAACTGCGATCCTCAGCGTGCATGAACAGGACGTGCTCGGCAGACGATACGATGAAGCGTTCGGGTTCATCGAGCTTGAACCGATCCGAAGGCTCTTCCGTGGGCTCGAGGAGGGGCAAGGTCGGGCCGAGGAGGAAATGTCGCTCAATGTCCGGGGAAGAATCTTGACGCTTCGGACTCGCGTGTCGAGGCTCAGGGACAGCGGGGGTGCGCCTATCGGTTTGGTCATCACCTTCGACGACCTTACCGAACTGCTGCGCGCCAAGAAAGCCGAGACCTGGCAGGATGTGGCCCGGAGGATCGCCCATGAGTTCAAGAATCCCCTCACACCCATCAAACTGTCCGCCGAGCGGTTGCGAAAAAAGCACGCTGAGGGGGCTCCAGACTTTAACACCGTGTTCGAAGAATGCAGCCGGACCATCGTGCAGGAGGCCGACGGTCTGCGCAGGCTTGTCGATGAATTCGCAAACTTTGCGCGCATGCCGAGCTCCAATCCTGTTCCACAGCCGCTTGCCCCTGTGATCGAAAATGTGGTCCAACTCTACGCCGGTGCTCACAAGGATATCACCGTCGTCAAAGATATCGCTCCCGGCATGTCCGATGTGGTCCTCGACAGCGAGCAGATGAAGCGGGTTTTCATAAACCTCTTCGAGAACGCTGTCGAGGCTATGAACGGAAAGGGCAGGATATGGGTTGCAGCGCGGATGACCCCGGGCGGCACGGCGCAGATCGAGGTGGCCGATGAAGGACCGGGGATCGCGGCCCAGGACGTGCCTCGCCTGTTCCAACCGGACTTTTCGCGGAAGAAGAAGAAGAGCGGACTGGGGCTCGCCATCGTGCTCCGGATCATCAAGGACCACAGCGGAGCAATCCGCGTGGAACAGAACGCGCCGAAGGGCGCACGGTTCATCGTCGAACTGCCCGCAAAGCAGGGATAAATGGCAATTTCGGCTGAGGCGCGGTGATCGCGCATTGACCGGTACAAAAATCTGCACGTAGAGTACGTGATTGAACGAGGGGAGGATGTGGAACCTTGGATACAGCTTCAACGATACTGATTAGCATTGTCGCGGTGTTCCTTATTTTTAAGCTGTTCGGTCTTTTGAGCCGCTTGGGGATCAAGCAGATATCTCCCCGGGACCTGGATCAAAGAAAGGGGATGATGCTTCTGGACGTACGTCCGGGCAAGGAATACGAACAGGGGCATATTCCCGGTGCGGTCCATGTGCCGCTCACGGACATCGGTAATAAGGTCAAGAAGCTCAAGAAGGACAAGGACCTGGTAGTGTATTGCCGGAGCGGGAACCAGAGCATTTGGGCCATCAAGAGACTGATGGGCATGGGTTACAAGAACCTCTATAGTCTGAAGGGCGGCTACAGTGCCTGGAAAAGAATTCATCGATGAGCTCAAGCGGGACTACCGGAAGAAAAGACCCGAAATCATCCGGCGGCTCTCGGAATTCAAGGGGGTCTACGAAAAAGGCGACCGGGCGATCTTCGAGGAGCTCTGCTACTGCATCCTGACAGCCGGCAGCAGCGCGAAGATGGGCATGCGCACGGTAGAGGCCCTGAAGGACATACTCCATACCGGCGACAAAATGCAGCTTCAGCAACGCGCAAAAGCGCACCGGGTACGATTCTGGCGCATTCGGCCGACATACATCATTCAAACTCGAGAGTACCTCAAGGACGCCTGGGGAATGAACCTCCGCCAGCTCATAGAATCCCTTGACAGCCGGCACCTGCGTCGCGATTTTTTTGCGAAGAATAAGTCGATTAAAGGACTGGGATACAAAGAGGCAAGCCACTTTCTCAGGAACATCGGCTTTCCGGGTTACGCCATCCTGGACAAACATATCCTGAACAGCCTCCGCGAGATGGGAGTGATCAGCAAACGGATGCGCCCGACGACCCGGGCAGGATACCTGGCGATAGAGAAGAGGCTTGAGCGATTTGCCCGGGAAATCGGCATCGATATGGACCACTTGGACCTGCTGCTGTGGTCGCGCAAGACTGGAGAGATATTGAAATAGCTCCGAGTGCGGAATGACAGGCGTTGAAAAGGGCTCTTAGAAAGGACAAAAAAGATTTCCGCATACGGAAAGAACCATGGGGAGCGGGACAAGACAGTCAATTCTGCGTCCGTTCCGAGAGCGATCGAAATGAGTGATAATGTAGGAGGGTCGGAGCGTCAGCCGTTTCCACACTCATGCCGCACCTCAAGCGTACGGATTTCCCAGGAAGATCACGCAGTGATGTGATATATGCGGGTTCTGAAAGAGTGGCGAAGGCAGGGGAAAACCGAAGTCTATCGATTCATCATATACCATGAAAAAAATCATCGTGCTCTCCCTTCTGGTCATTATCGGCATCCTGTTTACGGCCCAGATCAAGCGGGCAGCCGTGAGCCTCCTCATCCTTGCCGATATCGTAAGGCCGCCGGGGAAGGCGATCATGGGGAAATTCATCGATGGCCCGTCCGTGAAGAGGGTAAATATCAAAAGCGGAGGCAGGCCCATTCCCGCTGATCTTTACATCCCGAAAGAAAAAGGCATTCATTTCCCCCTCGTCATCGTTCACGGAGTTAATCCGACGGGCAAGGACGACGAACAGCTCGTGCTTTTGGCAAACGATCTTGCACGGGCAGGATTACTTGTCATAGTCCCCGATTTGGAGGGGATGAAGGCCCTTCGCATACGCATTTCCGACGCAGAGGACGTCCTGCAAAGTTATCTGTATGTGAGCAGACTTAAGGATGTCAGTCACTATGGCGGCATGCTGGGGATAAGTTACGGCGCCGGGCCCATGCTGCTCGCTTCGGCGGAACCGAGGATACGGGACAAGATAAGCGTTGTAGCGACGTTCGGGGGGTATTATGATCTCCGCAACGTCATGCTCTTCGCCACGACAGGCAACTTTGAGTACGGCAGCCACAGGGGCAGGCTGAGACCAGAGGAGTTCACTCGATGGATGTTCGCGTACCGTAACCTCGATATGCTTCGTACCCCCGCGGACCGGACCACGCTCAGAAAGATCATCGAAAAGCGGAATCGGTACGAGAACGCCGAGGCCGCCGCGCTTGCGAAATCCCTCGGCCCTGAGGGGAGGGCGCTGTACGATTTTCTCATGAATACGGATCAGGAACGTTTCGGTCTTCTCTATGAGAAACTCCCCGTCGAATTGCGGGAACAGGTGTATCAGCTTTCCCCGGCAAGGGCGATCAAATATATTAAGGCCTCCTTTATCATCGCTCACGGCATGGAAGATTATTCCATACCATATACTGAGAGCCTGAGGCTTGCAGATGCGGTCGGCGATAGAAGACGCGTGCATCTCGAGCTCCTTCCCCAGTTCATGCATATCGAACCCGTTGAACCCTCGGCGGGAACGATATATAAAAAATATGCTCTCGGCGGCTGGCGGTTGTTCTCGCTCATTTATGATCTGTTGGGAAAAGGGGCACAGGCAAACAGAGCGCATGGCGTTGACTATCAGTGAGGTGATGCATGGGTGACGGGGGACTTAAGAAGGCGGTTATCATTGGTGCATGCATCGGGGCGTTCATAAGCCTTGGCGCTGCCCTGTCCATGGACATTGTCTTTTCGGATACCCTCCAGGGGACCTGGCGGGATGCCGCAGCCAAGGACGTTGCTAGAATGTTCGGGCCCGCGTGCGGCAAGAATTATTTTGCCGTAACGCTGGTGCTGGTGATCGTGATGGGGTTCCTTGCGGCATTCGGCGCTTTTCTCGGCGCGGCTGCCGGGCTTGCCATGAACAGGTTTTTCAAGCTTTTGCTAAAATAGAAAGAACAAGGAGATTGTTTTTCTGCTCTGTATATTCCGGCAGTCCCTGTGCCTGACGCTCAGGCAGGGCAAGCCGGCCGGTTTCACAACGGAGAGGAGAGAGGGACGCACGCAGCTTGCCTTTGCCGTTTGAGGAGCAATTTTACGAGACTCGGGACATTCAGCTTCCAGCCCCTGATGTGCCAGTCGAGTTCGTGCTTGTCACAGACGCTGTCAAGAGTGTTGAGCCTGAATATCTCGTCCCGCAGCGCGTCATCCACATTCCATGGGTCATTGATCTTCCTGCTTAGTTCGATCGCTCGAGTGAGCTGGTCCCGTATCTTATCTGCTATTTTTGCTCCGATCACACCATATTGCTCTTTGAGGTCAAGAAGCTTGAGCGCCCCGTCATAGGTAGCCCGTACAATATCTTCCCGCGACATCCAGTTGGTTTCGTAATTCAGCGTATATTTCCAGCTTGGCATGTGCATGGCCTGCCGGTGCTCTTTAAGCGTACGGAAGAAAAATCGGTAACCGTATTTTTCTGGATTTTCGAAGATGGTGCTGCCTGGATCGATGAACGGTGCGAGTGGAGCGATCATGGGGAGGACCCTGCCAGCATGGCCATTACCACCGTAGCGCGCCAAGAGTTCACCGCAATATTCAACCGTCTGCATGACCGATGCATAGTCCTGGTTAGGAAGGCCGACCATAAAGAACAGGTCTATCCGTTTGCAGCCTACGCGGATGAGCGTCTCGATCATGGCTTCAAGATCGGAGTTCGAATAGCTTTTCCCGAAGATTTTCCTGACCGAGATGTCATGGGACTCCGGGGATATTTCGACGTTGAAAGTCTCGATGGAATCGGCTACCCTCTGCAGGAAGGCAGCCGGAGGGGGATTGAAGAACTCTATGGCAATCTCGTTCTTGATGGGGTGCCTCTTCATGGCATCCAGGAAACGCTCGCTGTATTCCGTTCCGGCCTGGAGCAGATCTCCGAGCACCATGACGGGCGCCCCCGTGTACTCGGCGATTCGGCTGATGTCTTCGGCAACGAGCTCCGGGGACCGGAAACAGGGTTGCTGCCGCATGCACACCTTCCTGAAGGCCGAGAATGAACCTCCGCAGGTACCGCAGTTGTGGTTGCATCCACGGCAAGAGAAGACGGCCGTAACGGGATAGGTGAGCCAGTACTTGAAAGGGATGTAGCCGGACGGGTCGCGGTACTTAATCGCCATCTTGAGAAGATGGGTGTAGTCGAAGTTGATGTAATCCATGGTTTCCGGCCTGAACGACCTCTCATTTACCACCGTGCGTCCGTCTTGATCCCGCCACACCAGGTTTGGAACGTATTCGTAGCCGCCACCGGCCTTGATTGCCCTCATGAGCTGTCGAAGGGGCTCTTCGGTCGAGTCGCCGCACAGGACGAAGTCAACGAACGGGTAGTCCCGCATGATCTCTTCATGGAAATATGTCGCGCTCAGGCCGCCGAGAATGACCGGTTTTGTCGGATGGTGTTTTTTCACGAGTTCTGCCACGCTCAGGCTTCCATCCACATGTGGGAGCCAGTGGAGATCAATGCCGAAGGCCTCTCCCCTGAGCCGGGAAATGAACCTTTCTGGATCGAACAGTCTGTCCTTCAGCATCTTAAGGGCCAGGTTCACGATCCTGACCGACATGCCGTGCCGGTGAAGGTAGTCGGACATGGTCATGAACCCTATCGGATAAATCTCGAATATGGATGACGACGGGATGACATCGCTTACCGGACCGTAGAAGATGGGCAGTTCCCGGAATTTTAAAATGCTCGGTGGATGGAGGAGGATCAGATCACTTTTCGGCATAGACGAATGTATCTCCGAATATTTTTTTTGTGTAGATGTCCGCCATGTCTTTCGATGTTTCCTCCATGGCCTGATAGAGAGTTTCGACGTAGGTGTTCACCGCCTTGTTGAACGGAGAAAAAAGCCTTATGGACTTGCTGAGCATTCTGGTTTCTTGGTTATAGAGGTGAAGTATTTCGACTAGGATCTCTTTAAACCTGATCCCCGTGTAGGCATTTCGCACGGCATCGGTAAATGATGATGTGTCCCGCCAGTGCTCCAGCAGGCTATAAACGGTCCTGGAGATGAGCCAAATCCTCTGTATCCGGATATCGGCAAAATCGCTGTATCGCACCGAGAGAGAGAACGAGGGGATCAGGAGGTTCTCAAGAAACGCCTTGTCTATATGCTTCGTTTTCTCAAAAATGTCTTCCAGGTCCAGGTCGCATGCTGGTCTTCCGGCCTTATATGCTTCAGCCGCCTCCTCGATGATGAGCCGGTCCTTCTCCACCTCTTTCTTCACATTTGCATCCAGGTAGGCGGAAAAGAATGGAAGGGAGATCAATCGCAGGGAGTGCCGGTCAACGCGGTCAAGGCTTCGTCGGGAGTATTCATACATCATGCCCCTGTCTTTGTCGCACAGGACGGTGACCTTATCCATTTTTTACCGCCCGGTAGATCGTTGCGACGCCCATGGTCAGTGAATCTATAGACACCCGTGAGAATCCGCATCCTTCGATGACACGTTTGAACTCATCGGGAGGGTAGAAGGCGTTTATGGACCGGGGCAGATACAGGTAGGGCGCGGCCGTCTTTACGACGACCTCAGCGATTGTGGGCATGATCCGGAAAACGTACCACTCATAGAGCACCTGGAACCACCTGACCCGCGGCTTCGTAAGCTCGAGACAAACGAATCTTCCCCCGGGCTTCAGGACCCTTTTGATCTCCTGCAGGGCAAGGATGGTATCGGGGATATTCCTCATTCCGAAGGCGACGGTGACGGCATCGAACGTGCTGTCATGGAACGGGAGCTTTTTGGCATCCGATAAGATATACGAGAGGTTCGGATGGCGATGGCCGGTCTTCTCCCGTGCACGGTTGATCATCTCCTCGCAGAAGTCGACGCCGGTGACCGTTCCCCCCGGGCCTACTTTCCGGGCGAGAAGAAAGGCAAGTTCGCCGGTGCCCGTGCAGACATCCAGCACCCGGTCGCCGTCCTGGATGCCTGAAAGCAAAACCGCTTTCTTCCGCCATACGTGATCGAAACCGAGACTGAAACCACTGCTCAAAAAGTCGACATGGGGGGCTACCGTCGAAAAGATATTCTTTATGAATAGGTCTCTCTGTGCTAAGGACATGGTCAATAATAGAACTGCCCCAGAATGATCAGGATCAGCAAGAATAATCCTACCAAAACAGTTGCAAAGCCGAAAAGGACGCCCGCGTCCGTAACCCAGTTCGCCTGCGGTTCAGTCTTGAGATTTTCGAGTTGTTTCTCTGTTACGAGACGCTGGTACTGAAGCGGCCGTTCATGCTGCAACTCATGGAGCGAAAGGTTCCCGCTAAAGATTACCGGGTCCATGGGGAATTTTTCCGGCCTCATGTGCGTGTTGAAGAAATGGATGGTAAAGATGAATCCCGCGGCCAGCAGCGCTTCGTCGCTGTGGATTATGGTCGCGATATTGAACGCCCATCCGGGGAAAAACCGCCCGAAAAAAGATGGGAACCAGAGGAACAGCCCGGACACGCCGATCATGCCGACACCCCAGAAAACGGCCCAGTAATCAAATTTTTCCCAGTAAGTCCACTGATCGTGCTGCGGCCGAGGCCCCATCCCAAGAAACCACCTGAAGTTGTTTATGATATCCTCGAGGTCCTTGAGCCAGGGCACCATGGATTCCGGTCCGATTGGGTTGAACTTTAATTTTTTGACGATGCCGATATAATACAGGACATACCCGATATGAGCACTGAAGTAGCCGAAGGTAATGACTGCGCAGATCCTGTGGATCAGCGCTGCCCCCCGGTATCCTCCCATGTGTTTTAACATCCAGACGGCCCAGGGGGCGCTGGAATATTTGATGGGCATGCCGGATGCCACAAGGCCGATAAAGCTCGCGGCCATGGCAACGTGAAGGATTCTGTGATATGCATTTAACCGTTTGTACTCGGCCACGTTATTCTCCTTTCTTCTTTTGCATCCGCTCTTTCAGAGAACGGTACGCCCACAGGAACGTGTGGGTCAGGAAGAAGGCGAAAACGCTGATAAGGAGCGTCGTCATGAAGAGGTAGGTATAGTACATGACGGGATATTTCGCCCGGTTGCTTTCCTCGGCATGAGCGTAGTACTTGGTAAATCCCGCAGTCGCCTTCGGATGGCACGACCTGCAGGTCGTGAGTATATTCTTCTCGGAAAGGGTGGAACCGGGATCGGTAGGAGGCAAAATGTTGTGCGCGCCGTGGCAGTCCCAGCATTTGGCTATGTTGGTATATCCGAGCCGGGTGACTTTCCCGTGATACGTTTTCCGGTACGTGCTCACTTCCTCGTTATGACAATTGCCGCATTTGCTTATAAGGGACAATTTCCACTGCTCTTCATTCGTTTTCGGGATCAGGTGCTCCATGTGGCAGTCGAAGCAGGTGGGCACGGCCGCTATCTTCTCCACAAGGAAATATTTGCCGTGGATGCTCTTGCTATAGGCTTCGAACTCGGCCGGATGGCACTTGGAACAGAGGGCGGGGATGTTCTCTCTGCGTGTCTCGGACCGGGGATCGCTCGACCGATAGATGTAATGAGACCCGTGGCAGGTCTGACAGTTCGGCGCTCCCGCGTTTCCTGAGGTTGTCGCCTTCCCGTGGACGCTCAGCTTGTATTCCTGGGCCTTTTCTGCGGGAGCGCCTTCCCTGCCGAGGAAGTGGCAGCTGCCGCAGTTGACTTGTATGACTTTTCCGTGAGGGTACCCAGAGATGCCCATGTGGCATTTTGCGCAGTCGAGCATGCCATGCACGGATTGATCAAAGGCCCTGCGGTCGACGTATCCCCGCATGCCTTTCTGACCATGACAGGATAAGCAGTCTTCCTTGGCCATTGCTGCAGTCGTGATCGCAAATATGGTGGTAAGAATCAGGAGGAGGGCGCGAACCATTTTTCTAATATACCAGAAAATTGATGGCTGTCAAGATTTGGTTGCATTTTTTCTACAATAGAAATTATTTATGGTTGTGTTAATATTGTAAGCGACTATTGCGGTGCCTTTGTGAAGAGATGCACCGCGGTATTCCAGAGGTTTAACGGCCGACGTGAAAAAGAGACCAAATCAGCCTCCAATCCCTGTGGGCATGTCTGATACGGTTAGGCATGAGATATCGTCTGCACTTGAGCAGAGGGTGCTCTCTGCCGGAGAGATCTCCAGAAAAGTCAGGATTTCTGAGCGGGAAGTGTACAGTCATCTTGAACACATCAGGAAGACAGTAAGCAAATTCGGCAAGCACCTTGTCATCACTCCTGCGGAATGCAGGAAATGCGGTTTTGTTTTTACGAAGCGGGAACGGCTCAGGAAGCCCGGCAAGTGCCCTCTCTGCAGGGGCGAGTCCATTCAAGAGGCGCTTTTCTCGATAGGCGAGTGCTCGGGCAGGCGGAGAATATGCAAGCCCGATCATGAAAAGGGTCATTGAGCACATGACATCATGACGATGAATCCTTCTTTCCGTGAAACAGTTCGCTTCCTGCGCCAGGGTAAACGGCCCTTTCATTCTCCGGTGTGGGGTTGCTTACCTCCGGCCATTTGCCGGAACGGGGCCCGGCGCCTTCAAGCGCCGCGGCCGTTGGTGCTCTGTCCAGCAGAACCGGATTTATCCGCATGTCGATGCCTTCGACATTGTGGCTGAACTCGATGGGAATGCCGTTGGGATCAAAGGCGTATATGGAGTGAATGAACCCGTGGTCGATCACTTCCGATACCCAAACACCGGCTGCTGCCAGCCGGTCCTTGAGATTCCAAAGATCACCTTCAGTTTCTACCCCGAACGATACATGGTCGAAAACGAAGGGCCCGCGTACAGGTCGGCCATGCTCCTTTTCCTCAACGGGCTCGATGCCCGGCCATTCGAAGAACGCGATCATGTCATTCCTCGATATCTCGAAGAAATAATGCCGGTAGCCCGGTTTGCCGAGCCCTGCGACCAGCCTCATGCCGAGAAGATCTCTCCAGAATCTAATCGTCTCGTCCATGTTGCCTGTGGACATCGCCAGGTGATTAACGCCGTTATACCTTGTCATGATGCGCCTCCAAGAAAAGAGTTGGTCAATTCTACCTCAACGGAAAATGTTTTTAAAGATTTTATCTGTGGACGGGTCCTCTGATCTATCATTGTCTGTCAATCCGCAGTTCTCATACCATACGCAGCACTATTCCCACTCTGCCAAGTCCCCTCAAAATAAGCATAAAGTATTAATTTAATGATGTCGCTTGGCGCTTCAGTCACTGCAAAATCGCGATGCTTTATGGTGGTCAGCCAGATTAAGTGAAAATTCATATAGCATGTAATTTTTTTGATACAATATAAAATATGGAGAAGGACATATTAGGCGAAGTGATAGTAGTTGAGAAAGAAATTCAGGAGCGTCTCGAACTCGAAAAGGTGAAATCTCGCGAATGGCTGGAGAATGTGAAGAAGGAATCCGAAGAAGAACTGGCGCGGGAAGAGAAGAACATTAAAGAGTCGCTGAACAAAGCCGTTGAGAGTGCTAAGACAGACGCCGAGGTAAAAGCTGAGGAGATTGTGAAACACGCTGATGCCAAGGCAGTGAGCCTTGCACAGCTGAATGATGAGACCTTAGGGCTGATTGTTGGAAAACAATTGGCCAGAATCCTGCCGGGTTAATATCATGATTGTCAGGATGTCAAAGGTCGAGATTGTTGGAGCGAAAGAGCTGCTTCAGGATGTGCTTTCACAGCTCCGTGAGATGGGAATATTTCAGATAGAGCCAGCCACGATCGGGTTTATCGAGGAGGGGCAGGAGCATGATATCCGCTCTTTTATGCCCGATGAAAAAGTGCTGGGGGAACGTCTTTTTTTAGAGACCCTGCGCGAGAAGATCGATAAGCTCTTTTCCTACCTGCCGAAACAACGAGTGCGGAAAAGCTACATCGAGCCCCGGTCGATCATCGATACCATAGCAAGAACCATAGAGCGTCACACAGTGAACGCCGGAGAACTGTTCGAAAAACGTGACGCGCTCCGGAAAGAGCGGAGCGAGCTTGACCGGTATGCCATTTTCCTGAGCGCGCTCGCTTCACTCGTTAAGAGCACCCATGAGACGCCAGACCTCGACTTTATCGGAATGACCATCCGGGAGCCGGAGATGGTGGATCATTTGCGGGAGGCGTTATCCAGGATCACCGATTGGAGGTTTGAGCTTATAACCGATACGGCAGAGGATGGTTCGCTCGTGGGGCTCATAACCGTGGAAAAAGACCTTTCTGAAAAGGTGAAGAAATCGCTCAGCGACGAACACGTGCCGGAGCTCATTTTCCCCGCGGCCTTCAGCAGTCTCTCGTTTCCCGAAAAAGTATCCTACGTCAAGACGAGAATCGCAGAGGTGTCCGCGGAACTCGCGTGGCTGGATAACGAACTGGCACGTTTTGCTCAACGATGGATTCCGATCTATCAGAGCGTACGAGAGTGGATCAATGACCGGCTGTCTCTGCTTGTGACGACTATGGCGACGTACGAGACGAGGATGTGCTTTTTCATTAACGGCTGGATGCCCTCACGTGATATGGAAGTGCTGAGGAGAAAACTGGCTGGATCGTTCGGCGACAATGTCCTGCTGGAGGAGAAGGAAATGCATGAGGAGGACCTCGAACGGGTGCCGATCGTTCTCAGCAATTCTCCGTACTTCAAACCCTTTGAAATCTTGACGAGCGTCCTGCCGCTGCCTGCCTACACCTCATATGACCCAACGCCGTTCATCGGAATTTTCTTCCCCGTTTTCTTCGGAATGATACTGGGTGATGCCGGATATGGTCTTCTTCTCTGCATGTGTTCCTTCCTGCTGATAAGGAAGTTCAGGCGGCCAGGCATGGTCCGTGACGGAGCCAAGATACTGTTGATCGCATCGCTCTACTCGATTTTCTTCGGCGTCCTCTTCGGCGAGTTCTTCGGCGATCTACCCGAACGGTTTTTCCACCTCCAACCGATCTGCATTGAACGGCGAGAAGCGGTCATCCCGATGCTCTTTTTTACTATTGCTGTCGGTATTGCCCATGTCCTCCTGGGATTGCTCCTGGGGGCAATAAAGGGTTTGAAACACCATGAGAAGAAAGAAGCTGCATACAAGATTCTCAGCATAATAATAATCCTCAGCATGATAGCCGTCCTCGCATCATTCTTCGGGCTCTTCCCGGCGCTGCTCGCAAGGCCGATCATAATCGGAATCCTGATCCTGACACCGGTCCTGTTCTTCACCGGCGGTCTGCTGGCGCCGCTTGAGCTTTTGAAGAGCATCGGCAACATCATCTCGTATGTCAGGATCATGGCGATCGGGCTTACCTCCGTGCTGCTGGCCTTTGTTGCAAACCGCCTGGGCGGGGCTACAGGAGATGTCGTGACTGGCTTGGTGGTCGCAGGACTGCTCCATCTGCTCAACATCATTCTGGGGGTTTTCTCCCCGACCATACACTCGCTCCGGCTCCATTATGTCGAATTTTTCAGCAAGTTCATCGAGCACGGGGGAAGGAAGTTCGAACCGCTGAAAAAATAGAAGAGTCAAATGATTAAAGGGTTGAGTGAGCCGGGAGACGGCCCCAAGACCCGTGAATTTCAAAACGGCGATTCGACGATTAAGGAGGAACGGTTATGAACTACGAAAAAGTACTCGTTGCATTCGCGGCGGCTCTGGCGATCAGTTTTACTGCTCTGGCCACGGCTTGGGCGCAGTCGAGAATCGGGTCGGCGGGTGCGGGAGCTCTCGCGGAAAAACCCGAGCTGACCGGCACCATCGTCATACTGGTCGCTATTCCCGAGACCATGGTGATCCTTGGCTTCGTGATAGCGACGATGATTCTCTTCACGGTGAAATAGCATGGGGTCCAAAGAGCTTATCGAATCGCTCCGGAGAGCGGCAGACGAGAGGATCAGGCTTATCTGGAAGGATGCGGAAGGCGAGGCAAGCAAGGCCAAGGCTGAGGTCTCTCGCAGGCTCGATCGTATCCGAGAAAGCAGTGCACGGACGGAATCGCTCGCGGCTACGGCTGCGCAAGTGGCCGCCGTGTCTGTCGCGAATAACCTCTCTCGGAAACACATGCTCAAGGCTGAAAGGGCGCTTTCGGACCGCCTTTTTTCTGTCGCTCTGTCCTCATTGCCTCGGCTGAGAAACAGCGGTTACGGTGTGGCCTTCGAGAAGATGGCTCAGGAGCTTCCTCCTCTAGCCTGGAAGAGCGTGCGAGTGAACCCCGAGGATGTTGATCTTGCAAAAAGCATGTTCGCCAGCGCAGAGGTCATTCCGGACAAGAGGATTTCAGGCGGGGTGGACGCGACGACCGAAGGCGGGAAGATCAGGGTGATAAATACTTTAGAAAAGAGGCTCGAGAGGGCGTGGATGGATATGCTTCCCGGACTGATTAAAGACGCCTACGATGCTATAGAGAAAAGAACGTGAACAATGTTTTTCAGATGAAGAGGCATCAAATGGAACAGCTTGCGAATCCGGCGGACAAAGGGTATCCGACCGATTATCTCCTTTCCAGGATAAAAGGCAGGAGGGGACAACTGATCAGGGACTGGCGGCCTCTCGTTTTTGGCGCCGTTCCATTTGAATCCGCTTCCTCCTCGCGGTCTCGGGGCCTCATTGGCATTAAATCTCCTGATGATGTCTGGAGATACCTTGTCCAGGAGTTCCGGTGGGTGTATGCCCAGATGAACGGAACGCTGCGCCGTATATTCTGCCCCTTCTTTCTGTACACGGAACTCAGGACCATTTGTATCTGTCTCCGGCATATAAAGGGGAAAAGCGAGGGGAGAACGGGTGAACTGCTTGCCGCAAGCCTTCTCTCGGATGAGATCAAGACCGTCCTCGCCATGAGCAAGGACATTAACTCCGCCGTAGACGGGACAGAGCGGATCTTCAGGGATGTTTCCCCGGAATTCGGAGGACTCGTGGAACTCCTGGATACCGAGGGTCTGCGCGGGGTCGAGCAACGACTGACGAATGTCTATCTGGTTCACACCATGGGCACGGACCTGAACCCCCTGATACGAGATTTTTTCAGCCGTATCATCGATTCGCGGAACATTATGAGCCTGTTTAAGTATCAGCGATTGAACAGTAAAACCGAACCGATCTTCATCCAGGGCGGCGGTATTGCTGTAGCCAGGCTCCGGAAGATCGCCGAAGAAGGGGATATCTTCGCCATTACTTCCCTGATCCGGCAACTTACGGGGATCAGGGCAGAGAGGCTGGACCCTACGCTGATCGAGGGTTCCATATACAAGGGGATGACGAGATTTCTACAGAAGATGGGCAAACACCCGTTTGGGGTAGGACCGATCATGGATTACCTGTGGCGCTGCTCAATCGAGGCAATGAACCTAAGCGTCTTGTTCTATGGAAAGGAACTTGAACGTGACGCTGTTACGGCGGAGCTGGTATATTGAAAAAGATCGCGGTCATCACGCCTCCTCAATCAAAGTACGGATTCAGCCTTACTGGCATTACGCAACATGCCGTTGAGCCGAATGACTTGGAAGGGACGCTGAAGGACATCATGGCTGATCCGGATAGCGGGCTGGTCGTCATTGATGAGCGCATGATCGACGGCGTGCCCGAGGAGAGGCTGAACGAGCTCGAGCAGGGGTGGCATGGGATACTTCTCATCCTCCCCTCGCCGGTGAAACCGCCTGCGGAGATGGAAGATTATGCCGCGAGGCTGATCAGACGGGCTATAGGATACCACGTGAGGCTTAAACTGTGAGCGGGAAAATACTCGGCATATCCGGACCGACGGTAAGCGTCGATCTCAAGGGGCTCAAGCTTTATGAGCGGGTTTATGTGGGCAATGCAATGCTCACGGGCGAGGTCGTCCGCGTTGAGAAGGATCACGCAGTGATCCAGATCTATGAGGACACGCGTGGCCTTGCAGCGGGCGAGCCGGTAAAAGGAGTGGGGATGCCGCTCACGGTCCGGCTCGGGCCTGGTCTTCTGGGGGGCATGTTCGACGGTCTCCAGCGGCCTCTCGAACGGCTGAAAGCGGACATGGGCCCGTTCATCACGGGAGGGAAGGAAATGTACGCCCTCGACTACATGAAGCCGTGGAGACTTTCCCCATTGGTAAAGCAGGGTGATACGGTGACCTATGGCTCCTTTATCGGGACCGTTGACGAGGGTGCCTTCAAGCATTACATTATGGACCAATACGACAAAGGTGTAAAGATCGCCCGTGTCGTGGATGGCGAGTTCAGTCTCAACGAAGCGCTCGGTGAATACGATGACGGCACAGAGATCATCGGCTGCAATGAATGGCCGGTAAGACTGGCGCGGCCTTACCGGAGAAAGTTCGCCCCGGCTCAGCCACTGGTGACCGGGCAGCGGAGCATTGACTTCCTGTTCCCGCTGGCGCGGGGCGGCACCGCGATCATCCCGGGCGGGTTCGGAACGGGCAAGACCATCCTAGAGCAGGCGGTGGCAAAATTTGCCGATGTAGACATCGTCGTGTATGTCGGATGCGGCGAACGAGGCAACGAGATGGCAGACATGATTGCAGAGTTCGAAGAACTCCGTGATCCATGGTCCAATCGGCCGCTGCGGGAAAGGACCATCCTCGTGGTCAACACGTCAAACATGCCGGTCGCTGCGCGCGAAGCATCCATTTACACTGCCGTCACGATGGCGGAATACTACCGAGACATGGGGTATCATGTGCTGTTTCTCGCCGACAGCCTTTCGCGTTGGGCAGAGGCATTGCGGGAGATCTCGGCGTCCCTCGAAGAGATGCCGGGGGAGGAAGGGTATCCCACGTACCTCGCTTCACGCCTGTCCGGCTTCATGGAACGAGCCGGCGTGGTGGAGACACTGAGCGGAAAGATCGGGTCCCTCAGCATGATCCTGTCCGTATCGCCTCCCGGAGGCGATTTCACCGAGCCGGTCACCCAGGCGTGCCTCAGGACGACAGGCGCATTCCTTATGCTTGACACGTCGCTGGCTCACAAGAGGCATTTTCCCGCGATCAACTGGTTCCAGAGCTATTCGCTCTACGCACGGGAGGTTGCTGAGCATTATAGCGGAATGGTTTCCCCTCAGTGGATGGAACTGCTCCGGCGATGCCGGCAGATCCTCCAGGAAGAGGAACAGCTCAGGGAAGTGTCGGAGATCGTCGGCGCTGAGGGGCTCCAGGACACGGACCGGCTGCTCATGCGAGTGTCCGAGCGGCTCCGGACCGAGGTCCTGCAGCAGAACGCCTATAGCGAAGATGCGTTCTCTCCTCCTGACAAGACATTCAGTATTGCCAAACGCATCCTCGACTCCTTCGATCGGGCTACTGAGATGTTGAAACAAGGTATGAGCCTTGAGGAAGTGCTGAAAGAACACTAAGATGGAGGAATGAAGCGGTTCACCATCGAGGCATAAGCTTTTTATCGTGCATCGGGCAACATGGACGATTGATGAGGGTACCCCATGCGATTATCGGAACACATATACAGCACATTGTCAACTGTCGCGGGGCCGCTCCTGTTTGTGGAGGGCGTGTTCAGTGCCAGGATCGGCGAAGTCGTGAGGGTTCTTACCCCCGACGGCAGGGAGATGGACGCTGAGGTGCTTGAGATTGATGGTAATACGGTGATGATCGAGGTCTACGGCTCGACGCAGGGGCTCGACATAGAGCGGACGTCGGTGGTTTTCACCGATGCGATCAAGAAGGTCCCCCTGTCATCGGACATCGTCGGCAGGATATTTAACGGCTCCTTTGCGCCGAAAGACGGTATCCCCATGTTCATTCCCGAGAAGTGGAAACCTATCACCGGCGCTCCCATGAATCCTTCTGCTCGTGCAAGGCCCGAGGACTTCATCGAGACGGGGTTCTCGCCCATAGACGGGCTGAACACCCTTGTGCGCGGTCAGAAGCTTCCTGTATTCTCCTGCGCCGGTCTGCCATCCAAAGAGGTGGTTGGCTCCATTCTGAAGAACGCCCGGCTCGCGGACAGCGCAAAACGCTTCGTCGTGGTATTTGCAGCACTCGGCCTCAACTTCCATGAGTATTCCTATTACCTGAATGTACTCGAGGAGATGAAGACGGGTTTCGTGGCATTCGTGAATATGGCGGACGAGCCGGTGATGGAACGGATACTTGCCCCGCGGTTCGCGCTCACCGTGGCAGAGTATCTCGCCTTTGAGAAGGGGATGGACATTCTCGTGATCATCACGGATATGACGAACTACTGCGACGCCCTGCGTGAAATATCCACCGCCCGTGAGGAACTCCCCGGCAGGCGCGGGTATCCGGGTTATATGTACTCCGATCTTGCATCGCTATACGAACGCGCAGGCAGGGCTTACGGCTTCCAGGGATCGGTAACCATGCTGCCGGTACTTACCATGCCGGAGGACGACATTACGCATCCCATTCCGGACCTCACAGGTTACATCACAGAAGGTCAGATCGTGCTCTCGCGCGAGCTTCACCAGAAAGGCATCTTCCCGCCCATTGATGTATTACCGAGCCTGTCGCGGCTCATGCAGAAGGGCATAGGCGAAGGCCACACCCGCGCGGACCACCGCAAGGTCGCAAACCATCTGTACAAGTATTACGCGAAGGGACGGGACCTCAGGAGGCTAGAAGCGATCGTGGGCAGGGACGGCATGACCAAAGCAGATATCCTGATGCTCGACTTCGCCGACGCTTTCGAACGGGACTTCGTAGGGCATGGCATGACGAGGCGGACTGTGCAGGAGACCCTCGATGCAGGTCTTGACCTTATGAAGAAGTTCTCTCTGGAGGTAAAATGATCCACGAGCTGTCCGGAAACGGCGGCTACCGTTCTCGTTCAGGTTTGTTGTGCCCAGCAATGAGTCTCATAGTATTCATGGCCTGCGTTCCCGCAACGCCTGAGACCCGGCAATGCAGAGATGCAGTGGCGGGCAGAGATTGAATCTTGTTAAAGGCATGACAGCATGATACACCCCACACGCACGAATCTTCTGTTGCTTAAGGAAAAATCCCGGTCGGTGATAAACAGCATCGGGATACTTAAGGCAAGGAAACAGGCACTGATCAAGGAATTTCTCGCAGACACCCTGCCGTTTCTCAGGTCACGGGAGGACATCAGGCAGGCATACGGCAAAGCGTTACGGGAATTAGCGCTTTCGCTAGGTCACGAAGGAAAGGACAGTACAGAGTCGATCGTTGTCGCAGCGGAGCGCGAATTCAAAATTGATGTGGCTGAAAAGAGCATATGGGGATTGCGGTACAAGGACATTGTCTTCCACGATGCTCCGGTCAGGGATCCCGACAAACGCGGGTATGATGAGTTCTCCACCACCCCCCATCTCGAAGAAAGCATTGCCCATTTTGAGAAACTCCTCGAATCCATGCTTCAAATAGCGCAGTATGAGAGCAAGCTTAAGAGACTTGGCGAAGAGATCCTCCGCACCACGAGGCGGATCAAAGTGCTTGAAGAGATGGTGCTTCCGGGACTGAAATCCCAGATCAGGACCATTACCCAATACATTGGCGAGCGGGAGCGGGAAGCGTTCTATCGCCTGAAGAGGGTGAAGAATATCCTGGCTGCCAAAGACTTGTCCAGCGGGATTCCTCCAGCGATACCCTAACATATTTTTGTCCTCTTCACCTAATCCGTAGAAAATGGAAAATATCACCGTCGAACATATGGGTGAAGAGAGCGCATCGGTGAGAGGCGACTAACATGGTGCGTTTTACGAGATGAGGGTGACGAACCGACAGCGGCTGATGAAAAGGGTCGCGGAGATCGGTATCTAGGGGATATTCACGGCTCTCATCTTGTGGGCAACGAGGATACCGAAGAGAAAAAGTGTGCCGGTAATCCCGATGAAGGAAAAGAGGAAGTAAAATGCCTTTTTCATCGGCGGTTCGTTCACGGCTCTTATGGATCGCACATAGACCAGCATGCTGAAAGCCAAACCGAAGAGCAAACAGATCGTCTCGAACATGTGGCCATGATATCCGACTCTCGCACGCCTGTCAACTGCGATCTTGCGGCCCCTCCAGTCGGGATTTTTTATTTGACAGTGCATTCTCTCTCAATTAATATTCAATCAGGCAATGAAGCAAGACAACGAAAATAACCACGAAGAAGGATGGGAATACGGCGATGTCTGGAAGCATGGTTCGCCGGAAGATCCGATCGGTGAAGATAGTGTGCAGTACGTAGAGATCCTTCGCGGGGATACCGGGTCCGGGTATGACGATTCACTCATGATGGACCTGGTGAGTTATCTCGGCTCGAGAGGTATTCGCGCTACCTATGATTCTTTTTCCCTCGGAATGGAGCCCGCTGCGATAAAGACGTATGTTCTCAAAGCCGAGGTGGGAAAAGAGGAAGAGGCGAAAAAGCATCTGGCGGAAAAGTCCAGAGAGCGCCATCCGCATTCACGATGAGTGATATTGGGCGTGCATTCTCTGTCGATCTTAAACGTCATGGGGTTTTGGATATCGTATTCGAAATTATTTATAAGGAGTGGGGCATGTCAGAGGAAAAAGATATCAAGGAAGTGGTGGAAGCGCTTGACACCTATAAATCGAAGGTCGCGCAGGTAAACAAGGCGACCCTGACCTGGGACAAAGACCTGATCTTCATTGGCCGTACCAACAGGGGGTATGAGGTCGAATATGACGCTCAGCAGCAGTGGGGTTGTTCCCCGACCGAAACGCTCCTGCTAAGCGTGGCCGGATGCATGGGGATCGATATGGTGTCGTTTATCAAAAAAATGAAATGCGAGATAAAATCATATAAGATGGATATCGTAGGCGAGAGAAACCCTACGCCACCCCAGTATTATACATCCATAGAAATGATCATCACGGTGACCGGCTCCGGACTGACGGCCAAAAAGATCGAGCGTGCGATCTCCCTTTCGCATGAGAAATATTGCTCCGTATATCACTCCCTGAGGAAAGACATGAAGGTGAAGGTGGATTACACATTCGAGAACGTATAGCTTGATGCGAATGCAAAACTGAAAAAAATCGTTTTTCATACGGGTGTGTTCCCGATCTTTCCTCCATGATGTTACGATTCAACTTTGTGGTTTCACATTTTCGATGGCTACCGTCCGCTTGCTGAAAAATGGCGCAGAGGCTTTTCCCGCGATGTTCGAAGCTATTGACCGCGCCAAAACATTCATTGCGCTCGAGATGTATATCTATACCGACGACGTTACGGGAAGGGAGTTCAAGGCTCATCTCGTGCAAGCGGCAAGACGGGGAGTTCAGATCATGGTCCTTGTAGATGGATGGGGCTCATGGTCGCTGTCCGATGACTTCTGGGAGGATCTCCGTGCCGCAGGCGGCGTGGTCCGACGGTTTCGCCCCGTTTCAAGGGGCTTGTCGCCGTTCCGCAATCATCGCAAGCTTCTGCTCATCGATGATTACATTGCCTATATAGGCGGTATGAATATTGCGGACGAGTACTTTCGGGGCGCCGACGGAGAAGCGGCCTGGAGAGACAATCTCTTTGAAATTTCCGGCCCCGAGGTCCTGCGGCTCCGTCGCTCATTTTCGAGGATGTGGGTCCGGGCGGGGTCTCCGCTGCGGAGATTCATTCTTTGGCGGCGCCGCAATCGTCATATGAGGATCATCGTCGGGGGCGGGGTGCGGTTCCTCGAGAGCGGCCCGGAGAACCCGATGCGACCAGTACGCCGGGCCTACCTTCAGGTCATCAATAATGCGGTGGGGAACATCGATCTCGCCATGGCTTATTTCTACCCGCACGGCAGATTGATGAGGGCACTCAGGAGGGCTGTCATGCGCGGCGTGCGTGTGCGCCTTCTGTTCTCCATGAAGACCGATATCCCAGTGGCGCGCTGGGCTGCGAGAGGTCTGTACGGCAGGCTGCTCCGGGCAGGGGTGGAGGTCTGGGAATACGTTCCGGCGATGATGCACGCCAAGCTTGCGATCGCTGATGACACCGTGATAGCGGGATCCGCAAACCTCGATATCCGAAGCGGCGCAATAAACTATGAACTCGTTGCCGTTGTGACCGATCATGAACTGGCGGCGGAGGCGTTTGCGGATTTCGAGAACGACCTGAAGAAGTCCGTGCGCATCAGTCTTGAAGACTGGAAAAAGCGACCAATGTTCCAAAAGTTGAAAGAACATTTCAGCTACTGTCTGCTCGCCCGTGCGGACATTTTTGTTGCCAGGATGGAGTTGGCAAGAAGAATGCGGTAAGGAAGATGCGGACGATCTTGAAGCGATCAACAGGAGGTCACTATGAAAATCAAAGGAACCAAGACGGAAAAAAACCTGCTCGCCGCATTCGCGGGAGAGTCCCAGGCCAGGAACCGTTATACTTTTTTTGCGAGCGCCGCTAGGAAGGAAGGTTTTGAGCAGATCGCAGCTGTCTTCCTCGAAACCGCGGACAACGAGAAGGAGCACGCAAAACGTTTCTTCAATTTTCTTGAAGGCGGCATGGCTGAGTTTACAGCCGCCTTTCCGGCAGGCAGGATTGGCACCACGGCCGAGAACTTGAAGGCGGCTGCCGAGGGCGAGCACGAGGAATGGACGAAACTGTATCCCGGTTCCGCGGACGTGGCGGACCGGGAGGGTTTCCCCGAGGTAGCGGCGGCATTCCGATACATCTCCAGGGTTGAGATCGAGCATGAGAAGCGCTACCTGAAACTCCTCGAGAACGTGTCGAACGGGAAGGTTTTCAAGAAGGACAAGCCCACCACCTGGAAATGCCGCAACTGCGGGTACCATCACGAAGGATCCGAGGCGCCTGAGATTTGCCCAACCTGCCTCCATACGAAGAGTTTCTTTGAGCTCCTCGCAGAGGCCTACTGAGGCTTTTTTCCTGTTGCAATGGGCCGGCATGGGACGTATAATGCTGCGTGGCTTGATCAAGGCAAGGAGGTTGAAATGACGGAAACGAAACAGTGTAAGGTTACCGAGGCTCCGATCTGTCCGCATTGCAACGCGGAGATGGAACAAATGGATTCGCGTCACCTGGACTGGGATTCACCTTATCTCTGGGTGTGCTACAATAATGAATGCAGGCTGTTCAAAAAGGGCTGGGAACATATGATGGAAACTGTTGGCCAGTTGGTCTCATACCGGTTCATGATCCATCCCCAGTCAGGGCAGAAAGGGGTCATCCCGGCATTCAGCGGGCAATATCTGAGAACGCACGGCAAACCCGCGAACCCGAACTACGACGAGGATTGATGTGCTCCGCATCGAAACGCTGGAAGCCGGGAACGGTTGCATGTTCCCGGCTTTTTTTATGAAAGTGCGTTACTTGCGGGCACCAGTCATGGCCTAAGGATCGCCCAGCAAGGCAGAAGGGGTGCTTTTCGAGCCCGGAGGCCGAGTTTGCCCGGGCGGACGCGGCCTTGCTGGGTGCTGAAATATTTCAAGGCTGCGACTGTGGTGTGCGTCAAAAAATCAAACAAAAGGAGAACCGATCCAAAGCTGCGTGTCATGAAACCGCGACCCCATGCGGTTTCGGCATCGCTTCTATTTTCACTGCGCAGACCTTGAGTTCGGGGATCTTGACGACGGGATCGAGCGCGTCATTAGTGATCACGTTAGCGGCAGCTTCCCGATAATGCATGGGTATGAAGACCGTGCCCGCGGGAACACGGCTTGTCAATCTTGCCTTGATCTCCATCGCTCCGCGTCGGGAGCGTATTCTGATCAGGTCACCGTTCTCGATGCCGAGTTGCCTCCCGTCATCTGCATTCAACTCCACATAGGCTTCACCGGCGTGCTTCTCGATGGGTCCGACCCGCCTCGTCATTGATCCTGAATGGTACTGGAACAGGTTCCTCCCGGTGGTCAGAAGAAAAGGATATTTGTCGTTCGTAATTTCCGCGGGTGGATTGTACGGGACAACGACAAAAGGCACTTTCTCTTTGGGGAAGCCGTCCTTGTAAAGATACTCGGTACCTGCGTGATCCCTTGCAGGACATGGCCAGGGGATGCCCTTGACCGTGATCCGGTCATAGGTTATCCCTGCCATGGCAGGCCACAGTCTGCCGTACTCCTCGAGTACCTTTTCAGGTGAGCTGTTCTTCAATGGATATCCCAGGCGATTAGACAGGTCCATGATGATTGAGAGGTCGTCCCGCGCATCACCCGGCGGGTCAACCGCCTTCCGCACTCGCTGGACCTTGCGCTCCGTGTTGGTGAAGGTGCCATCCTTCTCAAAGGAACAGGCGGCGGGAAGAACAACGTCCGCCAGCGCAGCTGTTTCCGTCATGAAAATGTCCTGAACAACGAGGAAATCAAGACGCTCCAGCGCCTTGATCGTATGATTCATATTAGGATCGGTTATGATCGGGTTCTCGCCCATGATATACATTGCCTTGAGGTTCCCGTCAGCCGCTGAATTGATCATTTCCGTTGCCGTCAGGCCCGGCGTCGGGGAGAGGGAGACGCCCCATGCCTGCTCGAACTTCTGCTTGATCTCCGGCAGGGCAACTTTCTGATAGCCGGGGTAGACATCGGGAAGACAGGCCGCATCGGACGCACCCTGCACATTGTTCTGCCCCCGCAGGGGATTGACACCGGTGAACTCTCTTCCAATGTTCCCGGTGAGAGTCGCTAGGTTAGCTATCGCACGCACATTGTCCGTGCCGCAGGTGTGCTGCGTGATACCCATCGTATAGAAGATGCCCGCGCGGCGTGACGCCCCGTAGAGCCTGGCGGTCCTCACGACGTCCTCTTTCGGAACCCCCGTGATTTGTTCCACCTTCCCGGGAGTGAATTCCTGGAGGGATTTCTTCCAGAGCTCGAAGCCATCGGTCTTTTCCCGGATGAATTCGTCGTTCTGCAGGCCTTCGCTGACTATGACATGGGCAATGCCGTTCAGGAGGGCGACATCGGTGCCGGCTCTCATGTTGAGAAAGATTTCTGCGAACTTGACCATCGGCACCCGCCTGGGGTCTGCGACAATGATCTTGGCTCCCTTCCGGAAGGCCTTGATCATCCGGTTGGCGATGACAGGGTGCGATTCCTTGGTGTTCGAGCCGATGATGAAGATGACCTCCATCCCTTCGATCTCACGGATCGAGTTTGTCATCGCTCCGGAACCGAATATGGCGGCCAGTCCGGCCACCGTGGGAGAATGTCAGAGCCGGGCGCAGTGGTCGACGTTGTTTGTTCCGACACCCGCGCGCATGAACTTCTGGAACAGGTAGTTTTCCTCATTCGTGCAGCGCGCCGAGGAAAGCCCGCCGATAGCATCGGCGCCGTACAGATCCCTTATCTTCTTGATCCAGGTCGCGGTATATTCCAGAGCGGCGGTCCAGGAAGTCTCTTCAAACTGACCGCTCGCACGCCGGATGAGAGGTTTGGTGAGGCGTTCCGGGCTGTTCACGAACTTGTAGCCGAACCGGCCTTTCACGCAGAGCCAGCCTTCGTTCCAGGTGTCCGGTTTCGAAGTGATCCGGACGATCTGGTTATCCTTCACGTGGGCTGTGACATTGCAGCCTGTACCGCAGTAAGGGCAGACCGTATTGACGTATTTGATGTCCTGGTATCGTCCTTGCCGAGTCCACTGCTTTCCGGTGAGGGCGCCGGTGGGGCACACGGATACGCACTGTCCGCAGAACTCGCAGTCGAGGTCGTCCTCATAGGTTGGACAGATCTTCGACTTGAACCCGCGGTATCCGTAATCGATTGCTTCCGCACCCTGGATTTCGTCGCAGACCTTGACACACCGTCCGCAGAGGATGCACTTCTCCATGTCCCGCTCGATGAAAGGGTTGCCGTCGCGCTTGGGGTAGACCCGCCGTTCTCCGGCGTATTCGATCCCGCGAACTCCATAGGCATAGGCAAGCTCCTGCAAGGCGCAGCTGCCCGTCGCCTCGCACACCATGCAGTCATTGGGGTGATCGGAAATGATAAGCTCCAGGACCAGTTTTCTCAGGTCTTCAAGCTGCGGCGCTGAAGTGGTGATCTCCATGCCCTCGGAAACCGGGGTCGTGCAGGAGGCAACGGGCCTTGGGATCCCCTTCACCTCCACGATGCACAGGCGGCATCCACCGGTGGGCGTGAGCTTCGGATGGTTGCAAAGCGTGGGAATGGCAATGCCGTTCCTCCTAGCCGCCTCAAGTATCGTCGAGTTCTCCGGAACGGAGAACTCTTTGCCGTTTATCACTATTCGAACCATGGCTATTCCCTCTCCACCGCGTTGAACTTGCAGACCTCGAAACAGGACCCGCACCTGATGCATTTGGCGGGGTCGATCTTGTGGGGCGTCTTCTTCGCGCCGGCGATCGCGCCCGAGGGACAGGCTTTCAGACAGGCGCCGCATGCCTTGCAGGCGTCCTGGCTGATCGAGTAGGTAAGGAGGGCCTTGCAGACCTTTGCCGGGCATTTCTTGTTCTTGATATGCGTTTCGAATTCCTCGCGGAAATACCTGATTGTGCTCAGGATAGGGTTCGGGGCGGTCTGGCCCAACCCGCACAGCGACGCGGCCTTGATGCCCGCGCTCAACTTCTCCAGACGCTCGATGTCACCGTTCCTGCCATGTCCCTTGGTGATGCGGCTGAGTATTTCGAGGAGCCGTTTAGTACCCACCCTGCAGGGAACGCATTTCCCGCATGATTCAGCCTGCGTGAACTGGATGAAGTATTGCGCCATGTTCACCATGCAGTCGTTCTCATCGAGGACGATCATGCCTCCCGATCCGACGATTGAACCGACCTTGGCGAGGGATTCATAATCCACGGTCAGGTCGAGCATGCTCGCGGGAATGCAGCCGCCCGAGGGGCCGCCGGTCTGTACCGCCTTCATTGTCTTGCCGCTATCGATTCCGCCGCCGATATCATAGATGATCTCGCCCAATGTTATGCCCATGGGAACCTCGATGAGGCCGGGGTTCTTTATCTTGCCGGTGAGGGCAAAGACCTTGGTGCCGCGTGATTTCTCAGTGCCATACGAGGCGTACCATGAGCAGCCGCGCTTGATGATGGAGGGGATGTTGGCAAGGGTCTCGACGTTATTGATCACCGTGGGCCGCTGCCAGAGACCTCTATTCACAGGGAAGGGCGGTTTCGGCCTCGGCATGCCACGCTGTCCCTCGACGGACGCGATGAGAGCTGTTTCTTCTCCGCAGACGAATGCTCCTGCCCCAAGCGCGACCTTGATGTCGAAGTCGAAGGACGACCCGAAGACGCGCGCGCCCAGGTAGTTCTTTCCGCGGGCCTGCTCCAGCGCACGCCTCAGTCTTTCAACGGCAAGGGGATACTCGGCTCGGATATAGACAAACCCTTGATTCGCTCCGAGCGCATATGCACCGATGATCATGCCTTCGATGACGGAATGGGGATTACCTTCGATGACGGCTCGGTCCATGAAGGCTCCGGGATCCCCCTCATCGGCATTACAGACAATGTACTTGGTCGAACCGGGCGCTTTCCTCCCGAGTTCCCACTTGAGTCCGGTGAGGAAGCCCGCGCCTCCGCGGCCGCGGAGCCCCGACAGTTTGATCTCCTCAATGACCTTTTCAGGAGTCCATGAACTGAGCGCTTCCTTGGCCGCATCGTATCCGCCCACGGCCTGGTAGGCGCCGATATCCTCGGGATCTATCCGGCCGCAGTCAGAAAGGACCACTTTGATCTGCTTCTTATAAAAGGCGTCGTAGGCTCCGTCAACGAGCCACTCTTTGACGGGCTCTGCTGCAACAAGATGCTCATCTACGATCCGCTGGACCATGTCCGGCTTTACGTACTGATAGACGGTCTTGGACCCGTTCCTGTGCACTTCGACGAGCACATCGCGCGCGCAGAGGCCAAGACATCCGACCTGGTGCGAAGAACAGTTCTTCTTGAGATCAGCCCGGACCCCGGACCGCGAAAGGGACGCCTTGAAGGCATCCAAGACATCCTTCCCCCCGGCCGCGATCCCGGCGGGGCCCATGCAGATCCGTATTACCGTTGACGCGTCCACTTATTTTTTCCTCAAGGCCCGTATCTCTTTGAGAAGGGGGTCGACATTCGTTTTCCCGAACACCGCGTGGTTTATCAGGACCACGGGAGCGAAACTGCAGAATCCGAGGCAGGCGACCTTTTCGACGGTGAACTGCCGGTCCTGGGTCGTGTCCTCGTCCTCTGGGAGTTTGAGCTCACGTTTGATGCTGTTAAGGATCCGTTCCGCCCCACGGACGTGGCAGGCGGTGCCGCAGCAGGAGGTGATGATGTTCTTCCCGATCGGCGACAGGCGGAACTGGGCATAGAACGTCGCTACTCCGTAGAAGCGGCTTGGAGCGATATTGAGGCGCTCGGAGAAATAGTCGACCGCCTCTCGCGGAATATAGCCGAATGCTTCCTGTGTTTCCTGGAGCAGGGTGATGACGTTGCCGTTGGTCTTCCGATGGTTCTTAAGGATCTTATCCAGGGTAGTATTCATAAGGATGATGTGGAATCCAGATATTGTAACATCGGCCGGCAATTATTTCACTAAAAAAATACAGAGATGGTCCTCTTTCCTGCGGCTGCCTTGCTCTGTTCCCGCCGTCGGCAGGACGGACATCGCATCCTTTAATGCACAAGGGAGAAATATTGTTGTGCCATCACTGCGGGCGTCCACAAGGGGCGTTTCACGTTTAAGAGCCTTCTTCGAGCGAAACAGGGGAGACCCGGCTTGCTGCGCATGGGGACCGCACCTTGCCACGGCATCGTATATACGACGCCGTACTAATAACCTGAAATGTAGTCTTTCAAATAATGGATCTCCGAGGTAAGTTTTTTGACGTGAGTCTGGATGATGTCCCGGATCGACAGCATTCCGACCACCTTATTGTTCCCGATGACCGGCAGATGGCGGATGTTCTTCTCGACCATGATCACCGCAATATCGTTCACATCATCATCCGGCACGGCAACGATGAGATCGGTCACCATGGCTTCTCTGACCTTGATATCCTTGAAGCTTTTGCCGCCTGTCGATATGTAACAACGAACGACGTCGCGTTCCGTGAAAATCCCGCATGTCTTCCCCTGATCGGTCACAATGACCGCGCTGATTTTCCGTGTATTCATGGTTCGAATTGCGTCTTCAACGGAACTATCGGCATCAATGGATACGATCTTTTTCCCCTTGGCATCCAGCAGGTCCTGTACTTTCATTGTCCATCCCCCTGTATTGATTTTAATCTTTGTGCCATTGGGCATAAACAGGCACAAGGTAGCCGGTTCACGGTGTAGAGCGGACCCGACAATATCATTCATTATATCATGTATCCCGCATTGCTCATATATTAAATCTTACGGCTCTATCCTCACGAGCTCATATTTCTTCGTTCCGAGGCCTAGCCGTTCTGCTTCATCTACCTGGATTTGCATAGGCCGGGGATTTAGCCTGAACAGAATGTCGTCGTCGGGCTTGATGCCGGCCTCTTCTATCGCTGACTGAGGCAAAGGGGGAGCAGCCCTGAGCATATCAAGCGATGCCTGCTCGATGGCCACGACATCGTCCGATATCATGACGCCCTGGTCCTGTATAACCGGCACATCGGCAACAGGCATACAATCGCACTCGGGCTGTATTTCGTAGAGGAAATTGACATAGACGATCTTTCCTTTCTTAAAGGTGGAAAGCACAGCTGCCGCCGCTTCGGCAAGGCTTTTTTGGAACGTCACGTCATCCTGAGGCAGGGTGAGCGCCCCCTCCTGGCAGACGCGGCTACACCGACCGCAGTGCCAGCAGTTATTCTCGTCAACGGCGAAAACCCCGTTGTTGAAATCGATGGCATGGAGCGGGCAGATGTTCTTGCACTGCTCGCAGAAGGTACAAAGCTCGGGATTCCACCGGAGACCCATCTCGCCGTGGCAGTGCATGCCACCTCGGCCTTTTGCCCAGCCATACTCGCGGTGTTGCGAGCTGACGCAGCCCATGGCGAGGTTCTTCAGGGCACCGGCATAGCCGGCACTGATGTGGCCTTTGGTGTGGGAACAGACAACCATTGCAGGTACATCATGGATGACAGAGGCAACGGCAATGTTCCCGAGAATCGGACCCGCGTTTACCAGGATGCTATCCTTCCCATAGAGCCCGTCAGCGAGCACCACGGGAGCGCCGCAGGAGAGGTGATTCAGGCCGTTCTGGTTGGCTACATCAAGGTAGTCCAAGCCCATGATCCTGACAGTATCCGTGACGAACGGCTTGGCCCCCGTTTCCCTGATGGCATCTACTATCTTGCGGATCATGACCGGTGGAACGATGCGGAATGCTCCGTGAGAACCCCAATGGGTCTTGACGGCCACCCACTCGTCTTCTTCGAACCGTTCGGAGCAGTTCATCTTCTCAAGCAACGATTCGAGCTTTCCCGGTACGCTATGCCGGTAGTCCCATCTCAGAGTGCGTGCAGTAGAAAAGTAGACCTTGGACATATTGCGCCTCGCTGGTTTAGATGCAGAGTCTGGTCAATAGTGACGATAGCATCTCTAGCTAAAAGAGGTATTGAACGTCTTAACTGCCGATGCCTCTCAGAAGTCGTGAGCGAAACGGACCGCTTTGCTGACCGGCAGCCTAAGGGGATGATTTTTCTCCTTCAGCATTCCTTTCCATCATTGTCAGATAGTCTATGAAGG
>Ga0187777_10000150_pt1 | contig 53075 bp, 45 predicted proteins | sample 1015_Q2_SP5_10_M_FD_132416 | JGI IMG/M metagenome (GOLD analysis project Ga0187777, IMG submission 132416) | Tropical peat soil microbial communities from peatlands in Department of Meta, Colombia - 1015_Q2_SP5_10_MG | ecosystem: Environmental > Terrestrial > Soil > Wetlands > Peat | place... | reverse complement strand
CTGAAAATCCGCGTGTCGGCAGTTCGATTCTGTCCCTGGCCACCAATTCAAGACAAAAGCGTTGGTTGGACATCGACGGTCGATCGCGTCCGCGTGCCTGTCATGTCGGTTCTCTGCTCTGCGACATTGGCGCCGACGTGGTTGTCATTCAGCTATGGTTGAAGGCGGCGTCTGCAATTCGCACAACTGCTCCCCTCAGCACGAGTACTGCTGCCGACCTAGCGAGGGCCACCGAATCGCGCGGCGGCACTTGGCTATCCTGATCGCGCTCGCGACTGCTCTTCTTCCCCATAGACGTCATCTATGTAATTCGTAGAAACGATTCATTGGACGGTTGAGATGGGGTCTCGGTACCGTCACCGAACATGCAACCTCGGCGATTAGGACTGGGGCTGCGGCGGCTCTCAGGCCCTCGCCGTTCTCGGGAAGTCCGTATCGACCGAGGCGCGAGGCGTGGTTACGTTGTGACAGGTCCCAGGGACCAATGAGTAGGGGCTGGATGCTCTACAGGTTTCTTAAAGATCAGCGTGTCGATTCATTGACGCGGCACGAACGGAGAGAGCATGGCAACTGAAAGCAAGTGCTCATTTACGGTCGGAGGCCACGCACACGCGAACCGTGACTGGTGGCCGAACCAGCTGGACCTTCGTGTCCTCCACCAGCACTCCAGCCTCGGCAATCCGATGGGCGAGGGGTTCGACTACGCCAAGGAATTCAAGAGCCTCGATCTGAATGCCGTGATCAAGGACCTGCGGGCCTTGATGACGGACTCACAGGACTGGTGGCCGGCCGACTTTGGCCACTATGGGGGGCTGATCATTCGGATGGCGTGGCACGCCGCCGGAACGTACCGCATTGGCGACGGCCGCGGTGGCGCCGGAACTGGCCAACAGCGGTTCGCGCCAACCAATAGCTGGCCGGATAACGCGAACCTCGACAAAGCGCGGCGGCTGCTGTGGCCGATCAAGCAGAAATACGGCCGCAAGATCTCCTGGGCTGATTTAATCATTCTCGCGGGCAACGTCGCGCTCGAGTCGATGGGCTTCAAGACGTTTGGTTTTGGCGGTGGGCGCGAGGATACATGGGAGGCCGATGAAAGCGTCTACTGGGGCCCCGAAGGCAAGTGGCTGGCGGACGAGCGTTACAGCGGTGACCGCGATCTTCAGAATCCTCTTGCCGCCGTGCAAATGGGCCTGATCTACGTGAATCCCGAAGGGCCGAACGGCAAGCCGGATCCGCTCGCTGCGGCCAGGGATATTCGCGAAACGTTCGCCCGCATGGCGATGAACGACGAAGAGACAGTCGCGCTGATCGCCGGCGGTCACGCCTTCGGCAAAACCCACGGCGCGGGCGATGCCTCGCTCGTGGGCCCGGAGCCGGAAGCTGCCCCCATCGAGGAGCAAGGCCTCGGTTGGAAGAGCCGATTTGGCACCGGCAAAGGGGATGACGCGATCACCAGCGGCTTAGAAGTCACCTGGAGCCAGACGCCAACCAAGTGGAGCAACAACTACTTCCGCAACCTCTTTAGCTATGAATGGGAGCTGACCAAGAGCCCAGCGGGTGCACAGCAGTGGAAGCCGAAGGGTGGCGCAGGCGCCGACACGGTGCCGGATGCGCACGACCCCTCTAAGCGTCACGGGCCATTGATGCTGACCACAGATCTCGCCCTGCGCTTCGACCCTGCTTACGAGAAGATTTCAAGGCGCTTCTACGAGCATCCGGATCAGTTGGCAGACGCGTTTGCCCGAGCGTGGTTCAAGCTGACGCACCGCGACATGGGGCCGATCGCGCGTTATCTCGGACCGTTTGTTCCGAAAGAGCCCCTGCCGTTTCAAGACCCGATACCCGCTGTGAACCACCCGTTGATCGGTGAGCAGGACATTGCCGCTCTGAAGGCGAAAATCCTCGCGTCCGGTCTGTCCGTTTCGCAGTTGGTCTCGACCGCTTGGGCGTCGGCTTCGACATTCCGCGGCTCTGACAAGCGGGGCGGAGCGAACGGTGCGCGCATTCGGCTCGCGCCGCAGAGAGATTGGGACGTCAATCAGCCGGCTCAGCTCCAGAAGGTGCTGCAGACGCTGGAAGGAATCCAGGAGGAGTTCAATGCTTCCCGGTCTGGCGGGAAGAAGGTCTCGCTGGCTGATCTGATCGCTCTCGGTGGCTGTGCGGCGATCGAACGAGCCGCGAAGAACGCGGGACAGGACGTGGAAGTGCCTTTCAGGCCGGGCCGTATGGATGCGTCGCAAGAGCAAACTGATGCCCACTCGTTCGCGGCACTCGAACCCACCGCCGACGGCTTCCGCAACTATCACCGCGGCAAGCAGCGCCTTTCGGCCGAGGAGTTGTTGGTCGATCGGGCGCAATTGCTGACGCTGACCGCCCCTGAGATGACGGTCCTCGTCGGCGGCCTGCGGGTCCTAGGTGCTAATGCCTGGAATTCCAGGCACGGCGTCTTCACCAAGCACCCAGAGACGCTGACGAACGATTTCTTCGTCAATCTGCTCGACATGAGCACGCAATGGCTGCCGTCCGCTTCCTCAGAAGGTGTATACGAGGGACGCGATCGGGACACGAACGAGCTCAAGTGGACGGCCACCCGCGTCGACCTGATCTTCGGTTCGCACTCGCAGCTGCGCGCCCTGGCGGAGGTGTATGCGTGTGCGGACTCAAAGGAAAAGTTCGTGAAAGACTTCGCGGCGGCGTGGCGCAAAGTGATGGACCTCGATCGCTTCGACCTCGCCTGTTGTTGAGCGGAAAGGCTTTCGAGCGCGTCTGGAGCGCGGCAGCGACCCAGCTTTGACGACCATGTATGGCCCGGGAATGGAAGCGAGGCGAGTATGGCAACGAAACGTATCAAGAAACGAATGACCCGAGCCAAGTTGAGAAAAGGCGCCCGCTCGGCAAAGGCAAAAAAGGCAAAGGCATCCACACAGCGCAGGTTAGGGACATCGCGCCAACATCCAAGGCCGTTTCCCCACATTGTGCCCCAGACCAAGATGAAGGCTAGCGAAACTGGCTGGGTGTGTAGAGAGTGCGAACTCGTCATCGCCATTGATCTTGAGGCGCCACTCTCGGCCCGCATACCGGACGCGTACTATGTCGAGGTGATCTGTCCTCATTGCGAGACGACAGACATCTACACATGGGCAGCTCGCGCGGAACTTCCGTACGAGCAACCGTCACCGACTCCAGAGCTAGAGGGAAAAATCGCGCCATAGATCTGGGCGCCCTGGTGCGGTGGCCCGCTACGCAAGCGGTGGTTCGATCCGCAGCTGTCACGCGCCCGCCTTTCGCCGGCTCCTGCAGTTCGATTCTGTCCCTGGCCACCATGTCAAATCAAAGTGTTAGTTAAGAATGCCACGGAAAGTGTCCAATATTTATTGGACAGTCCTAACAGCGTTCGTCTTCGATCAGATGCGAAGGGACCGACCGCAATCGGCCAGAAACTGCCGTCGAATCGGCTCTCCATCGTTTTCCTTTAGCAGCCGTTCGCTGCAGTGCCAGCCGCGGTTCTGTGATTGGCGATCTCCTCAGCTTCACACCAGAGTTGCGCGCTAGCAAACGCAGAAGCTTAGATAGTTCGCGCAATGTATTTCGGATATAGAATGAGCCAACAACAATCGATAAGAACCAAGGAGGCATCCGTGAATTGCAAATATTGGCGCCTCCGCGCGGCGTTGTGCATTGCGGTGGCAGGTATTGGCATCACTTGGGCCGACACAGCAAGCGCTCCAGCCCGGCACATCAACCCACAGCGGCTGCAGAGCAACCTCGAGAAATTGAGCGAGTTTGGTCGCGACCCTGAGGGTGGCATCACGCGTCTGGGATTCTCCCAAACAGAGTCGGATGCGCGTGAGTACGTCATCAGTCTCATGAAGGATGCCGGTCTTGAGGTTCGCATCGATCCGGCAGGTAATATTTTTGGACGACGCTCAGGATCCAATAAGAAACTGCCTACCCTGTTGTTCGGCTCGCATATCGACTCCGTACCCCACGGCGGAAATTTTGACGGACCCCTAGGCAGTCTGGGCGCCATAGAAGTCATTCGCGCGTTGAATGACGCCCATGCGGTTACCCGACATCCGCTCGAGGTCGTGGTCTGGACCAACGAGGAAGGCCCGCATTTCGGGATTAGCGCGCTGGGGTCCGGGGTAGCGGCAGGAGTGTTGGGGCCCGAGATTCTTGATCGTAAGGATGAGAGTGGGATGACAGTAGCCGACTGGCTCAAGCGCTACGGGCAGGATCCGGCTCACTTGACTGACGCGCGCATCCCGCGCGGATCATTGGCAGCAATCGTGGAACTACATATCGAGCAGGGCCCGAACCTCTATGAGAGCAAGGTTCCGATCGGCGTTGTTCAGGGGATCGTCGGTCTCAAGCGGTGGAGATGTGTCGCGACGGGGATGGCGAACCACGCGGGCACCACTCCCATGAATCGCCGCAAGGACGCACTAGCAGCGGCCGCAAAGGACCTGCTGGCTGTGCGTGAGGTGGTGCGCGGCGAGACGGGTCGGCAGGTCGGCACCGTGGGCTACATAAAGGCCGAACCTGGCGCCCCGAACGTGATCGCTGGAAGGGCGGAGTTCCCGGTCGAGTTGCGCGATCTCGACGCCGCCAAGATCGAACGCATGTGGGAGCAGATTCAGAAACGGATCACTGAGACTGACAAGGAAGAAGGCGTCGAGACCCGCTGCGAGGTCATCAACGATATAGCGCCAGCGCTCAGTGACCCATCCGTGCAGAGCGCCATCCAAGAAGCTGCGAGTTCGGCCGGTCTGGCGACGATGGTTCTGCCGAGCGGTGCGGTGCACGACGCGGGCGAGATATCCCGTATTGCACCGATGGGCATGATCTTCGTGCCGAGTCGCGACGGTATCAGTCACGCGCCGAAGGAATACACATCGCCCGATGATTGCGCCAACGGGGTTGAAGTTCTCTACCGAACCATTCTGCTACTGGACAAGGGCGGCTGAACAAACCAGGTTCGCACTGAGCGAGCGGAATGTCCGCTCCAGCTCTTTTGAATGACTCCTATGGAGCAGCACTACCGTCTCAGAAGGGTCGATAGTAGATACTCAACTTGAGCGGCAGGTTGTCGTCCCGAGTCTGAATGCGAGGAGACCCTCGTAGCGACCAACAGCGATAGGCGTCCAATATTATCTGGTCGTATCTCGGCGTTTCAGGGGGTTAAGTGGACGTATCTCGGTAAAATATTGGACACTGCTGACGTAGTTTTGGATGCGGAGACTTTCGTCGGTTTCCACTCTGGTACCCGCCACACAGCGTCACCCAGCAGCAACTAACAGCACCCACAGAGGCTCTGAAACCGCGTAACAGGTTGTTTTAGGTGACGTTAGGTCACGCTGATTGCGGATGTTGGAGGACTGAAAATCCGCGTGTCGGCAGTTCGATTCTGTCCCTGGCCACCATTCAGATCAAAGTGCGTGAGAGCTAACGCGGCTCGAGGGCTACTGGGGCTGAGCTGGCGGCGTCGGCAGCTGCGGTTGTGGCGGCGGCGAAGACGGCGGCGGCTGTTGCGCCGGCGGCTGGGGCGGCACGTAGATCGCCAGTCCGTTTACCGCTTTGTTGGTGATTCCAAATGACCCACCGACACCCACACTCGAGCCGCCGCTGGGACCGTAGCTGCCGCTGCCGACTCCAGTCCCGATGGAGCCTGTCTGCTCATCGCGAACTTCCCCGAGCAGGATGCCGTTGGCACCGAGCTTCGCGGCTTCTGCCTTCAGCCGTTGGATCGCCTTGTCCATGTTCTGTTGACTAGTGACGGCTAGGGCCCCCTGGCTGCTCGCGTTGAGCGTCGCGATCTGCTCGAAGTACGGCGGTGGCTGGGTATATACCCGTACACTGTCCGGCGAGATCGGCGGGTGCGGCGTGCCGACCAGCACGTGCGAGGAGGTCGAGCACGCGGCCAGCAGCAGTCCCACGGTCAGGGCACCGAAGCGAGCTATACCGCGCATGGGGATTCTCCTGTGGCCGATTAGCGTAGAAGCGTCAGACACTGCGTTCATTATCGCGCAGAGGCCTCACTGAAGGGCCGTGGCAGGCAATTCAGCCGCTGGACTGTCCGCTTTACCTCGCCGCAATGACTGTCCGGGTGTCGGCGGTTCGATTCTGCCGCTGGCCACCATTCAGATCAAAGTGTTAGTTAAGAATGACACGGACGTAAAGGCCCCAATATCTATTGGATACCTCTTGCTCGGGTCATCGCCTCATCGTCTTCATTCGACGACAGCAATCGGCCAACTCCGGCCACCCGAAAATGCAGTGAATTCCGGCGTGGCTTAAGCGGCGATCGGAGCGCGTCGCACGCGAGTGGACCACCAATAGACGGGCAAGCCCGCGAGACCGAGCGCAAGCGCCCAGAGGAGCGACTTGCCGCCCACGCCGATGAAGATCCAGATGCAGAAGATGGCGGCCAGGAGCGAAGCGCCGATCCAGCGCGCCTCGCGGAGACCTGGGTGCGGGATTTGCCGCCGCCGCCACAACACCAGGACCGCCAGCGAGCAGATCAGATAGAGCGGCAGGTTCGCCGCCGTGACCACGACGCTGAGGAAAGTAAATCCCCCCGCCACTGACTCGTCGTAGTTCATGAGGATCATGAGACTCGCCAGGGCGCCGGTGAGCATGAAGGCGCGGGTCGGTGCCCCGTAGCGTCCCACCTTGCCGAGCGCTGAGGGGAAGCCGCCATGCTTGGCGAAGCTCTGCGTGATTTCCCCGACGATGAGCGTCCAGCCATTGAGCGCGCCGAGGCCGCTGATGATCACGAACGCGGCCAGCACCTTTCCGGAAGCTCCACCGAGTATCCGCGCAAAGAGGTCCGCGAACGGCGCGCTCGAGTTCATGAGTTCGGGTTGCGGAATGAGAAGCATCGGGACGATGGAAATGCAGATATAGATGAGCGCGACGATCAGGGTCCCGGCGAAAGTTGCGCGCGGAATCGTGCGGGCCGGGTCCACGACCTTGCCGGCCGGAATGGCGGCGCATTCGACGCCGAGCATTGCAAAGAGCGCGATGGTCGAAGCGCTCATCACCGCGGGCAGGGATAGCGGCGTAGGCGGCACATTCGCCACGTAGGCCGCGGGCTGGGTGAAGAGCTGCCAGACCCCGAGCGCGATGATGCCGAGCTGCGGCAGTATCTTGAGGGCGGCAGTAAGGACCTGCACCCAGCCGGCGGTGCGCACGCCGCGCGCATTTACCAGCACGAACACCCAAAGCAGCGCGAGCGCCGTAACCGCCGCGAGGGAGTGATTGACGTTCAACACCGGAAAGAAAATGGACAGATAGCCAGCCACCCCGATCGCGATCACGGCGTTAGTCACCCAGTCAGCGACCCAGTAGCACCACAACATGACGAACGCGACACCGCCGCCGAACGCGCGGCTCGCGTACGCGTAGGGTCCATCGTCCTCGGGGAAGGCGCGCGCAAGGCCGGCAAATACCCACGCCACGAAGATGCAACCACCGCCAGTGATCAGCCAGGCGGGCAGCGCGTTCAGGCCGTAGGGCGCAAGCGCCGCCGGCATCAGGAAGATGCCGATACCGATCGTGTTGCCGACGACCAGCGCCGTGCACATCAGAAGCCCGAGGGCGCGGGGCTGAGCGGTACGAACGGGCACTAGGCGCGCGCCTTCAGCTCAGCGCCAGCGCTTCGCTCAGTGCGATCGCAAAGAGTTCCATCGCCTCATCGACATGTCCGCGGTTAACCATGAGGGGCGGAATGAAGCGCAGCGTGCTCACCCCGCAGGACAGGAGCAGCAATCCGTTCTGGTACGCGCGTGTCAGCACGGCGTCGCACAGCCCTTTGGCAGGCTCGCGCGTCGCGCGGTCCGTGACCAGTTCTACCCCGATCATGAGCCCCTTGCCGCGCACATCACCCATGCAGGGGAAGCGCTGCTGCATCTCGCGCAGGCGGCCAAGGAAATATTCACCGACGCGGGCGGCATTCGCCGCGTACTCCTTTTCCACGAGCTCGAGCGTCGCGAGCGCCGCCGCGCAGCAGAGCGGATTGCCGCCGTAGGTGCTGCCGTGTGCGCCGCGCTTCCACTTCTCCATGTGCCAGCGGCGCGCGGCCACCGCTCCGATCGGCAGCCCGGAACCGAGCCCCTTGGCGAGCGTCATGATGTCGGGCTTCACCCCCCAGTGCTCGCTCGCGAACATCTTGCCGGTGCGGCCGATCCCCGATTGCACCTCATCAAAGATGAGAAGAATTCCGTGCCGGTCGCACAACTCCCGCAGACCCGCAAGAAAGCCGTCGGGCGGCACGATATAGCCCCCCTCACCCTGTATCGGTTCGACCAGGATGCCGGCGACCTCATCGGCCGGCAGGTTGCTCGGAAACAGCACCTTCTCTATGTACTCGATGGTCGCCTTCCCCTGGTCGGCGCCCGCGAAGAGCGGCCGATAGACATTCGGGTAAGGCACATGAGTCACACCGGGCATCGTCGGGAAGAATCGCGCCTGTTGGGTGTACTTACTCGAGGTAAAGGCGAGTGAGCCCATGGAACGCCCATGAAAGCCGCCGAGAAAGCCGATGAAGCGCGGCCGGCCCGTCACGTAGCGGGCGAGCTTGAGCGCGCCTTCGACGGCTTCGGTACCGCTCTGACAGAGCAACACCTGTGCGGCCTCCCCGACCGGATCGAGGGAAGTGATCCTTTCGGCGAGCCGCGTCATGCGCTCATGCCAGAAGTCGGCCGAGATGTGCAGGAAGTCATCCGCGGCATCCTTGATCGCCTGTACGACCTTCGGGTGCGAGTGACCGGTAGCGCACACGGCAATGCCGCTCATGAAATCAAGAAAGCGGTTGCCGTCGATGTCCCAGGCCTCGGCGCCGCGGCCCTTAGCGATTACGAACGGATAATCGCGCGGAAAAGACGGCGTAGTGACCGCGCGGTCGCGCGCGAGCAGGGCCTGGGCTTTTGAGCCGGGCAGCACCGGAGGGGTTGGAACGGCGCGAGTAGGGGAGGAAGCCATGGGAGTTCCTCAGGCCCGATGAGGGGCATTGGGCAGCTTGATGCGGATCGGACGGGAGTGTGCGGCCTGCGTGCGTGATTCGAGGTCGCGCAGCTTCGCGAGCGCCGTGCCCTCCGGTGCGGGGAGAATCTGCACAGCAGCGGATACCTTGAGCGGCCAGCCGGTCGCGGCGCGCGCCTCCTCCACGGTGACGCCCGGGTAGAGCGCGGTCAGCTCGAGCTCCTCGGTCTGCGGGTCAGGGCGCAGCACCCCAAAGTCGGTGATGACCGCGCGTGGGCCCTGCCCGGGACAGCCGCTCGCACGCCGTGCGCCCGCACCGCTCAGGTACCCGCATGAGGTACGGAAATCCAAGCGCGGTACGCAACTGCGCGGCGACTGTTTCATCACGATCAACACCTCGCGCGCGTAGGTTGCGATCTCCGGTGCGCCGCCGGCGCCGGGCAGGCGCACCTTCGGGTGCGCGTAGTCGCCGATCACGGTGCTGTTGAGGTTGCCGAAGCGATCGATCTGCGCGGCACCGAGAAAACCCACATCGACGCGCCCACCCTGCAGATAGTGGGCGAAGATCTCCGGCAGCGGCACGATGCAGGTCGCAGTTTCGGCGAGCTCACCATCGCCGATCGACAAGGGGAGTACCGCGGGCCGTGTGCCTACCGTGCCCGACTCATAGATCAGGACGAGATCGGGTGCGTGGGTCATGCGGGCAAGATTGCAGGCCGCGCTCGGCAGGCCGATGCCGGCGAAACACACCGCGCCGTTGCGCAGCTGTCCCGCGGCAGTGACCGTCATGATCTCGTCGCGACTGTAACGCGCGGGAGTCATGCCGCAACTCCGAGCGCACGCAGCAGTGCGGCGTGATCGCTCAGCGCAAGCACGTGCCGCTCCATCCACGCGAGGAACACCTCGCGCTCGCGCGCGATCTCGTCCCAGGCGCGATAGAAGCTGTTGTCGCGCCCATAGTAGCCCTGGGCGTAGGAAGGATATGCGCCCCCTGGCACGATGCTGGCCGCCGTTATCATCCAGGAGGGGAGCACGAGCGCATTCATCTCGCTCTTGAGAGTCTCGACCTGCTCTTCGACCGTGACCAGCACGCGCCTCGCGGCCATGGCCGCCTCTTTCATGGCACCGACGATCCCACGAATCAGCACGTTGCCTGCGGCATCGATCTGCTGCGCGTGGAGGATGGTGACATCGGCATTGATCGCCGGCACGACGGCGAGTGCCATGCCGGTGAAGGGACAGGATATGGTTTTCAGGCTCGCGCCGGGAACCCGCTCGAGATCCGTGCCGATCGGGTGGCGCATCAGGCCGCAGGGCAGACCGCTGGCCCCCGCCTGATAAGCGATCGCCATCTCGGCATGCGTGAACTCTGACAGGGTGAGTGGCTGTGGCCATTCTCTTTCCACGGCGTCCCGCAGGCGGTGGAGCGAGCCGACGCCCGGATTTCCGCCCCAGGAGAAGGTCAGCCGCTCGGCGCATCCCATGCCGATCAGCTGGTCGTAGATGAGATCGGGCGTCATGCGTATCAGATGGAGCCGGCGACGCTTCTGGCGGATGATCTCGTGACCGGCGGCGAAGGGAATCAGGTGCGTGAAGCCTTCGAGCGCAACGCTCTCGCCATCGTGCACGTGAGTGGCGATCGCCTCGGCCAATGACAACAATTGCATCGCTCCACCTACTCGACGACGGTCTGCGACTGCTCGCGCAGGTACTGCGGCAGATAGTAGAAAGAGCCGATCGCCTTGCCGGTGGAAGTCGAACCCTTCCAGCCGCCGAAGGCCTGGTAGCCCGGCCACGCGCCGGTGGTAGCTCCCTGCGGCCGGTTGGCGTAGGTCACACCGGCTTCGATGTGCTGCTGAAACCAGGGAACTTCCGCGCTCGCCCCATAGAAGCCCGCGGTCAGCCCGAGCGGCGAGGCGTTCGCAAGCTGCATGGCTTCCTCGTTCGAAGACACGCGGTGAAGCATCAGGATCGGCAGAAACATCTCCTGCTGCCAGAGCGCGTGATCGGTGGGTGCCTCGGCAAGCGTCGGCCGCACGAACAAGCCTTGCGCCATAGGACCCGCGGTCAGTCGCTCGCCCCCGCTGAGAATGCACGCACCGCTCGCGCCAAGGAGCGTCGCATAGCGCGCGTAGTCCTCGTAGCCCGACTGCGTCGCGACCGGGCCTAGCCAGTTCTCGCGGCGCGTGGGATTCCCGATGCGCAGCGCTTGAGTCTGCGCAAGGAGTTTCCCGATCAGCTCATCGGCTACCTCTCGATGCACGTAGAGCCGCGAGAGCGCCGAGCATTTCTGGCCTCCCATGCCGAATGCCGAGCGCACGATCCCGGCGCTGGCGCGCTCGAGATCCGCTGCCGCCGTCACGATGCAGGCGTTCTTGCCGCCCATCTCCGCGATGCAGGGCCGGGTATAACGACCCGACTGCAGTTTGAGGGCGATCTGCCTGCCGACATCATAGGAGCCGGTGAAAGTGATGCCCGCGGTGAGCGCATGGTCGACGAGAGCGGCGCCGATCTCCCCGCTCGAACCGCTGAGATAATTGAACACTCCGGGCGGGAGCCCGGCATCGCGTATGCAGTCGGCGAGCAGCCGCCCCGCCCACGGGGTCGCAGTCGCCCCCTTTAGTACCACCGTGTTGCCGGTCACGAGGGCAGCGGCCACAGGGCCAGCGGCCAAGGCGAGCGGAAAATTGAACGGCGTGATCACGACCCAGGCGCCGTAGGGCTTGAGCACACTGCGGTTATGCGAGCGGTGAGTGTCGAGGGGGTCATCGGGCAGCGGGTGGTCGAAACCTTTGTGGCGCTCGAAATCCTCGCAGTAGGTGTAGAAGAAATCGGCGGCTTCCTGCGCTTCGCCGAGCGCTTCCATGCGGTTCTTGCCGACTTCCAGGGTGAGTGCGGCGGCGATGTCGTAAACGCGCTCCTCGATGAGCTCACCGACGCGACGCAGTAGCCGTGCACGCTCGGCGAGCGGCACTTGTTTCCAGCCACTCCACGCCTCGTGCGCCGCACGCAGCGCCTCGTCGGCGTCCGTGGTGCTCGCCGCCGCAAATTCGCCGAGCAGTTGTGTGCGGTCCGCGGGATTGAACCTCTGCAGCAGCTTGGGCGTCGGGCGGTCTTCGCCGCGAATGTAGAGTGGGTGACGTCCAGCGAGTTTCGGCAGCACGCGCGCGAGGGCGGCCTCGAAGCGCGCATGCAGCTCCTCGGGCGGGTTGAACATCGTCGCGTAGGTGAGCTTGAAACTCATGAGTGCATTTCTCCTCGCTGGTGCGTTGCACTACGCGCCGTGTCGATGGTCGAGATTGCCGCATGCGGCGCGACTGCGCACACCGAGAATCGAACCACCGCTCGCAGCGAGCGGTCGCGCGCTGCTTTCACCGCCGCTGATCGTCGGCGCACCTCGCTGCGTCTTAATGTACCAGCCGCGCAGCGCCGTCCGTCTCTTCTGAGCCGTGCCGGCCGCTGTCGCTCGACTGGGTAGTGCTATGATCGAACATCGATTCGCACGGCGAATCACATTAGACGCACGCTGTCCCCGCCCGTCAAACGCGAGTCTGGCGACGCGCGGGGACCGCGCCTCGCAGGGCGGCCGCACTGCGGCGCATCGGCAGGCCGCGCATAACAAGCCGACCCCGGGGGACTCCGTGTCAAGGCGCTGGCGGTTGATCTCACTGCTGATTGGCATCGTGGCGGGCAGCTCAGTCTGCGCGCAGCCACGGCCGGTCGTTCCTGCGATCGATCTGCCCCATTCCTATTACTACCGCGAGATGTACCTGCCGCAGCTGACGAGCGGTCCGAGCAGCCTTGCCTGGGCACCCGATTCGCGCGAACTGGTCTACTCGATGGCGGGCTCGCTCTGGCGCCAGAAGATCGATTCCACCGTCGCCGAACAGCTGACGGACGGCCCCGGGTATGACTACCAACCGGATTGGTCGCCCGATGGGCGTTACATCGTCTATACATCGAGCTCGGGCGAAGCGATGGAACTTCGGCTCCTCGATCTCAGTTCCGGTCACAGCTCGCAACTCACTCACGGCGGTGCGGTGAACGTCGAGCCGCGCTGGTCGCCTGACGGCAAACGCATCGTCTATGTCTCTACCGCCTACCAGCGGCATTTTCACGTCTTCGCAACCGAATTCCACGACGGCCAGCTCGGCGAGCCATTGCGCCTCACCGGGGAAAACAAGAGTCCGCTCCCGCGTTACTACTACAGCCCCTACGATCATGAGATCAGTCCCACCTGGACACGCGACGGACAGTCGATCGTCTTCATCTCTAACCGCGGACGTATTCACGGCACGGGCGGCTTCTGGCGTATGCGCGCCGTGCCTGGTGCGGAAGCCCTCGAGCTACGCTACGAGGAGACTAACTGGCAGGCGCGGCCAGACTTCTCCCCCGACGGTCAGCGCATCGTGTACAGCTCCTATCTTGGGCGGAATTGGTTGCAGCTGTGGCTGATGTCCGCCGCGGGCGGGGATCCCTTTCCGCTCAGCTACGGCGAATGGGACAACACTGCGCCCCGCTGGTCACCCGACGGACGAGAGATCGCCTTCATTTCAAATCGCGAGGGCGGCACGCAGTTGCATTTGCTGCGCATCCCGGGGAGCGGTTCACGGACGCTCGAGGTGAGCGAGCGACGCCGCCTGCATCCGGGTGGAATTCTGCATCTTCAGGTCCGCGATGAGCGTGGCGCGCCGACGCCTGCGCGCGCGGTGGTCACCGATGCGGCGGCTCGCTTCTACGCCCCCGCCCAAGCCTGGATGCATCAGGCGGAATTCGACCGCAACGAGCGCCCGTTCGAGGCGCGCTACTTCCATGCCTCGGGCGATGACTACGTTGAGGTGCCAGCAGGCACCCTGAACGTTGAGGTGATGAAGGGCCTCGAGCGCACGCCAGTGCGTCGCACGGTTCAGGTGGCCGCTGGAAGCACCGCGGAGGTCGCGGTGGCACTGGCAGCGCATTCCTGGGTCGACGGTGCGGACAGGCGTTGGGTGAGCGGCGACGTCCACGTCCACATGAACTACGGCGGACACTACCGCAACACCCCGGCACATCTCGTCGGGCAGGCGGAGGCAGAGGGTCTCGACATCGTTGAGAACCTGATCGTAAACAAAGAGCAGCGCATACCCGACATCGCTTACAGCGGGCACGGTGTGGACCCCGCATCGAAGCCCGGCACACTTGTCGTTCACGGCCAGGAGTTCCATACCAGCTACTGGGGTCACCTCGGCCTCCTTGGACTGCGCGGGGAAATCCTCCTGCCGGGTTACGCCGGCTACCCGAATACCCCGGCGGCGAGTCTCTACCCGACGAACGCCGATGTGGCGGATCTCGCTCACGCGGAGGGTGCCCTCGTCGGCTACGTGCATCCATACGAGGAAGAGCCCGAGCCGCTCACCCATCCAAAGCACACCGATGCCGATGAACTGCCCGTCGACGTGGCCCTCGGCAAGGTCGACTATCTCGAGATTGTCGCCTTCGCCGATCATCAGGCGACTGCTGCGGTGTGGTACCGGCTGCTCAATCTCGGCTTCAGAATACCGGCCGCGGCCGGCACCGATGCGATGGCCGACTACGCAACGCTGCGCGGGCCGGTGGGTCTCAATCGCGTTTACGCGTCGGTGCCAAATGGTCCGCTCAGACACGACGCATGGCTCGAGGCGTTACGCTCGGGACGGACCTTCGCCACGAACGGTCCCCTACTCCAGTTCTCGCTCGGCGGAAAACCCATCGGCGCTACAGTCGAGCTCGGGCGGGCGCAGACAGTACCGTTTGCGGCCGCGCTGTGGTCCATCGTGCCCGTTGACCACGCGCAGGTCGTCTGCAACGGTCGGGTCATGCGCGAACTCCCACTCGGTGCTCATCGGGACACGCTGACCGCGAGCGGCAGCGTGCCGATCGAGACAAGTGGCTGGTGTCTTCTGCGCGCCTTTACGGCGCGAGCGCAATATCCGATCCTCGACAACTACGTCTACGCAACCACCAGTCCGATCTACGTTTCAGTCGGTGGAGGGAAGCCGCACTCGCCCGAAGACGCCCGCTACTTCGCGGCCTGGATTGATCACCTGCTCGCGACCACGAGCGCCTATCCGGACTGGAACACCGAGGCCGAGAAGGCGGGTGTGCTGAAGAAGCTCAAGGATGCGCGCTCCGTCTACGAGCGCCTCGAGTGAGTGCAGGGGGCGATGCCCGCACTCAGCGCAGGACCTTCACCAGATGCAGCTCAAGCTCAAGAAACCTTATCTCCTTGGGAGCCCGAGCAGCTGTATTTCCTCTTCAGCGGTCCGTTCGTGATTGCGGCGATCGCGATGCTGCTCATCGAGTTCCGCTCCGCGTCGGCAACCGCGTCGGCCCGGCAAGCAGCATCATGAGTGCGAATCGCGCAGTCGGCTGGGGGGTGGGAAAGCTGCCGCGCATCGCCCGCGGCGAAGGCAGTTATCTCTACGACACCAACGGCCGTCGGTATCTCGATGGCTCGGGTGGTCCTGCCGCATTCAGCATCGGGCACGGTAACCGTGAGGTCAACGCGGCGATCACCGCGCAGCTTGACAAGGTGGCGTGCGGTTACCGGTACCTCTTTACGAGTGAGCCCCTCGAGCAGCTGACGAATCTGCTCCTCGAGCGCTGCGGAGGCGAATTCAAACACATCGTGTACTCCCTGAGCGGCTCGGAAGCAGTCGAGGGGGCGCTGAAGGTGGCGCTGCAATACTGGGACGCCAGGGGATTCCCGGGCAAGAAGCGCTTCATCGCCCGCGAGCGCTCCTATCACGGCAATACGCTCGGGGCGCTTTCGGTGTCGGGTTTTCTCGAGCGCCGCCGCCCCTTCGAAGGGAGTCTCCTCGATGTGTCGTTTGTATCGGCCGCCAATGCCTACCGGCCCCTGGGCGGGCTCAGCGGCGCGGCGCTGGTCACCGCACTGGCGGATGAACTCGATGCGCGCATCCGCTCGCTCGCTCCGGAAGGGGTGGCCGCGTTCATTTTCGAGCCCGTCGTCGGCGCCGCTGGCGGTGCGGTGCCGGCGCCGGATGGATACGCGAAAGCCGTGCGCGCCGTTTGCGACCGCCACAACGTGCTCGTGATCTCCGACGAAGTCATGAGCGGCGCGGGGCGCTGCGGGACCTGGCGCGCGCTCGAGCACGATGGAGTGGTGCCGGACATCATGGCGGTCGGCAAGGGATTGGCCGGGGGCTACATCCCGCTCGCGGCCACGATCGTGTGTGGGGAGATCGGGGACACCATCCGCGCCGCGCAGGGCACGATCCTGACAGGACATACCTACTCGGGACACACGGCCGCGTGCGCGGCGGGTCTCGCGGTCCAGCGCATCATCGAGCGCGAGTCGCTCGTCTCACATGTGCGTGTGCGGGGCGAGAGGCTGCGCCGCGAGCTGCGCGATGCCCTCGCGCGGTTCGAGGCTGTGGGCGATGTGCGCGGCCGGGGCTACCTGATTGGCATCGAATTCGTGCGCGATCGCACCACGAAGGAGCCCTTCCCGGCGCAGCGCGCGCTGAGTCATAGCATCGGGCGCCACGCGCTCGAGGGTGGGCTCATCATTTATCCCTGCGCCGGTAACGTGGGTGGCGTCAGCGGAGACACCATCATCGTGGCGCCGCCCTTCAACGCCAGCGAGTCGGAGCTTGCGGAACTTATCGAGAAGCTCGGGAGCGCGGTCGGCCGCGCGCTGTCAGAGGCGTGAGCTAACGCCGCAGTGAGGCGCCGCTCCCGGGGGACTGCGGGCGAAGCTTCAGCGACGCCCGATCAGCGTCACTAAAGCCTCGCCCGTGCCGTCCCGTCCCTCGTCAGAATTTCTGGAACACTCTGATGCCAATCGTCCGCGGCTGCACGGGAACTGCATATGCCTGCTTGTCCACGACCGGATAAGTCGCTACGAAGCACGTGAGTTGCGCGCGGCGGTCGGCAAAGTTGCTGCAGTAAAGCTGCGCCGTCAGGTTCTTGTAGTTAGCCCCGGCCATCAAATCGATCAGAACCTAGGCAGGCATCGGGCCGATGTTGTGCGATTGATCGACGCAAGACCGCCGTGGTCTCTGACTGGTAGACGATCGTCCCCTGACAGGGCGAGGTGACGGGGTCAGTAATACGAACGGCTGCTTCTGGCCGATTGCGAACAAAGACGGGTTTCCACCTTGGTTTCCAACCGCGTAGCACCTGGCAGCACCTAGTAGCGTCTACCGAGAGGTGTTTTGCGGCTAATAGGTTGTTTTAAGTGCTCCTGGGTGCTGCCGGGTGCAGATTGTGGAGGACTGAAAATCCGCGTGTCGGCAGTTCGATTCTGTCCCTGGCCACCATTTAAATCAGCACGTTAGGTTCGAGCCGCGGTCGCCCGAGCGGGCAATGTTTCCATTCGGCTTCCATTTCGGTGCTTTGTCTTTGATCGGAAGGCTATTTTGACGCAATCAAGGCAAGACTCTGCCGCTGGCTTAGGAGCATCAACCAGACAGAGTGAGAGCCGCGTCTGGTCGCTGGGCTCCTAGTGTTGTCAGAGACAACCTTGACGCTCAGCGGTGGCAATTGCTGATGCTCGAAAACATCTGACCGCTCGCTTCGAGTCCAGCGCGTAGAAATATGCGAGCTGTCAGCACTCGCATCGCGCGGAAGCGCTGACGACATCGCGGCCACCTCGAGCGGCACACTGGCGGGGCAGCCCGGAGAACTCCGGGCTGCCCGCGCGCTGACTAAACGGTGATCGTTGTGCCGTCGAACTTGGTGAAAGTAAAGCCGCTGAAGGGTTCGTTGTAGATGGGCCGCTGATCGCGCAGGATACTGATTGTGACTGCCTCACCGAGTAGGAGACTTTGCTGCGCGTCCGACCGCCAGTGCACAGCGGCGATCTCACGACCCAGGGCGACATTGTCGGCTAGCTTGTTGAGTTCGCCCCCCACCGTAATTTGGCCCGCGTCGGCCCCCGCGTAGGGAACTAGGGTCTGGCCATCGTCGGAAGCGACAACAGGGCTGGGTAACACGAAGGTTTCGTTGAAGAAAGCCTTTAGTGCCGTGACGCATGCGCCGGCGACCACACCATGAGCCTCGGGATAAGAAGGATGCTGCGGGTTTCCTTCGGGAAAGGCAGTCGGAAGCAGGTACGTGCCATATTTGGAGAAAACCTGGCTGACTGCCTCTGAGTTCAGTACCTCACGATTGAGGGGGTAGTTTGCCACCCCTGTGATGGTGTTGTGGACAAGGCCTCCATACGCCATAGGCCGCAGGGCACGATGCACGAACCATTTTTGGTAAAAAACGGCCTTGAACGCCCGATTGCAGACTTCGCCCAGCAGATCGGTGATGTACTGGGAACCGAACGTGAACCCCCCAGACTGATTCTTGATGCTGAGATAGGGATTCCCAGGATTAAGGGGAGCTCCGTGGGTGAGCAGCCACTGCGCGGCGAAAAGATATGCCTGGAATGAGATATCCGCGTGAGTAAAAGCTCCCAAGTCGCGACCGTTCTTGATGTAGCTCGTGCCGGAAGTGCTGTTGGCCGGGAAAGGTCCCTGCCCGTTTTGTACGGCCAGCCAGGAGGCGAAGTTGGTGAGGTAGTCCACGTCCGGAACGTAGGCATTGAACTTCTGCGCAACACTTAAGTTTCCGAAGGTCACAGGGAGCAAGAAAAATTGAGACAGGTACGGCCCGATTTGCTCGCCCGGATTGACTCCGCGGAAGAGAGTGGCGGCCGTGATCTTCCCGTTCACTTTGGGCCCTGCGAAATGGGACAGTTGGTTGAGTTCGACGATCGCGGCAGCGGTGATTGGTTCCGCGCCGTATTGGGAGAAAGGAACGTCGCGGGCCAGGGCCATCCAGTAGTTCTCGACCATCTCTCCTGCTCTCTCAGCGCTCGCCAGCCTGGGCGACGGCGGACTGGTGAGTTGGCCGCTGTCGGTGCCCTCCAGATCGAAAGCGAGTCCGCCTTGAGGGTCCGCGAGCTTCGTGTTCCCACCCAAGGGGATATTCGCGAAATCACTCGGATTGCCGGTGTCGACGGCGGTCAACAGAGCCTGGTACGCGGCCTCCTCAACTTCACCGATGCTGTTGTGGGGCAGCCCCTGGGAGAAGTTGCCGATGAAGTTGGGATACCGCGTCTCGTCGCCGTTGGATATCTGCCGTGGAGTGGGAATTCTGCGCTCTTCAATCGCCGCCCTGTGCCGAATTCGATACGACCGCGCTCTGCGCGACCCATCGTTCGCATCGGCGTCTCGATCGTCTTCATCGAAAGCTTTGGCGTTTTCGCTTAACAAAAACGCGGGCAAGCTGACACTAGTCGCAGCTGTCACGCTGCCGAAGAACGAGCGTCTGCTTAGACGATTGGACACTGAGGTGGTGGCCAGATCCTCAGCGCCGAACACGCGCCTGACCTGCTCTCGGTTGTCTTCCGATTTTTCATGTGTGTCGTTCGTTCTCATACAACCTCCCGCATTCTGTTTGGACCCATGAGTCTCGTCAGACTCGCGGAGATCGCTCTTTGGTCGAAGGGCTGGGATCGATAATTCAGACCTGCAGAGAGTAATCACTTCATCCGCGAAGTGACCCTTCGACAGTTTTTGCTTATCCGGCCATAGTAGACGCCGGACGAGCTTTGTGATCAATGGGTCCATTCTCGCCCGAAGTGACGACTTCGCCAGATTGCGGGCGAGTAGGTTGTTGATGCTCAGGATGTCCGTGGTGCACTGCCGCACAAGCTGCGCCCACTTGCGCACGGGTTGCACAAGCGGGTAGCTCCGGTGGGAAGTAGCGTGTGCCCGGATCCTCCGTCAAATTTCGATTCGCCATTTTCTTTTCCTCCTGTCGGTGTGCTTTCGTTGGTTTCCTCGGAAGACCCAACGGTCCGCCATGCAGCCGCCGGACGTGTGATTCTGGGACACTAGAAAGGGCATCGTCGGGTCACAATGGCAGCCGACGGAACCGCGCACCGAAGGTGTGACTCGGGTCAGGGAGGAGCGGATCGGGGACGTCCTATATGGCCGACCGCGACCCCGCGGGGTCCGCGGTTACATATGTCGAAAGCGCTGCGCGAATGGAGCGCTCACCGGAAGGGTTTCAGGACGCTGCTTGAGTCGGACGGTCATGTGTCCGTGACGATCATGGTGAATGGAGGCGATGGCATTGAGGTTCACCACCGTGCCGCGATGAACCTGCACGAACATCTCCGGATCGAGCTCATCGAGCAGGCTCTTGATGGTCCTGTTGATCAATGATTCGCCGGGTAACGGTTACCGCACTCGTATACTTGTTGTCGGCGCGAAAGTAACAGATCTCATTCACCGTAATCAGCCGTACGGCCCTACCCTCGGCGACCGTGATCCAGCGCAGGAACTGCCGTGGCGGGTTGACGCGGGCGAGCTGATCAAGAAGTGCGCTGAGGTCGGCTGGCTTCGTCAGCAAGCGCTCACGCAGACGGGCCACGGTGGCTGCTATCCGCGGCATCGACAGCGGCTTCATCACATAGTCGACAGCGCCCTGTTCGAACGCGGTCACGGCGTACTTATCGTGAGCCGTAACGAACACGACGTGAGCGTTGCGACTTGCGACTCGAGCAACCTCGAGACCAGAAGCCCCCCGGATCCTGTGGATTAGCCAGCTTGCGGGGATCTGTCCTGGTCAAGCGATTCGCCGGGCCGCAAGGGGCCAAACTTCGCTGATAAATTGCCGAACGGAGCGGCAGTGAGACGGCCTGTATCCTTCAGATTCAACAACTTAGTCAGGCGGCAGCTGAGAGCCTGGCTTTACGCCGGACCCTGGCTTTACGCTGGGGCCGGGGCTGATGGCCTCGGTACCCACTTTGGTTTCCAACCTAGCGTTACCTACCAGCACCCAATAGCACCTTCAGAGGGGACTTTTTCGCGTAACGGGTTGTTTCAGGTGCTTCTGGGTGCGCTTGGGTGCAGATTGTCGAGGACTGAAAATCCGCGTGTCGGCAGTTAGATTCTGTCCCTGGCCACCATCAATATCGAGTCGTTACGTCTTCGCTCGTTGACGCGCCGTCCAAACGCCTCCGTAAGCTTTCCCGTCGAGGACACAGTTAATGAGTAGGGCCTCGAGTCGCCTTCAGTGCGCCGCTGTTTCCGCGCGAGTCCCGTCCGACCAATGCTCCACCGGAATGAAGAACACAGTAACGGGCTCCGGCCAGCTGTCATCTCCGAAGATCGGTGAGTCCTTCAGATTCGCGCCCCACACGCCGACGTTGGTGCGCGGCAGGTAGAACATCAGATGCGGGTGCCAAGCTCCGTGGACGTCGTCGCCGAGATAGCCGTCCTTCGACATCATGTAGGCCATCGCGCCGACGTCGGGAGGTGGCATCTCATGTGATGTAATCGCCACCTGGGTACGAGTCGCCATGTCCTTCGGGGACACCCCGGCCAGCACCCATTCCGTGCGCTTGAGATACGCCGATAGCACGGAGTGGGCTGCCGGATTGAAGCAGTGCGGTGCGCGGACCTTCGGATTCCAGAAATCGGCATCGTCGAAATTCTTGGCCCAGGCGCGTTCGACCATGCAGACGAAGTGACTCTTGCCCGCAACGGCCGTCTCGTAGCCGTTAGGACCCAGGACCAGGATCTCTGCGTCCTTCGAGATCGCCGCCGGTGCCGCGCTGCGTGCCAAGGTGATCTCATCAGCCTGGCTGGCCGACAGATACTGGGCGATTGGGGCCATGCTCGGGTAGTTGGTCGCCGCGGCGCCGGCCGCGACCGCGGCGCTGCAGGCCAGGATCAGCGGCACGCAGATGCCCGGCGCGTGCTTGAGGTCTGTCCAAAGCTTCATCGTCATAGCCTCCCCAAATTTGTGGATCAGCGTCCGCTCGGAGGTCAATCTCCGGACTGGAATGGAGGATTCGGCTGATGCCGCAGGCGGCGCTATCCGCCGCGCCAAGGCGTCCGACATTATCTCGGTGTATCTCGATGTTTCAGGGGCTTATCTGCGGGTATCTCAGGAAAATATTGGGCAGTTCTGAATTAAGTTTCGCACAACCGTCAGGCGCTTAACGCGTTTTGGGGCGTGGACTGAAAATCCGCGTGTCGGCAGTTCGATTCTGTCCCTGGCCACCATTAAATCAAACTGTTAGATCAAAAGTTGCCTCGGGGCGGGGAGACGCAGGTCCCGACCTAACGCAAGTGGACAGAAAGGCTCCAAAAGGCGATGTTCGGTGACTATTTGTGCGGTCGCGCCGCCCGCCGATTCGCGGGCACACCTCTGCGGTGTTTCTTCACGGGCTTCACGGTGTCGGTCGCCTCAAACAATTGCCGAAACCCGCGTGCCAACTGTTCGACGGCCTTCCCCAAGGCGCCGAGTTGCGCAACCCGGACTATCGCGACGGAACGGTGCAGGTCAAACGACGGGGGCCGCAATACTTTCACGGGATCGATCGACCGATTCCTGGCAATAAAGCGAGCGGGTAGGAGCCCCAAACCATAACCGGACTGAACGAAGGCCAGCTGCATATGCATGTTGTGGATTTCAGCCGCAATCATGGGTGTGAAGCCGGCACGCTCCATCCGATCGATGAGGCTCGCCCGAAGAAAGCACCCGGGCGGATTGAGCACCCAGGGTGCTCGGCCCAAAGTTTTCCAATCACCGTCAACGTTGCCTCCGGCGCCTTGAACGATCTCCATGCGGTCGGTGGCGATGATAGTCGTCAGAAGAGGGGCAGGCGCGATTCTTCCTTCGGGCAACAGCACGGCGGCAACGTCGAGTTCACCAGCGAGCAGCCGGTTGATTAGTTCGGGGGTCAGTTCGCTCGACAGCCGCAGTCGGACCTTGGGGTATTTTTCAGTCAGCGCCTGAATAGGTTCGATTAGCGTCCCCTCCGCCAGGGCATGCGAGAGCCCGACGCGCAAGAGGCCCTGAGGTTCGGCCTCGCTTGACGTAAGAGATTTCAGCGCCTCGGTCCGCTGCAGCAGATCCCGTGCTTGTTCGAGGACTCGGGAGCCGAGTGGGTTCAGACGCGGAGGCTTTACCGAGCGGTCGAGCAACTCGGCACTCAATGCAGCCTCCAGCCTTTGCACCTGCCGGGTAATCGCAGAGGGCGTCCGAAATAGTCGGCCGGCTGCCCCGGCGATGGACCCGGCATGGGCGAACTCTACGAGGGCGCGTAAATCTTCGAGCATCGGGGGGTCTCCTAAAGGGGTTTCGCGAACGGTTACAGTAACGTGCTCAGGACGCATCATAATCGTGATAATAATGCAGTTGTGGAATTACTTGTGGCGCATCACAGTATTGCGGAGTCCAGGTTGCTGTGGAAAACAGAGGGTGACATGTGCATTGGGCCGACTTCGCATTCCTTGCTGATGTTTATCGCCAGCGGCACAGCCTTCCTGATGCTGGCCGCGAGACCGGTGTGCGCTGCCCCGTGTGCGCACACCGATCTCGTGGAGTTCGAGAAAATGACTTGGGTGGAAGTGAAGTGCGAGATCGCGGCAGGCAAGACAACGGCGCTGATCTACACCGGTGGTGTCGAGGAACGAGGCCCCCAGAATGCGAATGGCGGCCATAACCTCATAGCTCATGCGACGGTCGAAGCGATCGCGAGAGAACTCGGCAATGCGATCTTCCTGCCCGTGTTGCCCTACACTCCGAACGATGCAGAACCGATTCCCGGTACCATCGGGATCACGAACGAGCTGCTCGCTGCCATGCTCGAGCGCATCACGGAGCAAGCGTTCCTCAACGGTTTCCGCAATGTGATTCTGATGGGCGATCACGCCGGCGGCCAGCCGGAGGTCTACGCGCAGGTCGCCAACAAGCTCAACGCACGCTACGGAGCTCTCCGTGTGTTCTACTGTGACCAGGTCTATAGGCCCGCCAATGATGCATTCGATCAGTACCTGGCGCAGCACGGCTATCCACCCGGCCTCCACGGTTATCTTTTTGACACCTCGGAAATGATGTATCTCGACAAGGACAACACATGGGTGCGCAGAGATCTGGTCTCCTCTGCAGTGGGGGATCCCGTCGTCGATGGCAAGGTGCAGATCGGGCCGCAGAGTCCGTATAACGGAATCCAGGGTGACGCGCGTCGCTCATCGGCGGAGCTGGGGAAGCGCGCATTCGACATGAAGGTCGATTACGCGGTGAGGCAAATTCGCAGCCTCCTACTGACCAAATGATTCGACCCCCATCAGCACGCCGTCCCCAGCCGCCATGAGCGCAATGCCGCGCCCTCGGCTGGGGAGTCGATTTTCTGTCGCGACTCGCCGCGCGCCGAGGGAAGCTACCTGTACCACACGGCGGGTCCCCGGTACTTGGATGGCTCCGACGGTCCGCCAGCGTTCAGCATCGGTCACTAGCTAAGAGGCGCCGCTGAAGGTGATCAAATGATGAGTTTCGCTTGGAAGTCGGGATATATCCCAAGGGCGAAGAGAGTATGACCAAGACTATTATCTTATCTATGTGTCTCGCAGCTTCCTCACTTTCGCTCGCTGCACGGGGCCAGGATGTGCGCCACTATTCTGAGGGCCCGGTTACCGAGGTGGACTACATACAAGTTGAGTACGGGCATTTTGAGGAGTACATCGATTGGCTGAATTCGACATGGAAGCCGACAATGGAAGCCTTCAAGAAAGCTGGGCTAATTATCGATTACAAGGTTCTCAAGCTGACACCAAAATCACCGGATCAGCCCAATATAAGTCTCTGCATCACTTTCAAAAACGGGGCCGCGGCGTTAGATAAAGGCGTCGAGCTAGAAGAAGTGGCGAAGAAAGTAATCGGCAGCACCGAGGTTCAGAACAAAGCCAGAGTGAGCCGCAACGAATACAGAAAAGTTCTGGGCAATGAATACGTTCGCGAAATCATTTTAAAATGAAATTGTTATTTGTATTCAACACCGGTCATCCGTTTGACCCCGAGGGCTCTGAGCGTAGGGTGCGTAGGCACCGCTATCACTCGTGTCGAAGGTCTTTCTGGAACCAATGGTGTGCGTACGGTTCGTTATTGAAGGGTTCCACCTCGACGAACCCAGCTCTCTGGTAGAGGTGCTTTGCTTCGAAAAGCGAATGGTTAGTCTCCAATCGCAGGATCAGCATTCTCCGCGACGCGGCCTCCGCCGACAGTCGTTCCAGCAAACGTCGCCCCAATCCAAGGCCGCGCACGTCAGCGGCCACCCACATTCGTTTTACCTCGGCAATCTGTGTGTCAATGTGAAGCTTGAGCGCCCCACATCCCACCGCTGCTCCCCATAAGGTTGCGACCAATAGCAGCCCATTGGGCAACGTCATCTCCTCATCGCTCGCGGAGATGCTCTGCGCAGGATCGAAACCCTCATCGAACCGTTGGGCAAGCTCCTCGAAGTACGACCGCAGGCAATATCGGGCGTCGACGCCACGCGGGTCGACGATCTCAACCTGCACTTGCGACGCGAGGATAAGCCTTTCAACGTCGCCCATCGCGGTAACCAGTCGGTCTCGTTGTGGCTTGGTCAGCGGCGTCAAGATCGATGCCGCGAGTTCATTGGACGAGCGGTTCAATACCGCCCGCTCTGCAAGACCCTTGCGGGTCAGTCGCACTTTTCGTTCGCGACCGTCCCCGCCAGCGGGGTCCGTGATAACGAGCCGATCTGCCTCTAGCCGGCGCAATTGCCGGCTGAAGTATCCCGATTCCAAGCCAAGGCGAGCACGCAGCAGTTTTACCTCACACCGAGCGGGCCCAATTTCCCACAGCAGTCGCGATAGTCCCAGAGAGCGTCCACGAGACAGATAGTTTTCATCCAGCGCGCCGATTCTCTGAGTAACCGCGCGGTTAAAGCGCCGAACCAAAGCAAGTTGATTTTGCTTCATTCTCTGACTCTAGTCCGCGAGTTGCATTTCGGAAAGATACCGACTGTTACGCGTAACAGCATCGTGCTAGGCGGGCATTATAATCGTGAGAATAATGAAGTTGTGGAATTTACTATCCCGCATCAAAGTATCACTGCATTCATGTTGTCCAGTATCCAGAGGAGCGTCCCATGAGCAAGACCGCAGTTACCTCGCCTGAGCTCGCGCCGCCGGTCGGCCCGTTTTCCCAGGCGATCGAAGTCGGTGGTTTCCTCTACTGCAGCGGTCAGGTCGGCCAAGACCCGGCCACGGGCAAGGTGGTCGAGGGAGGCATTGCGGCCGAGACAGAGCGCGTCTTGCAGAATCTCGCAGCGGTTCTCAAGGCGGCCGGCAGGAGTTTCGATCACGTTGCGCGCGCCGGCGTGTATCTCACGAGCATGAGCGACTTCGTCGCGATGAATGGCATCTACGCAAAGTACTTCAGTCAGCCATTTCCTGCCCGCACGACGATCGCGGTGGCCGCGCTGCCGCTCGGGGCCTGCGTTGAGATCGACCTTGTCGTCAGGGCTTGAGGTGACGTCCCGAGGTTCATCTTATGAAGTACCCATTTCACATCGTCGATGTCTTCAGTTCGACACCATTCGGTGGCAATCAACTCGCGGTTCTCCCTGACGCAGCCGGCATCTCGGCCGAGGGCATGCAGAAGATTGCTCGCGAGTTCAATTTCAGCGAAACGACTTTCGTCCTGCCGAAGAACGATCCCGCGCACACGTGTCGGGTGCGCATCTTCACACCTCGGGCGGAGCTCGACTTCGCGGGACATCCCACGGTCGGCACAGCCTGTGCGCTCGTGATGAAACAGCACGCAGGGCTTAATGATCCGATTCGCCTCATCCTGGAGGAGAACGTCGGTCCCGCGACAGTTGACGTCGTTCAGCGAAACGGGCGGTTCCACGGCACGCTGACTCTATCGGCGAGGATCGAGGCACGAACCGACGCACCCTCTCCGGCGGAGCTCGCGGCTGTCCTATCCGTCGAGCCCGCCGAGGTGAGCCAAGTCTTTTTCGCGGGCGTCGGTCTTCCGTTCTGTTTTGTGCAACTGAGCTCGAGCGAAGTCGTCGATCGGGCGGCGATCGATCGGGCTGCCTGGGCGGCAACGCTCTCGCACGCATGGTCGCCCCATGTCTTCTTCTTCGCGGGAAATCTAGAGGACGGAGGTAACCTCTATGCTCGCATGTGCGCGCCCGCGCTGGGCGTCGAAGAAGATCCTGCGACAGGTAGCGCTTGTGCCGCCCTCGTCGGGGCAATGGCATCGAAGCCCGAGTTTGGAGGGACGGCCTATCGCCTTTCAATCCAACAAGGTGTCTCGATGGGGCGCCGAAGCGAAATCGAGGCGGAGGCGCGAAGAAGCGGAGGCGCCGTGACCTCTGTCAGCGTCGGTGGTGCGACGGCCTATATCGCCAGCGGCGAAATCGAGGTGCCGCCGTCCGCTCTGGTGTCATAGACCGCCGTGTGCCCGTCATTCGTGTAAAGCGCAGCTACCGCAACTTCGAGAGTCCCCCAAAGGATTGTGTCACCAGGAGATTGCGATCAATGAGAAGCGTCATCGATATGAGCTTCACCCCCCGCACGAAGGAGCGGAGTCTTCAGAGAAGCCCTGTGCACATCATGGGTGTCGCCTTCGCGGCATCCACTCTTGCTTTTGGGGCTATCGCCTTTGCTGCGGGGGGTCCCACGCCCGATGTGTCGGCGGCACTTGCCGCGGCAATCGCGGACCCCTCTCGGCCAGACTCCGACACCACACGGGATGCCGACCGAAAACCTGAGCAAACTCTAGCCTTCAGCGGCATCAAGCCGGGGGACCAGGTCGCCGACTACGTCGCCGACTCAGGCTATTTCACGCGTCTTTTTGCTAGCGTCGTCGGCGCCAAGGGGCACGTTTACGCCGTGGAGCCCACCGCCTTCTTCAAGTTCGAGCATTTCGTTAAGGCTGTCGCGGAGCTGCAGAGCTATGCCGTCACCCACCCAAATGTTACGGTCACGATTGCCGCGGCGCTCGAAGGAGTAAAGTTCCCGGAGAAGCTCGACCTGTTCTGGATTTCCCGAAATTACCATGACCTACATGACGAGTTCATGGGTCCCGTCGACATCGCCGCGTTCAACAAGGCCGTCTACGATGCACTGAAGCCCGGGGGCGCATACGTAATTCTTGATCATTCTGCTGCTCTCGGCGCCCCGGCAAACGTAACCGAGACCCTGCATCGCATCGAGTCATCGACCGTGCGCCGGGAAGTTGAAGCTGCGGGATTCCAATTCGACTCCGAGAGCTCGATTCTCGCCAATCCGGCGGACCCCCGCTCGGCCAGAGTGTTCGACGCCACGATTCGCGGACACACCGACCAGTTCATCCTGAAATTCCACAAACCTAACTGATGAGCGAGCCCACCCTCATGAATCCAATTGGTTTCATCGGCCTGGGACTCATGGGTGAGCCCATGGCCCTGAACCTGTTGAGGGGCGACACGCCACTAGTGGTCTGGAACCGGTCGCCCGCCAAGCTTGACATACTGGCGAAAGCTGGCGCGAGAGTCGCCAAGGACTCGCAGGATGTCTTTCAGCGGTGCGAGGTGGTTATCCTCATGCTTAGAAATGCGGAAGCCACGGACATTGTGCTCGGGCGACAAGATGGGACCTTCAGAGCGCGAGTCGATCGCCACACGATCATCAACATGGCGACAACCTCGCCGTTCTACTCCAAGTCGCTTGATGCGGACATTCGCGCTCACGGTGGCCAATACGTCGAGGCACCGGTATCCGGTTCGCGGAAACCCGCGGAGGCTGGACAGTTGGTAGCCATGCTTGGCGGAGCATCCGACGCGGTGGCGTTCGTTCAACCTCTGCTCGCGCCCATGTGCCGGAGGACTGTTGACTGCGGACCAACGCCCAATGCATTGATCATGAAGTTTGCAGTAAACCTTTTCATGATCTGCATGGTGACGGGACTCGCTGAAGCGATGCACTTCGCCCAAAGTTATGGTGTGAATCTCGCCAGGCTCGTCGCCGTTCTCGACGCCAGCCCGATGGCGAGTGACGTGTCGCGGGTCAAAGCCGTGAAGATCGCAGCGCACGATTTCGCGGCACAAGCTGTCATCGCCAACGTTCTTGAGAACACAACACTAATTACCGAAGCCGCGCGCACAGCTCGCGTGGCATCTCCTCTCCTGGACAGTTGTCATTCACTTTACGCCGAGGCCGATGCATCGGGAGAGAAAGACTTGGACATGATCGCTGTCATTCGTGCGATCGAGCGACGTACGGCGGCGCTCGCAGTGGAGACTGCATGAACAGAGCAGTGTGTAGATCAATGATGGGCGTCGTCGGCATGGCGGTGCTCACTTGTCGGCGATTAACCGCTCGAGGAAGCCGGGGACTAGATGCTTGAGCGCAGGTGCGCAAACCAGGCGCGGAGCTGGGAATAGACCTCGGGTCGGTGAAGCAGCTCGAGATGCCCCATTTGGTAGCCGACCCATTGGTGCGTCTTCGGGAACCACAGCGAGCGACTGCGATCCGCGTGCTTGCCGAGAGCGCTGTTGAGTGGGACGAGACCATCCCCGATGAGGCGGTCCGAGAGCAAATTCCGGCGCGCCCCCATCGTGGCTGCGATTGCGTAACAGTCGACACCCTTTGGTAGCGGAATGAAGCGGTGTCCACCGAGGGTGATTGTGCCGTGCCGCAAATCCCGAATACCGGCGCTACGTGCCTTGCCGAGCCGCGTGAATGGCGCCGAGTACGGGCTCAACTCCATCAGGTAGTCGAGGCCATGGCCTCCGCGCTCGAGTGGAACGCCTTGATGTGGCGTGCCGAGGAATACGAGTTTGCGAAGCTGCCGGAGCCAGCCGTGACGAAGTTCTTCGCCGGCCAGGCAGGCACCGCGTGCGACGAGGCCGCCCATGCTGTGACCGACGATCGCCAGCTCCTCAACGGGTCGAGGCCAATGCCGAACGAGAAGCTCAAGGAGTTCTGCCAACAGCCTGCCGTTCTCCCCAACGTGCAGGCCACTGTTATAACGCAGGTAGAGCGGGGTCCAGCCCAGTTCTTCGGCAAGGGCTGCCCAGTGGCTGTAACCCCCGTGGCTCCACTGCTGAACGCTCATGCACAATCCATGCGCCAGCACCAGTAGCCGTCCCGTAGGCGCGGGTACCTCCGCTGGGGAATGGGCAGTGGGGTTGGCCAGGTCAATGGCCCCGCCCTCGTGATAATGCAGGTGCATCTCGATCGCAAGCGGATTGCCGGCACGTGCAAGGTAATCACCGTATACACCGTTGACGACGGAGATTAAGACGTCTCGGCGAGGTGTTGTCTCGCCTGCGGGCAAGATCCCTTCAAAGCGTGCGAGGGCCGAACCGAGTCCGTGGCCAATGAGCCCCATGCTGCCGCGGATGCTCCGGTACACCAAGCCGCTGATGCCGTGAGTGGCTTCCACGATCGGCTGACCGATGGCACCAGGTCGCCGCTGAATCGTGCGATGCATTCGTTCGACCACGTCGACCAGCCCAGTGGAGGCGTCAAGCAACACCCGGCCTGCGCCTCGAACGTCCGATACATTCATGCGTGTCACGATCGACATGAGAAACACCCCTATTCAGCCGCTCAAGGCCTTGATGACCTCGAGGGGACTGTTGCGGATCGCGCGCAGCAACGCCCGGGCGGGGCCGGTCGGCTGTCGACGGCCTTGTTCCCAATTGCGCACCGTGGAGAGCTCGATGTCGAGCACCTCGGCAAACTTTGCCTGGGACAGTCCGGTCAACCGCCTGATCACTCGTACGTCGATATCGTCCGCAAGCGCAGAGCGCGCTGCAGATGTGCTGAGTCCCAATAGTCTGGCCACGCGCTCGCGGCGCTTGCGTCGCAGGACTCGAACGGTTTTGAGCAGGGCCTCAAAAGCCTGATGATCGATTGTCATCCCGTGAGTGGTCGTCGCACCCTGAATGGGCAGCGATGGTATGCCGCTGACGTAGGTACGTCAATGACGTACCGATTAGGAAGCGCGTCTACCCGCTTCGTGAGCCACTGCGACATGTCGTCGCTCCAGCAAGCGTTCGAGGAATACCGACGGCCCGGCGCACGCACTGCTATGAGGAACTTAGGCAAAAGCTCATCGGCAGGGAAGGATTCGTTCGCGGCTGGGACGATCGGGCAAAGGCGCCGTATCTGTGGCAGGCGGCCTCGAAAACCTTCATCACCTACGATGATCCCCAGTCGCTCGCGATAAAAGCGGACTACGTCAGAGAACAGCACCTGGGTGGGATGATGTTCTGGGAGCTGAGTCGGGACTACAACGACGAGCTGCTCGACGTCATCGTGCAAGCGATGCGTCGGTAGGGCCTCACATCGTATGTTTCTTGGCCGGCCGCCGGGGGGCGGCGGACCGGGTACGCGCCGCCACGAAGTCTGTGCGCGAGATGTACTCAGGACAGAGACAGAGGTTTTAGTTCACGCACATTGCGGCGATGTGATGCCGAATAGGGACGAAGATGGTCGGGAGCACCAGCTTTTGCACGTCTACCCGCGAAAAACCGGATGACCGCAGTGTCACTGCAGTATCCCTGCAGAGTTCACATCCCTCGAAAAGCCATTTCCAAGGCCGCCTAACCACGCGCTGAATGGCGCGAATGGTGGAGCCTTCCGGCGCCACGACGTGCTCAACGCACGCAAAGCGGCCGCCCGGCTTGAGAATACGTCGCACCTCCGCAAGTACCTGCTCTGGCCGCTCCACAGTGCAAAGTACGAGCGAGCTGAAGACGAAATCCGCCGACCCAGTCGGAATGTCCAGTTCCTCGCCCCGAAGACCGCGCAAATCGAGCTCAATGCCTCGCTCGGCAGCTCGCCGGCGCAATGCGGGGTGCATGCGCACGTTCGGTTCAATTGCTATCAGCCGAATGCCTCGCGGCAAGTAGCGAAGGTTTGCGCCTGCTCCGGAGCCAAGCTCCACTACAGTCGCTGGTGGCTGTTGCAACAGGTGCGACTTGATTTCGCAATACTTCCGATGCATGTAGCCATCGAGCGCCTGGAAGAACCACGCGTTGAAACGCCCTCGGATTGGATTATCGATCACAGTCATTGCGTAAGGAGATTAGCTTATGCCACCCACCTCCCCAGTGGCATGCGAGCACCGCGCAGACCTGCACGCGCGACCCTACTCAGCCGGTACCGTGCGATCCTTGGCCCAGTCGCGCAGTGCGGCGACGTTCTCCGCCATAATCACCGCCAGCGGCCGCGTGGCTGCGATCTCAGAACTCAGCAGGCCCGCATCGGGTGCGATGTGTTTGGCGTGCGCGCTGTAGAGCGCGGCGACAATTGCCTGCTCGATCTCCGCGCCCGAAAAGCCCTCACACTCGCGGGCCAGCGTGCTGAGGCTCGCACCATCGAGCGCGATTCCGCGCCGGGCCGCGTGGATGCGCAGGATCTCGGCGCGCGTGCTCAAATTCGGCAGATCGACGAAGAAGATCTCGTCGAAGCGACCCTTGCGAATCAACTCCGGAGGAAGCGCGGCGATGTCGTTGGCGGTGGCCATCACGAACACCCGGCTGTTCTTCTCAGCCAGCCAGGTGAGGAACGCCCCCAGTACCCGCCGCGTCGCTCCACCATCCGAATCACTCGACGCGAAGCCCTTTTCGATCTCATCGATCCACAACACACAGGGTGCGAGCACGTCCGCCGACGCCAGCGACTCCCGCAGGTTGCGCTCGGATTCCCCGACGTACTTGTCGTACAGCGCTCCGCAGTCGAGCCGTAGCAACGGAACCTGGAAGATGCCGGCGCACGCACGCGCGGCGAGACTCTTGCCGCAGCCCTGGACCCCAAGCAGCAACACACCTTTGGGAGCATCAAGCTGCGGCGCCGAGCCGTCGAAAGCTGCGCGGCGCTTCTCCAGCCAAGCTTTGAAATTGACGAGCCCACCGACGTCGGAAAGCTGAGCCGTGTCGTGTTCGTAACGTAATACGCCGGCGTGATTCAGCAATTCGTACTTTGCCCGCATCACGAGCGGCACATCCGATAGTTGGATCGCGCCGTGATCGTAGATCGCCTTGCGCGCCAGACGTTGCGTATCGGCTGCCGAAAGCCCACTCATGTTCTCGACGAGCAGGTCGAGAGCGCGAGGATCGATCTTCACGGCCTGGCGGGGATTGGCACGCGCCCACTGACGCGCCACGTCCTCGACCAATTGGCGCCGCTCGTTGCGATCGGGTAAAGCCAGCGCCACGCGTGCCGCTAGATGCTCGAGCTCGTGCGGAATCTCGGTCTCGTATCCGATCAGCACGACGGTGCGCGCGCAGCGTTCGTAATCCTGGGCAACATCCTTCAGAAGGCGCACGATGGTTGGATCCCGAAGGTAAGGATGGAAGTCGAGCAGCGCGTAGACGCCGGCGAGCATCGTCGCGCGGATATGCTTAAGGACATCGGACGGCTGTGCCAACATGCGCTGGGGCGGCCCGATCTGCACGTCCAGACGTTTCAGCCCGTCCGTCACGGTCCACTGAAAGAGCGGCAGCCCCGGCCGTGTCGGCGGCGCGTCGGCACCTGTGGGACGCGGCGCGGAAGGCGGCGCAGGGAGCTGCCTGCAAGCGGCGGCGAGTGCGTTGAGGACCTGCGCTTCATCGCGCGAGTCGACGACGATGATCGGCACACGTGAGCCTAATAAAACTTCCAGATCGTTCGCTTGCACGACAGGAAGCTTAGCAGAGGCATTGTGCCGGAACTGAGACGCGCCCGACGGCGTCGGCTAGGAAGCGAGCACGGCCTCGGTGCTAGAATAAATGACACTATCGGAACCCGACGCGCGCTTTGGGATATTCATGCGGGTCGTCACAAACTCGTGAGTCAGACAAGTGGCCGCACGTAGCATCGGCATCCGCGCTACCGACCCAGAACTTCTTACTTGGTAACCTTTGCCACGATCTTGATTTCGGTGATCCCGTTCGTCGGGATCAGTCTTGACACCTGGATCGCGGTCCATGCGGGAAACGGCGCCTTGATATAGCGATTCTTGACGGCGACGATGGCCGGCATCTGGGTCGTGAGGTCGGTGTGAAAGGTAGTGATGTCGATAACATCGTCCCAGCTCGCGCCCATGGACTTCAGGGTCTCTTCGATCCGTTTGAATGCCCGGTCATAGCCAAGGGTGAGATCCGTTTCACCCTTGCGCACCCCTGCGACGATTCCCGATAGATAGATCGTATCGCCAGCACGGATAGCGCTGGCGTATCCCCACTCCGCCTGAAACTTGGCCTCTTCCGGATCAGAGTCCAGCACGACCTTGGCGTCTTGACGCGCGCCGGCGTGAGCGAAGGAGATAGACACCAGCAGCAGCGCGAAAAGCTTGAAGATCTTCATGCGTTCTCCCCTAGCCTTAAGCTCGTAACAAGTGCAAGTTGATCCGCCAAATTCAGAATAGTCTTCGGGCCGCCATTCGAGGCGACGCATCGCTCGGTGTCGCTGCAGGCGACAGAAAATCGGTCTGTGTTCGTGTTATCCCGCGCCACTGAGGTCGCTTAGTTCATCGTCTCGCGAGCGTGGGCCAGCAGTTGGTCGGCGGTCTGAAGCCGGATTAAGCCCTCGCGTAGGTAATCGAGATCCAAGATAACGTACACGACGACTACTGTAATAACGAGCCCCTGAACCAACCCGACAGGCGTGGCCTGCAAGCCTGCCTAACCGGTCAATTGCGAATCACGCTGAACAGTCTAATACTTTGCTTCGAACCTTTTCGAGGGGTCCAGCTGGTGAGCGTACCCGCTTCCGTTTCGAACTTTCAGGTCGCGTTGTCCTTAATGGATCACACGTACCTCACCCCAATCATTGGAACTCTCGTCCGGCAACGCGTCGCCGACCATCTCGATGAGGGGCCGCTCGCCGCGTCAGACCTCGCGCAGCGAACTGGCTTGAACGCCCTTGCTCTGACGCGGGCGCTTCGCGCGCTTGCAGCGTTCGGCGCATTCCAGGAGATATCGCCCGGGGTATTCGCTAACAACGCTGTCTCCGATCTCTTTCGGAATCGGCCCGGCGGTCTTTGCAATTTCGCGCTCTATCACGTATCCGAGCACCACGTCAGGTCGGCCGCGGCGCTCGGATATAGCGTCATGACCGGACATTCGGCGACCCACCATGTGTTCGGTGAATCCTTTTGGGAATACGCGCGGCGACATCCCGAAGAGAGCGAAATCTTCAATCGCGCTCTTGCCGAACTTCGCGGCGAGGAACACCAGCAGATCGCGGACGCCTACGATTGGAGCGAAGTCCATACCGTGGTAGACGTCGGTGGTGGCATCGGATCTTTACTCGCGGCCATCCTGGCGAATTCCGCCAAGGTGCATGGCGTGCTCCTCGAGCAACCGGGACTTCTCGCCGATGCCGATCGCCTGCTGATGGCGCGCGGATGCCGGAATCGCTGCGAACTTCTGGCCGGGAATTTCTTCGACGCCATCCCTGCCAGCGGCGAAGTCTGGACGTTGAGCCAGGTCCTGCACGATTGGCCCGATGCGCAGTGCCTCACCATTCTAAGACGTTGCCGCGAAGCGATGCGGCCGACGGACCGCCTGTTGGTGATCGAGATGCTCACCATACCCTGCCAACCGAATGTGCGGGTCGGTCTCATCGACATGGTCATGTTGATGTACTTCGGTGAAGCGCGTCAGCGTACCGTCGAGGAATACAGCTATCTGTTCGATTCGACGCGTTTCTCGCTCACCCGGGTGTTGCCCACCGCCGGTGCTTTCAGCATCGTCGAAGCTTCGCCTATCTGAGCGATCGAAAGTGCTCGAGGCTGATCGTCAGTGGGTCATTGACCGAGCTTTGCGAGCGCGCCTCCGCCGAGTCAAGGAAGCGGTCATGGGTCCGAAGCTCGCAACTGGTAGTTGGCGATCGGCGTCTTGCGGCGCGCAATTTCACTCGCGTTGATCGGCTTGGCAAGCAGATAGCGGTCGCCTAACCACTTGATCGCCCGCGCTCGAGCCGCGCTGTAATCGACCAGCCACGCCGGAGCGTTCTGGCTCATGCTCTGTTTCACGATATCGTCCTTTCGTTTTCCCGGCGAATGCGCGGAATTCCGCCGCCCTCGCCGAGTCCATTATTTTCGGCAATCTTGGGATCGCCTCTCATCCCGAAGCGGTCAGTGCTGTGCGTCTCCGCGGCGATCCAGGCAAATCTCACCCGCTTGATCGGTGCGACGCTATCTCCAACGAGGCACAGCCGTACTCGAGTTGGCCGCGAATGCGAATTACGCCCAAGGAAGAGCGTTCATTATTCGAGACGGAGGGAGGTGCAGGTCGTTATCGCGACGGGCCGGGGGAGGCCAGGCGCTCTACTCAAAGGCGATCAGGATTTGGCCGTCGACAACCTGACGCATCGGATCTACTCGGCCGTCATTTATTGAGGCTGAACTCAGATCGCTGAGTTCGTCCAAGTCGGCTTATCGCGAAGCCGCATTTGCGGCGAGCTCTTCAGCAAGAATCGGTACGCCGAGATTGCACGCCTGCACGCCTTGAACAACGCACAATTTCAACACCTCCATGACTTCCTCCAGCGTGGCGCCAGCTTTGAGCGCGTTCTTGATGTGCCGGCGCGTGCCAGGAGCGTACATGTGTGTATACGAGGCATCGAAAGCGATACTCAGCAACTCAACTTCCTTCGCGGAGAAGAGCTTGCTGCCGTAGACAGACACCCCCGTAGCCATGAATTCGTCGGTCCAGACAGGATCGAGTTCGAGGAACGGGTCCCAGGCATTGTTCCACTGTCCCACTGCTCGCACTTGGTCGCAGGCTGGAGTCGTCGCGGCGCTCTTGGCGGTGGGTCTCACACCGGCGGCTGCGGCCTCTTCGAGGAGGATCGGAGCGCCCAGACTGCACGAATGAATCGACATGACCGAAGCCATCTTGAGAATCACCAGAATCTCGTCCCGCGTGGCGCCAGCTCGCAGGGCGGCGCGGATGTGACGGCGCGTCCCTTCGGGGTTGAGATTCGTGCAGGCGGCATTGAGCGCCACGCTTACCAATTCGATGAACTTGCGGCTTAAGAGGCCACGCCTCCACGGACTGGTGGTCATCTTCAGGCAGGTTTCCGCCCAGGCAGGATCCCATTCGCAAAGTGTTCTGATTGCCGCTTCCCATGGCCCCGTTTCTGCAGACGGAGCGGTCCGGGAGTTAGCGGATGGTCCGTTATCGGTCATAGCTGAACCTCGCGAGCATCCACGGGAGTGTGCAGCTTGGGCAGACGGGGGCTTGTGAGTGCCGCGGCTGGCCGCCGCGGCACTCACATCAATCGCTCTCGCCCCTGCTAGCCAAACTCGCTACAAAATACTGGTAGGGCTGGTGGGCGAGCCTCCTTTCGGAAGCCGTCCGTCCGTCTCGTAGCTGAGGAACCCTTTCTGACCCTCCGCGCGGTTTGGCGGCAGGCCCAGCTTGAAGAGCGTGTCCTCGACGCTGTCGTACCAAACGCCGACCTTCATGATCTTGCGGGCCTCTTCGGCAGAGGCGACCTTGCGCCCGTGACGCTCGCTCAGTTTCACCGCCCATTCGACCTGCTGCACTGAGGTCCAGCGCTTCTTGTTCATGTCCCAGATGTTGTCCTCGTTGCCGACGCGCACATGACATCCGAGTATGAGTGCCAGGTTTTGAATAGCGATGTTGCCGCGCATGCTGCTCCAGAAAGTCACGCTGCTCGCCCCGTGGGGTGTGCGCCGGAGCATCTCCATCCAATCGAAGGGATTGCGACCCATCGTGCCACCGCCATAACCGCAGAGCGCCAGATTCAGTGGCCCCATGTACATGCCGGTGCGAATCAGCCGTTCGATGATCTCCAGATGATGCACGGTGCCCGGCACGAAATACGGCTGAATTCTGTGCTCGCGCAACCTCTTGAGGTGTTCCTCGTAGAACGCCGGAGTCGAATCCACCACCATCCCCCGCCAGGCGGCGAGCACCTTCGGGTTGTCAAGGTGCGTTCCCTTGATATCCTCCGCGGTCATCGCCATCGTCACGTCCCACAGCGATGTGCCGGTCGTTACGGTCACGAACTCCGGTTTCGGTTCGAGCTCAGTGAGCATGTGGCGGGTGTCATAGTCCAGCCATTTAGCCTTGGCGTCGTCCGTATGCGGGGCAAAGGAGATCGAACCGCCCACCTGAATGATCATCTTCGGCACGGCCTGCTTGACCCGGGCGAGCAGATCGCAATATTGCTGGAAGTTGCTCGAGCCCTGACCGGTTTTTGGGTCGCGCACATGGAAGTGCAGCACCGTCGCCCCCGCGTTGTAGCAGTCGACCGCTGCCTGCACCTGCTGATCCCAACTGAGTGGGAGGTCCGAGGTGTCGCCGGGTAGCCACTGCGGGCCGTACGGCGCCACGGTGATGATGAGCGGCTGCATGTTTTCTGGGAATAGTGAATCTTCGGTGAAGTACATTGGCTTATCTCCATCTGGGAATCGGGAACTCCCGCGAACTGCGCTCGCGGCGAGTCACGTAACCGCCCGCCGGTAAATGGCAACCACCGGCGGTCTGGTCCTGATCGACGGCAAACGGGTAAACGGGGATTAGGGTTGACGGACCAGGTCTTCGCTCTCTCTTCCTATGATCGACGAACGATCCGTTAACTCTTCAGCGCGCCGCGGTATCGTGAGACCCCAAGAATTACTCGGTTCGGTCCATGCCCTGTCCGGCCCCGCGACGGCTCTGCGGACAGGTGCGTATATTAATGTCTCGGTCTTCGCTCGTCACCGACGGTCAGGTGAACGGGCGGGCTCTGATTTGTGTTGATCGCCTCCGACCGGTTACGAACTTTGTCGTCATCCAGGGGCCGATCCACTGAAAGTATGGCGAGGCCAAAGCGATCCCCCGCGTATAGCGGCCGTCTTCACCGACCAGGCGGTGGCTTTTTCTCGCGGGCTTCCTCTTCGGTAACCGTATAAATAGACTCTGGAACGGCTTCGAGCCGCGCGCGGGGAATGGGCAAACCACTTAGGTCTGATAACCCGTAGGTTCCTTCGTCAATTTTTTGCAGGGCGCGGTCGACGCGTTCGAGCCGGCCGAGATCGCGAACGACGAGGTTACCGTCGAGCTCAAGGGCGGTCAGTTTTTGTGCATCGTCCTCGTATTCCTGTGCCTCATTCGCGCTATCGGCCCTGACGTCGGTCTCCTCGGCTTCACTCGAGTGGGCAGCGGCCCTGAGACTTGCACGCAGGCGCGTGAGGAACTGCCGCTGCTTCTCGATGAAGGCCGTATCGACTCCTGGATGATTGCCCCTGCTCATGTTGTGCTCCGCAGCGAAAGTGCACCCACGACGGAATGATCGTGAACGCTACTCTTTCGGGCGATGTAGCGCCACACCGCAGATGACGAGCGAAATACCAAACATCTCGAGGATCGATGGAATCTGATGCAATACCACGATACCGATGACGGAGGCGGTTGCGGGCAGGAGCGCCAGCAGAAGCGCGAAGCTGGCGCGTGGCAGACGCGCCATCGCCAGCTGGTCGCACACGTACGGGATTACCGATGATGTGACGCCCACGCCGATCCCCGCGGCGAGCAGTCCGGGGCTAGAGACGGCAGGCAGTGCCTCGCGAATACCAAAGGGCAGCGCGGCAATCGTTGCGATCAGCATCGCTGCCCCGAGGCGATCGATTCCACTCGTGCCACCGTCCGATGCGATCCGGTGTCCGAGCACCACATAAAGTACGAATAGGCCGCAATTTAAGAACGCGAAGAGATAGCCGGTCGCGCCCGAGATCAATCGGACATCGGTAAGCACAAAGACCCCGGTTACCGCGAGCGCCAACGCACCGACATTTCGCGCGGTTCGCATGCCGATGGCCGCCAAGGCGATCGTGCCAAGGAATTCAATGGCTCCAACGGTCGCGAGTGGCAGACGCGCGATCGCCTCGTAGAACGAGGCGTTCATGGCGGCGAGCACGATCCCGAGCGCGATCACGGTGCGTTTTTGCGCGTGGCCAAGCGTCCCGAGGTAGCGCCAGGGCTTTCGCCAAATGGCGAAGACGGCCGCGGCACTTGCGATTCGAAGCCAGGCGACGCCGAGCGGCGCGACGTATTGGAACAGCAGAACCGCGAATGCCGGGCCGAGGTAATGAAATACGGCGCTGACGAGAAAAAAGACGTGGGGCGGCGGCCGGCGTAACGCTCGGACCGGCACACTCGTCCTCCAGGTTGCAACCGGATTTGACACGACTTTCAAGGTAGCAGACGATGAGCCTGCCTTGAATGCTTATCCGAAGATCCGATCGCTATATCCGTTACCGATATGAAGGAAAACAAACAAAAAAACCTTCGGATTGCAGAACTGCTCAGGGACGGGCGCAATGTCCGACTGCTGCAGCTGCTGACGGCGAATCCGCGCATGAGCGTCTCGGAGCTCGCGCGTCGCATAAAGATGTCGCCGCCTTCGGCGCGCGAACGGGTGCAGCGCCTTGAAGAGGCGGGGATCATCAAGGGTTACCGCCTGGAGATAGACCCGGCGGCGCTTGGCTATCCGATCACGGTGTTTGTGCGCGTGCGCCCGATGCCAGGCATGCTGCCGAACATTGTCGCACTCGCTCAGAAGCTGCCGCAGGTAACCGAGTGCTACCGTATCACCGGAGAGGATTGTTTCATCCTCAAAATCCATCTCGATGAACTCTCAGGTCTTGATCGAATTCTCGATCAATTTCTGGCGTACGGTCAGACGACAACGTCGCTCATCCAATCGGTACCCGTGGCGGCGCGCACCCTGCCTCTTCCGGATGCGGACTGAAGGGCTGTTGGCTTCACCCTCGAATCTGAAATAGTTCTTGTTTGATCCCACGCAGCGCGCGCATTTCAAGCTGCCTGAAGGTCCCTCCAACTGAGTCGCAAGCGCGATCGCCTTCCGAGAATTAATTTCCGCGTCGGACGCGCCATCAAGAAATGACGACCGGCGATCAAGTCGCCGATCAATCCGGCTAGGCGGGCAAGAATGCCGGACGTGCGGCAAAGCGCCAAGGAAACATCGGCGCCACAATTCCCACGTCATCAATCTGAATCTGCGCGCGAAGAATGCCGCGCCACACCGCCGCTGTACTTCACGCATGGATTGAGTCTCAGGAGACCTACATGAACTTGGCAAGCGCGGTACCGCAACCAACCGCCGTAGATCCGACCATTGACTTCCGAGCGATCAAGCAGCGTCAGCAAACCACCTGGGCGAGTGGCGACTTCGCCGTCATCGGCACGACTTTGCAAATCGTCGGCGAATTACTCGCCGAGGCGGTGGACGTGCACGCCGCAGAGCGCGTGCTGGATGTGGCCGCGGGTAACGGCAATGCCTCGCTCGCGGCGGCCCGTCGCTTCGCGAGCGTGACCTCGACCGATTATGTCCCGGCTCTGCTTGCCAAGGGGGCGGCACGCGCGCAGGCCGAGGGCCTGGCGATTGCCTTCGAAGTCGCCGATGCCGAGAGTCTTCCCTTCGCGGACGGCTCTTTCGATGTTGCGCTGTCCACGTTCGGTGCGATGTTCACTCCAGAGCACGAGCGCGCGGCCCGTGAGCTATTGCGCGTCACCCGTAGCGGCGGGCGTGTCGGATTGGCGAATTGGACACCGGAGGGCTTCATCGGTGAGCTGTTTCGCCTTGTGGCCACTTTCGTGGCGCCCCCTGCAGGCGTGCAGTCGCCGGCGCTGTGGGGCTCTGAGCCGCATATCGTACGGTTGTTCGGCGCGCATGCCGTGGACATTCGCTGTGCGCGGCGCCATTTCAATTTTCGTTACCGATCCGCAGCACACTGGATAGAGGTGTTCCGCAACTTTTACGGACCGACGCACAAGGCGTACTCGACACTGGATGCGGCGCAGCAGCTGCGCTTAACCGAAGGCATTACGCAGCTCCTCGAGCGCCTGAACGTCGGTGGAGCGAATTCGCTGGTCGTCCCGGCCGAGTACCTCGAGATCGTCATCGTCAAGAGGTGAGGCGGACAACATGACACTGAGGGACCGTCGGGACCACGAGATCTCAGGGGCGACGCCCGCTGCGCGCGATGCCTTTGAGCGCGCGCTCGAGTCCCATTTGAGCTGGCGCACCGGCGCTCCGCTAGACACCGACCGCGCGCTCGATGAAGCGCCGGCTTTCACGATGGCGCACGTGCTCAAGGCGTACCTTAGTCTCTGTAGCCGTGACATTGCGCGTGTGAGGCAGGCCCGCTCGGCGCACGCGCGCGCCACAATCCTGCCAGCGACTGTCCGCGAAGGGCTGCATGTGGCCGCGGTCGGCGCTGCGCTTGCCGACGATTTCGAGACTTTCGGGACGCTTCTCGGGGAGCTCTTGAGACGATATCCGCGCGATGTACTCGCTCTCCAGGTGGGCCACGCCCTCGATTATGCGACCGGTGATACGGAGGGCATGGGGGCGCGCATAAGTGCAGTGCTGCCGGCGTGGGGCGAGGAGGTGCCCGGTTATCACGCGGTTCTCGCCATGCACGCCTTTAGCCTCGTGGAGCGAGCGCAGTTCGAAGCTGCGGCGGACCAGGGGCTGCGTGCACTCGAGCTCGACCCTAAAGATGCGCGTGCCCACCACGCACTGACGCATGGCTATGAGATGACCGGCAACGCGGCAGCAGGGGCGCGTTGGATGCGGGATCGCCGCGCCTTCTGGGCCGTCGACACCGTAGCGGCGACGCACTGCTGGTGGCATTGGGGGTTGTTCCATCTCGCACAGGGCGAAGTCGAAGCTGCCCTGAGCCTCTACGATCGGCGCGTGCGTGTTGGCCGTTCTGCGGATATCGCCGACATGATAGATGCGTCGGCGCTGCTCTGGCGCATCCAACTACTGGATGTCGACGTTGGTGGCCGCTGGCTTGAACTGGCTCAGGCCTGGTGGCAGCACATTGCCGATAGTTACTGCACGTTCACAGACCTGCATGCGATGTTGGCGCTAGTGGGCGCCGGCGATTGGAGCAACGCCAATCGTCTGGAACGTGCACTGCTCCGTCACCACTTGCTCCCCACCCGCTATGGGGAGACCACGCGTCTTGTCGGATTGCCAGCCTGCCGTGCCTTAATCGCCTTTGGGCGGGGCGACTACGTTCGAACCATCAAACTTCTCGGCGGCATCCCGAACTTCGCGCGGCGAATCGGTGGAAGTCAGGCACAGCGCGACCTACTGTACTTGACTCTCCTCGAGGCCATCCGACGCACCCGTCGGCGCGCACGATCCGCCGCGGCCTAAGAGACGCTCACGAGGTCTGAAGAGTCAGTAAATTCCGGGAGCCGCGCGCGATCACTGCGCGCGTCTCGGGTGAATCTTCGTTGAAGCTCGGTAACTCAGCGGTGCCTGACCGGTCCAGCGCTGTCCGCGCGCTCATATGCAGCCGAGGAGCGATCTCCTCGATGGCCGGTTGTCCTTTGCAGATCGCCCCGGCGAGGTGGCGGCGGACGGCGTCGGTGGTCGCGTCGGCGTGCGGTAATCTCTCAAGGACCGATACGACGTGGGCTTCGAGGATGGCCTGCGTATCAGAATCGGCTTCGAGGAGCGGCAGGTCCAGGAATCGGCGTGCGAACAAGAGCTCGCTATGGGTGTGCCCGAACTTTAGCGGGCAAGCGAATACCCGCTGGTACTCCGAGGTGTCGTCCGGGGCGGCGTGCGGAAAGCGCGCTTCAAGGGGAGTCCAGTTCACGCCGGTAGCTTGTCGCGCGGTCACCAACCAGGCGGCAACCACATATTCGGCGATAGCGCGCGGTAACGCCGCCGTAATCGGGAGGCGATGACTGAGAGTTACACGGTCACCGGAGAGCGTGAGTTTCACCTCCGCGACATCGTGCAGAAAGCGATGGTAGCGACATAAGCGCTCGAGTGCCGCCCCGAGGTTCTCGCTCGTTCGAAGCGCCAAACCGAGCACGCCATAGCTCCCAGGGCGAACTCCTTCGGCGACATGAAGCCCCAAATCCGAATCTTTCGTGAGTTGCGAGGCAGCCGGCCATAACGCAGCCGCCGTGACGTGAAGCAGCCGCGCTTCAGGGTCGCTGAAGATCTCAGGATCCACGCCTCGATCGCGCAGGAAGGCACGCTTGTCGTGGCCTCTTGCGCTGACGTAGGCAAGCAACGGCGCAACCGCGCGCGTCGAAACGGTAACGCTTGCAGCCCGCGGTCCGTGGTGGCGGTTTCGGTCAATCTTTTTGGCTGCCCCAGTCATTCCGCGTCCCTGAACTCGTCCCTATTCTAGCCCGCCATCGGCCACCGGCCGATTAGGCGGTGGGACCGCGCAAAAACTCTTATTTTCGGAGATACGAGGCCTGTCATGAAAAAACGCATGTATATCGCAGTGGTGGCAGCAACTGCGCTCCTTGTGCCGTTCACGCTCGTTCTGGACAAGTTCTCGGCGTCGCCACTGCCGAAGCCCGAGCCTTACGTGGGGCCTGTCCCAGTGGCCGCACCACCGAAGGAGATGGCCGTCTTTGCGTTGGTGACCGGTGTGAACCATCGATCGGCGGGCTACGGTTACAGCGGAGGCTCGTGGTTCGAGCGACGGGAGTTTGCGATGGCCGGAGCACTAGTCAGACACCCAAAGGGCGACCTCCTGATCGACACCGGTTTTGGCCGTCACATCGACGAGCAGTTTCGGACCATGCCTTCCGGGTTCCGCGCCATCACCTCCTACAGCCTGTGGGAACCTGCAGCCGATCAGCTCAGGGAGGCCGGTTACGACCTAAAATCGCTGCGTGCCATTCTCCTGACGCACGCGCATTGGGACCACGTCAGTGGACTGCCCGACTTTCCCGGCGTGCCGGTGTGGGTAACATCCCAGGAACGCGCCTTCATCGGCGAAGGCGGACATGGACAATTTGGCAAGCCCTTTACCGGCGTTCGATACGAGGAGTACGGCTTCGAAGGAGGGCCGTATCTTGGCTTTCCGCAAAGCCACGATGTCTACGGGGATGGGTCGATCGTGGTGGTGCCAGCGCCAGGTCACACGCCCGGCAGCGTGATCATCTTCGTGACTCTAGCCAATGAGACGCGCTATGCGTTTGTCGGCGACCTTGTGTGGCAACTTGAAGGGATCACGCTACGCGAGGAACGCTCCTGGATCGTCCGGCAGTTTGCGGAAACGGACGCAGAGGGCACGCGCGAAAACCTTCTGCATATGATCGCGATCAAAGAACGCATACCAGAGTTGATCATCGTGCCAGCGCACGACATACGCGCCTTTGCGGAAATGCCGAAGTTGTCTCGGCCAGTCGGCAACACCGCGGCTCGAGACCGCGCCACCTGAGATATAGCCCAAGGAACCGGCCGCGGCGGCATCCGACCTGGCACGGTCGGATGGCCGCGGCGGCAGCGAGACCCCCCGGGGCGTCAGTCGTTCTCCAACTCGTCGGCCAGCGCTGACAGGCCGTAGACATTACGCAGCGCCGGGCCGATTGCGGCCGTGAGCACGGCGATCGCGCGGTTGAGCCGGGGATCGAAGCCGAAGTCGCCGCCGAGCGAATGGATGTTCCCATCGAACACCGCTCCGATGACGCGTCCCTCGGCATCGATGAGAGGCGAGCCGGAATTACCGCCGATGATGTCGTTGTTGGTCGTGACATCCAACGGGATCTGAGGATCGATGCGGCCCTTGGCGTCGAGCCAGCGCTGCGGTAGCCGGAACGGCTCGCTGCCGGTGGCACGTGCGTAAAGGCCACCGATGTTGGTGAATGGGGTCACGGTCTGACCCTGATAGGTCCAACCCTGAACGCTGCCGTACGAAAGGCGCAGCGTGAACGTCGCGTCGGGGTAAACCGAGTCGCCGTATACCTTGAATCTCGCGCGGGCCAGCTTCTCCTGCGCGCGCGTGATTGGGCCGGCGACTTCCTGCTCGTAGCGCGTGCGGAGCGCGCGCGCGTCCGGATCGGTCGCCCGGACGAACCGTATCAACGGATCGTCGGATGTCTCGACAGCCGCCGCGCCGCCGCGCCACAACGTCTCGCGTACTTTAGGGTCCGCCAAATGAGTGCCGGACACGAGCCGCTCGGCGAGAGCCTCCGGCGATTCGGTGCCGAGGAGATGCTTGACGAGGGGATTATCGACCGTCAGATATTCACGCGTCTTCGATAGCCAGAGCGTGAGTCCTATGCGCTCGAGATCGGGATAGATCGGTTGCGGGTCGAGGAGCTGTTTCTCAACGAGAGGCAGTGAACTGTCCGCGTATTCCCTGAGGCGCTCGGCGCTTGGCTTGGTGCGTTCTGCGGCGCCGCGTACCAAGGTGCGCGCATACGCGAAGAGCTCCGAAATCGAACCAGCGCGCGCCTCGAGGAAATCGTGAGCCAAAAAGATCTGCCGGTAGCTGCCGACGGCGGCATCGATCTGCTTCCAGGGGTCACCCACCTCGGTGGCCAGCTGTGGGTTGTGGACGACCCGGCTGTGAAGATCGTTCTTCTCCCGTTCCAGGCGCGCGAAGAATGTCGGGTCGAGCAGCGCGCGCTCCTGGCCATAAAACGCCTTGAAGGAATTCTCGAGGAGGAAGAGCGTGCTGGCCGCCGTGCGCTTCTGCTCTGCGCCGAGCTGCGAGTATTCGGTCAGCCGCCCGCGCAGTTCGGAGCGCACGAGCTGGCGGATGGGGATTTGCCAGTCGCGCAGCATCTCGAGCTGCGAACGCGTGTCGAGCCGGCTGGTTGAGCCGGGATTTCCAGCGACGAACACCACCTCTCCCGCGGTCGGCGCCGTGCGCCGCCACTTGAGGTGAGTGGCGGTTTGCACGGGCTGACCGTTCTCATACAGCCGCACGAAGGCGCTGTCGAGGCAGAAACGGGGGAAATTGAAGTTATCGGGATCGCCGCCGAAGAACGAAATCGAGAACTCGGGCGCGAACACCAGTCGCACATCACTGTACTTGCGGTATTTGTAAAGCTTGTATTGGCCCCCTTGATAGAGCGAGACGACCTGGCAGCGGCTGGTTGCATCGCCCTGGCACGCTTCGTCTGCGATTTTGGCGCTCGCTGCATCGCGCGACTTGATCACATCCTTCGGATCCCCGGCGGCGATGGCACTCAGTACGCGCTCGGTGACGTCCGTGATCTGCCGCAGGATTTCCGCCTGCATCCCGGGGCACAGACGCTCCTCGGTACGGGTGTGAGTGAGGAAAGCGTGCGAGACGTAGTCCTGTTCAGCCGTCGACAAGCTCTCCTCGCAATCGACGACGCAGTGATGGTTGGTGAGAACGAGACCGTCTTTTGAGACTACCGATGCGGAACAGCCGCTCGTCAGCCGCACGGCCGAGTCGCGCACATGGTCGAGCCACGCTGCATCGGGCGCAAAGCCATAGCGCGCCTGCACCGTGCTCGAGGGAAAGTGGTCGAAGGTCCACATGCCCTCGTCGGCGTGCACCGATTGCAAGCGGAGAAGGGCGCAGCAAGAGACAAGGGCGAGAAATGCATTGCGTAGCATGAGAAGAATCTCCTGATCGTTCGCGGAGCCTGTAACCGGTTCGCTTTTTCTGGGTAGCGGTGCGGCAACGGCGTGGCATTGTCGCCGAGATGCGGGCCCGCTGTCAGGCGGAAGTGATCGGCCCATCCCGCAAAATGGCCCTGATGAGGCGGTGCGAGGCGGCAGCGCGACGGATCGTTAGTCCGCACTTATCCCGCGACGGGTGGGCCGGCCCATCTGCGATCCGGCCGTTACAGGTTCGGACACCCCCCGCGAGCTTCGTCCCCCAAAGGAGCGCGCTGCCATAGTAGTTCCGCAGTGTGCAGATCATTCTAAGGTGCTCGCGGCACCCTGGGCAGCGTAGATCCTGCGCACCGACTCCATCGTGTCGGCCTCTTGCGGCCCCTTGTCATCGCGGTAGCGTTTCACGCGCGCAAGGCGCAACGCGAGGCCTCCCGGATAACGTGTGCTGGCTTGCAGGTCGCTGAAGGCGACCTCTACGACCAGCTCCGGTTTGATGTACACGGTCGAGCGGTCGCGACGGATCTCGCGCGCGAGAAACTCGCGCGTCTGCCATTCGAGCATGGCGTCGGTGAGGCCCTTAAAGGTCTTGCCGAGCATGATGTATTCGCCAGTGGCCGGATCCTGCGCCCCAAGATGCAAGTTTGAAAGCTTGCCGGTACGGCGGCCGTGACCCCATTCCGCACCCAGCACGATCAAGTCCAGGGTGTGGACTCGCTTGATCTTGAGCCAGCTCGCACCGCGGTTGCCGGCTTCATAAGCAGCATCCAGCGACTTGGCCACGACGCCTTCGTGACCCGCCGCGAGCGCGGCTGAGTAAAAGGCATGCGCCGCGGGCTCCGAAGAGGTTACGAGCCGCGGAACCCGTGCGGAGTCCGGAACGCTGGCTATGAGCGCCTCGAAGCGATCACGCGTGGGGCGGTCGGCAATGCTCTCTTCCTCGAGCCGCAGGCAGTCGAAGAAAAATGCCTTGATCGGTAGCCCAGCGCGCACCGTCTCGACGTCGAGTTTGCGCCCGAAGCGGCGCATGGTGATCTGGAAGGGGTGCGGCCGCCCCGAGACGTCAACTGCGATGGCCTCGCCATCGAGAATCAAAGCACGCGCGGGAAAGCCCCGGGCCATATCGACGATCTCTGGCACGGCGCTCGTCACATCGTTCAAACCCCGCGTGTAAATGCGGATCTCCGCAGCCTCCTTGTGCAGCTGGATGCGCGCACCGTCCATCTTCCACTCGAATGCCGCTTCGCCACCGAGCTCTTGGAGTGCCTCGCCGACGTCAGCGGCCGTTTGCGCAAGCATCGGTGAGACCGGCGAGAACAGTTCGAGCTGAAAACTCCGAAGACCTTTGGTTCCTTGCATCATGGCGATGCGTGCAACCGCACCGAGATTCCCGGAATACATGGCCGCACGACGTATCTCCGGTACGGGTAGCTGCGCTGCGGCAGCAATGGCATCGATCATGATCCCGGCCAACGCGCCTTGACGCAGTTCTCCGACCATAAGGCGCAGCAGGAACTCCTGTTCGGAGCGGGTCGCGCGCGCAAAGAGCTCGCGGAGCATCGAGACCCGGCGCGCTGCAGAGCCGGCGCCGCGAGTGTTCGCTAACGTCGCGACGCTACGGTCGACATCGGTAATCGTGAGCGTCTCGTTCGCAGCGGGTGCCTGTGCAGCGGCCTCTTGCAAGGTCGCGTAGCCGATGCCGATTCGCCCCTGGGAAATCTCGCCCGAGAGATAGAGCGCGGCGATCTCAATTTCCTCTGGCGTCAGTGTTCTCAAGAACGAAGCCAGTGCTTCGACTTTCGATAGCCGCGCGGACGTCGCGCCCACGCGCTGCGAAGTGCGCACCAGATCGGCAAGCAGAGCCATCGCCTGAATTGTAAGTCGCCGTGGCCGTGTCTCAACGAATCGGACGTCGAGCCAACGCAAAGAGCTGGCGCGAACAAGGTAAGCGCCCTCGAGCGGGATCTCGCTCGCTGCCGGCTGGTTCGAAGTTACTTCAGATTTTTCGCCTCGCTGCTCGCTTCTGACGCCCTTACAACAACGCGGTCACGATCCCACCGATTTTGGGCCCTACAGCCTTCGTCACGAGGTTCTGAACTTCGGGGTTGGAGGTGACGCTGTGGAGTGCCGAGGTGAAGTTGTTCGAGATGGCCTGTGATTGCGCGGGCGACAGTTTGCTCGCAGCCGTGTTGATCTGCGCGTCTGTGAGCGGCGCCGTGCAGCCCCCGCCGAGCATCGAGCACAGCTGGTCCGACATTTTGCTAGACACCGCGGATGAATTGATGTTCTTACCACTCGTCAAGGAGGCGAGCTGCGGATCCTTGAGCACCGAGCCGAGGAAACCGCTTGAGAGGTTCGAGACGGTCTGACTCCCGCCGAGCATTTGATAAGCACTGGCCGCGGTGCTCGCCGATCCCATGCTCGAGCAGCCAGCAAGCGCCAACGTGAGCAGTGTCGCCGCGGAGACGATCAACAGTTTCTGCGTCATATCAGCCTCCCTCTCAGTCGTCTTTATTAATCCCGCCTCAATTGCAGGTTAACTAGGCAATTGAAGTGAGCAAGACATTACCCGGTGCGCTTTGTGCGCGCTATCCGAATGTCTTCAGGGAGCTTGAACTCGATCTCGACAGAGTTCGCCGCGGGGCGCAACCACGTGGCAGGAGCCTTGAGCAAACTAACGCGAGCGAGAACGCAGCAGTCTGGCCGTCTTCAGTTGTCGGGAAAGTCCTCGAGGACCTGCAGCAGCGGTTCCGTGCCAACGTGCACCGGCCCTTTGAAGGGATGATCGATCGAGACGATCACGAACAGGCCCATGAACACGATGATGGATAGAACACAACTCATAAGAAGCTGCGCCTTCAGGTTCTCGGTGCCAAAAAAGAACGTGAACGACACCGTCAGGATCGCGCCGAGCACTAGGGCCGTCCATAACACACTCGGGACAATGCCAACGGCGAGGCGCAGGCGGCTGCGCCGGGCCTGCGTCAACTCATCGAGTTGGCTGTATAGATGACTGAGCACCGCATTCGGCCGCGAACCGCTGTTCGCCAGGTTCAGCGCCGTCTGGTATAGAGCGTCGAGCGCGCGAGTCGTTTCAGGACTCTCTTTCTCTGCAGCCATCTCGGGCCAGTCGCGCTCCACGGCCAGGCGGAGGTAGGTCCCGAGCGCAGCGCGGGTGGTGGCGGCTTCGGGTTCGGGCCCGGCGGCGAGGCGGTAGAGCGCCGAGGCCGCACCGGCCTCGTGGACCACGGCTTCCTCGGCGTCGGTGTATCGCTGCCAGACTACGATTACGGCGAACGCAAGCATCACCGCGTAAATCACGCCGACCACCGAGAATTTAAAACCGGCGACTTCGTTGTTGGTAACCAACCTTCTGAGGCCGAAGCGACGGCGGACGTACACGAGCCCGGCCGCCGCGAGAATGGTGGGCAGGACAACGATGAGCAGGGCCGTCACCCAAAGTGGACATCCGGAGAGAAAAAGCGACACGTTGTGTTCCTTCGGCGCTTCGCGGCTAACATCTGCAACTCTATTTGTGTGCCGCGAATGGGGCAATTCCAGATGCCCGAACTCCCCGATCTCACGGTCTATCTCGAGGCGCTCGAACAGCGCATCGTAGGTCAACGCCTCGAGCGCCTGCTGATCGTATCACCGTTCTTCCTGCGAACCGCGCTACCGCCAATCGCAAGCGCCGAAGGCCGGCGTGTTGTGCAAGTGAGACGTATAGGTAAGCGCCTCGCTATCGGGCTTGAAGGAGATCTTTGGCTCGTTTTGCACCTCATGATCGCCGGGCGGCTCCACTGGTTCGAGCATGATGCGCCGCGGTCGAAGCGCGCCGCGCTCGCACGGCTGGAATTTGGTAGCGGTACGCTGACGGTGACGGAAGCGGGCACCAAGCGCCGTGCGTCACTGCAATTGATCGAGGGGGAAGAGGCTCTGCGGCAGCTTGATCCCGGAGGCCTTGAGATCGAGCAAACGACGCTCGATGAGTTCGCCGCGCGGCTGCGCAGCGAAAACCACACGCTCAAGCGTGCGTTGACGGACCCGAATCTATTCAGCGGCGTCGGGAACGCGTATTCGGACGAAATCCTGCACGCGGCGAGACTCTCGCCCGGTTTCCGGAAAAGGTAACCGCATTCCGCGAGGGCATGTCCGTGCATGGCCGCTTTCATCGCCCATGTCCCGTCTGCGGGACGCCGGTGCAACGCATTCGCTATGCCGACAACGAAACCAACTACTGCGCGCGCTGCCAGACCGAGGGACGATTGCTCGCGGATCGCGCCCTGTCGCGATTGCTGAAGGAGGATTGGCCAAAGACGATTGATGCCTCAGATCGCGAGGAGTGAGGCGCTCCTACGGGTCCGAATCCTCCCGCTCCCCGCTCAGCCCGTGTCGGACTCCGGCACCCGAGTCCATGACTTGTCAGGATCGAAGCGTTCCATCTTCTGGAATGTGCTCAAAGTGTCAGGGCCGATGTCCTTTTGGTAAACAATGCCGGCTTGATTCACAATGAAGGTCTTGATGCCGGTTTCCCCATATTCGGCCGGCGCGGCCACGAGCGCGAACCCACCGATCATCACTCCCTTGACGACGTAGTCGAGCGTCCCGAGTGGCGCGTGCGGGCCCTGCCCCTTGAGTACCTTGAAGTAATATCCATGATAGGGCTGCGCGTTCACGTCGTAGCCTTGCTGGATCGCCTCGGCGATCTTCTCGCCGATCGGGCCGTCCCAGGTTCCATCGGCGTTCTGCCACGCAAGTCCGTCCTGCTTGCCGGGGTTGGCGATAATTCGTTGTGCGTATTGGGCGACCTCGTAGCCTTGGCGCTTTCGGTATGCGTAGTCGAACTGGGCATCCACATAGCCCTCACAGATCTCGATGGCATCGAGCTCGTTGCTGCCGATGCGGCGATTGAAGAGTTCCTCGCGGCCGGCGGCGACGTCAAACGACCAGCCGCTCGCATGCTTCACGATCGGGAGTGGGAATGGCCAGTCTTCTTTGCCAACGATGAGGTATGCGCGGCCCTGAGTCTTCGGGTCCAGTGAGACGGTCTTCTTCTCACGTGCTTGGGCGGCAAATTCCTGGGCCCGCTCCTTATCGTATGCCGATTCACCCGTCAGAACGATATCTTCCCCACCGCGACCGAAGATCTTGATCAAAGACGCCACGTCGAACTTTTCGGCAGCATTGACAAGAGCGTCGGCGGCCTTCTCGGGACTCGCGAAGACTTCCGGCGATCCTGCCGGCATCGCGCGCGGGGCAGCACTCGCGGTTTTAGTGGTTGCGGTGGACGGCGCCGCGAGCGCGCCCGATGTGTCGAGCGCAATGCCCGAAGCGAGGCTCACCACACAGACTAATGCGGAGAGAGTCGCCTTCCTCGAAGGTGAGTTCGTGCTCATGCCGATACTCCAAATGTCAGACGGTCTGCGAATCGCGCGTCTCATCAGCGTCGTCCTCCACCACCGCGTCCGCCTCCACCTCTGCCACCACCGCCGCGCGATCCCATGCTCGATGCGCCACGACTACTCGAAGCACTGGCGCGCGAGCCGTTGTAGCCGCTCGAAGATGAGAAAGCGTTGCGACCTGAGCCGGCGCTTGATCCGCCACGCGAAACATCACGGCCGCCAATGCTGTCGGCACCTCCACCGCCCGGTCGTGCCCCTCCCGCGCCACCCGCGCCCCCGGCGGCACGGTTGCTCACGTTCCCGCCCTGGCGGCCGATCTGTTGTTGGGCGCCGGCCTGGCGAGTCGCGGCACTAGCGCCTCCGCGCGTGCTGCCGCCGTAGCGGTTTGCAGTCGCGCGATCTCCATACGGAGTACCGCCTCGATGCTCGGGCTTGTGTGACCAGTTGCTTCGTCCGCCGCCTCCCGCGCCGCCGGAAGGTAACGTTGAGGGTTTGCCCG